>WNFH01004102.1_pt1 | contig 10445 bp, 9 predicted proteins | sample 5400411 | NCBI WGS metagenome assembly WNFH01 (sample SAMN13153347, study PRJNA577476) | soil metagenome | isolation source: 200 cm saprolite under Douglas fir tree site 2 hole 3 | place: USA:California | collected 2015-04-18
TAGACTTCTTTGCCGCGCTGGATGATGTCCCCCGCAAGTCCCGGCCGCGACAAATCGAAGCCATGCTGGAGCGCACCGGCCTGTTGGACGCGGCGGATACGCTGGTCATGAAGTTTTCCAGCGGCATGTACCAGAGGCTGGGCATCGCTCGCTCGCTCGTCAAACATCCCTCGGTCATCCTGCTGGATGAGCCCACGCGCAGCCTTGACCCCGCCTCGTCCCTTCACTTCTGGAATCTGGTTCGTGAATTGCCCACCCGGGGATCAACCGTGATTCTCGCCACGCATAATTTCAATGAGGCCATTGCCGTGGGCGACTTTGTCGCGGTATTGCATCGGGGCAGGTTGGCGGGCTACCGGAGGATTGGGGATGTCGATGTAGAAGAGCTGCGCTCTTTCTATTTTCAGACCACCGGCGAGCTGGATGAGGCCTCAGTATTGGCGCCCAGGAGCTTTCGATGAAGATCACCAGCTTGCTTGACAAAATGGCTGCCATCGCGCGACGCGATCTTCTGACTGCGATTCGCTACCGGACAGGTTTTCTGATTACCGCCGCGGGAGCGGCCGCTGAGCTGGCTGCGTTCTACTACCTTTCCCGAGCCATCGGTCCCGGGTTTCGTCCGGAGGGCGTGGACTACTTTCCCTTCCTCCTCGTGGGTACCGGCTTCTATACATTTCTGGTGATGGGAATCAATGCGTTCCTGGTTATCGTGCAGGAAGCGCAGCAGACGGGGACGCTGGAAATCTTGATGACGACGTCCACACCGGCGCCGGTACTCGTGTTCCTCAGCGCTATCTCGGCCTTCGCCGGGAACACTGTGCAACTGGTGCTTTACTTGGGAGCCGGGCTGCTGCTGTTTGGCGCGCCCCCGCAGAATCCCAATGTCCTTGGTTCTGTGATGATTTTTGGGCTCTCGCTCGTCATCGCGGTTGCGCTTGGCATTCTGGCAGCGGCGCTGCAGTTGGCGATTCAGAAAGGCTCGGCCCTGGTGTGGCTGCTCGGATCCGGGATATGGTTCATGACGGGGACGCTATTTCCGGTGGCGGCGCTGCCGAAGCCATTGCAGGTCGTGGCCAAACTGATTCCCATCACCCATTCTCTAGATGGGATGCGGCTGGCTTTACTGCAGGGGGCGAATTTTGCCGTGCTGGCACCGGAAATCGGCATCCTCGGCGTTTTTTCGTTGATCCTGCTGCCGTTCGGCCTGCTGGTCTTCTCCTACACGCTGCGCCGGGCAAGGCTGCAAGGTACTCTCTCCTTCTATTAAGACTGCACGCATAAGTGTGCAAGCACTTGCCATGAACTTCTGGGCATCAGGTGAGGTAATAAGGGTTAGCATTTGTCTTTTGGTCTGTTGTAAACTGCCGTATCCCGCTAAAGTGGCACGGTGAGCTCGGGTGGGACTGGCCAACGTAAGCGACAGTGCGTTTGGGATTCCTATGACTCAGAAGAACCGACCTGTCGGAGACGAGAAGAGCGCACCGAGCTCAGGTGCGAGCAAGAAACCGTATCGCAAGCCGGAGTTTCGATATGAGCGAGTCTTCGAAACCCTCGCGTTAGCCTGTGGGAAGATCCAACCCGGGCCACAATGCCGATTCCGCAAGAAGAGGTCGTAGGTCCTTCCTCATGAACGACCAGGCCCGCGAACAGAGCAAGTGCAGTCTGGCAGTCGAGGTGCTGCAATCCTGGGGGGAGTTGCGATTACGAACCAAGGGAGTCAGCATGCTGCCGACCCTGTGGCCTGGTGATCTGGTCACGGTTCAATCCTGCAGTTTTGCAGTGGTGCAGCCCGGCGAGATCGTTCTTTACGTGCGCGAGGGACGCTTCCTTGTCAGTCACCGGATCGTGAACAAGTGCAGTGCGGAGAGCGGCGCATTTCTGATCACCCGGGGCGACTGCACAACCAAGGAAGACGCGCCTGTCCCTCCGGGCGAATTGCTGGGAAAGATCACCGGAATCCGGCGCAAGGGGTCGCTCCTCGCATCCCCACAAAAGCTTTTGCCATTTCACCGTTTGTTTGCCTGCATGCTTTGCCACTGGAGTTTCTTCCGGCGTTTCGTGCTGTATTGGCACGCGCGCCGCACCGACACTGATCGGGATTTTAAAGTAGTGATTGGGGAACCGGCATAGTGATGACAGATGAAACGCGATGGCACGGACCAATGTTTGGGTATTACGGAGCAGGATGGTGACTCAGAGCCACGAGATTGCGGTTGAAATCGGCGGTATGCCCATCTTGCTGCGCACGCAGGACGGCTCGTTCCGCGATCTTCTGGCGAAGCGCTATGCGGGGTTTGTAGGCTCCTCCTCGTACCCCAGATTTGAATTTGATGTGGACCTGGTTCCGCCATCTGCTGAGATGGAGTCGGACGAAGACGTCCACGTAGAAATGCAGGAGGGCGAATGGCGCCTGCGGCGAGGAGATTTTCGCGCGCGGTGGGACCCCAGGGCGGGCCGAGGACGCATTCGCCAATCGGCAAACCCGTACTCCATCGATTCCGTGTTACGCATTGTGCACACCTTGATCCTGGCGCGAGAAGGTGGCTTTCTGCTGCATGCCGCGAGTGCCGTCCGAAGTGGCCGTGCATTCCTATTTTCCGGAGTCTCGGGCTCGGGCAAGACTACGATCTCCCGTCTCGTGCCCGCCGATGTAACTCTGCTGACGGATGAGGTTTCGTACGTCCGCCGCGACACCGATGGCTATCGCGCGTGTGGAACTCCGTTTGCCGGTGAACTCGCCCGCTTAGGCGAAAATTGCTCCGCCCCGATACGCACTTTGTTCTTGCTCGAGAAGGGATGTGAAAACAAGATTGAACCGGTGGCCACGGCCGAAGCCGTGCGAAGCCTGCTTCGGAACATCCTTTTCTTCGCCGAGGATGCTGAACTGGTCAGACTGATTTTCCGCTCGGCGTGCGAGTTTGTGGAGTGCCTTCCCGTGCAGCGGCTGACGTTCGTTCCCGATGAGCGGGTTTGGGACATGATCGGATGAGCGAGAGATACATCGCGAGGAGCACCGCCATTGCGGCGCGCTTGCTGGGCGGTGAAATGATGGTCATGTCTGCGGTCGATTCGACTTTCTTCACCTTGAATGAAGTCGCCACCGCAATCTGGCGGGCGGCAGACGGTTATACGCCGCTGTCAGAAATCGTGGCCAGAAGTGTCTGCAGCGAGTTTGACGTGGAGCCTGAAGTCGCACGCCGCGATGCCGAGCAATTCGTGGATGAGCTTTCGCGCCATGGCATCCTGCTGGTTTCCGATCATCCGTTGAACAATCCATCCTCCGGCCTGGTGGAGTCGGCATGAGCTTGATGCAGGAGATGAACGAGCGGGCCGCAGAATTGGGCGTTCCCATGGGAGTTCACCTCGACATCACCTACCGCTGCAACGAGCGCTGCGTTCACTGCTATCTGGATCACGACGACCACGGCGAAATGACTACCGCCGAAATTAAAGATGTACTCGACCAGTTGGCCGAAGCCGGTACCTTTTTCCTGACGCTCAGCGGTGGCGAAGTGCTGATGCGGCGCGACTTTTTCGAAATCCTGGAACATGCGCGTCGCTTGCTTTTCAACGTCAGAGTCAAGACGAACGGGGTAATGATCCGCACGCAGGAAGCCCAGCGCTTGCGGGAACTGGGTGTCGAGCAGATCCAGATCAGCATCTACTCCCACCGTCCTGAAGTTCACGACGCCATCACCAAGTTGCCCGGCTCACTGAAGCGGAGTGTCGCGGCCATTCGTTTCCTGAAGTCGCAAGGGCTGAAGGTCACGATCGCCAACGTGCTGATGACGGCGAATATGCGGGATCACGCCGGGGTGCAAGCGCTAGCCCGCGAACTGGGTGTTACCTACACCTTGGATCCCACCATCACGCCGAAGATGGACGGTGACACTTCAGTCCTTCGCCTGCGCATTCCGGGTTCAGAGCTGAATGCGGTCTTCCACAACAAGGACCTTGTGGGAAACGTCGAGGAGTTCTGTGCCCCGCCACCTCCGCCGGGTGAGGACGTCATGGAAGGTTACCCCTGCAGCGCCGGTCACACTGCGGCTTACATCACGCCCTACGGAGACGTCTTCCCCTGCGTGCAGTTTCCGCTACCCAGCGGCAATGTGCGCCGGCAGAAGTTTATGGATATCTGGCGCGACTCGCCCGAACTGAACGAGGTCCGCTCCATCCGCGCCAAGGACCTGCCAGTCTGCTCCACCTGCCGTCATGTGGGCACCTGTACTCGTTGTCCCGGCTTGGCGTACATGGAGGGCAACATGCGCGGACCGTCGACTGCGGACTGTGAGACGTCGTTCCACCGAACCGGAATCCTCACTGCGAACATGCTCCGGAAAGCCCGATCCAACGCTCCCGGCCCCCTGGTTCAGATACGACTGCTGGCCGTCTAGTTCCGGCGGCTGACATTTCCAGCAAGTATCCGCAGGCGACTTGGCGTTACTTTGGTGTCCCTTCGATGCCGCGAGGCAACTAGCGCAGAGCTCTTTCGGACGTAGAATTTTGTTAGCAATCGGCATATGGAATCGACCGAGAAATCGTACGAGGCAGCGCGGCGGAGCACGCGAATTCAAGCGCAGATCCCGCTTCGCCTTACCAGCCTGGACCCTGCCATACAAATGTCCGAGCATTGCCATACTCTGGTGCTAAACACGCAGGGTTGCGGGGTGCGCCTTTCGCGGCCGTTGGAGCCAGGAGTGCCGGTTCGCCTCGACGAGTTGCCGGGCGGACAGAGCGTGACAGCCCGCGTTGCCAACTGCGTCCCATTGGGGCCCGGTGGCAAGTCCTGGGTCGTGGGCGTGGCGCTGGATCAAACAGGAAACATCTGGGGCATTCATCCCGCCCCAGTGGACTGGGGAAGCGAGCCGCAACCGGTTGCGGCTGCGGTTGCCATTCCTCGCGAGAAGAACGAATGGCCTTATTCGCAGTTCTCCACTAGGGGTGAATTTCACCCAGGCAGAAAGTAGTTAAGAAAACGCTCCGCAGGGACTCCACAACAACCAATTAAAGACTTATTAAAGACTTAGCGCAGAGTTCACCGAGAGAATCCGCCGAGGCCGCTCAGACGAATCTTTTCCGCGTTCTCTGCGAGACCTCTTCGCCCTCTGCGATTCAAGTCTTAGGTTTTGGATGAATTGCCGCTTCAGCGTGAAGCTTCCAATCAACGATTCAGCAGTTTTGAGAAGTAGCGGTTGTCGTAGAACATCGTTGTGTTATGGACAAATTCCAAGACCCGGTGCATTTTGTCTCTGTCTTCACGACTCATGTCATAGAACTGGACTGCAATCCCGGATCCTGGATCGATCCTTATCACGCTACCTTCGGCTTGCATCTTGCCATCATCGATCGAGAAAATTAGTTTGAGCTTGGCCCCAGGCGTGAGGATGGCGCTAGTCTCCACATAGCAGCCGCCCAGGCTGAGGTCGATCAAGTTTCCTAGGACGGGGCCGTCTCCATCCTGCGGCTGCAACTCAATAGTGACCCGGCACTTCATCCTCGGATACAGCCTGCGGTTCTTGCGGGAGGGTTGGCGTTGCTTCTCGATGTACATGCGCCGGTCGGCCTCGGCCAGAAGTTCCTCGGCGTCCTGTCCATCTTCGGGATACAAGGCTTGTCCGACGCTCAGCGAAAGAATGTCTTCGCGGCAAACTTCCCGGCCGGCCTGCTGGGCGAGTTCGCGCAGGTTCTCCGCTTTCTTGGTGGCCGCCTCCTCGGGCAGACCCGGGGCCACCAGCACGAATTCGTCTCCGCCCATACGAGCCACATAGTCGTATTCGCGGCAACTCTGCTTTAGGGCCTGCGCGAACAGGCGCAGCACGCGATTGCCCTCCAGGTGCCCGAAGCGGTCGTTAATCAGCTTAAACCCGTCCATATCGCAGACCATCACGGTCAATGCAGTAGTGTCGCGTTTGCAGCGGGCCAGTTCCCGGTCGAGTTGCAGGAAGAGAGAGCGGGCGTTGGGCAGCTCGGTAAGGTAGTCCGTTGTGGCGGAGCTTTCCGCTTGCTCGTACTTCAGGGCGTTCTCAATGGCCAGCGCCATCTTGGAGCTGATCGCCAGCAGGATGCGCAGGTGATCGGAAGTGAACGCGTCCCCTTCTGCGTGATAAAGGGCAAGCACGGCGACCACTCCGGCGAGGCCTTCCAGAGGAATTGCCATAGCCGAACGCAGTGTGCTGAACTTCGTAGGATCGTTCAGGTATCCCGGCTCGACCGAGGGATTGCCATTGATGATCGGTTTCCGGTTCTGCGCCACCCAGCCGGAGAGTCCCTGGCCCAACGGGATGCGGAGGGAGGCGAACAGACGGAAGTTATCGCCATTCACGTATTCCGGAATCAACTCCGCGTCACGCCGCACGTAGATGGCGATGGCATCGTAAGGAACCAGGCGCCTCAGTTTCACCGAGAACACCGACAGTGTCTCACCCAGACTGAGCGAGGCTCCCAGGTCCTGGCTTAGCTCGAAGAGGGTCTGCGCCTCCTGCCGCGCCGCCGCGATCGAGGAGAGGAACGTAGCCTTCTGGCCGGGAGCGGCCTTGGCCGCAATCTCTTCAAATCCCGCCGCTGGCGCGATGCCTCGTGGCACCTTCACGTCGGTGGACAGCTTCGATGTCGCCTCGCGTCCAAAGCGAGCTTCCACCACTTTTTCAAGGTGCAAGTATCGCTTCTGCAGGATCGCGACTACATTGGGATCAAAGGATTTGCCTGACTCTTCCGCCAGACGTTGGATAACTTCTTCGAGGGGCAGGGCGCGCCGGTATTGGCGGTCGGAGGCCAGCGCGTCCAAGTAATCCACAGCCGCGAGGATGCGCGCGCCAATGGGAATTTCTCTTCCCTTCAGGCCGGAAGGATATCCCGACCCGTCCCACTTCTCATGGTGCGCCCGCACAGTCGGCACGACCGGATAGGGGAAGCGCACCCGCTCCAGGATCTCGGCCCCGACCACGGGGTGAATTTTCATCTTCTCGAATTCTTCCGGGGTCAGCCTCCCAGGTTTGGAGATGATGTGCTCGGGTACCGCCAGCTTGCCAATGTCATGCAAAAGCGCTGCCGCGTGCAGAGCTTCCATCTCCTCCCCAGCCACACCTAATTCCTTGGCCACTTCGATGGCGTACACTCGCACGCGTTGCAGGTGGTCGTGGGTGGTGTGATCCTTAGCTTCGATGGCCAGTGCCAGTGCCTCAATGGTACGCAAGTGCAGGTTCGCCATCTCTTCAACGTGGCGCTTCTCGTCTTCCAGCTTGCCCAGATAGAGACGGTACGAGCGGTAGATGAGATAAATGACGGGCACGACCAGCAACGAGGTTTGCCAGCCAAAAATCCGGTTGAACCAGCCGACGGTGCCCGCGAATGCAGCGCCCACCAGGTAATAGGGGAAGGACCAGAAATAACATTCCACCCAGATTTTCTTCAGCGGCTTGTGCTCTGTGAGAGCGATCACCGAGGCGATGGAACCGGTATTGGCCACAAAATAGGTGGAAGCCGCGACTGCCAGCAATAAGGGATGACTTCTCACCTGCCATTCCGACAAGGCGAAGTGATAAACGCCATAAGCCACCGCAATCGAGAAAGCGCTGGCGCACAGGTTGAACGTAACCTGAATCGGGCTGGGGCGGTCGCGATAGAAACATTGGACCAGGATGGCGGCAGTCCCCAAAATCAGGGTCTCCGCGAAGCTCAGTTCCAATACCCCCAAGAGGATGAACAGGAAGTTGACCGACATGGTGCCCGTGATCCCGGGCAGATTCACCTTAAGCCGGGAAGCCAAAATCGCGATCAGCAGGTAGCAAATAAACTGGGCGATGTTCCTGCTCGTCGACTTGATCGCTCCGTAAAGGAGCACACCCGTGCCCGCCGTGACGACAAGGCTGATAAACACCTTGGCCCCAGCGCTCAAGTCTCTCCACGACTGAGTGCGGCTACCCACTTCCCACCCTGCACGACTCCTTCTTGGCCTATGCGGGGGACTTTTAGGCTTTGAGTCTGAGCTAAGTGATAACAGCTAAGATGCTTCCGTACAATCACTTACAGGAATGCAGCCCAAACTTTCGTAACCCAAGATACTGATTTCGGCTAAGCCTGGGGGTAATGTGATAAGGACCCACCCCTGGCAGTTAAGCGGCCTGGATTCACTATGTTTGTGATGGGGAACGGCTTGATGGCCGGCGGCTGCTGATATCTCGGCTCTCGCGATTTCGACTTACCATCCGCTACATGTTTACCGCATCACCGACGCGGATCAACCCGGACGTAGTATCTGAGCGCGCGCAGGCTACCACGGTGGTGGAGCCCGCTAATTAGCGGGACCACCGGCGAGCCGCTGTCAGATGCTCGCAGGGTTCGCACAGGCGAATACCACGGAGGTTAACCTCGCCGATACGAAATTCCCTTCCGACCAGATGGTTGAGCGGGGCGAGGTCCACGCCGTAATGCGCGCCTGAGCGCTTCAATAGCCTCCGCCTCAATCGGGTCATTTCGAAATCCGGGAGTGGCTTGAAAAAGGTCCCTTGCCGGTTAGCGTAGCGATCTCCTTCCAGCCCGACTCCCGGAATGGCCTGCACCTGATTTACGGCGCGAGTGGGTTTCTTGGCAGGCGAGGCTATGTGGATCGATTCCATCTCCCCATAGCTTTTTCTCCTTACAGGACGGGCAACGCCCGTCCCTACACCGAACGTTTAGTCGCTCTTGCGCACGATGGAGATGGACTCCTCGAGAGCATCGATTGCGACATCGGCTTCGTCTTTGGTCACGATCAGCGGTGGCGCAATGCGAATCGTGCTCGGGCCGCAACCCAGGAACAGAACGCCGCGTTCGAAGGCCAGTTCGACGATATGGTCGCGCTCGGCGGCGGCGTACTCCTTTGTCTTCTTGTCCTTGACGATCTCAACGCCGATCATCAGCCCGCGGCCGCGAACATCGCCCACCAGCTTGTGTTTGTTTGGCCAGGCGGCGATTCGCTTCAGTATGTGATTGCCGACTTCGGTCGCATTCCGCATCAGGTTTTCGCCCTCGATCACATCGAGTGTAGCCAGTGCGGCCGCAATGCAGACCGGGTTGCCGCCAAAGGTCGAAGCGTGCGAACCGGGAACCCAGTCCATGATCTCGGCTTTGCTGATGGTCACGCCGAGGGGCATGCCGGAAGCGATCCCTTTAGCTATGCACACAATGTCCGGCTGCACTCCGGTGTGCTCGATCGCCCACCACCTTCCGGTGCGACCGGCGCCACTCTGCACTTCATCCGCCACCAGCAGAATGCCGTGGCGATCGCAGATACGGCGCAGCTCCTGCATGAAGACATTGGGGGCGATCACGTAGCCGCCCTCCCCTTGGATCGGCTCGACGAAGATTGCCGCCACTTCCTCGGGCGGGAGCGTGGTCCTGAAGAGCTTGTCCTCGATGAAGCGGGCACAGCCAAGTGCGAAAGCTTCGGCATCCTGCGCGCCACCTTCGCAACCACGGTAAACGTCTGGGTAGCGAACGTGCGTGACACCTGGCACCAGCGGAGCGAAGCGGCGCTTCTGCTGTGGCTTTGACGCAGTCAGCGAGAGCGCACCCATCGTGCGCCCATGGAACGCGCCCAGAAAGGCAATGATGTTCTGGCGCTTGGTGTGGTAACGCGCCAGCTTCAGCGCAGCCTCCACCGCCTCGGTTCCCGAGTTGCCGTAATAAATCTTGTGCGGCCCGGGCATGGGCGCGATCTTCGAGAGTCGCTCGGCCAGGGTCACCATGTTCTCGTAATAGAAGTCGGTCCCCGACATGTGAATCAGTTCGGCCGCCTGCTTCTGGATGGCGGCGACCACATGGGGATGGCAGTGGCCAGTCGAGGTGACGGCAATACCAGCCGAGAAATCAAAGAATTCGTTCCCATCCGCGTCGGTGACCACAATTCCGCGGCCGTTCTTGGCCACCATCGGGTAGGAGCGGGTATAGGACGGCGAGACGTATCTGTCGTCGCCCGCGAGTATGCGCTTGGCATTTGGTCCGGGCAGCGCAGTCTTGATTTTGGGACCTGCAAGAGTTTTGGTCGTCATCGGATCCTCCGGTTTCAGCCGTCAGTGTTCGGTCGTCAGTCGTTAACCAAACCCGGTTCGCCGACAGAGGGCGAACTTCCGGACTTGGTCGTAGGTCTTGGAGGATCGAGGGTTAGTCGCTACCGAAGAGGTTGGGACGCGCCTGCGAGGGCAACACTGCCCGATAACGGCGCGGGCACACCAGGAAGTGCAGCCAGCACACGGGCAGATGCGAGTTGGGATTCTGTTGGCGCATCTTTAGAAATTCCTACATTGATTATAGCTTGGAGGGGGTTAGCGGCGTAACCCCCTGTTGGACAATGGTCGTTGGTCACGGGTCGTCGGCGGCAGGGCCACCGGTCTCGGGTGTCGGTTGTCGGCGTCTGGATCTGCAAGTCGACCGAATCGGCATATAATTACAGCCGTATTCGAGAGGTG
>WNFH01004111.1_pt1 | contig 10440 bp, 10 predicted proteins | sample 5400411 | NCBI WGS metagenome assembly WNFH01 (sample SAMN13153347, study PRJNA577476) | soil metagenome | isolation source: 200 cm saprolite under Douglas fir tree site 2 hole 3 | place: USA:California | collected 2015-04-18
CGCCGAGGCGCTCGCGGTGACCCTCGCCGTCTCGCTGCACGCACCTGACGACCACCTGCGGGACGAGCTTGTGCCGGTCAACAGGCGCTGGAAGGTGGCCGAGGTGCTCGACGCGGCCTGGGACTACGCGACGGCGACGGGCCGGCGGGTGTCCATCGAGTACGCGCTGATCCGTGACGTCAACGACCAGCCGTGGCGGGCTGACGCCCTCGGCGACCTGCTGGCCGGCCATCTGGCCCACGTCAACCTGATCCCGCTCAACCCGACTCCTGGCTCCCGGTGGACCGCGTCGGAGCCCGGGGTGATGCGCGAGTTCGAAGCCCGGCTCGCCGCCAAGGGCATACCGGTCACTGTCCGCGATACCAGAGGCAGCCAGATCGACGGTGCCTGCGGCCAACTCGCGGCGCCGGCCATGGCGGCACGCCGTCCTGGAGTACCGTAGTCGATCATGTCAGCCAAGGATGTCCTGGCTAAGCGCTACCACGAGGTCGCCTGGCGGCTGGTGCACCATGCCTGGCGATCGATGCAGCAGGCGGGGGAGATCACCGCGGACACCCCCGCCGGGCGCCGGTTCGCCGCGTTCGGCGCCGGCTCGACCATCAGTTTCCCGGCCGGGTCGGTGTATGGCGAGAAATGGATCGAGATCGGCGCGGGCACCATGATCGCCTCGCAGGTGACGCTCTGCGCGGGCATGCTCCCCGGGCAGGACCTCGGCGAGGTGCCCGTGCTGCGGGTCGGCGACCGCTGCGTGATCGGCCGGGGCAGCCACATAGTGGCGCACCAGTCCATCGTGATCGGCGATGACGTTTTCACGGGCCCGTATGTCTACGTCACCGACCAGAATCACGGTTATGCCGACCCGGACGTCCCGATCGGGCGGCAGTGGCCGAGCAACACCGCGGTCTCCATCGGCCCGGGGACCTGGCTCGGCGCGGGCGCGATTGTCCTGCCTGGCGCGTGTATCGGCCGGAACGTGGTGGTGGCCGCCGGGTCGGTGGTGCGCGGCCAGGTACCCGACCGGTGCGTGGTCGCGGGTGTCCCGGCCAGGGTCGTCCGCGAGTACTCGGCAGGCGCCGGATGGGCCCGGCCATCCCCAGTTCTCGGCGAACGTGCCTGATCAGGCCGGAAACTGGTCACGTATCTGTCACGATGGGGACAGCCGCCGTCGACCGCGGCGGCGAATCCGATAGTGAGGTCGCCGCACAACCGGGAGTGAGCACATCCCGGGCGGCCTGGCCGGGACCCCGAGAGGGCATGTGGAGGCATCAAGCGACCTCGTCGCGAGTGCGGCGTATCAGCCTGAGCCGGCGGCCGTGGCCGCGGCGCGGCGCTTCGTGCGCGAGACCCTGCAGTCCTGGCTCGCGGAGCAGGCCCCGGAGGGCCGCGGGATAGTGGACGACGCGGTCCTGCTGACCAGTGAGCTGGTCACCAATGCCGTGGTGCACGCCGGCACGCCTGTGCAAGTCACCTGCAAGCTCGCGGATGGCGGGCTGGAGGTGATGGTCCGCGACAGCCTCCCGGCCAGTATGGTTCCGGGCCCCGTCAAAGACGAGAACATTCCCGCCGAACGCACCAGCGGTCGCGGACTCCTGCTGCCTTCTGCGCTCGCGTCGGCCTGGGGGGTCACCTACGGGCGGGCGGCCAAGGCGGTCTGGTTCCGGATGGGCCTGCCCGGTGCGCGGGAAGACGATTCTGGTGCTCACCCGGCCGGCCGGCCCCGGGCCAGCGAATGGGTGCCGCGGCTGCCGGGCGGGTCCGGCTATGACGAGTCGCTGACCAGCGCCGTCGAGTTGGCGCTCGCCACGCTGACCGCGGACGCCGCCTGTGCCCTGGTCCCCGACGAGGACGGCGACCTGCGGCTGCGCGCCGCGGCCGGGGACGACCCGGCCGGGCTGCTCGCCGCACCACCCTCGGTGCTGACCGCTCCTTTGCTCGTGGACGGCCGGGTGACCGGCGTGCTCGTGGTCGCGGGGGCCCGGCCCGGCCAGTTCGCCGAGCGTGCCGCGGACCAGCTGCAGCAGCTGGCGGACCGGGTGGCCGGGCCGCTGGATCGGGCCAGGCTGGCCGAGGTCGAGATGATCAGGAGGGTGAGGGACGGCATCGCCGCCGAGGCGAACGACCTGCTGGCCGGGCCCGTGGATCAGGACGCGATCCTGGCCCTGGCGGGCCGGGCTCTGGTGCCGCGGCTGGCCGCGTGGTGCGCCGTGCTTCTCGCCGGGCCGGACGGGACGTTGCAGCCCGTTTATGTGCGGCACGCCGAAGATTTTCGTTCTGCTGCTTTGTCTTGGGTTGTCGGGCGGGCATGTCCGGTGGCGCCGTGGGGCGCGCGCCGGGCGGAGGGCGGTCCGGGCGCGGCGCGGGCCTGGCCGCTCGCCGCGGCGGACCTGGACCGGGCGCCGCCGGGAGCGGTTGAGCTGGCCGATGGCGGTGCGTGGTGCGTGCCGCTGGCGGCGCGAGGCGGCACTCTCGGCCTGCTCGCCATCGGCGGCCCGGCCGTCGGAAGGCTGCCCAGGGAGGTGGCCGGGCTGGCCGAGGACCTGTCTCTGCGGATCGCACTCGCGCTGGATGGCGCGCGGCTGGCGGCCGGGCAGGAGCTGACCAGCGCTGCGCTGCGGCGCAGCCTGGTGCCGCCTGAGCTGCCGCGGATCCCCGGTATCGACCTGGCCGTGGCGCATGACCTCGCGGCCGGGGGCAGCGAGGCGGGCGGAGACTTCTGCGATGTGTTCCCCGTGGGCGAGGGCCAGTGGCGGTTCGCGGTCGGCGAGGTCTGCGGCCCGCAGCCGGAGGCCGCGGCGATGATCTCGCTGGCCAGGCACGCACTGCGGATCCTGGCCCGGGAGGGGCACGGCATCCCGGCCGTGCTGGGCAGGCTCAACGAGCTACTTGTCGGCGAGGGCTCGCCGGGGAGGTTCCTGACCCTGGTGCACGGCGAGATCGTCGCCGGTTTTCCGGCCCGGATCTCACTGGCGTGCGCCGGGCAGCCGGTGCCGCTGCTGCTGCGGGCGCCGGGGGACTGGCTGTCCGGTGGCGACAGCCCGGCCGCAGACGCCGCCGCCGAAAGCGCCGCGCTGCCGCAGCCCGTCCTCGGCGTGGCCGAGGGACTCACCTTCGAGGCGCAGACGGTCCGCCTCAGCCCCGGCGACCTGCTGCTCTGCGTGACCGACGGGCTGACGCGGCGCCGGGACGGGAATCGCCTTCTCGGTGACGATGACGGGCTGGCGCGGCTGCTCGGCGGGTGCGCCGGCCTGCCTGCCGACGTGGTGGCGGCCAAGGTCCACGAGGAAGTGCGCGCGTTCGGCGGCCGCCCCCCCGCCGACGGCATGGCCCTGCTCGCCATCCGCGCGGCGTAGCTCCTGGCGTAGCTCCTTCAGCCCTCCCGGTCTTCCGGCCTCGCGGTTCTTCCGGCTGTATCTCCCGCTCGCCTCGGGGCGCCTTCAGGTGCCGCGCCGCACCCCTCGGCTCGCTCGGGCTTCCGGTTCTTCGGGCCTTCCGGTTCTTCGGGCTTCCGGTTCTTCGGGCCTTCCGGTTCTTCGGGCTGTATCTCCCGCTCGCCTCGCGGCGCCTTCAGGGGCCGCCTTCCCTCGCCGCTCGTGCTCTGCTCCCCGCTCGCCCGCCGGGGCGCTTTGAGGCGCCGCCTTCCCTCGCCGCTCGTTCCTCGTTCCTCAGTCCAGGCGGCGCCGCGCCCTGGCGGCTCGCTCACGCTCTGCTCCTCAGTCCAGGCGGCGCCGCGCCCCTCGGCTCGTTCGGGCTTCCGGTTCTTCAGGCCCCCGGTCTGAAGGCCTGCCGGTTTTTGAGCCTGCCGGTTTTCCGGTCGTGAGGCCTTTCCGTCTTCAGGCCTTCCGGTGCGCCCGTCCTCAGGCCTTCCGGCCCGGATCTGCGGTCGGAAGACCTCGCCGCGCAGGGCGCGCGCCACCAGGTCGACGGCCTGTGCGGTGGCCACGAGCCTGCGGCCCTCGCTCCGGTAGGCGACGAGCACCGAGTCGATCCCGTGCGGCGGCAGCGCCTCCCCCAGTTCGCTGCGGGCGGTCCGGTATCCCTGGCGCGCCCCCTCCACGCAGGCCGCCACATGGTGACTGGCCATCGCGGCCAGCGCGATGGGATGGCGCCGCAGGACGCCATACAGCCGGTAGTCGGGTGGCACGACATCGAGCAGCCACGCCACCGCGGTGCGCTCGAAGTCCTCGCTGCCCGGTGGGTGCACCCCGGCGGGCCATCCGGGCGGCAGATACGCTGCCATACCCATACGATAGCAGCAGTTCGAACTGGTGTTCCACGGCGTGCCGGTGGTCTAGTGCCGGCGGTCTAGTGACAGTTCGGCGCTCTGCCGCGGCTGCGGCACGAACAGGCCGACGCTGGCCGGGGTGCCGCGCCGGGCACGGCGTGCCCGGCGGGCCCGCCGTGCCTCGCTGGCGCGCTCCGCCTTCACGGCGCTCACCCGCATGTCCCTGACATGTTCGGCGGCCAGGGCCTCCATCATCGTGGGATGCATGGCTTTGTCCTCAATCCTGGGCCGGTGATCCTGGCCCGACACCATTGAGGCTCGCCGTAAGAGGGGGCCCCTCGCATCGGGCGGATGCCTTATCTCCACGCCCGGAACGGCACTTAGGGCTCCCCGGAAACTCACTGGACTGAGACGGCCGTAATCTTCCCTTCACACCAGCGCGGGATAATACGCGAGGTGACAGGGGCATACGCCAGCTGGCGTGGACACGTGATCGTCTGCGGGCTGCACGGGGTCGGGCTGCGCATCGTTGAGCAGCTGAACCTCTCGGGGGTCCCGGCGGTGGTGGTGGACGACAATCCGGACCTGCGGCTGGCCCGCACCCTGATCGGCTGGGGCGTGCCGCACATAGCCGACAGCTCCCGGTCCGCCGACACGCTGGCCGAAGCCGGCCTGCGCGGTGCCGCGGCCGTCGTCTGCGCGCTGGAAGATGATCTGCACACCCTGGAGACGGCGCTGCTGACCCGCGAACTGCGCGCTGACGTGCGGGTGGTGGTGCAGCTTGGGAACCCGGCCGTGGGCCGGGCGCTGTCCGGGGTAGCGATCTCGGTCCTGGACGTCGCCGGGCTGTCCGCCCCGTCGATCGTCGAGGCCTGCCTGCAGTCGGCCCAGGAGATCAGGCTGGCCGGTGAGCGCTTCTTCGCCGCGCGGTCCATCGCCCCCCGGGCGGGCAGCCTGCGGGAGTTGTACGGTGCGCTGGCCCCGATCGCCGTCCTGCCCGCCTCCGGCAATGACGTCGTGGTCTGCCCGGGCCGCGATCATCAGGTCCGGGAGGGAGATGGCGTTACGCTGATCGGCACGCCGGACGAACTACGCGCCGCCGGGGTGACCGACCGTTATGATCACCCGGCGGGCGTCACGGCCGTGCCTTCACGGAAGGTCAGGTACCTCCGGCACCTGGCGCTGTCGCTCCTGCACGCAATGGACCGCCGGCTGGCGTCGGCCCTGGTCGCGTTGTTCGGGGTGCTGGTCACCTCGACCTTCGTACTGAGCCTCACGTACCACCTCCCGGGGAGGCACGGGATTCCGTTGCTCAGCGCCGCATACTTCACCGTCGAGACGGTCACCACGGTCGGCTATGGCGATTACTCGTTCCGTGGCCAGGCTCCCTGGCTGATGGCCGGGGCGATCTGCCTGATGCTGCTTGGAGCGCTGTTTGTCGCGGTCTTCTTCGCCATGCTCACCAACATGCTCGTCAGCCGGCGCATCGAGGAGTCGCTGGGCAGGCAGCGGATCACCGGGCTGAGCGGCCACGTTCTGGTCATCGGCCTAGGCGCGGTCGGCATGGAGGTGGTCCGGGGGCTGGTCGCCGCCGGCACCGATGTGGTGGTCGTCGAAAAGAGCGAGAGCAACCGGCATCTCAGGCTCAGCCGCGCCCTGGGCGTGCCGGTCGTGATAGCGGACGCTACGCAGCCGCAGACGCTGGAGTCGGTCAGCCTGGCCAGCGCTGCCGCTGTCGCCGTGCTGACCAGCGACGACCTTGCCAACCTGGAGACGGGCCTGGCCGTGCGCGACCAGCTGGGGCCGCGCTGGGGCACGACACCGGTGGTGCTGCGGATATTCGACCCGCAGCTGGCCCGTTCGGTCCGGGCCAACTTCGGGTTCACGTTCGTCCGGTCCACCGCCGCGCTCGCTGCGCCCTGGTTCGTCGGTGCCGCGCTCGGCCTCGACGTGCTGAGCACGTTCTACGTGGGTAATGAGCCGCTGCTCGTCGCCCGGCTGACCGTCACCCCCGGCGGCGGGCTGAACGGGCTGGCGATGCGCGATCTCGCGGTCAGGACCCGGGTGCTCGCGATCAGCCGGGCCGGCGATGGGTACCTGGAGCACCCGCCCCGGCGTGGTACCCGGCTGCGTTCCGGCGACCACGCCTACCTGATCGGCCCCTACGAGCAACTGCTCGCGGTGCTCCGCCGTGACCGCCCGTCGCCCCAGGCCGGCTCGGCGCCGCAGCCCGGCTCGGCGCCGAAGGCCGGCTCGGCGCCGCGGGCCGGCCCGTCGCCGCAGGCCGACGCCACGCGCTAGCGGAACGGTTGTTCGCTGGGTGGTCGCTGATCCACAACGGCGGCCCACGGTGGAGGATCCTCAAGCTGTCTGGCATCCCAGGCGTCACGCCTGCCGCGCGGCAGATGCGGCCTGGCCCGCCGGTGGCGCTGGTCCTGCTGCGCGGAGCCTGCCGCGGGCCCGAGGCCGACCGTCACCGACCCCCCGCCCGCCGCTGACCGTCCGACGGTCAGTGTTCCCCCGGATGTCTCGGCGATGCGCCGGGCAATGTCGAGGCCGAGGCCGGTGGAGCCGCCGCTGGACGTGCCACGCCGGGCCGCGTTGGGGTCAGCGAACCCTGGCCCTTCGTCGGATACGACCAGCCACGCTCCTCCGCTGGCCCGCAGGCTCACCCGGACCGACAAGGCCACCCCCTCGGGGGAGTGCGCGAACACGTTCTCGAGCAGGATGTCGGTGCAGGCGGCGAGGTCTTCCCTGGACACCCCGACCAGGACAGGACCGGTGGTCACCTCCAGCGTCATCCGTCGGTCCTGGTCCTCGGCGAGAGGCAGCCAGAATGCCGCCCGCTGCGCGATGACCTCGCTGGCCTCGCACGCGACCTGCATGCCCGCTTCCGTCGGCCGCCGCGCCTCGCGGATGATCTCATTAACCGTGCGCTCCAGGCCGGCCACGTCGCTGAGCACCTGCGCCATTTCCGTGCTGTCGTGAAGCGACTCGGCGTCGATGCGCAGCGCGGTCAGTGGCGTGCGGAGCCGGTGGGAGAGGTCGGCGACGGTCTCCCGCTCGTGGGCCAGCAACTCGCCGATGCGCGCCGCGAGGTGGTTCAGCCCCGCGCTGAGCCGCCGCACCTCCGGCGGCCCGGTGACCTGGGCGCGGGCCGAGAGGTTCTCGGCTGCCAGGAGGTCAGACGCCCGGGCCAGGGCGCCGAGCGGGCGGACCAGGGACCGTGCGAGCTGATCTGCGACGGCCACGCTGAGCACGAGCAGCCCGAGCCCCACCGCGCTCAGCAGAATCCACGAGCGGGCAACACCCATCCGCAGTTCTGGCCTCGGTACGAAGGTGCGGATCACGGCCGTCCCGCGGGGCAGGCCCTGAACCGCCACGAGCACCTCCACCCCGCCCCCGTACTGGGTCGCGAAACTGCGCCCCTTGGCCGCCAGGCGCACCCCGGCGGAGCGAGCCGCCGGCGCGCCGAGCACGCGCCCGTCGGGCAGGAAGATCGTGACCGGCTGGGCCTTGTCCTCGGCGTTCACCTGCTCGACCGCGAGCTTGAGGCTGGAGGTATCGAGCGTGGCGACCAGCGGGGCCATCCACTGGGTCTGGACGGTGGCCGAACTCACCGCCCGGTCGGCCGCGAAGGTGCGCAGCACCAGCGCCAGCGGCACCAGGAAAGAAATCAGGACCATGGAGCTGATCGCGATCACGAGTAGGGCAATCCGCACTCTCATGGGGGCGCAGTGAGCTTGATCCCGACCCCGCGCACCGTGTGCAGGTACCGCGGCTGCTGCGCCGTCTCACCGAGCTTCCTCCGCAGCCACGACACATGAACGTCGACGGTCTTGTCCGCGCCGCCATAAGGCATCTGCCAGACATGGGTGAGCAGATCCCGCTTGGTCACCACCTGGCCAGCATGGAGCACCAGGTAGTGCAGAAGGTCGAACTCACGGCGGCTGAGGTCGATGCGCGCGCCATCCAGCGTGGCCTCCTCGGCGTCCAGGCACAACGCTCCGACCATCATCGGGGCGGGGCTCCTGCGCTCCGCGGCCCCGGCGCGCCGGAGCACGGCCCTGATCCTGGCTTCGATCTGGCCCCCTCCGAACGGCTTCACGACGTAGTCGTCGGCCCCCGCGTCAAGGACCCGGATGATCTCGGTCTCGTCATCGCGGGCGGTGATCACGACGATCGGCACCTTGCTGACGGCCCGCATCATGCGCAGCGCCTCATAGCCGCTGAGATCAGGCAGGCCCAGGTCGAGGAGGACCAGATCCGGCGGCACGTTGAGGACATGCTGGAGGGCGGCCATGGCACTCGCCATACTCGTCACGGCGTGCCCGCGCTCCGTGAGGGCGCGGATCAGCGCGCCGCGGATCGCGGCGTCGTCCTCCACCAGCAGGAGCTGTGCCACGAGAGGACCGTATCGGGCAAACGCCCATTCATGCAGGCAGATCCGGTGATGGCGGGTACTGCGGCGGTCGGTCTCTTGAGGCCGGCTTTACCCTGCCTTAAGGTTCGCTCCGCAACCATGGCCCATGCGCATGGGCGCATATACCTTGCCGTGGCGGCGTGGCTGCTCGGGGCGGGCGCCGCGACCGGTGGCAGCCTCGTGGCGGTCTCCCTGCTGGGCCAGAGCCTCGTGGCTCCGCCTACTCAGCAACTGACCGTGGGGGCGGTCAACCGGGCACTGGCCAGCGACTCGAAGCAGCCCGCGGCGGCGCCTACGCCCGGGTCTTCCCGTGGCCCGGGCCACGGGAAGACCCGGGCCACCGCGGCGGCCTCGCCATCCGCCTCGGCCTCACCATCCACCGTGCCGGCCTCACCGCCCGCCGCACCGGGCGCGGCCGCTGGCGGCACTCTGCTCACCTCGTCGGGAGGGAGTGTCGTCGCCGAATGTGGGTCGTCTGGTGCATACCTGATCTCTTGGAGCCCGCAGCAGGGCTACCTGGCGGAGAACGTCGTCCGGGGGCCGGCGCCGCTGGCGAAGGTGACCTTCCTGGCCGGGCAGTCCGGGGTGAGCATGTCCGTGTCTTGCAACGCGTCGATGCCCTCGGCCACCATCACCACGGTGCGCGGCGATGACGGCGGGAGCGGCGAGTGACCGTCCCCAGCCGTCAGCCAGTCCCTGGCCGTCAGCCAGTCCCTAGCCGTCAGCCTGTCCGTAGCCCGTCAGCTCTGTAGCCCGTCAGCGGTGCCTGTGCCTGGTTTCGTCGATCAGCAGCGCCAGGGTGGGGCAGGCTTCGGCGGCCCGCTTCGCGTGGTCGGCGAGCGGACGCGGCACCGATCCCGGAGCCACGATGGGGTAGCCCCACTGGTCGAGCGTGATGATCTCAGGGAGCAACTCGGCGCACATGCCGTGGCCGTCGCACATGATCGGGTTGACGCGCAGCTTGATGCTCATTTCCAGCCCCATTCCCGTTCTTCGTCCCCGGGCACCGGCAGCAGCGGGTCCCGCCGCACGCCATAACAGGCACCACGCTGGTCGTGCCACTGCACCTCGGCCGAGAACGTCCGCAGCGCGCTGCGGACCAGCTTGGTCGCCCCATCGGGATGGCGGCAGGCGCCGCGGCCCTCGATGACCGGCAGGAGCCGGCTGATCTGGTCCAGGGCCCGCCCCCGGCCACCCTGGTAGGCGAGATCGGCGAGCGCGTCGGCGAGGGCGGGCAGGCCCATCACGCAGGGCCCGCACTGGCCAGCGGTCTCTTCGGCGAGGTAGCGAACCACGCGTGCGGTCTCGGCCAGCCCGCACGACGTGACCGGCAGGGCGATCACGATGCCAGCTCCCATTGCCCCCCCGGCGGCGCGCAGGGTCGGCTGGGCCAGCGCTATAGCGCCGAGCCCGAGCCAGCCCCGCTTGTACGACGAGATGAACGGGATGAACGCGGCGCTCACCTGGATGGAGGTGTACGAATCGAGCACGGTGGTGGCGATGTGCAGGGCAACGAACACCAGCGCCAGCAGGGACAGGTTGCGGTGCAGCCCCACCGTCAGGAACCGCGGCCACGTGGGGCTGGCGAACCGGCCTGCGGTCAGCACGCCGAGTAGCGCGCTGAGGGTCAGCAAGAGCAGCGTCACCAGGCCGGCCGCCCGGGTGGCGTACCACAGCCCGGGGCCGTTGAAGCTGACCGTCATGTCTGGCTTCCTGTCGGTGCCTCGTCCGCCGGCCAGGCGCCCGCGGTGACAACGGTTCCGTCGTGGCGGACCAGCCGCGCCGGGAGCCGCAG
>WNFH01004112.1_pt1 | contig 10439 bp, 9 predicted proteins | sample 5400411 | NCBI WGS metagenome assembly WNFH01 (sample SAMN13153347, study PRJNA577476) | soil metagenome | isolation source: 200 cm saprolite under Douglas fir tree site 2 hole 3 | place: USA:California | collected 2015-04-18
CATCGACGGCGGCAGCAGACGATTTGCCATTGCGCAGTTCTTCGCGGATGCGTTCAAAAACCAGGACGTTGGAGTCCACACCCATGCCGATGGTGAGGATGACACCGGCGATGCCGGGGAGCGTCAAGACGGCGCCGAAAAGCGCGAGGGCCGCGAGCAAAATGACCAGGTTGAGAATCAAGGCCAGCACGGCGTTGCCGCCGGAGAGGCGGTAATACACCAGCATGAAGAGCATCACGACGAGGAGGCTAAGCCCGGAGGCCTGCACACCGTGGCGGATAGAGTCCGCGCCGAGAGACGGCCCGACAGTGCGCTCCTCGAGATATTTGATGGATGCAGGAAGCGCACCGGCGCGAAGGGTCAGCGCCAAGTCGTGGGCAGACTCCTGGCTGAAATTGCCGGTGATCTCGCCGCTATCGTCAATTCTCCCTTGAATAGTAGGAGCAGAAGTGACGCGATGATCCAAAACGATCGCCATTTGACGTCCAAGGTTCTGTTGAGTGAAGGGCCCGAAGCGTTTGGCGGCCTCCGGCGAGAGCGTGAAATTTACTTGCCACATGCCAGGATTCGTGGTGTTGCGATTTTCGACGGCGCTGCGCAAATCGCGACCAGTAACAACAGCCAAACGGGTCAAGACGTACCAATTTTCGCCCGGCTCAACTGCACCGGAGGCATTGCGGGTTTCCGAGCGGCCGGGAGCCAGTTCCGTGCCCGGAGGCAAAACTCCGCCGTGGCGACTGAGCGCTTCCGTTTGCGAAGCATAGGGAACCGGGTCTTCGACCAACTTCAATTCCAATTGGCCACCGGCCTGAATGACGGCCCTGGCGCGAGTGGGATCGCCTTCGCCGGGAAGCTGCACGAGGATTTCGTTGGCGTTGTGGCCGCCGCGCGGTTGTATGGTCGGTTCGGTCAAACCGAGAGCGTTGATGCGGCGCTCGATGGTCTCAAGCGACTGAGTCATGGTCGAATCTTGAATGCGGGCGATAGCGCTCGGTCGAAGCGTCCAGTTATAGCCGTTCAGCTCGCCAGCGGCCGGAGACATGTCCCACTCCGCGGCAAATTGGGCGCTATGAATGTCGCGGAATTGCGAGAGCTGGGAGGGATCGAGGTTGCGAACGAGTATGTGCGTGTCGTCGACGCGCCGCACTTCATCGTAGTGAATATTTTTTGAGCGCAGCAGTGTGGTCAGACGGTCCACGGTGGTATCCGTCTCCTGTGCGACGGCTTCCTGGACCTGGACCTGGAGGATGAGGTGCGTGCCGCCCTGGAGGTCGAGGCCGAGCTTGATCTGCTTGGAGAAATTGTCCTTCACTTGCGCGACCGAAGTGGGGAACACCGGGTAGCCGACAAGGAAATAGATACAGAACAGAATGACAGCGAAGATGAACAGAGCTTTCCACTTCAGATTGGGGTTCATGGTCAGAAAGTAAGACGCGTGAGCCGGCAAAGGGCGGGCTTATTTTGCATCTTCCGATGCCTCCACCTGAGCAATCGCCGCGCGCGATACGCGAATTTTAACCTGCGGTTCGCTGGAGATTTTGAGAATGACCGAATCGCCATCGATACCGTTGATGGTGCCGTAGATGCCGCCGCTGGTGATCACCTTGTCGCCGGCCTTGAGCGCCGAGTGCATCTCTTGCATTTTTTTGCGCTGGCGCGACTGCGGCAGAAAAACCAGAAAATACATGATGAGAACCATGGGCAGGATCAGAAACAACGTGCTTCCAAGTCCACCCGAAGCCTGAAAAATCAACGCCGCTATCATCATTCAGCCAGTTTCCTACCGTTCGTTTCAGATGCCTGAATCTTTCACCCTACCGCCAGGCTGCCCCGCCGCTTTAGATGCAGAGAAGAAAGAAACGACGGAGCGGAGGCGCGCACCCTGCCCGCCGACTCCAACTCATGTTCTTCTCTTGGTGCCCCGCGGTTGGCTCGCGTGCTCCCCGGAAATCAGCCTTCAGGCCGGACCCGCAGCATAGCGCGCGTGCATTAGTGACGAGAAATTCACCAGGTTCCCAAACTCGATAGCCTCGCGGATTTGGCGCATTATGTCAAGATAAAAGTGGACATTGTGGTGGGTGGCGAGGATGGCCGCGGTGAGTTCTCCCGCGGCGAAGAGATGACGAAGATAGGCGCGCGAGTAACGCCGGCAGACGGAACAAGCGCACGCGGGATCAATGGGCCGCCGATCCTGGGCGTAGCGCGTGTTTTTAATGAGCACGCGGCCTTCGCTGGTGTACAAGCAGGCGTGCCGCGCGGCGCGCGTCGGAAGCACGCAATCCATCATGTCGACGCCCAGAGCAACATAGTCGGCGATCTGCTCAGGACGCCCGACGCCCATAAGATAGCGCGGGCGGTCCTGGGGTAGAAGCGCCGTAACTTCGGCGGTCATTTCGCAAGTGGTTTCATGCGGCTCGCCGACGGCGAGGCCGCCGACCGCGTATCCTGGAAAATCGAGATCCAGAAGCTGCCGCGCACTTTCGCGACGCAAGTCGGCAAACGTCGCGCCTTGCACGATGCCGAATTGCAACTGGCTGAGATTCCCGTTGCGTCGCGCGCATTCCTGAAAATAGAGGCGCGCACGCCTAGCCCAGGCCGTTGTGCGCTTCAGCGCGGCTTCGGCTTTTTCACGCGGCGCGGGCGTCTCGATGCACTCATCGAGGACCATAGCGATGTCCGACCCCAGCGCAAGCTGAATCTCCGCCGCTTTTTCCGGTGTGAGGAGATGCTCGGAGCCGTCGAGATGAGAGCGGAAGCGCACGCCCTCTTCGGTCATTGTTCGCAATTCGGAAAGGCTGAAGACCTGGTAGCCGCCGGAATCGGTGAGGATGGCGCGCGGCCAGGACATGAATTGGTGCAGCCCGCCAAGCTTGCGGACGAGTTCGTGTCCGGGACGCAGGTAGAGATGATAGGTGTTGGCGAGGATGATTTCCGCGCCGAGTTCTTCGAGCGCTTCATTGCGCAGCCCCTTTACGGTGGCCTGCGTACCCACCGGCAGGAAAAACGGAGTCTCGACGGTGCCGTGAGGAGTGGTCAGGCGGCCGCGCCGTGCGCCCGATGGTTCCGTCTTCGCTACTTCAAAGGAAAAATTCATCAAAATTCATCTTCGACTAGACACCCGAGAGCCGGACAGGCAAGAATGCCTGTCCTATCTTGAGTGTATCAGGAGAGGATGAAGGCCCAACCCACATGGATCAGATAGAGGGCAGCTCGGGGACGGCGGATAGCAATTCGCGGGTGTATTCATGGTTGGGCCGATGGAGCACCTGTTCCGCGGCGCCCACTTCCAAGAATTGGCCGGCGCGCATCACGGCGATGCGCGTGGCGACCTGCGCCACCACCGGCAAGCTGTGAGAGATGAAAATATAGGTCAGAGCGAATTCGCGCTGGAGTTCCTGCAACAGGAGGAGAACCTGCGCGCCGACGGAGACATCGAGAGCGGAGACGGGCTCGTCGGCGACGATCAGCTTGGGCTGGAGTATCAGGGCCCGAGCGATGCCGATGCGCTGGCGCTGGCCGCCGGAGAATTCGTGAGGATAGCGGCGCGCGGCGTCTTCATCCAAACCAACACGTCCAAGAATCGCCGCGGTGCGCGCCCGGCGTTCCGCCGCGGAGAGACCGGGCTCATGAATGGCCAGAGGCTCGGCAACGATTTCGCCGACGCGCATCCGCGGGTTGAGCGAGGCGAACGGATCCTGAAAGACCATTTGCATCTGGCGGCGCTGCGAACGCAATTCCTTTCCGCGTAGCGAGAGAAGATCGCGTCCGTCGAAGCGTAGTTCACCGCCGTCCGGCTCGATCAGTCGCAGCAACATGCGCGCCAGTGTTGTTTTCCCGCAGCCGCTTTCGCCGACAATCGCGAAGGTTTCTCCGCGCGCGACAGCGAAGCTCACGCCGTCGACGGCGGTGAAGCGCGCGATGTTCGAACCCAGTGAGAAGACACCCCCACTGCGGTGGAAACTTTTTCGGAGTCCGCGGACGGTGAGCAGCGCGTCCATCAGACCAGGATGCACCGGGCGGCGTGCGCGGGATCAATGACGCGAAGCGCGGGGATCGCGGCGGCGCATTCCTCGCGGCGCAGTTCACAACGCGGTTCGAACGCGCAACCAGGCGGCAGCGCCGCAAGCTGTGGCACGGTGCCTGGAATGGGGGTTAGCGCACCGCGCTTCAGCGTCGGCGAGGCTTTCAGCAAGCCCTGGGTGTAAGGATGACGCGGATTTGCCAAGACGTCACGCGCAGGTCCCTCTTCGATGATGCGCCCGGCATACATTACGTCGACGCGCTCGGCCACCTGGGCCGCGACACCGAGATCGTGGGTGATGAATAGCAACCCCAGTTTCAACTCGCGGCGCAAGCGGTCCAGCAGATTCAGAATCTGTTTTTGCACGGTGACGTCGAGCGCTGTGGTAGGTTCATCGGCAATCAGAAGCCGCGGTCCCGCGGCTAGCGCCATGGCAATCATGGCGCGCTGCCGCAATCCTCCGGAAAGCTGGTGCGGAAATTGCTGCGCGCGTGCTTCGGTTTCAGGGACAGCCGCGAGCCGCAGAGCGTCGATCATCCTGCGTTTCACTTCGCCGGTCTTCAGTTGCGGCTGATGCGCGCGGATGGCTTCTTCGATTTGCGCGCCGATGCGCAGCACCGGGTTCAGCGAGGTCATCGGCTCCTGAAAGACCATGGCGATTTCGCCGCCGCGAACACCGCGCCATTCGCGCTCGGTGAGCGCGGTCAACTTTTTGGTCGACTCTTGCGTAGCTAACGACGCTTCGCCGCTCACCCGCGCCCCGGGAGGAAGCAAACCCATTAGCGCCAGTGAAAGCATCGTTTTGCCGCTGCCGGATTCGCCGACTAGCCCCAACGATTCGCCCGCGGCGATGCGCAGCGACACTTCGTTTACGGGGCGCACCCAACCTGCTGCGGTGGGCAGTTCCACGGTGAGGCCGCGCACTTCGAGCAAACTGCTCATGCGGCCATCTTAGAGATGAAAATGGAAAAGGGAAACCCGAAATTGGCGGGGATTGTGCAAGAAATTGTCGGGATGTCATCTCTTGGATAGCGGGATAACGAACTTCAGTGCCGTGTAAGTGGCGGAAAAGCGGACGACTTTCACGTCTTTCAGGCCGGATTTGCGGCCGGCGGCGAGAACATCGTTTTCTGTGATGTGCTTTTGGCCTTTGGGATAAACAATCCACAGTGCGGCTGCGCCTTCCATTGCTTTCGCGATTTTCGGCAAGTCAGCGAGGTCTTCCTTCGAATCGACAGAGAAAAAGATCCATTCCGAATCGGCTGTAATTTTGCCTGTGCTCAAGGACTTGGTGAGTTTGCCCAGTTCGTCGAGAAATTCCGGTGCAAAGTCGCCGAGCAGAGAAACCCTGGCTTCGGGCTTCACGCCGAGTTTTTCGATGCGCGACTTTGGATCAAGGATTTTGTCGCGCCATTTCTCGGCGGCTGCGCCTAGATGAAAGACAGCAAGCCCATCGGCGGTCCGCAATCGGAGTTCGCCATCCATGGCTTTCGCTGACTTGATCGTAGCGAAAGGGATCTTCAGACGGAACTCGCCGCGGAAGAGAATCTCACTCGTTTCGAGCAATGCTCTTCCTGCTGACTCCTGCCCGCCCCACGAGACAGTGCATTTTGCTTCATTTCCCACGGTGGTTCACCTTTCTCTCGGCCAATTTGTTCCGGAAGCGTAGCTTTTCGACGATGCGATTCGTCCGCGGATGGCGTCCACGATAGTAAACTAATTCGTTCGATGGCAACGACGGCGACGAATCCGGTGGACTGGAAGCTGATCTGGGCGCAGCGCGGCTTCCGCTATTTCTTTGCCGCCATGTTCGTGTCGCTCTTCGGCAGCGGCATGAACTTCGCCGGCGTGAGCTGGTACATCCTGGTCGCAACGCACTCCACCGTGAAGGTTAGCGGGCAAGTGATCGTCATGACCCTGCCGGGACTTTTTGTGCCGTTCCTCGGCGGGGTGTTGATCGATCGAATCGACCGGCGCTACCTGGGCGTTTTACTCGATCTGGTTCGCGGCTGTTTCGTTCTGGCGACGGCGTACATCGCGTGGCGCGGCCAGCTGCAGCTCTGGCATCTCTATGCCATGACGCTCATCACCGGGACAGGCTCCGCCATGTATTGGGCCACGATAAACGCGCTGGTGCAGGAAGTGATTCCGGCGAGCCAATTCACCGGCGCGAATGCAGCGGTGCTCGTGGGAGTGCAGAGCGGCATGCTCATCGCCGGAGCTTTCGTGGGATTTCTCTACAACACTGCTGGAATCGCGGGAATTCTGGCCATTGATGGCGCGACTTATTTCGTGTCAGCCTATTGCCTGTATCAAATGCGGCGCGGCTACGTCTCGCCGCGGGAACACCAGAAATATCCGCGCGAATATAACGAAGCGACCGAAGCGACCGCCGAGGCGCTCGAAACGGGAGAAAATCCGGAAGTCGCGGAAGCGGGCCTCTCGCTCGCCGTTTACGCGGACATGAAAGAAGGTTTCGCGTATCTAAGGCAACAGCCGCTGGTGCGCGCGCTCGGCATCACGCACGCCATCATGATGGCCGGGGTGGTGAGCGCCAACGTCGTTCTGGTCGCGCTAGCTAACGATATTCTTCGGGCCGGACCGCGCGGGCTGGGCTTCCTGGAAGCAGGCTGGGCCACCGGCGCGATCATCGGAGGACTGCTTGCCAGCCAGCTTCCCGCAACTTCGCGCATGCCCCTGTATGTTGCCGCCTGCGCCGGACTTGCGGCGGGCCACTTGGCGACTCCGTTCGTGGCGTTTCTCGTAGGCGCGGTGACGATGCAGATTCTGTTTGGATTCTGCCGCGCGCTGGGTGGAGTCGTGGCGCAGTCTTCGTTGATGACCATCGTGCCGCGGCATTTCATGGGGCGAACACAATCGGCGATGGCGATTCTGACGACAGTAGTGCAGCTCTTCATGAGTGTTGCGCTGGGATGGGTGGCGCAGGGAGCAGGCCTGGTCGCAGGTTATGCGATGCTGGCCCTGCTCTACACCGGAGCAACCGTCTCTGCCATCCGCGCGCGCCAATTGTTGCGATAAGCTCTGGTGAGGAGACAATCTTTAGTGCGAGGCCGCCATGGAAATTCGAACGATTCAGCCGTTCCTGCACTATTTCGGAAATGTGCGCGCAGCATTGCAAAGTAACCGTCCATTGCCTGTTGGTTCAGTCTAATCGGAAGAGTGCGCGGGAGGCGGCGCCGCTGGGCGAGGAGCAGCCCCATGGCCGAGCAGGTCCACTGCCGCTTGATAGAGCTTGGCGCGCAGCTGATAGCGCTCGCTGGCGCGCGTGATGTAGCGAACGGCGATCTCGACTCCGCCGATGACCGGCTTGAGGTTGATCGCGGGCGCCGCGGTGAGAGCGCTCATGTCGCGCGATCGCGCCGCGCTCTTCCATTCGTTCTCCGCTTGTTTTGCGGTCGCCTCTGTAGCTTCGGCAACTTTTTTCTGTATCGCTTCGATAACTGGATAGGGATCAAGTCCGGTGGGAAGCACCACTTGCAACTCATCCCAGAGCCACTGTCCCGAGGTGGAAAAATTGAAGTAATGGCCTTCGATGGCAAAACTGTTCGTGAAAGTGACGCGGCGTCCCGTGGGATGGCCAGTGTCGGTCCAATTGCCGGTTTCCAGCAGGACGGTGTGAAACATTCCCAGCTCGACAACTTCGCCGCTGACGCCGTTGATTTCCACCCAGTCGCCGAGGCGAATGCCATTTTTCCCCATGAGCACCAGCCAGCCAATGAAGGCTACGATGAAATCCTTGAGTGCGACGGTCAAGCCCGCGCCGGCAAGACCGAGAAATGTTCCGAGCTGGCTGGGCGGCCCGAAAATCACCAGCAAGATGAAAAGCACCGCGAAAACTTGCACGATCACGCGCGTTAGCGTGCGAAGTGTTTCGACCTGCCTCCGGTCCAGTGAGGTCCTTCCAAGCAATCGCTCAAGCCAGCTATCGAAAAACAGTCCAACTAGCCCGATTCCAAGAATGATGGCCACGGCGGTTAGCACTCGATGGACGATGGCGCGCTGCTTGGCGGCAAGCGCATCGATCCAATCGCCGTACACTTCCGCCAGTTGCTTCTGGTCGTCAATGCGTTTATCGAAGCTCGCAAGCGCCTTCTGGTCCTTGGAGCGGAGCTTCGTTGCCTTCAGCAAAGCCTGCGATTCTTCGTGGCTGGGTTTCGTGCGCGATTCGGTATTCGAAGACGATGTCCCTCCACCAGCCGGGGCGCCCGCCTGGCTCGATTCTGTTCTTGCTTTGGCGATCTGCGCTTCCAACTGGTTGTGCTTCCCGAAAAACGATGCCGCCAGCGACTCCGCATCCCGTTTCGCGCGCTGTAATTCCAACTGCTTCTGGTGAAGCGCGAACCATTGTTGGAAGCGGGGAATCAGGCCGCGCTGTTCCACCGGCGCGGTCACCGCGACCTTGAAGCTGTCCGCCGCCTTGGATGCCGCTTCGTGCTCCTCGATCATCGTCTGAATGCGGCCCTGTGGATCACCTCCTGCCCGGATTAGATCCTGCTTCGCGTCGTCCACTTCGTCTTGGTCCAGCTCGACCTGAGCTTTAGCAGCCTCGAGTTCCTCCTCCAGCGCGTCTTTTCTGGCGCCGCGGGCTTTATCCGCTACAGCGGTCAATTGTTTGACCTGTGCCTCGTCCGCCTCCAGAGCCCTCTCGGCTTGCTGCTTCCGCTCCTGGATTCCCTTGGCTTCGGCGCTCAGCGCCGGCGGATGCGCCTCGGCCTCGCGCACCGCGGCCGCAAACGCCAGGTCCATTTCTTGATCCGCGAGCCGCAGCACTTCCTGGACGAAGGGCAGTTCCTCCGCGCTGGTCGGCATCTTCGCCAGCCGCTGTGCTGTCAGCAGCGGCGTCTGGTCCACGTAAGGGGCCTGCAAGGCGGCTCTAAATTTCGTTTTGCCCGGCGCCACCGGCGCCTTTGCCGGCTGCCCCGTGCGGTACAATCCATACGCGGCCGCACCCAGCAGCCCGACCAGCAGAATCGTGAGAATTTTTTGCCTTGTCTTCATCGTTTGCCGTGACGCAGCTCTATTCTATATGCAGGCAGAGAATCCGGGCGTTCCAATTTTGCGTCATAGCAGCCTGCTACCTGCTCATACGAAAACTGCCGGGGTGTGGGGATATTCTTCCCAATTTGGAACGACTCGAACCCGGACGTTGCCGCGGAAGCGCTTCCATGCCCACAAGCTTTGCGCGCCGGTTCTCTCTGCCTTATCCTCGGAAAAGCGACAATCATGCAAAAGTCCAGCCTTCCTAAGCTAGTGTTTGTCTTGCTCGCAGGTGGTGTGGCGATCTATTTTTCGTTCTACTACGCGCAACTGTCCGAAGTGGTGGCTTCGCACTTCAACGGGCGCGGGGCGGCCAACGGCTGGCAGACAAAATCCGCTTTCTTCGGGGTCCTTGTCGGTGTGAGTGTGTTCGCAGCGGTGGTCGGATTTGGCATCCCGCGCCTCATCGCCGCCATGCCGCCGGAGTTGATCAATCTCCCCAATAAGCGCTACTGGCTGGCCCCCGAGCAACTTGCCGACACGATGGAATTCTTGAACGGCTATTTTGCCTGGTTCGGCTGTGCCGTCTTCACCGTCATCCTTGTCAGCTTCGATTTCGCGGTCCGGACCAATCTGCAGCCGTACAACCGGCAGAACGTTTCTCGCATGTGGTACACGCTGGCTGGTTTTTTGCCTTCGTGGTCGTGTGCAGCATCCGCATTATGACGAAATTCCTAAACCCACCGCAGGAAAAGCTCAGGAGTTGACGAGAATTCCCCGAGAGAATAGTTTTGGGCCGTGAAAGTCCGCGATGTGATACGGATGTTGGAAGCCGACGGCTGGTTCCTGGTGAGGACACGGGGCAGTCATCGGCAGTACAAACATTCTGTTAAACTAGGCTTGGTAACTGTCCCTGGAAAGCCGGGCGACGACCTCGCCCCTGGAACTTTGAACAGTATCCTGAAACAAGCAGGGTTGAAGCCATGAAAAAATACTTAATTGTCATCGAGCCAACAAAGACTGGTTTTTCTGCATTCTCCCCAGATCTCCCGGGATGTGTTTCGACTGGCGGGACACGTGAGGAAGTCGAACTGAACATGAGGGAAGCGATTGCGTTCCACCTCGATGGCCTGCGCGAAGAAGGTCAAGCCGTCCCTGAACCGCGGACATATTCCGCATACGTCGAACTCCCCGCGTAGCTGTCATCACTTCAATTATTACTCCACGACAAATAGGAACGCCCCCGGAATAACTGGGGGCGTTTCGAGTTTCGAGTTTCGATTTTTCTAGAGGTAATCGCGCGAGGGACCTTCGAGGAAGGCGCGCAGCTTGCGCGAACGCGACGGGTGGCGCAGCTTGCGCAGCGCCTTCGCTTCGATCTGGCGGATGCGTTCGCGAGTGACGGCAAACGACTGGCCGA
>WNFH01004113.1_pt1 | contig 10439 bp, 9 predicted proteins | sample 5400411 | NCBI WGS metagenome assembly WNFH01 (sample SAMN13153347, study PRJNA577476) | soil metagenome | isolation source: 200 cm saprolite under Douglas fir tree site 2 hole 3 | place: USA:California | collected 2015-04-18
GCGGAGATGTTCGCCCCGCGTGCTCCAGCCTTCTCGATGAACTCCAGCTTCTGATTCATGGCTCGCTGCTCTTTCCATGGCATCGCTGAACTGTCAGCGATGTCCTGAACCGGTTTCTGTCAGCGATGTCTTGATACAGCACCTCCACTTGAGATGCCCAAGGGAGTTCTGCCGCGACTGAACTGACTACCAAGTCCAACGCCGGGAACTCGGGGATTGATGTCCGGGAAGATGTTGCCAGGACACGACGCTGGGCACACCCGCGGCGCCGCAGTGGCATCGAGCGATCGCGAGAACAGCCGGTATCAATCCACGATGATGACGACTTTTCCTCGAGCGTGCCCTTTTTCCAGATATCGGAGTGCCTCGCGGACCTCGCTAACTTGTAACGCCGGTCGATGATGGGTTTCACCTTTCCGGCCTGCATCAAATCGCTCACGATTCCAGCCGCAGGCGCGGGCCGCTCGCTCACGGTCGAGACGGGCTCGGAGCCGATCCGGGGAGAATGGGATCGGCTGCGCCTCGAGCAAGTGCTGTCAAACTTGCTCTCGAATGCCCTCAAGTACGGAGCCGGAAAGCCGGTGCACGTCGCGGTTGGGCGGAGCGAGGAAGTCGCCCGATTGACCGTGAGGGACGAAGGCATCGGAATTGCCGCGGAGGATGCGGAGCGAATCTTCGGCCGTTTCGAGCGTGCCGTCTCCATGCGGGAGTACGGCGGGTTGGGGCTGGGCTTGTTCATCGCTCGGCAGATCGCGGGGGCGCACGGCGGAGAGATCCGGGTTCAGAGCAAGCCGAACGGTGGCTCCGAGTTCACGGTGCTGTTGCCCATGATCGCACCCGAGGCACCGACCCACGCGCCCGAGCCGCAACACTGAGCCCTGACCAACCCTTTGGGTTGGCAAGTGGCTTGCTAGCCAAAAACGATCAGCCAAGAAGGGGGAGCTATGAGTCAATCACCCGAGCTGCGACTCATCCCGGTGAATTCGATCCGCCCCTCGCCCTACCAGTACCGGACGAACTTCGACGACGCGAAGCAAAAGGAGCTGATCGAATCGCTCCGGGCGAGCGGCTTGAGCACGCCAATCTTGGTCCGGCCGATTCCCGCACCCAAGGCCGAGTCGGGCCAAACGGAGACCGCGAACGCTTACGAGCTGGTCTCGGGGGAGCGGCGTTGGCGCGCCGCAAAAGCGCTGGGTTGGGAAACGATCCGCGCCATCTGTGAGGAGATGACCGACGCCGAGGCGGGGGCGCGAGTCGTCACCGAAAATGAAGTGCGAACCGACGCGAACATCCTGGAAAAGGCCGCAGGCTACAAGCGGCTCACTCAGCCGCCGTGCAACTTTAGTCTCGATGAAATCGCCAAGCGATATGGCTACCGCGACCATTCTTCGGTAAGCCGGATCATCGAACTGCTCGAGCAACCCCCTGCGATCCAAGAGCTCGTGGCCCGGGCCACGATTGGGCAGAGGCATGTCCGTTATCTGAGTCGAATCAAGGACTTGAACGCCAGGGTCAAATTGGCGAAACGGGCGGCCGAGGAGGAATGGTCAACCAAGGAGACCGAAGAGCGAGTCGCGAAACTGCTGGCGAAGGCCGGCAAGAGACCGGGGAAACCGCGAGCGAAAGCGGATCCGGCGTACCAGTACGATTACAACGGCTTTCACTGCACCCTGGTCGGCGACGAGGTTGAGCTCAGCGGCAGGAAGTTCAAGCGAAACAGAGAGCCCGTGCGTCAGTTCGTTGTCGAGTACCAGTCGGCGCTCGAATCGTTTCTGCGGGACATCGAGGCCAAGTCGGCCGAGCAGTCGGCGGCAGATGGGAAGGACGGAGCCGCTGGCCTGGCATCGCCGGACCTTGCTCCACCGACGGATGTCGCCAGCCCAGAAGTTGCAGCCGATCTGGTGAAGCAATTTGCGGAGGCCGCTCAACCGCTCAAAGACCTTTTCTCCGGTTTCGCGAAGAAGGAGGGTGGAACGCCGGGCCTCAGTGAGCTGGTCTCCTTCTTCAACAAACCGAAGTCCTCGGGTTGAACAACGGTTTGAGCAAGAGTAAGGCAATGTTGCCGATCTTCTGCTCAACTCATGCTCAACGAAGCGTGGCAAGTCTACGCCGCCCGAGCCCGCAGGGCGCTTGCGGCATTCGGAATCAGAGAAGCCGTTTGATTAAGCACGCCGTATTAGGCGATCCAGCAATGGCTGAAGAATGATTGAGTCGTTCCGGAGTAGGAGGGGTAGCGGCACGGTGCAAAGTAAGCCTCGAGACAGTCTTGGATCCCGCCGTCCAACGTTCCACCATCCGGTGGAAACGAGAATGCGACGGCAACCCCTGAATCATCGAAGGTGACGTTCAGACTACGCCAGCAGCCGATGCAGGTGTACAGCCGCCGATCGTAAAGCTGTCCCCCATCTACAAGTTGAAACAACTGGCTGTCGCATCTCGTTCCTGCGTCTTGCATTCCTGCGTCTTGGCCGCCATCGAAACCTGCATCCTGGCCTGGGCTGCCGTTGGCAACTGGTTCTGAAGGGCCGCTGCTTGTCGCGCACCCAGCAAGGGACATGGAGAGTGCAACTGCCCCGAGAATTTTGCCCCGCGAATGGGCGCGTACGGGGCCCCGGCGAAACCTGGCTACCATCCGTTCCACCTCGTCGATGGCCTCATCACAGCGATTCAGCAGGGCTCGATCATGCGCCGTCACGCGCTCGAGTCGGGACGCTATAAACGCCTCCGTTGCGGCAGGATCAGCTGATTGAGCTGCATCCGCGGCGGCGCGAAGCAGCAGGTTCTGATCTTGATTCCAGGCCCTCGCAATGTCCTCGTAGGCCCGCGAGAGAGGCGAGAGGTCGAGTCCTTCGACCAGGCGTCGAGCAACACCCAGGTTGTACCCCAGGTCGTACAGCCCGATCGGGACCGAGCGTTCCGCCAACCGGGTGGGAAACCCCATCATCATCTGCCCCATCCGCTGCGTGCGCTGGTCCAGGAAGCGGTACTGCCACATCATGAAACCGCCTTCGAGTAACCCCAAGCTTTGAGCTCGACGGAAGTAAGCCGAACCAGCACGGGCTTCGATCGGCAGCAGGTGAATCGGCGCTGGTCCAATCTGCTCAAATCCGTCGATCTCGTCCAGAACGGATTCGAATCGAATGGTGGGGCCAATCAGGAGCGAGTTGACCACCGTGTAGATGCCGCACTCCCACAGATGGGCAGTCGCTGTGCTCCCCGCCTCGGGTGGAGAGCAGCGACCCAGCTCCGTCAGCTGCGAGGTCGAATAGCCGTCCACGCCCACGTAGGCGCGCACAACGCCAAGCCCGGCCAACGCGCGCGCACTCTCTTGGTCGATGGCGTCCGCGCGAACCTGAATCGAAAAGGCGACCTGGCCAACGCGACGGCGCTGCAAGGCAGATCTCAGCTCGTTTGCCCAAGCCGCCACATCGTCGGGAGCGAGCGGAAGGATGTTGTCGTCCATGAAATTGAAAATTCGAGCTCCATGCTCATGGAAAAGCATGGACAGCTCATCGGCAATCTCGTCGATCGAATGTCTGCCGTGCACCGGAGACGAGCGAGCACCACCTGCTCTGGCGATTTCGGTTCGAGCCAGATCGCCTTTGCCAGCAATGCAGCAGTAGCTGCAATGCGCCTCGCACCCTTGGCTGAAGACAACGTCCGCAGCGGGGAATCCCAAATGGAGCGGAAGGGTGCGTTCGGTCTTCTTCTTCGAAAGGAGGTTCGACGTCTGGATGCGGGCAGGAGCCCCGGTGCGGATCTCCCCCGTGCTCGAGCGGTACACCACACCCGGAAGGGTGGAGAAGTAGGCTTCATCGTTGGGTCGGCGCAGCAGACCAATGAGTGCCTCTTCTCCGGCAAAGCGGACGACGACGTTCACTCCGGTGGGTGCCGCGAGAATCTCCTCGGCGTTGAGGGTCGCAAAATGGCCCCCACACACGATGCGCCCCTGATAGCCACGCGCACGTAAAAGGCGCGTAAACGACAGAACGGCCAAGGCGCTTTCACTTGTTTGCAAGGAGACGCCACAGACCTTCGGATCAAGATCGAGGACGTCTCCGATGGCACGTTGCAGATCGCGCCAGCCGGAATAAGGAACGATTGAGACGGACATTTTCGCCTCGCGGACCGCACGGGCCAGCACGTCCAAGGATCGATTCTCAATGTCCGGTGCTACTAATCCAACCAGAGCAAGATCCATTTTCATCTCAGTCACGAGGATGTGTTTTTTTGTTGTTAACTTCGTCGCTGAATTAGACGCGCGCCCACTACGGCAATCAAGATGCCGAGCACTTGGTTGCTACAATGATACTTGTTAACGCGTGAACGCGGATACTCGGCAGCCGCAAGTCGAGGGGCGTGGACTCAATTCAAAGTCTGGCTACACTCGAGACGCCGATGTGAGAAGCGCTGCCACATGATCAAGCGGTACTGTTCCAATCCGCTCACGGGCGTCTTCGCGACGCGCTCTCCGGATCGACCGAACCCATTGGGTCTCCATCCGGTTACCGTGCGCTCGATTGATGGAAACCGTCTGCGCGTCGGACCCATTGAAGCGATCGACGGAACGCCGGTCGTCGATATCAAGCCGATACTGGGCTGAGGAACGCGCAGGTGGTGCGGAGAACGCCCGGGGTCAAGCCTGGCTTCTGGCGCCGTTATCCGGGAGCCACCGATTTAGCTACGGGCGCGGCCCGCCATCGGGTCCGCCGTCAGGTTGCCCACCGTCGGGTTGTCCGCCGTCGGGCTGTCCCCCATCGCGAACGCAATGGCCTTCGCCCGGGCCACAAGAACCCAAGTGATCGCCGTGTGCCATGTGGGCCGGTACTGCGGGGGCGCCTACACGAATTGTGTGAGCATTGCCTGGATTTCCGGGAGGAAAGTGACAGATGGTCACGTGATGGCCGTCATCATCACGGCCACCATCGCGGTGATGACCCTCATCGTCGCACTCATTCTCGTCGTCGTTCCCTCGGTGACAGATGCCTGAATCGGGACGGCCACCATCACGGTGATGACCCTCATCGTCGCACTCATTCTCGTCGTCGTTCTCTCGGTGACAGATGCCTGAATCGGGACGGCCACCATCGCGGTGATGATCCTCATCGTCGCAGTCGTCCTCGTCGTCGGAATTATTGCCTCCGTCCCGGTTCCCTACGGAGTTCGATTGTTGGCTGTTGCTAGAGGATCCAAGACCGCCGCACGCCAGTGGCAGTACCAAAGCCAGGCCGAAGGCGAGAGTAATCAGGAGTAGCAATTGGCGATTTATCGAAGGCATGCTGGAACTCCTCCAGAGCAGCTTAAATACCCCAGTCGAGCCTCAGCAGGGAACATGCCGTAGCCAATACCCTGGAATCCCACGCGTTTGGTGCTCTGGCCGATCGGTGTTTGGTCCACAGACTGAGGTCAGCTGTCTACGCTCCCCAGAGTGGCAGCGCCCCGCTCGAGCAGCGGAGGCAAGTCAAGGCATGGCTTCCAGCGTCGTTATCCAGGAGCCACGAATTTAATTACGGGGTCGGACCGCCATCGGGTTGTCCGCCGTCGGGAGGATTGCCTCCGTCCTGCTGTCCCCCGTCGTGACCGCCGCAGTGGCCTTCGCCCGGGCCACAAGGACCCAAGTGATCGCCGTGCGCCAGGTGGGCCGGTACCCTGCGGAGCAGGTTGAGGTACCGTTCCTGGCCCATAAGACCCCAATCGTTTGGATCTATGGGCATTCGCATCCTACGCCGCGTCTTGGGCGAGGTTCACCTCGAGGCGAGCTCCGAGCGCGGATGCAACCTTCTCGAGCGCCTCGAGCGTCGGGTTGTAGTTCGGGTTTTCCAGCTTGGCGATCATCTGCTGGGTGACCTTGGCTCGTTTTGCAAGTTGCGCCTGGGTTAGTCCAGCTTCGTTGCGGGCCCATCGGATCAAAAGTTTGACTGCAAGCCCGGCAGGCACTTCGATCCAGAGCACCCTTCCCCTCGGCTTCCTTGTGGACGGTTGTGGAGGGACACGACCCAAGAGGAGATGGGCCTCGAGCCATCCTGTGAGCGCGTCCGCCGCCTGAATGGAGATATCTTCCCGCGGATCGGCCTCCGTCTGGCAGCCAGGGCAGTCAGGGAAGGTAGCCAACGTCTTTTTTCCGTCCTTCGTAATGATCGCCGGATAGCGCATGGAGTTACCTCAGTCTGATTCCTGCTTGCCTCTCAGTGCTCTTCAGAGTTCCCATCGACAAATCCTTCTTCGGATGCGGCACGGACACCAAACCGGCTTGGCGGAATGCGCAAACTGGTGGTGAGGCCCGGATGTGCGAACCAAAAACCAACCGTCATCCATCAGCCTCCGGATCACCTCCCGAGAGCTCACGGTCGAATCTTACAACCTAACGGTTGTTCGGCAACGTCGCGAGCCGTTCGCATAGCTCTCCAGGGTGGAAGCGAATACTGTTCCCGACGCGAAAGGCTGGCAGTTCGCCGCGGTCGACAAGCCGGTAGACAGTCGCGCGACAGATCTGGAGCAGTCTTGCCACATCAGACACCCGGAGCAGCTGGTTCTGGGGGAAATTCACACCGCAGTGTCGTGGTAGCTGCCGAGTAGCAAAAAATTTCGGATGCGGTGCAGTTTCTGTGACTGGGTGAGAAGCGCGTGCCGACCCTTCCTGAGTAGTTGCGAGCAGTTGCAAATTCTGAGAGCCGATCGAAACCGGTGAGAATGCTCCTTCGTCCTTTCGGGACCAAGGGGTCGCCTTCGCCGATAATCGCGGTTAATGGGGCCACCGGTATGCGGCCCGGTAACAGACCATGGAAAACTCCAAGACTTCGCTGTTCGCGAACCGCGACTTCCGCCTGCTGTTCATGGGCAGTTCGATCTCGATTCTGGGCGACCAGTTCACGTTGTTGGCCCTGCCCTGGCTAGTGCTAAAGCTGACCGGCGACCCGCAGCAACTTGGGTTCGTGCTTGCGCTCATGGCTCTGCCGCTGGCCGTGTTCGTGCTGGTGGGCGGCGCGGTGGTGGATCGCATGTCGCCGCGCAAGGTGCTGCTGAACTCGCGCGCGGTGAATGCGATGCTCATCGCCATCCTGGCGGCCTTGGTGTTGGCGGGCGCCATCCAGATGTGGGAGGTGTACGTCCTAGCCCTGGGCATAGGACTGTCCACCGCATTCTCCTATCCCGCCGGCACCGCGATTCTGCCGCAACTCCTAGAGCCGGAGCAGCTGGCGAAGGCCAACGCCACCTTCATGGGCGTGCGCCAGTTCGCCATGCTGGCGGGGCCAGCCATCGCCGGCTACGTCATCGCCCTAGGGTCCGGCGGTTCGGCGCAAAACCTGGCCGACGCCCGCGGCATGGGCTTGGCCTTCAGCATCGATGCGGTCAGCTTTCTGTTCTCGCTTGCATCCCTTACCCTGGTGCGTGTCCACAGCGATTACCACCCAGCGAAGAAAGAAGGCGGGGTGCTGGGCGATGTGGCCAAGGGCGTCAGCTTCGTCTGGTTCGACCCGCAGCTGCGGGCTTTCATCCTTTATATGGGCGCGGTGTCGGTGTTCGTGGCCGGTCCATTGCTAGTGGGCCTGCCGGTGTTGGCCAACACGCGTATGGACCTGGGCGCAAAATCCCTGGGACTACTGCGCACCGCCAATGGCGCCGGCATCATGGCGGGCAGCGCGCTGTCGGGCTTCGCTTTGCGCCGCATCGGCGGGCGCGTAGGACTGGCGGTACTGTGCGTAGACATCGTCGCCGGTCTCGGCATCGCTGCCATGGCCCTGGTGCATTCCACCCTGGTGGGTTCGGCCGTCATGGCCGCGGTGGGTACGCTGGCCGGTATGGTGCAGATCGCGCTCTTCAGCTGGGTGCAACGGCGCGTGCCACAAGCTTATATGGGTCGCACCATGAGCCTGTTGCTGTTCACGTTCATGGGTCTCTCGCCGGTCGCGGCCTCGGTGGCGGGCGTGTTGCTCAAGTACGTTGGTTTAGGCCAGCTGTTTATCGGCGCCGGTCTCACCCTGAGCGCGGTCGCTCTGTTTTGTATGACGCGTTCCAATCTGCGTGGCATCACCAACCAAGCCGCGCCGGCCAAGGCCTGATGGGATTCGGCTATTCGAAAAGAGCCGGCTGACCAGACGGATCGTCGGGATCGCGAAAGTTGCTCAGCCCAACGCCAACCAGGCGAAACCGTTGCTTTGGGGTGAGGCCGACCCGGTCTCGAAGCGACAGGGCGATGCTGGTCAATTCTGCACAAGAAGAGGGAGGAGACTGGGGGGTATGGCTACGCGTGAGAATCTTGAACTCGCTCGTCTTCAATTTAAGAAACACCGTGCGCGGAATGCGCTTTTCTCCGCGCGATGCAGCCCAGGCCTTTTCCGCCAGACGGCGGATCATTGTCTCCGTCTCGTTCAAGGGCAGATCATGTTCAAAAGTGTCCTCGGCCGATACGGATTGGGTTCGCCGGTTTGGGATAACTTCGCTGTTGTCGATGCCTCGGGCCAACTCATAAAGACGCACGCCATAGCGACCAAAGCGGCTTTCGAGTGTCGGCAAGTCCAGCTTTCGCAAATCCGCCACGTTCAGGATGTCAAACTTCCTGAGCCTCTCCTCTGTGACCTTGCCCACTCCAGGCAGACGTCCCACAGGCAGTGGCAATAGGAATTCATCTACGTCTTCAGGCTTGATCACGAAGAGCCCATCCGGCTTTCGCCAGTCAGAAGCGAGCTTTGCAAGAAATTTGTTGGCCGCTACCCCAGCTGAAGCCGTCAAATTCAATTCCTCACGGATTTGTTCGCGAATGGTCTGCGCCACACGCGTAGCGGTCGGCAAACCCGTCTTGTTCTCAGTAACATCGAGGTATGCCTCGTCTAGAGATAACGGCTCGACCAGATCGGTGTGACGCTTGAAGATTTCGCGCGAGAGACGTGAGACCGCCGTGTAGCGTGGGAAGTCCGGAGGGACGAAGACGGCGCCGGGGCACAGGCGTGCGGCCCGAATTGCCGGCATCGCCGAGCGTACGCCAAAACGCCTTGCTTCATACGAAGCTGCACAGACTACGGAGCGCTTGCCCTGCCATGCGACGATTACCGGCTTGCCCCTCAGTTGCGGGTCATCCCGCTGTTCGACCGACGCATAAAACGCGTCCATGTCGATGTGGACGATTTTGCGAGCGGCCATCGCCAACCATCTTATTCCGGAGTTCGAAGCAGGACAGAGCGGCGAAGCGATTCATGTCTCAGCTCCTTCGCTCACGTGACACTTGCGTGTCCCATGCGGCGCGAGAATCCTTGGCTCATCGACCGTCCAAGGGGGGTCTGAGGTTCAAATCCTGCCCCCGGCTCTTTGAAGAGCCCGCATTCCTTCAGGTTTTCCGACATACAGCCATTCTTCTTTTGAGCGCTGAGCACTGAGACAAGGGGTGACCGTCGACCAAGGGATTCTCAAGTTTGCGTTACCGACAATTCGGGAAATCCGAGTCGCCTCATTCCCGCGAAGATCCTGGACGAACGCACAGCGAACGTGTTGAATGCCCCCGCTCAAGGGGAGCTGCGCAGTTCATCATCGTGTGAGGGGTCGGTAAGAGAAAAGCGGCTTCAATTACAGTCTCAGTCCGACTACTCGTTTGTTGCTTTGGAGGGGGCACAAATGAAAAGACAATCCGTTGTCGTTGCTACGTTGCTCGCGTTGTCAGCAGTCGTTTACGCTGCCGACAAGGCGAAGTCGTCTTCTCAAACTGCGCTTGGCGTGCCCTGCTCGGAAATTTTCGAGCGCGGCATCGACAAGCAGGAAAATCTGCGAGCCACCGCGATTCGGGTCGCCTGCGGATTGGACGTTCCGGGTTCCGCCGGTGCGGAAGGGCTTGAGGCCGATTCGGTAGATGAGGGTGGCCCCTTTCCCAACATCAACGTCATCACCGGCACCGAGACGTATCCTCACGTCACCCAAAGCGAGAGCATGGTGTGGAGTACGCCGGATGGGCAAACCATCGTCGTCAATTACAACGACTCCAACACTGCCTCCGCTAACTATTCTGGCGTCTCGGTTTCCGTCGACGGCGGCCAGACTTTTACCCGCCTGCTTCCAGCGCCATTCGCCACCGGCCACGGGACGAACTTTGGAGACCCGATCGTCGTCTACAACAACGCGCTCGCTAAGTGGTTTGCGGGCGATTTGGCCACCGGCTGCGGAGGTCAGGGAGTCGGACTGTGGACTTCGCTCGACGGGATGAGCTGGACTCCGGGAGCCTGCGCCCACAACGGCGGCGCCGATGACCGGGAATCGATGTGGGTCGACAACAACGCGGGCAGTCCCTTCTACGGACGGATGTACATCTCCTGGAATGACTTCGGGGCCGGCCAAAACATTTTCGTGGTGCGCTCCGATGATGGAGTCACCTGGTCCGCTCCGGTTCGAGTCCAGAGCGGAGGCTTCGTCCGCAATATTCAGCTCACCGGAAGCCCGGACGACGGCGGAACGGT
>WNFH01004115.1_pt1 | contig 10438 bp, 7 predicted proteins | sample 5400411 | NCBI WGS metagenome assembly WNFH01 (sample SAMN13153347, study PRJNA577476) | soil metagenome | isolation source: 200 cm saprolite under Douglas fir tree site 2 hole 3 | place: USA:California | collected 2015-04-18
CGACGTAGATCAATGCCACCAGAAGGTCGTTCCACACCCACAGGAACTGGAAGATCACCAGAGATGCTAGGGCTGGTACTGACAGCGGCAGGATGATTCGAAAGAACACCGTCAGAGTTCCCGCGCCATCGATCTCGGCTGACTCGAACAGGTCGCTCGGCAGGGCACGGAAGAAGTTGGCGAGGAGGTAAGTGGAGAACGGCAGCCCGTAGCCGGCGTGGGCCAACCACAAGCCGACCCAGGGAGGCAGGTTCAGCGCCGTCAGATTTTCAATCGTGATCCCGTGGTCGACGTAGAACTTCAGCACCGGGATGAAAGTGAGCTGCAGAGGGACTGCGAGCAGGCCGACGAAGGCCAGAAAGATCCAGTCGCGCGCCGGGAACTTCATCCACGCGAATGCATACGCGGCAAAGGCGGCGATGGTAACGGGGATCACGGTCGACGGCACCGACACCATGAAGCTGTTGAAGATCGCGGTGCCCAGGTTGCTCTGCGCGAAGAGCTGATTGTAGTTGTCGAGCGTGAATGCATAAGGCGGTGAGATTGCCGCCCACCAGCCGCTGGTGGCGATGGCCGAGAAAGGCCGGAAGCTGCTGAGCACGAGCCCGAGCGTCGGCACGACCCAGGCGAGGGTCAAACCGATGACGACCACGTGGAGCACGATCCTTCCGAGTCGCTGCGAAATCCACTGCATCGATCCGAAAGCTGCTGTCGACTCGGTCCTTGCCGCTGCTGCGACGCTCATCGCCTTGCCTCCACTGCCCGGAACTGCCTGAGATTGAAGATCAGCACGGGAACCACCGCGATGAGCAGGATGATCGCGACCGCGCTCGCCCCGGCCGGGTTGTGCGACAGATAGAGCAGGTTGTACATGCGGAATGCGAGCACGTCGGTGTTGTAGTTGCCGTTCGTCATCACATACACGACGTCAAAAGCCTTCAAGGCGAAGATGACGAGGGTGGTGCCCACCACGACGATGGTCGGCATCATCAGCGGAAAGATGACACGCCTGAAAACGGTGATTTCTCCAGCGCCGTCCACTCGGGCGGCCTCGAGCAGCTCGCCGGGGATGCCTTTCAGCGCTGCAGAGAGAATCACCATGGCAAAACCGGTGATGCCCCACGTCGCGGCGCCGATGAGGGCAAGGTTGTTGAGAATGGCGAGTCCGTTCGGCCACTGATCCTGCAGCCAGGCCACGGGATCGTGATGGAAGAACGTGACGATCGCGTTCAAAGTCCCGGTCTGGGCGCTTCCAGGCGGCTGGTACCAGAACATGAATTTCCAGATGACTCCGAGCGCCACCGACGAGATGGCCATGGGCATGAAGATCAACGACTTGACCACTGTCTCGTACGCCACCCGGTCGAAGAGAACGGCCAGCGCCAGCCCGAAGGCCAGCACGAACAGCGTGTAGAAGATCAACCAGATGATGATGTTGTTTCGGATTGCGATCCAGGCCCCGCCGGATGGAAAGTCGGCCAGCTGATTCGCGTAGTTCTGCAAGCCGACGAAGTTGCCGTGGTTGTCCTGGAAGCTCTGGATGACGGTGAAGATGGCCGGAATGAACAGGATGGCCGCCACCAGGAAGATGGCAGGTCCGACCCATATCCAGGGCCGGACCTGCGGGCGATTACCGTCAGGCAGCCGGCGCACCAGGTACTCGCCGCCCACGATGTAGGCGGCGAGCACGAGGGGCACGCCGACGATGACTACTACGAGCGTTGGGAGGTCTGACAGCAGAATGCTGAAATCCACGCTCTTTCGTCTCCTAACTCGTCACTTATAGGCCGTGGCTTGGACCCCATCGAGGGTCTTAAGGATCGAATCCAGCTTCGACTGGTCGCTGACGAAGTCGAGCACCGCCTTCCAGGCCGCAGCCCTCATGTCCGCGGGCATCTGGTCGGTAGCGTCGTACTTGGCGATCTTGGTCCCTACAAGGATCTGGGCGCTTTCCTTGGTGAGCGCGTCGGGGTAGGCGTCCAACGAGGTCTGCTTGTTGGGCGAGATCTTGCCGCCCCGCTTGACCCAGATGGTCTGCGCGTCGGCGGTGATCAGGTAGTTCATCAACGAGCGCGCCTGTGACGTATCGCGGAACATCGACCACGAGTCACCGGCAACGACGTGAGCGCCGGCGAACTGAGAGGTGATGTCCGGCAGCGGGAAGAAGTTGAAGTCGGTCACCGGCTGGAGGGCGGGGTTGGCGCTCGTGAAGAAGGTGGTGATGAACGACGCCTGGTTGTGCATATAGCACTTCGGCGGGTTGTCGAACATGTGCGTGCCACCGTCGCCGAAGTTGGTGGCGAGCATGAACTGCTTGCCGCCATAGACGTTGGTGTCGTTCGCCCCGAGGATCTGGCCCCACGTTGTGAACGCCGACTTGATCTCCGGCGAGGTCCACTTCTGCGTGCCGGCGACCCACCCGTCGTAGACGCTGGGGCCTGACTGGCTCAGGACGATCTCTTTCAGCCAGTCGCTACCGGGCCAGCCTGAAGCCGAGCCGCTTTCGAGCGCGACACACCATGGAGTCGTGCCGCCGGTCTTGATCGTGCTTTGCAGATCGAGCAAGGACTGCCAGTTGGCGGGCACGTTGTAGCCCTTGGCCTGGAAGTTCTTCGGGTCATACCAGATGAGGCCTTTCACGGCAACCCACGAGAAGGTCTCGTAGAGCTTGCCGTTGATCGTGCCCAGGTCGATCCAGCTCTGCGAATAGTTCGATTTCAGCGAAGCGACATCGATCTTGTCGTCGAGCGCTATGACCTTGCCCTGCTTGGCGAAGTTGGTCAGGGTCGTGGGGCTTGGCGCCGCCGCCAGGTCGGGCGGGTTGCCTGCGCCTACACGGGTGGTGAGGAGGGCGTCCAGGTCACGGCTGTATTCGTAGTTGACCTTGATGCCGGTCTTGTCTTCCCACGGCTTGAGCACAGCGAAGAAGGATGCTTGCTCCTGTCCGGACCAGGCCGCGAGGATCTTGATCGAGCCTGCATTCGTACTCGACGAGGTGCCGCAGGCTACCGCTGTGAACACTGCCGCCATGGCGACGACCAGTGCCCGAGTGAAACTCGAAGAATGCATGTTCTAGATCCCCCACGTGTGGAAGGCCGGGGGCCTTCCTATCGACGATCTTGACTCCGAGCTGAGAACCATTCTATGACCCTCCCTTAATTTGGCAAGCGCGCGTCAGGCGCGCCGATCGGATACCTCGCGAATCAGCCCTGGCCCGGCACCTCCTTTGGACGTGCGGTGGAACCGCGCACCACCAGGCTCGTTCTCAGCGGAGGCGGCGAGCTGACGACCTTGCCCTGCAAGCGCTGGATCAGCAGGCGGGCCGCGACGCGGCCCTTCTCGACGATCGGCTGCCTGACCGTGGTCAGCGGTGGGCTCGTCCATGCCGCCATGGGCAGGTCGTCATAGCCGACCACCGACAGGTCTTCGGGCACGTGCAGCCCCGCAGCCTGGGCCGCACCCAACACGCCGATCGCCGCCATGTCGCTCATGGCGAGGACGCCGGTCGGTCGCCGTTTTCCTTTTGGAAAGGAATCGAAGGCGCGCGCGCCGGCCGCCATGGTCGCGCCGGCGGTGAGCGTGTATGGAGCCGGCGCATCGAAGGCGGCGAGAGCCGCCTGATAGCCGGCAAGGCGGCGAGACGCCGCCGGGGTGAGCACCGACTGCGAGCGCGTCGGCGGCAGCATGATCACCGCGAGCTGGCGGTGTCCGAGATCGAGGAGGTGCCGGGCCGCGGCCTCGGCTCCTCCGGCATCGTCGACGTTGACTGCCGGATGCTCGGGCGACTCTTCCGAGTCGATCAGCACGGTCGGGATCCCGATTCGATCCAGCGTCGCCAGGGCCGCGTCGTCGGGGCTGAGGCCGAGGCTGATGAAACCGTCCACCGACGCCTGGCGGATCGCGCCTTCCAGCGATCCGTCGAGGGGCGGAACCAGGAGCAGCGTCAGGTCGTGCTCCTCGACCAGCTCGCCGAGGCCCTGGAACAGCTCGCTCAAGAACTGGTTGGCGAACACGGTGCTGAGGCGCTGCGGAATGAGGACGCCGATGGTCCCGCTGCGGCGGAGCGAAAGTGCGCGCGCGGCCGGATGCGGCGTATAGCCGAGCTCGTGCGCGACCTGCAGCACCCGCTCGAGCGTGGCCTGCCCAAGCTTCTCGGGGTTGTTGAACGCGAAGGAGACGGCGGTCTTCGACACGCCCGCGGCGCCGGCCACGTCAGCGATGGTTACTCGACTCACGGCCCCGCCGATGTGAAACCCAGGTCATTCCCTGCTTCCCCCAATCACCCCACAAAATCTGGCGATTTCGCGGGGACCCGATGCATGTAAACCGCTTTAGTAAAGCGGTTTAGGGCCGAAAGTTAAACCGGATCGTTGGCGCTGTCAAGTCGGGAGTTTGGCCGCTACCCTTCTCGTGCCTTGGCATTTCCATCCGGTTTTCTATTCGGCGCCTCGGTGTCGGCCTACCAGGTCGAAGGCGGCAACACCAACAGCGACTGGTGGTGGTGGGAGCACAAAGAGGGCACGCCTTGCCTCGAGCCGTCGGGCGACGCCTGCGACTTCTACCACCGCTACGGCGCGGACATCGCGCTGCAGGGAGACCTCGGGTACAACGCCTTCCGCTTCGGCATCGAGTGGGCGCGCATCGAGCCGGCCGAGGGCGAGTTCTCGCGCGCGGCGCTCGATCACTACCGGCGCATGCTCGCCGCCTGCCGCGAGCACGGGATCGTTCCGATCCTCACGTTTCACCACTTCACGCTGCCGATGTGGCTCCATCAGCAGGGCGGCTTCAGGTCACCTCGCTTTCCCGAGCAGTTCGAGCGGTACTGCGATCGCGCCGCAGCGGCGCTGGGGGACCTGATCGGCTATGCGTGCACGATCAACGAGCCACAGGGCCTCGGGTTGAGCGGCTACGTGCTCGGCATCAACCCGCCGGGGCGGAAGGGCGACGTCGAGGGTGCAGGGTTGGCGACCGAGAACCTGCTCGAAGCTCACCGCCGAGGTGCTGCGGCGATCCGCCAGCGCGCGAAGGTCCCAGTCGGCATCTGTCTGGCGATCCCTGACCTCCAGTACGAAGACGGCGCGCTGCCGGGCGACAGCGGCTTCGAGCTGGAGTCGGCGATCAACGACCGGTATTTCGAGCTGGCCCGAGATGACGACTTCATCGGCGTGCAGACGTACACGCGGTTCCGGTTCGGGCCGGAAGGCCCTCGTGGTCCAGGACATGTATGGAGCGACCTCTCGCGCGAGCTGAGCGAGACGGACGAGACCACGCAGATGGGCTACGAGTACTACCCGAAAGCCCTGGGAGGTGCGATCCGCCGCGCGTGGAAGAGCACCGGCGGCATTCCGATCCTCGTCACCGAAAGCGGCATCGCCACCGCCGCCGACTCCAAGCGCATCAGCTTCATCGATGCAGCCATGCGCGAGACGCGGGCGTGTATCGCCGAAGGCATCGATGTTCGCAGCTACGTGTACTGGTCGCTGATGGACAACTTCGAGTGGGCTTTCGGATACAAGCCCACGTTTGGGCTCATCGAGGTAGACCGCAAGACGCTGGCGAGACGACCGCGGCCGAGCGCGTACTGGCTGGGAGATGTAGCCCGGGCCGGCACTCTACCGGCTACTCGTGGGGGAACAGGCGGAGCATAGATTCCTCCGCGTCGCCGATCAGTCCCTTCAGCCGCTCGCGCGCGACGATCAGCTTCGAACGACGGCCGGCCAACCTGTCCTCCAAGAGGCCCGCGTCGCGCAACAGCTGGATGTGCCCGCTGACCGTGGGCTGCGAGAGCTCGAAATGGCTTGCGATCTCGGTCACCGACGCCGGGTGCTTCGCGAGCCACAGCAGGATCCCGAGCCGGGTTGGATCTGCGAGCGCTTTCAGGTTGCCCGCGACCCGCGTCGCGGTCTCGCGGCGGACCGCATCCTGGTCCTCCGTCCTTACGCCGCGGCCGAGGTAAACGGTGCCATCGACCTCGACTACATGAATCACGCCGAAGAACCACCCCGGGGACAGCACCATGCGGCCCTCCGCCAGCGCTGATTCCGCCAGCTCTTCCAGCTCCGGACGGCCGGGCCAGACGTGGGGCCGGTCGAGAAGGGTCCGGTATCCCGTCCCCTCGTCCACCATGCGAGCCCATTCGATGGCGGCATCGCCGGCCGCACGCCGACCGGAGGCTTCCCATTCCGCCCGCAAGGGCTCCCAGGCCGACAGCAGCAGCGATCGATATTTGCCGCGCAGATCGCGGTCTTCACGAAGGCGCTTGACCCGGGTCTGGAAGGCGACGCGCTCCGAGGGGCGCTCCGACAGCAGCGACAGGCCGCCGTCCACCATCTCGATGGCCTCGTCGAGCTTCTCGAAATAGCGATCGAGATCGAGGTCGAGAGTGGTGCCGCTGCGCTCCGCGAGGACGATGGTCTCCGTATAGCCTCTGACACCGTCTGCCCAGAACGACGCGACCTTCGGCTGCATGTCCGCGCGCAAGCGCTCGAGGCTGGCGTAGGGGCCGTTCAGAACGTGCTTGGCCTGGAGGTTGTGGAGGATCCACATGAGCTCGAGAGGGGCGGAGGCGCTGACTCGTACCTGGGTCGCCTCACCGACCTCTTCAAGAATTGGCATAGGTCAATGGCTATGTTAACAGGTAGAAATGGCAATTACAATAGGCCGTTGACTATCACCAGAGCCATTGGTCTATAATCGCCGGGTGAACATGTACTCCCAGGAGAGGTGGCTCCTGGACCGACATCACGAAATGATCAGGAGCGCGGAGGAGCGTTCGCGGATGGAAGGGTGGCAGCCTCGCGAGCGGCTGGCCGAGCGTGTCGCCGCGCGCCTCCGCCGGCTGGCCGACCGGATCGAGGGCGAGCAGCCGACCAAGCTCCGGATTTATCCGGGATAGCGGCTAGCCCTGCTTCGGGGTCTGCGTGACCTCACGAAGCAGCTCGGCGTCGACCTTGGGTTCGCGTTCGAAAGTCATCAGCCCGTCCTGCTCCTGTTCGACGTCGGTCAGCTGCGTGTAGCAAAAGCCATCGACGGGTCCAGGCAGCATCAGCGCGTGGACGAGGTCTCTGTACGTGTCGAGCAGACCCTGGGCCCCGGTGGCCTCGAGAAACCCCAAGCCCGATGAGCCGGCGAGTGCGACCGCTCCGAACTCACTGACGATGACCGGTTCGCCCTTATACGCGTAGCCGGGAAGGTATGGCGGTTCTGGGCGCCCGCCGGGATCGAGTGCGGTTTCGAGGCTGCGGTAACGCCGGCGCAAGATGTCGGCCTTGTCGTAGTCGTGGAGCGTGCACAGGTCTGAGAGCGAGTGCTTCCAGCCGTCGTTGGAGACCACCGGGCGGGTCCCATCCAGCTCGTGGGCGACCTGATACAGACGGTTCTGCAGCTCCGCCTGATCGTGTGGCGCAACACCGCTCATCCCAAAGCTCTCGTTGAGCGGCACCCACACCACGATCGACGGATGGTCGCGATCCCTGAGCACCGCCTCCGCCCACTCCACTTCGAGTCTCGAGGCAGCGGCATGCGAATACTCGTGGAAATTCGGCATCTCTCCCCAGACCAGGAAGCCAAGCGTGTCGGCCCAATACAGCCAGCGTGGATCCTCGACCTTTTGATGCTTGCGTGCGCCGTTGAATCCCATCGACTTTGCCAGCTCGATGTCGCGCCGGAGGTCGTCGTCGGTCGCCGCGGTGAGCAGACCTCCGGGGAAATAACCCTGGTCGAGGACCAGGCGCTGCACGTACGGCTTGCCGTTGAGCCGGAAGCGTCCCTCTTTGGTGTCCACCTTTCGCAAGCCGAAATAGCCGGTGACCTTGTCTCGCCCGCAACGCGCTTCGAACGAATAGAGGTTTGGGCGTCCAGGGCTCCATTCGTGCACCTCTTCGAGCGCGATGCGCCCTTTGATTGCGTCTCCACCCCACTGGCCAATCCGCGTGCCATCGAACGTGACCGTCATCTCTTTGGGCCCTTCGGCGACGATCTCGAACTCGATTTCTCGCGCATCGAAGTCAGGCTTGACGCGCAGCGATTCGATGGCACGCGCCGGTAGTGGTTCGAGCCACACGGTCTGCCAGATCCCGGACGTGGGCGTGTAGAAGATCGACTCGGATTTGTCGGTCCAGTGCTGCTTGCCGCGCGGAATCGTTTTGTCCGACAGGGGATCTTCGGCGCGAACGACGACGATGTTGTCGTGCTCGCGAACCACGTGGGTGATGTCTGCGGAGAAGGGGGTGTGCCCTCCCTCGTGCCGCGTCACCACCTCCCCGTTGACCCAAACCGTCGAGCGGTAATCGACGGCGCCGAAATGCATCAGCAGCCTCTCCGCCTGGGGAGCATCGAAACGGCGCCTGTACCACACGACGTCACCCGGGGCGCGCTCGTGGACTCCAGAGAGCTCCGATTGAGGCGCGAAGGGCACGATGATCTTGCGATCGAAGGTCTGAGAGGGGCCCGCCCCAAAATCCCACTCACCGTTGAGGTTCACCCAGTCGTCGCGTCGAAGCGACGGGCGCGGATGCTCGGGCCGGGGCAGCGTTTGCGGAGACCTATGATGCGGGGGCAACGATGCATCCGCCGCTAGAGACAGCGTCCGGCCTGGCAGCAGTTCTTCGCGGCGTGGTCGCCGACATGCAGCACGCTTCGGGCGCGGACATCGTGTCCATCTTCCTTTACGAAGAGGCGAGCCGGAAGTATTACGCGCCGTTCGCGACCGGCCAGCCGCAGGAAAGCCTGCTCGACTCCCTCGCCGACATGACCCAGCAGCTGGACCGCTACCTGGGCGATCAGAAACAGGGCAAGGTCCCCGACGAGCTCGGCGTGCACCACTACGGTTCGACCGTCTGGCTGACGATCACGAGGCAGAAGCTCGTCGCGCGAGACGCCCCGTCCGAGATCGACAGCACGTTCATCCGTCGCTATCAGGTGCAGGCGACGATCGGACTCCCGCTTTTGTTCGGCGACCGTCTTCTCGGCCTGGTCTACTTGAACTACCGCACGCGCGAGCGCATACCCGACGCCGCGCAGCTCGTCAGCCTCGAGGGCCGGGCCGATGCCGCGGCAAGGGCGATCCAGTCGGTCCTCGCCGACTCGGAGCGCTCGGCGTTGGAGGGACTGGGCCGGTTGACGTCGCTGCTCACCGGACCGATCGGCGACCCGAAGACCGACGCGACAGAGCTGCGCCGCCTGCTTTCGATCGCCCTCGCCGATCTATTGCTCGCAAGCGATTTCGACGCCGCGGCGATCTATCAGTTCGCGGGGCAGCGGACGAGCCTCGAGCTCGTGACAGCGCACGCTCCAATTGCCGCACCCCCGAAAATCGAACGCCACGATGCCGGCGCGCCCTGGGAGTCGGTGCTCGGCAAAGCTGTCGCGGCGGGAACCGCCGGCGCCGAGCTCCATGTCGTCGCCACTTACCCTCTCGGCAGCCGGGACGAGCCGCACGGCTACCTCGTCGTCCTCAGCCGAGACCCGCTCGCCACCGTGCGCCGGCCTCCCGCGACCGACCTTCTTCTGAAGGCGAGCGCGGACCTGATCGGCGCGTCGCTGGCCAGCCGCATTCTCATTGCCGGGCTGGAGCACAGCAACCGGCTGCTCGGAGCGCTCGGCAACATGACGACCGCGATGCTGAAGCCGGGCTCCGGCCAACAGGAAGTCCTCGATGCGGTCGCGGGACATCTCACCGACGCGTCCGTGCCGGAGTTCGATTTCAACTTCGCGACGGTCTACCTGCTCGACGAGCGCGCTGACGGAACGACGGTAGTGCACATGGCCGCCGGCGCGGCCACGACATCGACCATCATCTCGGCCGGCTCAGCTGAGAAGCGCGTGCCCCGATGGGCGCTCGAAGAGGAACGCGAACTTGCCGCCGATGACGTCCTCGTGTATGTCGCGCGCACCCGGCAGGCGGCAGTCGTCGGTGCGCTTGCGGCGGGGGTCGAGTCGGACCGCAGCGACGTCATCAGCGGCGCCATCCCCGAATCCGCGACCTGGTTCGACATCCCGGTCGTGTGGAGCGACGGCACGAAGATGGCTCACGTCGCCGCGTGCCTCATCGGCGAGCCGAAAGGAAAGGATGATCGCCGGCCCTCTCGGGACAAGGCTCCGTTCACGCTCGCCGGCGAGGTGTTCCAGAGCGGAGGCCACGCGGACCTGATCCGGATCTTCCTGCCGTTCGGCTCGGACCTCTCGCGCATCGCGATGGGCGTGCTCGAGGTTGGCTATCACCGTTCCTACGAGCGCCGGCCGGACTGGGGTCAGATCGAAGCCCTGCGCGCCGCTGCGGCGCAGGTGGCGATGGCCGTCGAGACGGCAGGGCTGTACGAAGACGCGCGGCGTCACGGCGAGCAGCTCGAGCTCAGCGCCGATATCAGCCGTGCGATTGCGTCATCAATCGACCTCGACCAGACCCTTCGCTTGGTCGCGCAGAACATGGCACGGCTGG
>WNFH01004117.1_pt1 | contig 10437 bp, 8 predicted proteins | sample 5400411 | NCBI WGS metagenome assembly WNFH01 (sample SAMN13153347, study PRJNA577476) | soil metagenome | isolation source: 200 cm saprolite under Douglas fir tree site 2 hole 3 | place: USA:California | collected 2015-04-18
ACCAAGCGCATTGCATTGCTTGGCGATGCCGCCTTCGTTGTGCGCCCCCACACGGCGATGGGGGTTTCCAAGGCAGCGGGCGACGCGCTTGCGCTGAGCTATGCGCTTGCTCAGGCGGACGACCTCGCTACTGCGCTTGTCGCGTATGATGCGGCCCGGCGGGCGGCAGGCAACGAGATCGCAGCATATGGACGCCGACTCGGGGCGTCATTTGTCTAAGTTTCCGCATTGGTAGGTCGGCGTCGCCTGGTCCGCGGACGACCGCTATTGGCGCAAAGCGGTCGTTCGTACGCGAACAGCACCGCATGACTAAGCAATAAGTAGAGAAGCTATCACTTCGGAATCAGGCTCGGAGGCTGTTCACAATCTTGACCGACCGAAGTAGTGCGTCGAAAACGGCCACCGATGTGAGCAGTCGGTGGCCGGTTCCTGTATACGTCATCCTTAGTTATGCGGAAGGTACGAAGGTATAACCCGTGCCGTCCGGCACGATCGTGCCAACTGCGGGAAACGGGAAGTGGTAGCCAGTAACGAGCGCCTTGTCGGACACGGCACGGTCGAACAATCTGCGCCGAGTCGTCTCCGCAAGCACCGGGTCAGCATCGATTACGCCGTGCCAGTTTGGGTGCTTCGCGAATAGGGCAGGCATGTTCGTCGTGTCGCTCAGCACCATCAACTGCTCCTTGCCCGACGCGACGACGAATGCAGTGTGGCCCGGGGTATGGCCTGGTGCCGCGATTGAGTGGATGCCCGGAATAACCTCGGTATCCCACTCGTACTGCTTCACCCTGTCTTTCAGGAGTGGAAACATCGCTTGAAGTCTCTTGGGCAGGCCATGCTGGCGCTCGGGGAGCTTGGTGAAAATGGCCGAGTCCATCCAGAACTTGAACTCGGTGCTTGGCACGTAGATCGCGGCGTTGGCAAATACCGGTGTGTTGTCAGGGGCCTTACTCATGAGCCCAAAGACATGGTCCGGATGGAAATGCGAGACGATCACCCTTGTGATCTGCTCCGGCTTGATGCCGGCTGCAGCCATATTGGCGATCATCGCTCCGGCCGTAGGCTGAAACTGGCCGCCCGTGCCGGCGTCGAAGAGAACCGTTTCGTTGCCGAACTTGATCAGAGTTATGTTGAAAGGAATGGGCACGACTTCATTCGAGATCGCCGCCGCAGCCAGTGCGGCCTTGGTTTCCTCAACCGACACGTTCGCGATAAACGCCGGATCGTGAGGTTTCTCCCAAACGCCATCGTTCAGGATGAACCCGCCGACGTTACCGAACTTGAATGGCCTGAAGCCCTTGCCGGCTTCCGGTCCCTTCTGGGCGAGCGCCGCCTCGATGAACGAAACGGGCCTGGGCAGGCTGAACGCTGCTCCTGCACATGCTGCCGTCAACAGGGCGTTACGGCGGCTCAGATTTAACATCGCTATCTCCTTGCTTTGTCTGCGAGACGGACAATTGCGGTGCGCCGGTCGAGGCCGGCGGTTCGTGTCAGCCGTTCGCAAACCACTTATGGGGAATTTTGGAATCCTATCCCTCCGCCCCCAGGTGCGGTGAGTAGCTGACAAAGTCGTACAAGTGCGGAAAGGCGTGCTCGCGGTTCAAGACGCACTGGATGTCGAGAAAGATGAGTCTTTCGACTCCAGCGGACCGCGTCGTTTCCGGAACGTCCCAGCAGATCTTGGTTCTGCCAATGATGTGCAGCATCCCGCCGCTTCGAAAGTCGATGAAGAGAAGACCGGCGCGCGCGTCTACTTCCAGATTGCCGAGAGTGTTGAAGAGCAGGTTGCCGCTGAAATCCGGAAAGCAAAGCTCGGTTGATGAAACCACCCGCACGAAGCCGGCACGTCCGCCACGGTGGGAGACGTCGAGGCCTTGCGAGGACTCCTCCTGGTCGAGTTGCGCTGACCGTGATGCAATAAAGAACGTGTCCGCTTCGGCAACAAAGCTGGCCTCGCTGTCGCCTAGATGAGAAGCCATTCGGGATTCAGGCACGGGCTTAGAACGGAGCCGTGGCCGCTCGTTACGTGCCTGAATGTATTTCGGGCAGTTTCCAAAGCTCTGCTGAACCCTTATCGAGAAACCTTCTCCGATGACGCAGTTTTCGATGCGACCGTTGATCCGGTTTCGACGACGCGTTGAAAAGTCAATTCCCAGTCCACCGATCGGGGCACCATCCCGAATGCACGAATGCAAAGGATCGTCCGGATCGAGCCACGCTTTGATAGTGAGCAGATTCGCCTCCGCCGAATTCATGAAGCCTGAGGGGCCAGACAGGGTGGTGGCCCAAGGATGGCCGTTCTGGTCCGCCATTCCCACGACCATGAACATTAGTGCAGCGAAGAACTCCCGATGCTGCTCCGGCATATAGTCTCGAATAACTGCGCGCCCCTTGCGTTCGACGCAACCACGTACGCCAGCGAGATGTTGGATCGTTTGCTCGCCGGCGTGAAAGGGAGACGTAGCCGTGGTCATGACAGTGCCGGGATCATGGACGCCGGTCTATTTCAACGCGGAGAAGGCCGTGGACGTCAGGATTTGATTGCTGATGCTGGCAACAATCGGCCCATCGCGCTCGCCCTCGTCGCGCACCTTGTGCCAAGCGGGGTCGTTCATGAACGCCGCCCACGTCGCCTCGAGATCGGCCAGCGACTCCCACTGGAGGATGTAAGTCAGATGGTTGCTGGATTCCCCGACAAGAGTCGTCCAAAAGCCGATCGCATGGATGCCGTGCTTTTTCCAGATGGGAGGAAGCTGGTCCCTAAACCGAGTCTGCAACTTTGCCATTTGGCCCGGAACAGCCTGATACACCCGAAGTTCATAGATCATCGCGAAAACCCTCCTTGAAAGACGTACTCGCTCACGCCCGCTTCAGCAGGCTGGCATCGACCGGCATCTTGCGCAGGCGCCTGCCGGCGGCGGCAAAGACGGCGTTGGCGATTGCCGGCACGATCGCTGATGTCCCGGTCTCGCCCATACCACCCGGCGGCTCCGTGCTTTCCACGACGTGGACCTCAATGGTGGGCGTCTCGTTCATGCGCAACATCTGATAGGTATCGAAGTTGGTCTGCTCGACACGGCCGTCCTTCAGCGTGATCTCGCCGTAGAGAGCAGCGGTGGCGCCAAAGATGATTCCGCTCTGGATCTGCGCCTGCACCGTGTCGGGGTTGATGACGGTACCGCAATCGATCGCACACACCACACGCCGGACGCGGACGGTGCCCGCTTTCGAGACTTCGACCTCGGCTACCAGCGCGAGCCAACTGCCGAAGGCGAATTGCAGTGAGACACCGCGGCCGGTTCCCTTGGGCAATGGCTGTCCCCAGCCGGCCTTTTCCGCGGCAAGATCGAGGACCGCTTTGGCGCGCGGCGACTTGCCGAGCAGCGCCCTACGATAGGCGACCGCGTCCTGCTTGGCGGCTGCCGCCAACTCGTCGATGAAGCTTTCGGTGACGAAGACATTGTGCGAGGGGCCGACACTGCGCCAGAATGCCGTCGGAATGCCCGGAGGCTCCGCGCGGACATATTCGACGTGAAAATTCGGCAGATCGTAAACGAGATCGATCGCGCCTTCCGTCGAGTCGGGATCAAGTCCGTCCTTGAAGGCCAGCGGCAGCCATCGCGCAATCACCGAAGAGCCAGCGAAGCGATTTTTCCAGGCCACCGGCTTGCCCTGCTTGTCCAGTCCGGCGGAAATGCGATCAAACCAATACGGCCGATACATATCGTGCTGGATGTCTTCCTCACGCGTCCATACGACCTTGACGGGGCCGTCGACATGCTTGGCGATCTGAACAGCCCGGACTGCGCCGTCGGCTTCCAGCCGGCGACCGAAGCCGCCGCCAATCAGATGATTGCGGATGATGACTTTATCTGGCGACAGGCCCGCTTCCTTCGCGGCCATCGCCTGGACGCGTGCCACGGCCTGGTTGCCGATCCAGATCTCGCACTCATCCTTGCGAAAGTGCACCGTGCAATTCATCGGCTCCATCGTTGCGTGCGCGAGGAAGGGTACCTGATAGCTTGCCTCAACCTTGGTGGCGGCACTCGCCATGGCCTTGTCGGCATCACCGATATTCTGCGCGACAGCGCCTGAACCGAGCGTCGCCTGTTCGAGCTTGCGCGCGATCTCTTCGGTGGCGAGTTTTGCGTGCTGACCGTCGTCCCATTCGATCTTGAGCGCTGCCAGACCTTTTTTCGCAGCTCCCATGTGATCGGCCACGACCGCAACAGCATCGTCAAGCCGAACGATCTGGCGCACGCCCTTCACCGCCTTTGCAGCCGTGTCGTCGACACTTTTTACGAGCCCGCCAAAAACGGGCGATTGCGCCAGCGTCGCGATCTTCACGCCGGCCGGGCGCGCGTCGATACCGTAGAGCGCGGTCCCGTTGACCTTCTCCGGTGCATCGAGCCGCTTGGCCCGCGTGCCGATGAGTTTGAAATCTCCCGGGGACTTCAGCGTGACGTTTCCGGGAACGGGCATGTTTGCTGCGTCAGCGACAACCTCACCGTATTTCAGGCGGCGACCGGTCGGCACGTGGATCACCTCGCCGTCCTCTGTGCGGCATGATTTTGCATCGACGCGCCAACGCTTGGTAGCCGCCGCGACCACCATTATCCTTGCGGTGGCGCCCGCTTCGCGCAACGGCTTCCACGCGCCGCGCATCGCGTTTGAATTGCCGGTCGCCTGAACGCCGAGCAGCGGGTTGGCATAGAGCTTCTCGTTCGGTGGTGCGTGCTCGAGCCACACCTGTTTCAGGCTCACATCGAGCTCTTCGGCGATCAGCATCGGGATCGATGTGTAAGTGCCTTGCCCCATTTCGACATAGGGCATGGTCAGGACGACCTGGCTGTCGCTGCCGATACGAATAAAGGCGTTCGGTGCAAAACTATCGGAACTGGCAGCTTCGCTTCGGCCGAGAGGCAGGGTCAGGCTCAGCATCAGGCCGCCGCCAATGGCTGCGCTGGTGCCCAGAAAGCTGCGCCGCGACAGGTTAGTGTCAGAAGCGCAAAAAGCAATGCGATCAGGGATCATGGTCAGCCTCGTTTTTCATTCGTCTGCGCGGCGAGGTTGATCGCTTCGCGGATACGCACATAGGTTCCGCAGCGGCAGATGTTGCCGCTCATGGCGTCATCGATGTCGGCATTGCTCGGATGTGGATTGCTTGCCAGAAGCGCCGAAGCCGACATGATCTGTCCCGACTGGCAGTAGCCGCACTGGACGACCTCATGGTCAAGCCAGGCTTTCTGGATCTTGGCGCCTGCCGGCGTGTTGCCGATCGCCTCGATTGTCGTGATCTGCGATTTGCCGAGACTTTCGATGCTGGTGACGCAGGAACGCGTCGCGATGCCATCAATATGTACGGTGCACGCGCCGCACTGCGCGATGCCGCACCCGAATTTGGTGCCGGTCATACCGAGTACGTCTCGCAGCACCCATAGCAGCGGCGTGTCGCCGTCGACGTCGACACTGTGGGTATTATCGTTGACTTTGATTGCAAAACTCATGATCACCTTTCGAACGATGTGAAAAGACCGCTTGCTATGCGAGGAATCCCACGAGCGCGGCATTGATTTCCTCCGCGCGCGTCCACGTTATGCCGTGCGATCCGCCTTTGATTTCCACGTACTTGACGTTCTTAATGAGCTTCGCTTGCCGCCGAGACGTTGCATCAGCCGGTAGAATGCGATCATTATCGCCGTGTATGATCATTGTCGGCACGTCGTTGCGTGCGATGTCCTTCCGAAAGTCCTCAACCCAAGAGTCGACGCAAGCCAACGTGCCGATGGGTGACGCGCCCATTGCGACCGTCCAATTCGCCTCAATCACGCGTTCGCTGACTAGCTTTCCGTCCGGGCCGCCAACGCTGTAGAAATTCTTTAGGAACTCCATTACTGCGGCGGGCCGGTCGGCTTTGATCCCGGCACGGACCTCATCGAATACACTTGCTGGCACGCCGTCCGGATTGTCCGCCGCCTTTAACAGGTAGGGCCCAAGCGTACCGATCAGCACGGTCTTCCGCAGCCGCTTCGTGCCATACTTGCCGATGTAGCGGGTAATCTCGCCCGTCCCCATGGAGTGTCCGACCAGCGAGACATCGGTGAGATTCAGTGTGTTCAACAAGATGTTGAGGTCGGACGCGAAGGTATCGTAGTTGTATCCGATGCCTGGCTTGCTTGACCGGCCAAAGCCGCGTCGATCGTATGTGATGACCCGATGGCCGGCGGCCAACAACGCGCTGACCTGCTTTTCCCACGCGTCGCCGTTCAAAGGCCAACCGTGAATGAGGACGACCGGCGGGCCCGAACCATGATCCTCGTAGTAGATCTCGATGGGCGTGGAATTTTCGTCTCCAACCTTGACGAAACTCATGGGCTTACTCCTATTGTTATTGTCGTGGCCGATGCTTGAGGTCTCTGCCCCCTGTGCCGCGTTTACGAATGCTGGCAGCAGCGGCGCGGCAAGAGTCGCTGTGGCAAGCGAAAGGGCGTCGCGCCTGGAAAAGCCTTCCGGTGGCGCCGATGGTCGGCCGCCTTCCTTCTGGGGTCGTTCAGTCATAATGTCTCCTTGTTGCGAGAGGCGGCGCGCACGCGCGACGTGCGCCGTTCGTTTGGAAGCGACCGGCGGGATCTTCTCAGCCGCCTAGCTGGCCGACATGATATCCGAGCCGATCTTCGACATCGCCGGGGCGATGGAAGCCGCGCTCCATCAGCGCCTTGATTCTGAGCTGGCTGGCGGGGCGGTCCAGCGAGGCGAGGAAAGCGTCCCATTCAAGTGAGATTTCCGCGTCGGACGGCAGGCTTGCTACGTCAACCAAACGCTTGGTGTCAGCGATCGCCCCCTTGTCGAACGATGCGATCCGTCTTGCCAGCGCATCGACAAACGCATCGAGTTCGGAGTCCGGCAGGGATCGATTGACGTAACCGTAACGCTCGGCGAGTTCGCCGCGAACATCGTCAGCACCGAGCAGCACTTCGAGCGCACGCCCTCGGCCGATCAGGCGAGGCAGCCGAGCCATCGGTCCGCCGCCAGGCACCAGGCCGGCACCAACTTCCCATTGCGACAGAATGGCTTTCTCGCTGCTCGCAAAACGCATGTCGCTGGCCAGCGCAAGCTCGCTTCCGACCCCGGTCGCACGGCCGCGGATCGAGACAATGGATACGACGGGAGCCCGGCTGAGGCGTACCAGCATGTCGGGAAGAGCCTGCAAGCCCGTGGGTCCGGGAGGCAGGCTTGTCGAGTCCTCGAGCGGCGCGAGGAAGTTATAGTGCGTGAGGAAGAAGCCTTCGACGGCGCTATCGAAGACAACGACCTTCACATGCTCATCGGTTTCGAGCGCCACGATGGTCTCATTGAGCTGCGGGATCGTTTCGGGTCCGAAGATATTAAGCGGCGGATGATCGAACGTAACGCGCCAATAAGACGGCAAGCGCCGCTCAAGCCGGATTTGTCGGGCCGTGGTTGATTTTTCGAAGCGATTCACTGGCGTACCCCTTGGTTGTCTGGAATCGCGACGCGCGCAACGCGCGCGCCGACATCCAAAGCAGCAAGCATGACCGGATGACTGCTTTTCAATAATTGAGTCGAGTGCAACTGGTTCACGACGGCTTCATTCAGTTCGACTTTCAAATCGAGCTTATGAAATTGATGTTCCCAAGCGAAGCGATTTGAACTGAACCCCTTATCTGTCGCGACGATAAGACCAGGAACCAAGCTCTGCCACCGTCAATCAGCGGCGCTGAATCGATCCGGTGTGGCCATGCTACGCAATCAGCAGAACCTGCGAACGCGGAGTAAACAGTCCGCCAATCTCCGGAGAAGATATGGCTATCTCGAAAAAGCGTTTGATGACGACACCAGTCACTGCCTAGCGTGAAACGGCTCGATCGCAAACATGCGAGGCAGATACGCTAATGCAGGGATGCGAATTTGTACAAAGCAACTGAAGTTGTTGCGTTGCGCGTTACCGCCAACAGATCGGGAGTCCTCCGATTCCGGTTGGTGCTCGCGACGATCGTTTCATACTTGGCGATGATGGCCTTTTTGATCCACCGCGCGCGGCACGCGACGCAAACTGCCGTTGTTGCAGCTGACTTCAGCCCAGCGATGATCGCGTTGGCGAGCTGCATGGCCTTCAGCGTGGTTTTGACAGGCTTGTTCGTGTTCGTGCGGCATGGGGATTGAAAGATGCGCATTCCACGGAACCGCATGCTGCTTCTTCTTGCGACTGCATCTACTTTCGGCGTTTGCGGATCGGCGTACTCTGCGCAGCCCGATACTCAAATTCGCCAGGCTGAGTTTTCTACCATCGTGTTCTTCGTGGTCTTCGCGGTGCTTACGCTGCTCATCAGCTTTTGGGCGGCCCGGCGTGCAACGAGTTCGTCGGAATATCTTACAGCGGGAAGCTCGATCTCATCAGGCCAGAATGGCTTGGCCATTGCGGGCGACTATATGTCGGCCGGCGCCTTCCTTGGCCTTTCAGGAGCGATCTATGCATCCGGTTTGGATGGAATGTTCCTTGCCGCGAGCTATCTGGCCAGCTGGCCTATCGTTCTGTTTCTTGTCGCGGAACCGCTCCGTCGCCTGGGGAAGTATTCGTTCGCAGACGTGCTAACTTATAGATTGAAAGAGCGGCCTATTCGCATCCTGGCAGGCGTTTCCACCATCGTCATCGTCAGCTTCTACCTCGTCGCGCAAATGGTCGGCGCCGGCGAGCTCATTTCATTGCTGTTCGGAATTGGCTACGGGCCGGCCGTCATCATGGTCGGCCTCCTTATGATTGTGTTTTCGACGCTCGGTGGCATGCGTGCTGCCACATGGGTTCAGATCATCAAGGCTATTTTGATGATTGGCGGAAGCGCCATGATCGCGACGTTGGTGCTGGTCAGGTTCGGATTCAATGTATCGGACCTATTCAAGACGGCGGCGAGCAATCATCCAAACGGTAACAAGATCATGGATATTCGCGGCTTCGCTCAAGACGCGGTCGCAACCCTGTCTCTCGGCTTCGGAGTGCTGTTTGGTACGGCGGGGCTGCCTCATATCCTAATGCGCTTCTTTACGGTTAGTGACGAGCGAGCAGCGCGTGTATCGGTTTTCTACGCGACGTGCTTGATTGGCCTGTTCTTTGCGATGCTGTTTATCATTGGATATGGCAGTATCGCGCTCCTCCGTAGCGATGCCACCTATGCTAACGCCAGCGGCGCGCTGTTTGGCGGAAACAATCTAGCTCCCATCCACTTGGCGAGGGCCGTTGGTGGAAGCATTTTGGCGGGTTTCATCTCAGCGGTTGCGTTCGCGACGATCCTGGCCGTGGTTTCCGGATTGCTCATAGCGGGTGCCTCCTCGGCCGCTAACGATCTCGTTGTTGGCCTGTCCGGTCAGCAGCTCGATGAGCGCATGCGGCTCCGGATATCACGGGTCGCTGCGATGGCGCTGGGAGTGCTTGGGATCCTGCTTGGACTGGCGTGTGAGGGGCAGAATGTCGCCTACCTCCTTGCACTTGCCACAGCGATCGCAGCCAGCGCCAACTTTCCACTGCTGCTCTTGGCAATTTACTGGGACGGCTTGACGACGCGTGGTGCGGTCGTTGGCGGCACCTTCGGCCTTATCTCATCGGTTGTTTTGACGGCAATGGGGCCAACTATCTGGTCGAAGGTACTGGGTCTTGGTCCTGCGATCTTTCCGTACGACTCGCCGGCACTGTTCACGGTGCCCCTCACGCTGTTTGTCTGCTGGCTGGTATCAATCGCCAGGGCTGAACCCGAGGAGGATTGGCGGCTTGCCCAACCTGCCGTCGCTCAATATGTGGAATCGTCAAATGCTTGATCCTTACAGGCACATCGGAAACTTCTCACGACAGGTAAAAGCGATCACCTACGTTGTTTTGAGACCAAATTGCAAGTGGTAGGGAAGTGGACCGAATCGACGCTATGAAAGTCTTCATTGCGGCCCTCGACGAGGGTGGCTTGAGGAAAGCGGGGCGTAAGCTGGGGCGATCTCCTGCTGCGATGAGCCGAGCGCTCGCTTTTCTTGAAGCACATGTTGGCGTTACCCTCCTTCATCGGACGACGCGTTCGTTCAAGTTAAGCGAAGCGGGCGAACGGTACGCGATTGTATGCCGCCGCGTCATTTCAGATCTCGAAGAAGCTGACCTTGTTGCGGCGGGTGAGCGATCGGCTCCGCGCGGCACGCTGACAATAACGGCTCCAGTTGCGGCAGGTGAAGACGTCTTGCGTTCGGTTTTGGACGCCTTTATGGACGCCTATCCGACCGTTTCGGTTAAATTGCTTTTGCTGGATAGGCCGGTCAGCCTTATCGATGAGGGCATCGATGTTGCTTTGCGAATTGCCCATTTGACGGATTCCACACACGTGGCGATCCGGTTGGGCGAGGTTCGACGTGTCGTAGCGGCATCGCCTCGCTATTTGTCCACGC
>WNFH01014831.1_pt1 | contig 10437 bp, 11 predicted proteins | sample 5400411 | NCBI WGS metagenome assembly WNFH01 (sample SAMN13153347, study PRJNA577476) | soil metagenome | isolation source: 200 cm saprolite under Douglas fir tree site 2 hole 3 | place: USA:California | collected 2015-04-18
GTTCCCTACCGCGTGCGTGAGGTCGACACCCCGGTGATACGCATTTGGTCCCCGAAGGGCCGCCGGTACGACGTTCCCTTCCGAGGCTTCACCGTCCGGCGAGACCGGATGGACCAGGGCATCGTAGCCCAGGCCGTGCAGGAAGGGGCCGAGCTCCTGACGGAGACGACCGTGACCCGGGTCCACGGCGAGGACGTGGACACGAACCGCGGCACGTTCCGGGGGAAGGTCGTGATCGGCTCGGATGGACCGCGGTCCACGGTGGCGAAGTCCGTCGGTCTCGACTGGCCCGTCTCCGCCCCCGCGATGAGTGCGACTGTGGAGGGCGAGTTCGGCGACGCGACCGACATGTTTTTCGGAAACCTGGCGCCCGGGGGGTATGCGTGGATCATCCCGAAAGCCCACTCCGCGAACGTAGGACTCGGGACGTGGCAGCACTTCCGTGGTAACTTACGCGACCTGTTCGATCGTTTCGTCCACTCCCGCCATCTGGAGCCCGGGAAGGCCACGGGGGGCTTCGTCCCCGTGATGGGCCCTCCAGCGCGGACCGTCAAGGACAACGCGATCCTCGTCGGCGACGCGGCCGGCATGGTCATGGCGACGAACGGCGGCGGGAACAACGTGGCGATGATCGCGGGTCGCATCGCAGGTTTGACCGCGGCGGATCATGTCATAGACGGCACGCCGCTCGAGGCGTACGAGTCGCGGTGGCGGGCTGCGGTTGGCGGACCCCTGGATCGGGGCGTGCGGATCAAGAGGCTCGCGGACCGCTTCTTCGGGAGCGACCGGCTGCTTGAGGCGGCGATGCTCCTGATTGGGCGACGTCGGATGGCGCGCGCGATCCGATGTCAGCGCCTCCTGCTTCCGTCGGGCGCGAAGGTCTTATAGACGCCGGAGGTATCGACGGATGAACGGATGGATTTCCAATTTCTCGGCGGCGCCTCTGAAGTCGGCCGCCTGGGGATGATCCTGAAGAAGGGGCCCACGTCCCTCCTCTTCGATTACGGCCTGCTGCCGCGCGATCCGCCGCAGTATCCGCTCCCGGCCCCTCCCGTAGACGGGATGTTCATCAGCCACGCCCACCTCGACCACACGGGCATGATCCCGTGGATTACCCGACGCCAGGACATCGACGTTGTCCTGACGCCGCCCACCGCTGACGTCGCCGACCTCCTGCTCCAGGACTCCCTTAAAATCGCTGATGCGGAAGGGTTCGACGCCCCGTTCGATGACGGCGATCTGCGGACCGCCCGCCGGCGCTTCCGAACGATCGATTTCGGGGACAACGTGGACATCGGGGACGTCGAGGTGACGGCCCATCCGGCGGGCCACATCCCGGGGGCGACGATGTTCGAGGTAAACGGGGCCGAGACGACCGTGTTCACCGGAGACCTCCACACCCTGACGACGGACCTCGTGTGGGGCGCGAAGCCGGTGGCCTGCGACACCCTCTTCATCGAATCCACCTACGCGGGCCGCCAGCACCCGGAACGGCTCAAGTCCGAGCACGCGTTCCTCCGGAAGGTGGAACAGGTCGTGAACCGCGGGGGACTCGCCCTCGTGCCTTCCTTCGCGGTGGGCCGGACCCAGGACGTCCTCCTGACCCTCGCGAAGGCCCACCATGAGGTGTGGCTCGACGGCATGGGCAAGAAGGTGAATACCATCTACCTCGAGAACCCGGAATACGTCCGATCCGTCAAAGCGCTGCGCAAGGCGATGCACCGCGCGTCGGTCGTCCGGAACCCCCGGGACTCCGAGCTGGCCGTCAACGGGGAGGTCATCGTGACGACGAGCGGCATGCTCGACGGGGGTCCCGTCCTGCGGTACCTCGAGCGCATCCGGGAGGACCCGAAGAGTGCGATACTCTTGACCGGGTACCAGGTCGAAGGGACGAACGGAAGGCGCCTCGTGGACGAGGGCGTGATCGACCTGTACGGGGTCACGGTCGACATCAAATGCGAGTGGCAGAAATTCGACTTCAGTGCCCACGCAGGCCACGACGACCTCGTCCGGTTCGTCGAAGCCTGCGACCCGCAGCGCGTCGTCCTGATGCACGGCGAGAATCGGCAGTTACTCGCGGACGCGCTGGAGGGCCGCGAGGTCCTCATGCCCCAAGAGGGAAAGTGGTACTCCCTCTAGCGGATCTCAGCTCAGGACGCTCTTCACGATCATCGCGCGCAAGGCCTTGCCCACGTACTTCAGGAGCCGCGGGTCTTCGCGGATCAGCGCCCAGCCGACCTTCGAAGGAAAATCGATGTCGCCCCGCTTTTCGATGAGGCGGATCATCTCCGGGCTGTCAAAGATATCGAAGAGTTCTTCGAACTGCGCATCCGTGAGCCTCGCGAAACTCTCGTGGATCGCAAGGTCCTTCCGGAGTTCCTTCCCGATGGACTTCGTCCACGCCCGGTGGTATCGATGGAGGATCCGGGCGGAGTAGTCCTTCGCCTCGAGGGCCTGGATCGCGGTCTTCGCCGCGAAGTCGGAGCACATGAGCGACGTGAAGATCCCTCCTCCGGAGACGGCCTTCGCCTGACAGGCCGCATCCCCGACCACGAGGACGTTGTCCGCGTACGTGCGCCGCGGGAATCCCAGGGGGATGCCTCCCGCGATGTAGAGGATCGGCTGGGCCCCTTCCGTGTACTGGAGGACCTCGGGCCGCCGGAGCATCTTCTCCAGGTACGCGTACGCGTTCCCCTCACCGACGCAGAGCCCGACCCGCGCGGTGTCGCCGCTCGGGATTATCCAGCCGAAGAATCCGGGCGCGATCTCGTTCCCGATGAAGAGCTTCACGAGTCCTGGGTCCCCTTGGACTCCGGTCATCTCGACCTCGAACCCCGGGACGATCTTCCTCGGCCGAAGGATGTTGAACCACTTTGCGACGCTCGACCGGACTCCGTCGCATCCGATCAGGAGCTTGCAGGTGAGCGTCTTCGGTTCTCCGTCCTGGTCGAGGACGACCTCCACCCCGCCGTTCGCTCGGCGGGCCCCCTGGGCCTGCGCCCCGAGGAAGGTGTGGGCCCCCTTCCGGACGGCGTCCGCGGCGATCGCGCGATCGAACATGGCCCGCTGGACGACGACCGCTTCGGTCACGTGGCCGTCGATCACGAGCTTGTGTCCGGACGGCGAGTACAGTTCGGCCCCGTGGACCGACCCGATGATCGTCTCCTTGCAATTCACGTATTCGAAGACCCGAGGGGTGACGAGGCCGCCGCATTGGATGGGCTCTCCGATCTCGCGGTGCTCCTCGACCAGCGCGACTTCGTAGCCGGCGTGCGCGACCTGGCCGGCGAAATATCCGCCCGCCGGGCCGGCCCCGATCACGACGACATCGAAGGAGCGCGCCGATGTGACCACGTTCCGGCATCACTCCTTCAGGTTCATGATGATCTCGAGGAAGTTCTCCAGGTGCTTCGACAAGGACGCGTTGTCGGTGTAGCCGCAGGCCGACAGGTCCGGCGCGGCAATGAGGGCCGACGCGCCGTCCACGATCACGTCCGTCGCGATGAGCCCCTTCCGATGGACGGACGATGCGCCTTCCGGGATCTTCTGACCGGGCTCCGTGATGATCGTAATGCGGATGCCGCGGGCAATCGCCTGTTCGATCTTCTTGCCCATGTTCTCGCGGATCTCTGAGAAGGTCGGCGTCGCAATGATGCAGGTCTCCGAGGCCTGATCGATCAGTTCTCCGATCTTCTCGAGGACGCGAGGCTTCGTGATGATCGTGTACACGAGCTGGGGCTCTCCCTTCGAACGGAGGACTTCGTGGAGAAGGTCGAGCTTGCTGAACGTGTCCTCGAGGTGGTCGATCACGCGGCCCTTCACCTTGCCCGGCGCCTCCGGCTTGAAGATCGTCGGACGCCCCCGCGTCGAGATCGCGAATCCCTTCTGGCAGAGGCTCTGCAAGACCTTGTACGCGGAGGTCCGCGGGATGCGCGCGGTCTCCGCGATGACCTCCGCGCTCCCATATCCATGGGCGACGAGGGCGATGTAGCCGCGGGCCTCGTACCCGGAGAGGCCGATCGACTCGAGGGTCTTCGTGGCCCGCTCGAATTCCTGGTCCAGGTCGATGCCTTCGGCCAGGAGCTTGGTCAGATCCTGCGGAACCACGATGGTACGCATCCCGAGGTCTGCACTTTATCTTTTCGAAGCCGTCGCGAGCGCACCTTTATCCCGAGGCGAGCCTACCTTCCGGCGCGATGGGAAACGCGCGGCATGCGCTGTTCGCACTCACCCTCGTCCTCATTCTCTTCTGGATCGTCGTGCCGACGACGGTCGGGCAGGGCGCCGCAGGCCTCTACAACGTCTCGACGGACTACGAACTGTTCGGGACGTCGGACCTCCATGGAGGCGGGCACGTCACCTGGAGTCTCACGGGGGCGAGGGCCTCCGAGTTCCGGATGAGGATCCTGCACCTCTTCGACGAGTACCCGGCCATCCCGCGTGGGTTTCCGTTCCCGAACGCCCCGACGAAAGCGAACGGGGACGGTCGCCTCGACGCGGTCGAGGGCGCCTCGTACACGGACCTGCTAGAGATGCAGCTCGAGGCCGGCACACGCGGCACACAGGCCCAATACCTGACCCTTTTCCCCTTTGACCTCCGGAACAAGGTCGCCGATCCGGGGACGAGCTTCGACCGGAGCACGTCCGGGCTGGCCGGGACGAGGGCGAACGCCTCGGCCCCCGTCGAGATCCGATTCCTCTTCGAGGCGAACACCTCGACGACGGATGCCCAGGTCCCCCTCTCGACCGCGGTCCTCGCTCAGGCGCCGTTCGACATCTTCTCCTACGAGGCCGTCGAGGATCCGACCTTCGCGTGGCCGTTCCCCATCGGGCCCGCGGGAGCGATCGGCTGGCACAACGTGTCCGTCGCGGGAGGCCCCCAGGCCATGTGGGCCGGGAACCTCGCCACGGGGCGGTACGAGAACAACATGGACGCGTACAGTACCACGACGGCCGACCCGACCTACGCGACGAACCCGGCCTATCTCCCCTTCGACTTTCGCTTCGCGTCCCGGGCATGGATTACGTTCAACTACACGGGTTCCTTGAATGACGCAGGAGATTACCTTCGCCTCGAGTACGCCGCTGCTCCCTACACGAGCTGGAGCAATGTCACGCTCGGCAGCGGCGCGGACCTTCCGCCGAGCGTGGGGGTGTGGACCCAGGAGATGGCGGATCTCTCCGGCCTCCTCGGCCAGCGCGTCCGCCTTCGGCTCCACTTCCATTCGGACAGCGTCGGCACGGGCCCCGGTTTCTACCTCCGCGATTTCCAGGTTCGGGCGCCCGTGGATTCGGGCGAGGTCGTGGCAGGCGACGCCCATTACCTGGTCGGGACCCTGAGCTTCTCCGACCCCCGCCTTGGGGCGGGCGGCCTTCAGATCGTCCGCACCCCCGGAGGGGAGCTCATGACGTACAGCGCGTCGTGGGGACCTTCGGGCCCGCCCGGGGACACGATCCGGTTCCGCACCTTCGATGGGTTCGAGAACCCGCAGATCCTCTTCGGCGTCATGATCGCCGCCTGCTACGCGATCTCGCGGTTCCAGGAATCAGCGTACGAGGCGTTCCGTCTAGCCCACCCACCGGTGTACCGACCCCTGCTCCACCGGGCGAAGTGGCTGCACCGGATCGGCCTTGTCGCGAGCGGGCTCCTCATCCTCTTCTACTTCGTGCCCACGGTCCTCGGGTTCGTCGGCCTTCGGGTCTTCGTCTCGGGACCCGCGTACTGGATCATGGCCGTCGCGGGCGTCCTGCTCTTCGGGTTCGGTTCGAGGCTGTATTACCGCCAACGCCTCGATCGGGCGCCTCCGATGGACGTGGCCGAAGAGCCGCCCGCCGTCCCCAAGATCATCATTCCAGCCTCCGTCGCCGGGGGCGTTGGAGGCCCGCGCAATCAACTGTCCCTGCGGTTGCGGGCACCACCTGCGACGCCTGGAGGAAGGCAAGCGGTACTTGATCGTCGCCAACGGTCCCGCGATCGCGGTCAGCTGGATGCGGGACCTCGTGAAGGGCGGCCGGCCCGCGATCATCCTGACGACGGAGTCCCCGGAACGCCTGCGGAAAGAGTTCCGGATCAAGAAGGCCCCGATCGTGCAGATCTCCGGGAAGGCCTCGGGGGCGGTAGACCCGAAGCAGCTCGACCCTGCGGGCCTCCGGGCAATGCTCCCTCTCGCCCGCGAAGGCAAGGGAGGCGTGGTCCTGTACGATGGACTCGATCAGATCGTCGCCGAGGGCTCCCTGGACGACGTGATCAAATTCCTCCGCAAGGCGAACGACATGGCGTTCGTCCACGGAGTCACGGTCATCGGTCGAATCGCGCCGGGAAGACTGGCGGACCCGGACGTCAAGCGACTCAACGGCGAGTTCGACGAGTTCCTCGACTTGTCCGCACAGTCATAAGGCAGCTATTCGGGCGGCCCGATCCATCGGACGCCGATGGAATGCTCAACGCCGAGCTGGTCCAGGATCCGGGCGACAACGAAGTCGATGAGGTCTGCGATTCGTTTCGGCGCACCATAGAAACCCGGGGACGCGGGGAGCACAACGACCCCAATCTGCGAGAGCTTCAGGAGGTTCTCCAAGGTGATGGGGCTTAGCGGGGTTTCCCGAGGGACGAGAATCAACGGGCGTCGTTCCTTGAGGGCCACTGCGGCCGCCCGCGTGACGAGGTTGTCTGCAATTCCGGCGGCAATCTTCGCCAACGTCGTGCCGCTGCACGGCACGATGACCAAGGCTCGGAACCGATGGGATCCCGAGGCGGGTGCCGCCGCGAGATCATCTCCCGCGAACAGGGTCCCGGCGCCGGCCACGAACTCTTTCGCGGACAGTCCCGTTTCCACCTCGATGACGGCTCGGGCGTCCTTGGTGAGGATGACGTCCGTCCGCGCTCCGAGGACTTCGATCAGGCGCCGAGCGTACTCGACGCCCGATGCACCGGTGACGGCCACAAGGAAGCGCGGTTCGGGATCCACGGGGATGGGAGACTCAGGGGCCAGATGAAGGTTCGGTGGGATGCGTTCCTCAGGGTGGAAGTCAACCTTGTTTAAGGTTGATTGCCGCTGGCGAAACCGTTAACGGCAAAGGCCGTTTGGACCGCATGGTCCGACCGCGGGTGCGCCTGGCGACGATCCGGGATCTCGACCTCCTCGTCCGTCATCGGCGTTCGATGTTCGCGGCGATTGACGAGTACACATCCCTGGAACTCGATGCCGCGGATCGAGTGTATCGCCGATGGGCGCGGACGAGAATCCGTTCGGGTCGGCTCGCGGGTTTCATCGTTGAGGTCGCACAGAGGCCCGTTGCGAGCGGATGCGTTTGGCTCATGGAAGTTCAACCCCGGCCGACCCAGAAGGGGACCATCGTCGCGTACCTCCTCTCGATGTTCACCGAGCCCGACCAACGCGGGATGGGCCACGCGACTCGGATCGTCGATGCCGCGATGGAGTGGGCACGAGACCGCGGAATCTCGTGCATGACGCTGCACGCATCGTCGTTTGGAGAATCCGTGTACCGCCGCCTCGGTTTCGAGCGGACGTCGGAAATGATTCGACCCTTGATGCCCGAACCGCACAGGCGCACCACTCGTCAAGGGCCAGGAAAGCGCGCCCCTCCAGATGGAACGTAGGGGGCGCACGCAAGCCTTCATATACGACCTTGATTTATGAAGTTTGAATTCTTCGAGTGGCTTCGATGACGACCGCGTATGACGTTCCTCCCGGGCTTCTGATCGAGCGGTTGAAAGACCGCCTGCAACAGGAGGGCAAGATCAAGCCGCCCGAATGGGCGCCCTTCGTACGGACGGGCGTGCACACGGAGAAGGCTCCGGTCCAGAAGGATTGGTGGTATCGCCGTGTGGCCGCGGTCCTTCGAAAGGTCTACCTCAAGGGGCCCGTCGGAACGTCCCGCCTGGCCGCGGAATTCGGCGGACGTCGAGATGACGGGTCCGCCCCGTACCATCCCCGCCGAGGCTCCCGGTCCATCGCGCGGGAGGCGATGCAGCAACTCGAAGGGATGGGCCTGCTCGTGAAGGTCGAGAAGCGGGGCCGTTCGATCAGTCCGCAAGGTCGAAAGCTCCTCGATTCCCTCTCCCACGAGATCCTGCTGGAACTCGCGAAGGCGAATCCAGATCTCTCGAAGTACGCGGGAGGCGCCTGACCACATGGCGATGGGCGACGACGAACTCGAGGCGATTCGCCGGAAGAAGCTCGCCGAGCTCCAACAGTTCCAGGGCCAGGCCGCAGCGGAGCAACAGTACCGCGAGCAGGTGCAGGCCCAGCGGCAGACGATCCTGCGGCAGATCCTGACGCCGGAGGCGCGGGAACGCCTCGGCCGGATCGAGCTCGCCTATCCCGAGCTGAAGGAGAACATCGAGAACCAACTCATCCAATTGGCGCAGAGCGGGCGGGTGCAGCGTCAGATCGACGATGCGACGCTGCGACAGATCCTGGAGCGCGTGATCCCGCGGAAGCGCGAGATCAAGATCGAGAGGCGTTGAGCCATGGCGAGAAACAAGCCGTACGCGAAGAAATTGCGTCTCATGAGGGCCGTGAAGTCGAACCGTCGGGTCCCCGCCTGGGTCATCCAGCGAACGAAGCGGAATTTCGTCCGCCATCCGAAGAAACGTTCGTGGCGCCGGAACAAACTGAAGGCATGAGACCATGGCGGAGCAGGAAGAGGAACGGATTATGATCGTGCCCCTTCGCGCGGCATGGGCCGCGTCCCGCACGGATCGGACGCCGCGAGCCATCAAGGCGATCCGCGAGCACGTCCAGCAGCATCTGAAGCCGAATCGGATCTTCATCGACGATGTGCTCAACGAATATCTCTGGAAGCGCGGACGGGAGCATCCGCCGCGCCGCATCCGGGTCAAAGCAATCAAGTTCGAAGACGGCTCCGCCGTCGTCTCCCTCCCGGAGGATTGAGGGACCCGTTTGCTCCGGCGCCTGGAGGTGGCGGGAAACCCCTATGTCGGGGTTTTCTGCGCGGCGAACGATGAGAGGCTCATCGTCGCACCGGACGTCCCCAAGTCGGCGATCCGACACATGGAGGGCGCCTTGGAGGCGACCCCCGTCGTCACGCTCGTCGCGCATTCCACCGTCGTCGGGTCATTGATCGCCCTGAATTCGAAGGGCATCCTCGCGTCCCCTTTCATCGAGGAGACGGAGATGGACGCCATCGGCGACGCCGTGTACCCTTTGCCTCATCGCCTCAGCGCCGTGGGGAACAACGTCCTCTGCAATGACCACGGGGCCGTCGTCCATCCTGGGTACGACGATGAAGCGGTGGAGTTCATCCAGGATGCGCTGGGCGTCCCCGTCGTCCGCGGGACCGTGGCGGGAATCCGGACCGTGGGAGCGGTCGCCGTCGCGACGAACAAGGGTGCAGTCTGCCATCCGCATGCGAGGCCGGGAGAGATGGAGCTGCTGAAGTCCGCCCTCCACGTGCCGGTGATGATCACGACCGCGAACTATGGCGCCGCTCAAGTGGGTGCGTGCATCGTCGCGAATTCCCATGGCGCGGTGGTCGGGGCGCGCACGACGCCGATCGAGATCGGTCGCATCGAGGAAGGGCTCGGCCTCTACTGACCTTTGTCCATTCGCCAGACTCGTGAAAGAAGATTGATATATCCACCGCCGGCTTGAGGACCCGCCCATGAGAATCCTCGTCCTATGCGTGGACCGCGACGACGATATCGGAGTGAAGACGGGGATCAAGGCACCTCTCGTCGGACGGGAGGCCAACCTGTCCGCGGCGATGAAGCTCGGGCTGGCCGACCCCGAGGACTCCGACGTCAACGCGCTGCTGAGCGCGGTCTCGATCTACGACAAGTTGCGGAAGGACGGCGAGGACGCGGAGATCGCGACGGTCTGCGGGGATGTCCACGTGGGCGCGGCCTCCGACATGGTCCTCACCCAGCAGCTTGACCGGGTCCTCGAGGAGGTCCGACCCGATCGCGTCTTCCTCGTGTCCGATGGGGCCGAGGACGAGGCCTTCGCGCCGATCGTCGGATCCCGGATTCGGGTCGACCATGTGCGTCGCGTGTATGTCCGCCAGACGCCGACCGCGGAGTCCCTCTATTACACGATTGGGAGGCAGTTGAAGAATCCGAAGGTCCGTCGCAAGATCATCGCGCCTCTGGGGTTCGTGCTGCTGCTCTTCGGCGCCCTCTGGCTCGCCGTACCAATCTTCGCCCCCGCGCTCGTGCTGATCCTGGCCGGACTGTATCTCCTCATGATCTCCCTGCCCATCCAGAGCCTCGGCGACGTGGTCGTGAAGGCGAACCAGGTGTACGAGCGGATCCGGAACTCCGTTGCCTCTGGGAATCTCTCGATCTTCTTCAACGTGTCCGCGCTCATCCTCATCCTGGTCGGCATCTTTTTTGGATTCGACAATGCGACTCGCGTGCCCGAGCCGAGTTACGTCGTGAAGTTCCTCGCGGGA
>WNFH01004121.1_pt1 | contig 10434 bp, 5 predicted proteins | sample 5400411 | NCBI WGS metagenome assembly WNFH01 (sample SAMN13153347, study PRJNA577476) | soil metagenome | isolation source: 200 cm saprolite under Douglas fir tree site 2 hole 3 | place: USA:California | collected 2015-04-18
GGCGCAGTGCCAATCGAGGAACGCCGCGCACCATCTCTCACCGCCGACGCCGAGCTCGCGGACGCACCGCAGGCAACCGCAATGGGCAACGTGGCTGTCGCCAACGACGATGTCGCGGCGGCCGCCGAATCGGTGACGAGGACGGCCACCGACACGCCGGTGGCCTCGGATGAACCGAAATCGATCGTCGAGGCCGCATTGGCCGATTCGTCGCAGATGCTGGCGCCCGAATCACCGCCCGTGCGGGTGGCGACAGCGAGCACGCCTGATCTGGTGCCAAGCGACTTCAGGGAGGCTTTGAGCTCCATCGAAATTCTCGACGAGTGCCTGGTAGCGGACAGCTGCGTCGACCGATACCTGTGGACGCTCTACCAACGGACGCCCAAGGAGGACACCATCAAGGTGCATGAGCAGAGGAAAGTGACAGTCAAGAGGAAGCGCAAAACGGTGACTGTCACCAAAAGCTTTACCAAGCTCGTCGATCAGGACTTCACATGGAAGGATCCGAAGGCGGCGGAAAAAGCCGGCATGCCGATGATGGACTACGTGATTGGAGGCATGGATCGAAGCTTCAAGCTGAAGCTCTTTCATACGCTTCGCGCGGCGGAGGAGGCCGGGCTGTCGCCTGGCATAACCAGCGGGTTCCGCGATGACTACCGTCAATCGATCGCAAGCGGCCTGAAGGCGGCGACCAACAGGTCATACCATGGCGGGAGCTTCCGCGGCGGCTATGGCCACGGGCTTGCCGCCGATGTCGTAAGCGTCAAAGGCACGACACGGGCGCAGCGATGGATTTCCACTGAGAGCTTTTGGAAATGGATCGATGCACATGGAAAGGAGTTTGGAATCGGGCGACCATATGCCGATAAAGATCCGCCGCATGTCGGGCCGATCGACGGCAAGGAATATGCCGATAAACGCGGCCGGCCAAATGCGAAACTTGCGAAATTGGAAACGAAAAGGCGCCACGGGTCAGCTGTGAGCGACGATCACAGCAGGACGAAACGCGGAAGAACGGTATCCTCGAGGGCGAGAAGCATATAGGCTTGCTTGCCTTTCGGCCGACGAGCGAATCAAACTCTTGAGTCCCGACAAAACTGCGGGACAACCTGCGCCTCAACCTCCGGGGAATCACATGACGATCCCGTGCCGCGTCCTAATGGTATATCCGAAGTTCATTCCGAACTCGTTCTGGAACTATACGGAAGCCTGCGAACTGGTCGGCGCGAAGTATCCGGCGGCGCCACTCGGCCTGATCACGGTCGCCGCTATGCTGCCGAAGCATTGGGACATCCGTCTCGTTAACCGTAACACCGAGCCTTTGACGGACGCGGACCTCGACTGGGCCGATCTCGTGATGATCGGCGGTATGCTCAACCAGCAGCCTGATTTCATCTACCTGATCGATCTCGCCCACCTGCACGGCAAGCCGGTATGTGTCGGTGGGCCTGACGTCTCCTCCAGCCCGCATCTTTACGCGGACGCGGACTTCCAGGTGATCGGCGAGGCCGAGCAAATCATGGTGCACTTCATCGCCGCCTGGGAAAGCGGCGAACGCAAGGGTGTGTTCATCGCCGAGAAATTCAAGATCGACGTCACGCAAAGCCCGATGCCGCGTTACGATCTGATCAAGTTCGACCACTATCTCTTCATCGGCGTGCAATATTCGCGCGGCTGCCCGTTCACCTGCGAGTTCTGCGATATCATCGAGCTGTATGGTCGCGTGCCGCGCACCAAGACTAACGATCAGGTTCTCGCCGAACTGCAAGCGCTCTACGATTACGGTTATCGGGGGCATGTCGATTTCGTCGACGACAATTTCATCGGCAACAAGAAAAACCTCCGCACGCTACTGCCGCGGCTCAAAGCCTGGCTGGAAGAGCGCGACTATCCGTTCGAGTTCTCGACCGAAGCCTCGATCAATATCGCCGATGACGACGAGCTGTTACAGGCGATGAAGGACGCGAATTTCTTCGCGATTTTCGTCGGCATCGAGAGCCCGGATCCAGAGACGCTCCTGCAGATGAAGAAGAAGCAGAACACCAGGCGCAACATCGCCGAGTGCATCCATAAGATTTACGGCTACGGCATGTTCGTCACTGCCGGCTTCATCGTCGGGTTCGATACCGAGAAAATCTCGATGGGACAGGCGATGATCGACTTCATCGAGGAGACGAACATTCCGGTCTGCATGGTTGGACTACTCTATGCGCTGCCTGGCACACAGCTGACGCGGCGGCTAGCCAAGGAAGGCCGCCTGCACAAAGGCCATGACCTCATGAAGGTCGAGCAGGCGGGCGACCAATGCACGCTCGGCTGCAATTTCGATACCAAGCGTCCGCTTCGTGACATCCTTGTGGATTACAAGGCCGTGCTCGGGCACGTGTTCAGCCCGACGGCATATGCCGGACGGTTGTCAAGGCTCGCTGTCAAGCTCGACCGCTCCGACCGCCGCCGCGACCTGCCGGATGGCGACATGCGCAAGAGGCTTGGTGGTATCGACAGCGTACACGGGATCATGCGGGCCTTGCCGGAGGTTCGCGAGCCGTTCTGGAAGACCTTCGTCGAGGTCGCCAAGACCAATCCAGCCGCGCTGCGTTACATCGTGATGCTGATGGCGCTGTACATGCACCTCGGGCCGTTCTCGAAACGCGTGATCAGTGAGATTGACCGCCGCATTGCCGAGCTTGACGGTATGCATCCGGTGAGGGCCACGGCGTCGTCTGCTCGTGCTCGTTCGTTAGACGCCACGGGCAATAATCACTTGAGTAATGAGCAAGTTTCGGCCGTGAACTCATAAAGATGCAGTTGAATAGACGGCAAGGTCCGCTATCGCTCCGATAGTTGCCTGGCGGAATCACCTGCGGACGGAAGGATCAACTCCTTGGGGGTGTCGCACGGTCTCGTTGGGACTGTTCCACTGCTCTATCGGGTGATTCCGGCGGTCTCCCGATTGGCAAAAACGCCCACAACACGATCGTCGGTCGGTTGCGCCGTGAGAGTGGCACCCGCTATCCCACTGTCTCATATTCCCTCCCGGCGTTTCACTATCGCCCAGAGTGACTTACTGCTTTCCCGGGGCTGCGGGTTTCGCAGTTGGCCACGCTGAAAGAGGCCGGTGATTGATCGCTTCGCGGAATACACGATCGTCCGCTTTCGCGGATGGTGACATTGTGTGAGCGTCAAGACAGGCGTCGCGTTCGTTCCCGGATTCGCTTCGCTCATCCGGGCTACGTGGGGCGGTTATCGCCAGCGGCGGTGCACCCACAGCCATTGATCGGGATATTCGCGAATCCAGCCCTCGATCACCGCCGTGACCGCCTGCATCGTTCCCTGAATGTCGATTTGCCCGGCGGCGTCGCGGAGCGGCTTCACTTCTTCGGACAGTTCGCCACGAAAGCGGTATCCGGGCAGGCGGATGATGCGTACGCCATGAACCGGGCACTCGATCTGCCGCAGCAGCCGGGCCAGCATCGGATTGGCCCTGGTCTTGCGGCCAAAGAAAGTAACCTCGACGCCGTTAGTCAGATACTGGTCGACCAGCATCCCGACGTGCTGACCGTTTTTTAGGGCCTCCGCAAGTTTTAGGGGCGCGTCACGGCCAGCCGGAATCAGCGTGCCCATTTTTACGGCGCGCATATCCTGGATGATGCGGTCGGCCGACGCGATGTTGGGCCGGCGATACAGAATCGCGGTGTCCAGCCCGTGCGCGATGGCAGCGAGCGCGGGAAGTTCCCAGTTGGCGAGATGGCTTGCAAAGATCAGCGCCGGTTTGCCGTCGAGCTGCAGCTGCGTAAACAATTCGTAGGAGCGCGTATCGATTTCGATCCGGCTATCCTCGGAGCGCGCCGGATCGTGCTCCCAGATATGATCGAGATGCGCGAATTCGGCGCCGACGCGACCGAGATTGTCCCAGACGCCTGCGAGAATGGCCTCGATCTCCTTAGGCGATTTCTCCGGAAATGCAGCGGTCAGATTGGCGCGACCGATCTTTTGCTCCCGCATCATGGGCCCGATCGAGCGGGCGATCCGGCCGAACAGGTTGGCGGTCTTGATCGGATCGAAATAACGGGCGGTACGCAGTATTCCGATCGTCAACGCACCCACCGCGGCTTGGCCCAGCGGCTTGGTCGTGTCGCGAAGTCGGGCCTTGGCGCGAAGCAGCAGACATTGCATTAGAAACCAACGACGATCTTGCCGAACACTATTCGGCTTTCCATGCGCTTCAGCGTGCATCATTATACCAGCGCTGGCGATACGATCCAAGACACTTAACGAGTTGCGCCGCTTCGCCCGTTTGTTGCTCGCGCGCTCGTCCGGAAGCGAGAACTGCGCGAGCAGGTCGAGCCGTCGAATCCCCGAATGGCTGGCGGCGCAAACTTGCAATCGTTGCTCATTGCGGGTCCTTACCGACCGCCTTCGCCTGCTGAACAGGTTGCCTACGGACTGAGAGAGTACGTGGACGCCGCGGGTCTCATAGCCTACGGGGCAAATCTTGCTGACTTGTTTCGGCCAAGACGCTCGGCGCCGATATTCCGCCGACGCTTATTGCTCGGACCGACGATGTCATCGAATAGCGACGCATTGGCATCCTTAGAGACATGCAGACCGTATTGAGCAATGTCCGCTTTCAGGGCTAACCCGGAAGACATTTGCTCAGCCTGAGTTCTTCTCAGTTTGACCCCACTCGGACATTGCGCGCTATCGCCCGATGGCTAGTGGTGGTCCGATTAAACTTCCCGTCGCTTCATAGGTCCTAGAGCGTCAAGCCTACGCTACGTGGACAAGTTCACTGCTCACCGCAGCTGGCTGGCCGCCGGGGGAAGGCGCGCGTCGCCATTGTTGGCGGAGGCTTTGCCGGGATAGCCGCGGCCTGGGCGCTGCGGCGCGCGGATGCCGAGATTATCCTGATCGATCGCCGCAACCATCGTATCTTTCAACCGCTGCTGTATCAGGTGGCGATTCGCCGTTCTCGCGCCGGCCGAGGCTGTGCGCCAGATCCTGCTGGCTGACAATGCGCTCTGGACGAGCCTATCCGCCTACAGGCGCATCGGGAGAGCAAACCACGTTCGATCCGGCGCTTGCGTCATACCGCAACGGCGTCGGATCGATCACGGACCTCAATGTCTTGAGCACGCAATTGCTGCAGGCTAAGAAGGCATCGACCGATGTCTACAGCGCTGCGCTTGCGGGCGGCGGCCTCGCTGGCGTTGGCGACCGGCTGAGCCCGCCATAGATAATAACATCTGACAAGGGAGGGACTCGCATGGCATACGATTATGTCCTCGCAGGCGGCGGCTCTGCCGGCGCAACGCTCGCGGCTCGCCTTTCGGAAGATCACAAGATCACCGTCTGCCTGATCGAGGCCGGCGGCGAGGGTAGGAGTGTTGTCGTCAGGGCGCCGATCGGCGTGGCGGCAATGCTGTCGGGCAAGCCGAAAATCAACAACTGGGCCTTCGAGACAGTGCCGCAGCCTGGGCTCAACGGACGCCGAGGCTACCAGCCGCGCGGCAAGGCGCTGGGCGGATCGAGCGCGATCAACGGCATGATCTATATCCGCGGCCATCACACCGACTATGACGACTGGGCAGCGCTTGGATGCGAGGGCTGGTCGTGGAAGGAGGTCCTGCCTTATTTCAAGCGTGCGGAAGGTAACGAGCGCGGCGCCGATGTTTTTCATGGCGGTGACGGCCCGCTGCGCGTCGCCAACCAGCGCAGCCCGCGGCCGATCGCGTCAGCTTTTGTCGAAGCCTGCGCGGAAAACCAGATCCGTCGCAATAACGATTTCAATGGACCGGAACAGGAGGGGGCTGGTCTTTATCAGGTCACCCAGTTCTGGGGCGGCGACAGGAACGGCGAACGCTGCTCGACGGCAGCCGCCTATCTGCATCCCGTGATGAACCGGCCGAACCTCACGGTCATTACGAACGTGCAAGTAACCGGGATCGTGTTCGACGGCAAGCGCGCGACCGGCCTGCGCTACCGCCGCGACGGGCGCGAAGAGGCCGCCGAGGCTTCGCGCGAGGTGATCCTTTGCGGCGGGACCTTCGGCTCGCCGCAGCTTCTGCTGCTCTCCGGTGTCGGTCCCGCGGATGAACTCAGGCGACACGGAATCAGCGTCGTGCACGAGCTCAAGGGGGTCGGCAAGAACCTGCAGGATCATCTCGATTGCATCACATGCTATTCATCGAAAGAGACCGACCTGTTCGGTCTCACCCCGGGCGGCGTGGTCAAGCTGGTTCGCAGCATGTTTCAATGGCGCAGGGACGGAACCGGCCTTTTCTCGTCGCCCGGTTCGGAAGGCGGAGCCTTCCTGAAATCAGATCCCGGCCTCGATCGCCCCGATCTTCAGTTGCATTTCATCATCGCCATACTCGAGGACCATATGCGCAAGGTGCATTTTGGTTATGGCTTCTCCTGCCGCGTCTGCCAACTGAGGCCCTATTCGCGCGGCGAGGTCGGTTTGACCAGCAGCGATCCCCTGGCGCCGCCGCGCATTGATCCGCGCTTTCTGTCCGACGCGCGCGACGCCGAGATCATGCTGAAGGGCGTCAAGCTCGTGCGGCGGATCGTGCAGGCGCCGGCATTGGCGAAATACCGCGACAAGGATCTCTTCGCCGCCGGGATCACCTCTGACGAGGCGCTGATGAACCACATCCGCAACAAGGCCGATACGATCTATCACCCTGTGGGCACCTGCAAGATGGGTGTCGACGACACGGCCGTAGTGGACCCCAAGCTGCGCGTGCGCGGATTGCAGGGACTTCGGATCGTCGATGCCTCGGTCATGCCGACGCTGGTCGGCGGCAACACCAATGCGCCGACCATCATGATTGCCGAGAAGGCGGCGGACTTGATCAAGGCGGCGTAGCCGCGCCTTTGGTTTTCGAGCGGAACTGCCGTCCGCCTTGGAAGGGCTGCGCGCGGTTGTACGAAATGCGCGCGATGCGCGGGCGCGTGCTTTTTGCACCGTACCTCGGGTGCCGGGCCAAATACTGTAAAAGTTCAATCGTTTATCGGCACCGAATACGGCCGACCAGAGTCAGCTTGACCGTTCGTAGCCCGATGGCTTACACCAACAAACTGGCGGCGGCAACGAATTCAAAGAAGAATTTGCCTTGCGCACGGCTATTCCAACGAGCGGGCCTCGCACCCAGGAGGTCCTCTCCTTCGGGCCATTTCGGTTGTTTCCCTCAAAGCGCGTTCTCAAGAAGGCCGATGAGACGGTCAAGCTTGGCAGCCGTGCGTTCGATATCCTGCTCGTTCTGGTCCAGCATCCGGGTGAAGTGGTCGGCCAAAGGGAGCTGATCGCCAAGGTTTGGCCCGGGCTTTTCGTCGAAGAGGTCACCCTTCGGGTCCATGTCACGGCGTTGCGCAAGGCCCTCGACACCCGCGAAGGCGGCGAGCGCTATCTCACGAATGTGCCGGGCCGCGGTTATTGCTTCGTTGCGCCGACGTCGCGGGATACGGCGGGTTTGCCGACTGCCGACGACTTTCCTGAAGCTCACTACCCTCTGCCACCGCTGCTCGCGCGAATGGTGGGGCGCGACGAGATCGTTAGGGAAATCTGTCACAAGCTGACGACCGAGCGGTTCGTGACCATCGTCGGACCGGGCGGATTGGGCAAGACGACGGTGGCACTTTCCGTCGCGCATACATTGCTGCCGGAATTTTTTGGCGCCGTCTGCTTTGTGGAGCTGAGCCCGGTCACCGATTCGCGCCTGTTGGCACCAGCCGTCGTCTCCGCGTTCGGTCTGCCGGTTCAGTCCGGCGACCCGATTCCGGGATTGGTCGGCCATTTGCGCGGCAAGCCCGTCCTGCTGATCCTCGACGGCTCCGAACATCTTATTTCGGAGGCCGCGGCCCTGTCGGAGAGGCTTTTTGCCGAGTTGCCGCAGCTTCACCTGCTGGTGACCAGCCGAGAAATCCTGCGCGTCGGCGACGAAAACGTATATCGGCTTTCTCCCCTCGACACCCCGCCTGATGGCTCCAGTCTGACGGCCGCCGAGTTGCTCGGATTCCCGGCCGTAAGACTCTTCGTGCAGCGCGCGAGGACGAGCGGCGGGCCGATCAATCTGGCGGATCAGGACGTCAGGATCGCCGGCAATATCTGTCGCAAGCTCAGCGGCAACGCGCTCGCCATCGAATTGGCGGCGGGGCGTGTCGGAGCCTATGGTCTGCAAGAGATTGCAAGGCAGCTCGACAGTGAATTTGCCTTGCGCTGGCCCGGACGCCGGACTGCTCCGCCTCGTCATCAGACACTGCGCGCGACGCTCGACTGGAGCTACAACCTGTTGTCGGAGGTCGAGCGCACGGTTCTACGGCGGCTGTCCGTATTCGTCGCAGGCTTCACGCTCGAAGCCGCGCAGCAGGTCGCCGGAGGTCCGGGGGTCGGGGCGGAAGAGGTGTTCGACGCGGTCGGCGGACTCCTGATGAAATCGCTTGCCTCCGCCGACACCACGGGATCGATCGCGCGCTATCGGCTGCTTGACACGACGCGCACCTATGCCGCGCTGAAATTGGCCGATGCCGGAGAGCGCGACCAATTCCGGCGCGCGCACGCCGAATATTATTGTGCATTGTTGCAGAAGACGGCGAATGAGGATGATTTGCCGACACATGAGCGGGGCGCCCTGGTCACACATCTCGACGATATCCGCGCCGCGCTGCATTGGGCGTTCGGACCCGATGGCGATCCAGCCATCGGCGTCGACCTGACGAGCTATGCGAGCTCGATCTGGCTGAGCAAAGCCTTGTTTGCCGAATGCCGTGAATGGACGACCAAGGCCGCCGCGGTTGCGCCAGGCCGCGAGGATGACAAGGCGACAGATCAGCAGACCGTGATCCGTCTGGCACTTGCGAGCTCCCAGTTGTTCACGACAAGCTTCTCGGTGGAGGCGATGGTCGCCTGGACCAGGACGCTGGCCAAAACCGTTCGCGAAACGCAGGGGCAATTGATACTGCGTTACTTGGCATCCTGGGGAGGGAGTATCCGTACCCGCTATGATGAGGCGTTCGAAATTGCCCAACGTTGTGCCGAAGATGTGAAGAAGCTGTCTGATCCAGGTCCGACCGCCCTGGCGGAATGGATGCTGGGCCACTCTCTGCATCATCTCGGCAGGCTTGCGGAAGCGCGAACGCATCTCGAGCGCTCGCTCGATGTCGACACGGAAAAGGCGCGGCTCGCGCAGGTCAATGCGATCGGCTACGACCGTCGCGTTGATACGCTCGGCAATCTCGCAAGCACGTTGTGGATGCAGGGATTTCCGGAGCAGGCCAAGTTGCTGGGGTTGCGCGTGCTTGAGGCGGCACGGCCGCTTCAATTCGCAATGCCGCTCAGCGTGGCGATGACATGGGCCAGCTTCCACGGGTACTTGTCCGATACCGACATCGACGCCGTCGAGCACGACATTGTCGAACTGATTGAGCACGCCAGAACCCATTCGATAAAACCCCAAGTGGGGATTGGTCATTGCTTCTTGGGCCTGTGCCAGACGAGGCGGAATCGGTTCGATGCAGCGATGCCGCTGGCGACCGAAGGGCTGCGGCTGTTGGCCGAAATGCGATACGAAGTGTTCGTTCCTCTCATCCTAGCTCACCTCAGTGAGTCCGCAATCGCGGCGGATCGCCATGCTGACGCTGTGTCCCTGATGGCGCAGCTCGCAAGTAGGGATGGCAACAGAGAACATTGGTGTACGGCCGAGGTCCTGCGGGTGAAGGGATTGCTGGCGCTATCGGGCGATCACGATCCGGACGCGGCAGCCACTCTCTTTCTGCAATCGGCGGCGCTGGCGCGCAAGCAAGGCGCGCTCGCCTGGGAGCTGCGGGCGGCGATGAATCTCGCTCGATTAAGGGCCAATCAGGGCCGCCAAAGGGAGGCCATCGAGTTGCTGGAAGGGGTTTACAACAGGTTCACCGAAGGCTTTGAAACTGTTGATCTTCTTGCCGCGCGGAGCCTGCTCGGCGAGGTCGCCCGATGAAAATTCATAAGCTCTGTTGTTCCGCGCGGCCTTGAAGATCACCACCCGCGAGTCCGGCGACGGCGTCGAGGTCCGAGTGTGCGGGACAATCGCATCGGCATCCCGCCGAAAAAAAAGGATAGACTGAAGCCGACCGGCGAGGGCACGGGGCTTGGGCTGTCGATCAGCTACGAAATCGTAACGCAACAACACGGCGGCACCATCACGGTCGACAGCGAACTTGGCGATTGCGCCGAGTTCACGGTGCGACTGCTCCGACGGCCGCGTGCGATGATTGGAGGGGCACGATGAGCTTTTATGTCGGCAATTGGCACTTTTCGGACTTGCTGACCCCTCCGACGAACGTCGGCTATCAGGGGAAAAGCGGAAGTAACTCTGACATCGCCAAATCGACGCGATTGCCGCTACGAATCGTTGGGATGGACATGCAGCGGCGCGAGTTCAGCCCGGCCGG
>WNFH01004122.1_pt1 | contig 10433 bp, 10 predicted proteins | sample 5400411 | NCBI WGS metagenome assembly WNFH01 (sample SAMN13153347, study PRJNA577476) | soil metagenome | isolation source: 200 cm saprolite under Douglas fir tree site 2 hole 3 | place: USA:California | collected 2015-04-18
CTTCTTGGTGCACGTGCAAGTGCCACCACCGGTGTTCAAAGTTGGGCGGCAGATCGAAGCCAAAACGCGCCTCGACAATGCGGAATTCTTCCTCGTTTAACAGGGCTGTAACCTGTTCGCGCGTCCAGATATAGAATTTGCCTTCGTGTCCCTCCGAGTCGGCGTCGAGGGTCGAGTAATAACCGCCGTGAGGCGATTGCATTTCGCGCAGCACCCAATCCGCGGTCGCGAGCGCGATGCGCCGGTAAAAGCCTTCGCCGGTGGCAATGGCGGTGTCGGTATAAAGCGCCAATAGCGGGCCGTTGTCGTACAACATTTTTTCAAAGTGAGGAATCATCCAGCGCTCGTCCACCGAATAGCGGCAAAAGCCGCCGCCGAGCTGGTCATAGATGCCGCCGTCGCCCATGCGCCGCAAACTATGCCGGACTATGGTGAGGGCGCGTTCATCCGGCGGTTTATTTAAGGCGCTGCTTGCCCAATGGCGCAAGCAGAATTCGAGATTGGTCGGATGTGGAAACTTAGGGGCGGCGCCGAAGCCGCCATGGACCGGGTCGAATTGCTGCTGCAATTGGACGCGCGCCTCATTGAGCACCGAGGGCTGAATCGTTAAAGCGGGATCGGCCGGGCCCGGTTGGATCCGCTGCAAGGCTTCTTTTACCGAGGCATTTTGCTGGTGGATTTCGTGCCGGTGAGCGTGATAGTAGTCGGCGACTTTTCGCAGGATGTCGACAAACGCGGGCATGCCGTATTTAGCCTGTTTGGGAAAATAGGTTCCGCCGAAGAAAGGCGTGTGGTCGTCCGGCGTCAAGAACATCGTCAACGGCCAGCCGCCCGCGCGCTGTACTAATAAGTGATGCGCGGTCTGATAGATTTTATCGAGGTCGGGCCGCTCCTCCCGGTCTACTTTGATACAAACAAACAGGTCATTCATGACCTTGGCGACCTGTTCGTCCTCGAACGACTCATGCGCCATGACATGGCACCAGTGGCAGGCGGAATAGCCGATGGAGAGCAGGATAGGCTTATCTTCCCGCCGCGCTTGTTCCAACGCCTCTTGGTTCCAGGGATGCCAATCCACCGGGTTGTGCGCATGCTGCAGCAGGTAGGGGCTGGTCTGCTCAATCAGACCGTTCGTGTGCGCGGTTGGGTTCGTTTCCATATTCCTGTTTGAGGCATCGGTTTAGTTTATTTAGAGCGTTAGATTTTAATGTAATTCGGCGAACGATCGCGGGCGATGAAAATAATATTGATCCCAGTCCATGAGGGCAGCCGTTTACATCGGTTTTTGAATATCCTTAATTGCGCCTTTTTAGGCCTTTCTTTTTAGCTTTGGATTTCTCGCCGGCGACAGTCAGAGCCTTATTTATCCAGATCCGCAGATTATCATCATCTTCTAATATCTCAATCGGCACCTGATAATATTGCATTACTTGGCCTCGATCGCCGTAAGGTTTAAACGCCTCCATGCCGGCGTTACTATAATCCGGCCGATTACTGTCATCCACTTTGAAGTACAGGACGTCCTCGGCGATGAGGGCGAAGAATAAACCCTGCAAATAGATGCCGACGCCGCCGAACATATTTTTGCCGACGGCCGGCCCGGCGCATTCCAGCCTTTCCAGTATATAGTCGCGGTACTCTTTGCTGACAGCCATATCTGCCCTCTTTAAACAGAGAATGGTATATTGTGGGTTGTTATGCGAATTGTTTAATCCAAGCTAATAATAAAGGCACATCATGCGCAAAAATTACCGCCATTACATTTTACCAGCCCTCGCTGCGTTAGTATTAACCGGTTGTGGGATAAACACTATTCCTACTTTGGATGAAGAGGTCAACGCCGCCTGGAGCCAGGTACAAAATCAATATAAGCGCCGCGCCGACCTCATCCCCAACCTGGTGGAGACGGTCAAGGGCTATGCCAAGCAGGAAAAAGAGGTGCTCACCCAAGTAGTGGAGGCCCGCAGCAAAGTCGCGCAAATGCAGATTCCGCGGGATATCGTCAATAATCCCAGTGCACTGCAGCAATTTCAGCGCAATCAAGATGCGTTGTCGAGCGCGCTGGCGCGTTTGCTGGTGGTGGTGGAGCGCTATCCCGAGCTTAAATCGAATCAGAATTTTCTTGCGCTGCAATCGCAACTCGAAGGCACAGAAAACCGCATCGCGGTGGCGCGGCGCGATTATATCGAGGCGGTGAAGCGCTATAACACCGAGCTGCGCACTATCCCGGGCCGCTGGTATGCCGCGCTGCTTTATCCGGATGCCAAGGTAAAAGCCAACTTCTCGCAACCTGAGTCGGCACAGGAAGCGCCGCAGGTAAAATTCTGATCGCCGATTGTGAACGTGATAGCAGGAATAACGCGCAGCGCCGTAATCCGGTTAATTTCGGTTTTAAGCTTGCTGATTTGCACGCAGGCGTTAGCCGCGCCCAGCTTTCCGCCGTTAACCGGTCGCGTCGTGGACCAGGCCGGACTGTTGTCGTCACACACCCGCTTATGGTTAACGCAACAATTGGAGCAGCACGAGCAAGCCACGCGCGAGCAGGTGGTGGTCGTAATTCCGGCTTCATTGCAGGGCTACCCGATAGAAGATTATGGTGTACAGCTTGCGCGCCGCTGGGGCATCGGCCAGGCAAAGCAAAACAATGGCGTTGTATTAATCATCGCGCCGAATGAGCACGAAGTGCGCATTGAGGTGGGATATGGCTTGGAGGGCAAGCTTACCGATGCGCTCAGTCATACCATTATTCAGAACGAAATTCTGCCGTATTTTAAACAAGGCGATTATGAGGCGGGGGTGGTGCGCGGTACCCAGGCAATCCTTGCCGTGCTCGGCGGCGCTTACACCCCTACGCCGGCAAAGTCTAAAGAGCGGCCGGTTTTCGCGTTCCCATTCTTTTTGCTGTTGATGTTAATTATTTTCTCGCGTTTGGCTCGCGGCCATCACAGCGGCTGGGGCGGCTATTGGGGCGGCGGTTTCGGTGGCGGCGGTGGAGGGGTTTCCCGTGGCGGCGGTTTCTCCGGCGGTGGCGGGTCTTTTGGCGGCGGCGGCGCTTCCGGACGATGGTAGGGGAGGTGGAATGGCTTTTTTAAGTAAGACCGAAAAGTTACGCATCGCCGAGGCTGTGAGTACAGCGGAGAAGAAGACCAGCGGCGAGATCGTGACCGTCATGGCGCGCGCCAGCGACGATTATTTGCAGATTGCGCTGTTATGGGCGGGATTCATCGCCCTGTCAGCGCCCGGATTAATCTTGCTATTAAAACCGGACACCAGCGTGTTTTATCTTTATGAAATTCAACTCAGCCTGTTCGTTGCAGCCATGGGAGTTTTACACTGGTCTCCGCTAAAAATGTTTTTCGTCCCCGCCGCGCTGCAGCGGCGGTACGCGCGCAGGCTCGCGCGCGAGCAATTTTTTGTCCAGGGTCTGCATCTCACCCACGAGCGTACCGGCGTGCTCCTGTTCGTATCCGTGGCCGAGCGTTACGTCGAGATTCTCGCCGATGCCGGCATTCATGAACGATCGAGCAAAGGCGAATGGGACGACATTGTCACCCATTTTATCGCCGATGTAACAGCCGGCCGGATTGAGCAAGGATTTTTATCCGCCATCGCCGCCTGCGGCGATAAGCTCGCACAGCATTTTCCCCGCCATAAGAATGATCAGAACGAATTACCCAATCGGCTAATCGAGCTCTAATACACGATAAGCGGCTCCCCCCTTCTCGCAGATGGCACGACTTGTGCTTTTATAAAAGCGAGATAACTTTAATGGGAGACGCAAATGAAATATGGACTTCTTACTCTTAGCTTATTTTTTATTCACAGCGCTCAAGCTGAAATGACTATGGAAGTCGGCGGCGGTACGTTCTATACAAAAGACACTAATCTGTTGTTACTTGGGATTACCGTGCCGGATAATCATTTTTTGGGTTTGAATTCCTATCACCAATTTAATGTTGGTGGCTGGACCGGGCCCAGAAGCGCCTCCGTGGCCGGTGTTGCCAAAGGGCTGCAATGGGACTTTGGTCGTACTTATATGCGCTTGTCCAGCGGCCCTAGTTTAATCTCCAATACCAGTGACCGCCTCTCTACCGCATTCCAGTTTTATGAACAATTCATGGTTCGCCATGAGGCTAAAGGATTGGATTTCGCTTTGACTTATCGGCATTGGTCTAACGCTTTTATTAAAGCGCCGAACTATGGTATGGACTTTCTTGGCTTTCAGATTGAAAAACAATTTTGACGACTCCGGCATGCCCGAGGCAGAGAAATGAAAGCCGCGCATTTCAGCTTTTGGTTGGCTGTTTCAAGACTCTACGAATCACCACATGGTTTGAATCTGTAAGCCTAAAAAATTCATGCCGACGTTGGGGGTTTTAATGCCGGCATTAGACCAGTGCCGGTAAGACAGCCCCAGGTCGACGCCGCCTATATGCCGCTGGATCAACAATTGTTCGTAAAATTCAAATGAGGTGGATAGTGAATCGCTCGTATTGGAAATCAAACTTCCGCCTAAAGACAGGCGCATGGTTGCATGACTAAAATCCCATTGCAGCCCTCTGGCAACGCCTATCAAATAAGCGCTGCTCGATCCGGTCCAACCGCCGGCATTAAATTGATAATAGGAGTCAGAACCAAAGAGACGTTTCGCCGGAGTGGTAACACCGACAAGCACAAGATTGGCGTTTTGTGAATGAGTAAAGCTGGTGCCGATTTCAATGGTTACCTGCGCATTCGCCCTAGACAGGCACAACAGCGCGACAGTAAAAACGATAAATTTCACGGCATTCATCTGGTAATCAGACTTAACCAGAAGTCATAGCAAATTAAGTGAGGCAAAAGACGGATGGATTCCCAAGGATGGTCTAAGATGTTTCTACGGGATTCAGAAGGCCGTGCTTAAAACAAACATGGCTGTTTTTTCCCTAGACGCGTATAATGCGCCGCTTTTGTTTGTTAACCTTTAGGGATTCTTCATGATTCACAAACTGCGCAACATCGCTATCATTGCGCACGTCGATCACGGTAAAACCACGCTGGTCGATAAACTTCTGCAGCAATCCGGCACCTTCAGCGCCCATCAAGTAATGGGCACGCGTGTCATGGATTCGAACGATCTGGAGCGCGAGCGCGGTATTACCATTCTCGCTAAGAACACCGCCATCCGTTGGCGCGATTACCGCATTAACATCGTCGATACCCCCGGCCACGCCGACTTTGGCGGCGAGGTCGAGCGCGTGTTGTCGATGGTGGATTCCGTGCTGTTGCTGGTGGACGCGGTCGACGGGCCGATGCCGCAAACGCGCTTCGTCACGCGCAAGGCGTTCGCCTTAGGCCTGCGCCCCATCGTCGTGATTAACAAGATCGACCGCCCGGGGGCGCGCGCCAGCTGGGTGCTGGATCAGACGTTTGAATTGTTTGATAAACTCGGCGCCACTGACGAACAATTGGATTTCCCGGTGGTATACACCTCGGCGCTTAATGGTTATGCCGTGCTCGAACTTAAGGACATGCCGGCGGGCGATGCACAGGGAAGTGCAAGTGTGCCGTACAGGGATGTACCAATGCCGCGAGCGCAGGATGCGCAGGAGCGGCCCGCGGGAGGCGGGACGCCGGGAGCAGCTGATATGACACCTTTATTCGAGGCCATTATTGAACATGTGCCGCCGCCGCCAGTTAATATCGACGGTCCTTTTCAAATGCAAGTTTCCAGTATTGATTATTCCAGTTATGTCGGCGCGATCGTCATCGGCCGCATTACCCGCGGCCGTGTTAAAACCAATCAACCGATTGTGGTGGTGGATCGTGCCGGCAAACGGCGTAACGCACGCGTGCTGCAGGTGTTAGGTTTCTTGGGTTTGGAGCGCAACGAGGTGCCCGAGGCCGCCGCCGGCGATATCGTCGCCGTCACCGGTATCGAAAAGCCCGGTATCTCCGATACCTTGTGCGACCCCGCCAATGTGGAAGCCCTGGCGCCGTTGTCCATCGACGAGCCGACCGTGACCATGACGTTTGAAGTGAATACTTCCCCGTTCGCGGGCCAGGACGGCAAATTCGTTACCAGCCGCCAGATCCGTGAACGTCTGCAGCGCGAGCTGATCCATAATGTCGCCCTGCGGGTTGAGGACACCGCTGATCCGGATAAATTGCGCGTTTCCGGCCGCGGCGAATTGCATCTGGAAATCCTGATCGAGAATATGCGCCGCGAGGGTTATGAGTTGGCGGTCTCGCGTCCGCAAGTGATTACCAAGGAAGTGAATGGCGAGATCCACGAGCCGTATGAGCAGTTAACCGTGGATGTCGAAGCGCAACATCAAGGCGCGATGATGGAGAAGCTCGGTTTGCGCAGGGGCGACCTTGTCACTATGGAGCCGGATGGCAGGGGGCGGGTGCGTCTCGATTATATGATTCCCGCACGCGGCCTGATCGGCTTTCAAACTGAATTTCTTACCGCCACCTCCGGCACCGGCTTGATTTATCATGTGTTCGACCACTATGGGCCGGCGAAAAAAGGCGGCATCGGCCGGCGCATCAATGGCGTGCTGATCTCCAACGGCGCCGGCAGAAGCGTCGCCTATGCGTTGTTTAATCTGCAAGAACGCGGGCGCATGTTCATCGGGCCCGGCGAAGAATTGTACGCGGGCATGATTATCGGCATCCATTCGCGCGACAATGATCTCGTGGTTAATCCGCTCAAAGGCAAACAACTTACCAACGTCCGTGCCTCCGGTTCGGATGAGAACGTTATCCTTACCCCGCCGATAGAAATGACGTTGGAGCGCGCGCTGGAATTCATCGATGACGATGAGCTGGTGGAGGTGACGCCGCACCACATCCGCCTGCGCAAGCGCTTATTGAAAGAAAACGACCGCAAGCGCGCCGAGCGCGCGGCGGGATAAAAACCGCCATTATGCCAGCTGCCGATTAAGGTTAGAAATCTCACCACTCGGCGAAAACGCAACTACGAAGGGCAGCAACAGGCAAAGCACCCTTTGCTTTTAAGCCTTCACCTTCCTCGGCAGGAAGGGTTTCATTGCCAGCGCGCAAAACGGAAGCAGACCCAATACCGACACCAACGTCGCCCCGGTTGGCAGGTCCCAACGAAATGACAGCCACAGGCCGGCCAAACTGCCAATGAATGCGAGTCCGATACCGATTAAGAGCTGTGTGCGCAGCGAATGCACGAGAAGTGAAGCGCTGAAGGCGGGAATAATGAGGTAGGCAAATACGAGTAAAATGCCGGCAAGATTGAAACTAAGCGTAATGACGATCGCAAACGACGCGAAGAACAGAAACTCCCAGAGAAACGAAGCCGCCTGCGGTTTGGCGTCAAACGACAGATGGTGGAAACGATCACGGAAGACGGCGTGCAGTATAATGAGAACCGCATAAATCATTGCCATCAGTCCCAGCTCGCGCCAGCGCACCCATAAAATATTCCCGTTCAACATCTCTTTTAATTCTTCCATCCCCTGCGCGGACTGGCTCAAGATGACAATGGAAAGTGCGGTCGAAACAACGTAGACACAGCCGATCGCCACTTCGCGTGTGGTCTTATTGGCCAGTTTCCGCAGCCACGCAAAACCCAGCGCCGCCAGCAATGTGGCGGCGACGGCGTAAAGCTGCGCTTCAACACCGTGCGCGTCTTTGCCAAACAGAAACGCGATGCTTACCCCCAAGGCCGCGACCTGGGCCAATGCCAAATCCACAAAAATAATGCCCCGCGCGAGCACATGCAGGCCCAAGTACGTGTGCGTCACGATCATCAAGATCGTCAGTGCCAGCGCGGGCAGTAAAATGAATAAAAGATCCATCATTGACCTCGTCGTTTTTTTATTCCCTTTAAAGAGAAGAAGTAAGGATATCACTTTGCATTTTTTAACAGCGTCTGCACCGTGACATCAAACAGAGAGAACAAGTCCTTCGCCTCGGGCGTCCCATCCACCGTACCGGGTAACAGCACGGCGGGAATATGCGCGCGCTCGGAAAACCATTCATCCCCGCGGGGATCATCATAGGCACTGCGGAGAATCATTTTCGTAGGCACTTGTTTAATGCTCGCGAGTAGCTCTGTCATATGTCCGATCGTGGGAGGGATGCCGGGTTTCGGTTCCAGCTGTCCCACCTCCTGTAACCCCAGCCAATCTTCGAGATAGGTAAAATACTTGTGGTGCACCACCACGCGTATGCCTTTAAGCGGTCCGACCTGGGCTTGCCAGCGTTGCGTCGCCGCCTGCCAGCGTTTGGCGAAATCCGCATAGCGCGCCTGGTAGTTCGCGGCATGGGCTTGATCCACGGCTTCCAGACGTTGCGCCAAGGCCTCGGCGACCTGGGCGATATTGCGTGGATCGGTTTGGATGTGGGGGTTACCCGCTGCATGGACATCCCCTTGCGCGCGATCCAAGCGTGCGGGGATTTCGAGCAGCCGTACCACGCTCGCGGCTTCAAAATAACCCGGTACGCCGGGCTGCACCCGGCCGCTTGCCTGCTGTAACAGGACCGGCAGCCAGCCGATTTCGAGTTCCGCCCCGCTGCAGATCAGGAAATCGGCATTGCGCAGGCGCGCAATCAGGCTCGGCCGCGGTTCGATCCGATGCGGGTCTTGCAGGGCGCTGGTTGCGGTATAGACCGAGACATCGTCGCCGCCTAATTCCTGCAGCAATGCGCCCCATTCCGGCTCGCAGGCGACCGCCCGCAGCGTGGCCAACACAGGTTGAGTCAGCGTCAGCAAAGACGCCAGGATCGCGAATTTAATCATTGTTTTCATGGATGACTCCTTAAAACTGGTGGGCGCCATGCGCGCCGATGCTCATGATGTATTGCAAAAACACCTGGTTATCGGCTTGGTTCAGGCGCGAATAGTCGCGGTTGTATTGCAAGCGCACGCGGCTGAATTCACTATTAGAAAAATCGATCATCGCGCTCTCGCGCGTCGGCTTATGTCCCGCCGGGTCTAAGGCGGTGTCCTGCAGTGCGGCCGATACGGGATCGGCCTTGACCTCATCGTGGCGTACCCCGACCCGCCAGCGCGGCATGAATTGATACACCGCTTGGGCATACCAGCCCGATTGATCTCCATCCACGGGGGCATCGGTGACCGAACCGGAACCAGTGGTAAATGACCCCTTTTCCGCACGCTGGAAGTATTCGGCTTGGAATTTGAAATTCGTCACCGTGGGATTGCCATTTGGTGCCCACTTCCACACGAAGTCGGCGATGTTAAGATCACTTTTGCCGGTAAAAAGGTCGGGGTGAGCCGCATCTCCAGTTTCACGGTTGTCTGCGCGGGCATTCAGGTGCGAGAGACCCGAACGCCAACTGCCGCCGATGCCGGCGTCGCCGCCGACATGCACGAAAAAGCTTTGCGTGCCGTTGCCCTTATTCGCCGCGCCGCCGGCGGGAAAGCTGTCGCCGCGCAGCGCTTCCGCGCCGAACTCCATGAGGAATAACTCTATGGGAGCGAGCCACCGCACCTGGATGCCGTCGTCGCCAAGCTGGTTGGCGAGCATGGCGCGGTAGGGCAAGGGCGCATCGACGAAATCCCAGACGTGCGCGTGTTGTTCGTTCAAGTACCCGATCCCGGAAAAGAAGCGTCCCGTTTTAAGCGTCAACCCTTCTTGCAGACCGATGGTGCGGATAAAGGCTTCTTCTACATGGGCCGTATTATCGGGCATGAGGGTGAAGGTGAGATTGCCAAAGAACTTATCGTCGATATTGGCATTTAGGTTGATTTCGGATTCCCCGAGGCTAAATCCCCGTTCCCCCGGGCCGGTGTCGGGCCCTAAAGCAAATCCCGGCAGGACATCGGTGGCCGGGTCTTGCGAAAGGCGACCATAGGTTCCATTGAGGATTACACCCATCGCGGCATTGAACGCACCGGCCGAGGCGGTGCGCACGCCGGCGGGAGATCCGGATTGATCAAAAGGAGGATTGACCTGAGCCTGTGCCCACGATGGTAATAGCAGCGCGACGATCGCGCGCCGTATAAGAATCTGAAGTTTCATAAAAGCGCCTCATGCTGCGTAACACTCGTCCAGGCATCACGCCTGCGACATTTACTCGCTCCCTATACCTCAGGGAGACATGACGATACGGGGATAACTAGGCAGTAAAGGACGGGGGCGCGCGCACCGCGTAGGCAACAAAGAGCAGACTGTGGGCAATGAGAGAATCCGCACCCGGAAGAGATGCGGCATTGAAGAAAGGCAGATCGAAACTGGTATGCGCGGGTACCGCACTTGCGAAATTGGCAGCGGCCACACACAATTCGCATTGTTCGCCCGGTTTGTGCTTTTCGACGCTCGCAGTATGGTACGTTAGCGCGCACTGCATGAACAAAAGCCATAAACCCAGCACAAACGTGGTTGCTTTTGTGTAGGTTGGATTGCGTCGATGACTGGACATGATCGTTTTATACCAGAATAATTTTAAAA
>WNFH01004124.1_pt1 | contig 10432 bp, 10 predicted proteins | sample 5400411 | NCBI WGS metagenome assembly WNFH01 (sample SAMN13153347, study PRJNA577476) | soil metagenome | isolation source: 200 cm saprolite under Douglas fir tree site 2 hole 3 | place: USA:California | collected 2015-04-18
GTCGGCGGTCACTTGGCTGTGTAGTCGGCTTCCCGGAAACCGGGCCACTACCGGACGGCGAGCTTCCACGAAACATTTGGCTTCGTGGGGTCCGCGTGCCCGCGACTTCAACCCGCGATTCGGCAAAATCCAGTTTGGGCTGCCGGCCCGGCGGCACGCATTTCGTTCATCAGCTCCGAAAGCGGGGCGAGGTTTTACCCGCTCACTTCCCGAACCACCAGCTCCGCCAGCGCCTGGATGAACTTCGGCGAGTCGTTCAGCGCCGGCATCACTTCGAATTGCCGGATGCCGAGTCGCCGCGCCGTTTCGCGCGCCTCGATGTCAATTTCACTCAGCGTCTCGACGTGGTCGCAGACGAAGGAGATGGGCACGATGAGAACGCGCTCAGCGCCGGCCTCGGCGAGAGTGTGAAGGACATCATCGAGCGAGGGCTCCGTCCATCGTCCCGGCCCCACCCGGCTCTGGTAGGAGACCCGGTGCGGATTCGGCCAGCCGCCGCGAGACATCACGAGCTCGGTCGTGGCCTCAATCTGGGCCTGATAAGGGTCGCCGGCTTCAATCACGCTTCTCGGGACTCCGTGCGCGCTGAAAACCAGGTGGACGTCATCCACCTGCGAATTCCTCGCGGGCTCCGCCCGCCCGTCGCTCCCTGCGTCACGGAAACGCGCCAGTCCCTCGTTGATTTTCTCCGCGATGGCGTCGAGATAAGAAGGATGGCTGTAAAAATCGCGGATGACTTTCACCGGAATGCGTCTCGACTCGGGCGGCCGGTAGCGCCGATTCCACTCGTTCAGTGAGCTCCCCGTCGTGGTCTTGGAATATTGGGGATAGAGCGGAAGGAGCACCAGCTCGCGAAACGTTTCGCCCGCGATTTGCTGCACGGCTTCCTCGATCAGAGGGTGCCAATAACGCATGGCCACGAAGACTCGCGCATCGAGACCCTTCCGGAGCCGCGCCTCGAGGGCCCTGGCCTGCAGTCCTGTCAGCTCTCCGATGGGCGACTTCCCGCCGATGCTGGCGTAGTGCTCCCGGACTTTTCGAGCCCGGCGGGAAGAGAACAGTCGCGCGAGCACCGGGCGCGCCAGCCGCGAAAAGGGAAACTCGATGATGTCAGGGTCGGAAAAAAGGTTGAAGAGGAAAGGCTCGACCGCGTCGAGCGAGTCCGGCCCGCCGAGCTGGAACAGCACGACGCCAACGCGACCGCCGTTCAACCGCTCCCCGCCACACACTCGCTTGACCTCCTCTCCGCGCGGCCGGCCGGAGCGGGCTCGCAAAGCTTTTCCAATCCCGCCCGGCCGCTTAAAAGAGGCACGATGCTACACGGTCTCGCTTCGCGGGTTCAAGAGCCATGGGAAAGCTCGGTCCGGCTCTGGGCCGGAGCACGCGCCTGGTGCCGTTCCAACCATTTGGGGTTATTACCGTGAGCAGCGCTTTCGAGCGTTCTCGAAAGGCCTCGGCTTAAGCATTTCGGCACGTTAAGTTGGAACGGCACCAGGGCAAATGAGGCCGTGGTCCAGGGGCTTCAAAGGCGCGCCCGGCAACTTTGACAGCCCTGGAGGCCTATGCCATAATCCTCGAGAGAGGTTTCCCAAAGAAGTAAAGATGCAAACAACCCGCAAAACTATCCTGGCAGGAATAAGTCTCCTCTTCGTCGGCGCGGCCGGGGTCGTGGCCGCGCAGAAAGCCGCTGAGCCGGCGCCGGTGAATACAACCCAGCAGGAGTCCGCCTCGGCTTCTGACCCCACCCGCGCGTATTACCACTTCATGCTCGCCCGCCGGTTTCGAGAACTGGCGGGGCTCTGGAACCGGAGCGACCTCGCCGACCGGGCGGTATCCGAATACAAGCAGGCGCTCGAGGCCGATCCCGACTCGCTCTTCCTTCGCGTCGAGCTGGCCGAACTCTACTGGCGAGTGAAGCGCGTAGGAGATGCGGTCCGCGAGGCCGAAGCCGTTCTGAAAGTCGAGCCGGACTACGAAGACGCTCACCGGTTGCTCGCCCGACTTTACTGGCACAATCTGGGCGAAACTCAACAGGACAAAATCGCCAAAGACAGCCTGCGCAAGGCCATCGTCCATCTCGAAGCGCTCACCCGCATCAACCCCTCGGACACCGAGTCCTGGGTGGGCTTGGCGCGTCTCTACAAGCTCAACAACCAGCACGATAAAGCTGAGGAGGCGCTGACGAAGGCTCTGGCCGCGGAGCCCAACTCCAGGACCGCGCTCGCCGACCTGGCCCAGCTCTACTTCGACCGCGGGGACTACGATCAAGCCGTCGGCTTGCTGAAAAAGATTCCCGACAGCGACAAGGACCCTCAGCTCCTCGGCATGCTCGCGTTCGGGTACACCAGGGCGCGCGACTACGACAACGCGATTGCCACTTACGAAAAGGCCTTGGCGCTGGACTCGGAAAACCAGGAGATCCGCCGCGCGTACGCCGAAGCCTTGATGAGCGGGAATAAGCTGGACGCGGCGCGCAAGCAGATCGAAGAAATTCTCAAGGCCGACCCCGATGACGGCCCCACTCACCTCCGCCTGGCGCAGCTCGACCGGCAGGAAGGCCTGTACGCAGAAGCCCGGAAGGAGCTCGAACGCGCCAAGGCCCTGTTGCCGGACAATGCCGAGGTCCCCTTCGAGCAAGCCCAGGTGGAGGACACCTTGGGGAACCAGGACAAGGCGATTGAGCTTCTCCAGGGCCTGGTCAAGCAGTCGGAAAGGCCCGAAGGCCAGTACACCGTGGCGGAGGCCAATAACCGCGCCATCTTCCTCGAGCGCCTCGGGCTGATCTACCGCTCGGAGGAAAAGTACGACCAGGCCGTTGCCACATTCAGACAAGTTGTAGCGCTCGGGAAGAACCAGGCGCCGCGGGGCGAGGCTCTCATCATCGAAACGTTCCGGCTGAGCCGCCAGCCGCAGAAGGCTTTGCAGGAGACCGAAGACGCCATCCAGAAATTCCCCGAAGACCGGGCCCTTCGTGTCCTCCGCGCAACCCTCGAGGCCGAGCAGGGGCGAGTGCCCCAGGCGGTCGAGCACCTCCAGGCCATGGTGAACGGTACCCCCGCTGACCGCGAAATCTACATCAGCCTCGCCCAGGTCAATTCGCAGGCGAAGCGGTATCCGGAAGCAGAGGCGGCGGTCCGCAAAGCCCTCGAACTGAGCCCCAAGCCCGACGACCAGGAATACGTCCTATTCCTGCTTGGGTCCATCTTCGAGCGCCAGAAGAAGTTTGACCTGGCGGAGGAACAGTTCAAGAAAGTGCTGACGGCCAATCCCCTGAACGCCGCCGCGTCCAACTACCTTGGCTACATGCTCGCGGACCGCGGCGTCCGGCTGGATGAGTCCGTTGGCTACATCAAAAAGGCGTTGGAGCTTGAGCCCAACAACGGCGCCTACCTCGACAGCCTCGGCTGGGCGTACTTCAAAATGAACCGCTACGACCTGGCGGGACCGCAACTCGAAAAAGCCGCTCGCCTGATCTCGAACGACCCGACCATTCACGAGCACTTGGGTTATCTTTACGTGCAGATCGGCAAGAAGGTTGAAGCGGAACAGGAATGGGAGCGCGCGCTGAAGGAATGGCCGCTCGCCCTATCGAGCGACTTTGACGCTGATCAGGCTGCGAAGCTCCGGAAGCAACTCGAGGACTTGAAGCTCCGTACAGCCAAGGAAAAATCACCCGGCAGGCGGGAATAGCCAACCTAATGGGCCGAAAGGCTTAAGCCGAGGCCTTTCGAGAATGCTCGAAAGCGCTGCTCACGGAAATAGCTCCAAATAATTGGAACGGCACTAGCGGACGCCGGCGCGGCCGCCCCGCCCTCTTCCCTGCCTTGAAAGACTCCCTCCCACTTCGCGCGTTCGCCAAAATCAATCTCGGACTGAAAATCCTCGGAAGGCGTCCGGACGGTTACCACGAAATCCGCACGGTCTATCAGACGGTGGCGCTGCACGACCGTCTTCGGGTCAGTCTTCGAAAAGACCGGAAAGGCGTGGTCGTCCGATGCGACCACCCCACCGTTCCCGCGGGAGAAGGCAACCTCGTTTACCAGGCGTGCGAGCTTTGGCGAGAAGCGAGGAAATTTCGGGGCGGGATTTCCGTCCACCTGATAAAGCAGATCCCCGCGGGCTCGGGTCTGGGAGGCGCGAGCAGTGACGCCGCGGCGACTCTCCTCGGCCTGGAGCGCTTGCTCGGGGACCCGATGCAGCCGGCGCGACGATTTGAGCTGGCAGCGCGCCTCGGCTCCGACGTCCCGTTGTTTTTGCTGGGCGGGAGGGTCCTCGGGTGCGGCCGCGGCCAGGAGGTGTATCCCCTCGAAGACTTCCCCCGCCGGAAGTGCTTGATCGTTTTTCCGGGGTTCGCAGTTTCCACGGCGGAGGCTTACCGCGAGGCGGACTCCAGGTTGACAAAGCCGGCGCAAGGCCCTAACATGTTTGAATTCGGCGTGTGGTCACAATTTTCCCCGTACGGCTGGGGACCGGCCGAAAACGACTTTGAGCAGGTCGTTTTCGCGAAGTGGCCTGAGCTGGCGCGTTTCAAGAGCCAACTCCTCCGGGCCGGAGCCGAAATCGCCTCGTTGACGGGTAGCGGTTCAGCCCTCTACGCCGTCTTCGCTTCCGCCCGAAAACTTGCTCGCGCCTCGAAGCTGATTCCTCGGGGATGGCAGGTCTTCCTGACGCGAACCCTGCCTCGAGCCGAATACCAGCGACTGCTCTTCGCAGGCCGCTGAAGTGCGGTTGGAGTTCGAAAAGGACGCTGGCCCGGGTCTTTGGTTTGTCTTGGGCCTTGGGAGGTCGTCCAGTGGTAGGACACATGCCTTTGGAGCATGGAACCCTGGTTCGAATCCAGGCCTCCCAGCCAGACCCCATCACCTCTCGATGAGAGTTTGGAATCTTGAGTGTTAAGGATACAAGGATGGCGGAGCGGAACCAGCACGCGCTAAAGGTTTTTTCCGGGAACGCCCACCCGGCCCTGGCCAAAGAGATCGGCGAGGAACTTGGAGTGCCTCTGGGAGAAATCCAAGTGGGCCGGTTCCCCGACGGCGAGGTGCGGTTGCAAATCCTCGAAAATGCGCGCGGCGCGGACGTTTTCCTCATTCAGCCGACCTGCCGGCCGGTGAATGAGAATCTGATGGAGCTGCTGGTCATGCTCGACGCTTTCCGGCGCGCCTCGGCGTACCGGATCACGGCGGTGATGCCCTACTACGGCTACGCGCGCCAGGACCGGAAAGACCGTCCTCGCGTTCCCATCTCCGCCAAACTCGTGGCCGACCTGCTCACCTCGGCCGGGGCGGACCGCGTGCTGGCGCTCGACCTGCACGCCGGCCAGATCCAGGGTTACTTTGATATCCCCGTGGACCATCTCTACGCGACTCCGGTCACCGTGGACTACTTTCGGAGGCTCAAGCTCAAGAACCTGACGGTGGTTTCCCCGGACCCCGGCGGCGTCGAGCGGGCGAGAGCCTTCGCAAAAAAAATGGTCGCGCCCCTGGCCATCATTGACAAGCGCCGCGAAGACCCGCACGTGGTCGAGGTGATGAACGTCATCGGAGACGTTGCGGGCAGGACGTGCCTGATCGTTGACGACATGATCGATACCGGCGGCACTCTGGCCCACAGCGCCACGGCCCTGATCGAGAAGGGCGCCGTGAAGGTCTACGCGTGCTGCACCCACGGGGTCTTTGCGGGGAACGCCGTCAAGATCATCTGCGACGCGCCGATCGAGCAGGTGGTGACCACCAACTCCATCCCGCTCTCAATCGAAGGGCAGAAGTGCGCGAGGATCAAGGTGCTGAACGTGGGGAAACTGCTGGCGAACGCCATCCGGTCGATCCATCAGGAGACTTCTGTAAGCAAGCTGTTTATCTGAGCGGAGCATCGTACCCCGCTCCGGTCCAGGGAATTTTCAAGGGGTGAAGTTCCAATGACGCAGGAATTGTCCATCGAAGCCGATCCGCGCGAGGACTTCGGGAAAAATGCCGCCCGGCGCCTCAGGCACTCCGGCCGCGTCCCCGCGGTCGTGTACGGCGGGGGAGGCCCCGCAATCCCCGTCGCGGTTGACCCAAAGAAAGTCTTGCAAATCCTCCACTCCGATGCCGGCCACAACGCGATCTTTACCCTCGGGATGAAAGGCAAGACGCCGGCGCGTGTCATGCTGCGGGACTGGCAAGTGGACCCGGTCACCGGCCAGTTGCTCCACGTGGACTTGGTGCGCGTGACTCGGGGCACCAAACTCAGGGTCAAGGTGCCGATCCAGATCAAGGGCGAGCCGGCGGGGGTCAAGGTGCAGGGAGGGATTCTCGAATTCGTCTTGCGCGAAGTCGAGGTCGAATGCCTGCCCGAAGACATCCCCGACCATATCACGGCGGATGTGACCGAACTGACCATCGGCCTCAACCTCCGTGTTTCGAATTTGCCCCTCGACCCGAACAAGGTCAAAGTCCTCAGCGACCCTAACCAGGTCGTGGCGCACGTCGTCGTGCTCAAGGAAGAGGAGGAAGAGAAGCCGGCTGCAGAGGTGGCAGCGGCTGCGCCGGCCGAGCCCGAATTGATCCGCAAGGGCAAGGCGGAGGAGGAAGCGGAACCCGAAGAGGGAGCCGCCGAAGCCAAAGAAACCAAAAAGGAGGGCAAGAAAGAGACCTAGGGACTTTGAACCGGTCGAGGTTCCGGCGGAGACGAAAGGGGCAGCTTGAAACTGATTGTAGGTCTCGGCAACCCCGGGTACGAATACTACTTGACGCCGCACAACCTGGGGTTCATGGCAGCCGACCGGCTGGCCGAGTTCTGCGGCGTCCAGATCCGGCGACCGGAAGCGCAGTCTCTCACCGCCGAGACTCAGCTTGAGCGGGTGGACGTTGTCCTCGCCAAGCCGCAGCTCTTCATGAACCTGAGCGGGATCGCTGTCGCGCGGTTGCTCGAGAAGTACAGCCTCTCGGCCCCGGACCTGATCATCCTGATGGACGATGTGGATCTTCCTATCGGGACGTTGCGCATCCGGCGACGCGGCAGCGCGGGCGGTCACAACGGGCTCAAGTCGGTGATCGGGGCGCTCGCGACCAACGACTTCGTGCGCGTCCGAATGGGCGTTCGACCGGATAGGCCGGTCAAGGACCGCGTTTCCTACGTCCTGGGCAAAATTCGAAAGGAGGACCTCGAGACGGCCGCGGAGATGATTGACCGGTCGGTTGAAGCCGTCCGCGTGGTCCTGAGAGAAGGTCCCGAAAAGGCCATGAACCAGTTCAACAGGCGAATTGAGTCCCAACAAGCGTGAGGTTGCATGCGAAAATATGAGGTCATCTTTATCGTTCGGCCGGACGTTCCGGAAGAGGAAGTCGATAAGCTGATCGCGCAGACGCAGGGCGTGGTGGGCGGCGCGGGCGGCACCGTGGAAAAAGTCGAAAAGATGGGGCGCCGCAGGCTCGCCTACCGCATCAGGAAATACCGCGAGGGCTTCTACGTCCTCTTATCGCTGACCGGCACCGGCGACACGGTCAAAGAGGTCGAGCGCCGGTTCAAGGTCACCGACGTCGTGATCAAATACCTTTCCGTCCGGGTCGATGAAGATTTGAAGCGAGCTGAAAAGCTCAAGGCCATGCGCGCCAAACAGGAGGCGAAGAGGCGGCGTTCGAAGCCCGCCGCCACGCCCTCCGGCGCGGGGCCCTCTGCGCCGGCCGCTCACCCGCCGGTTGCTGGGAGTGCTCAAGCATGAAGGAGCCGAAGATGATGTCCACCACGAGAGGAAGTTCCGGCGAAGGAGAACGCCCGCCGCGCCGCGAAGGGGGCTATTCCGGGCCCAGGAAGCAATACTTCCGTCGCCGGAAAGTGTGTAAATTCTGCGACGAAAAGATCGATGTGATTGATTACAAGGACGTGAAACTGATCGGGCAGTTCGTCTCCGACCGGGGCAAGATCCTGCCCCGCCGGCTGACCGGGACGTGCTCTCCTCATCAGCGGGTGCTGTCCGGCGCGATCAGACGAGCGCGCAACATCGCCTTTCTGCCTTTTGCGGCGGGCTATTAAAGCCCGCGCACCCCCGGCCTGCCGGGAGAAAAAAGCCAGAGACTGCAGGAGGTCGTTCAGGGACTCCCTATGGAAGTCATCCTTCTTCAAGACATTGAAAAGCTCGGGACCCGGGGCCAGATTATTAAAGTCGCCGACGGCTACGGCCGCAACTATCTTGTGCCCAAAAAGCTCGCGGTGGCCGCCACGCCGCAGAACCGCAAGTGGGTCGATCAACAGCGCGTCCGGTTCCTGAAGCTCGAGGCGAAGGAAAAAGGCGAGGCGGAAGAGCTGGCCAAAATCGTCCAGGGGACGAGTGTCGTGGTCCTCCGCAAAGCGGGCGAGAAGGGAACTTTGTTCGGGTCCGTTACGGCGCTCGATGTAGCGGAAAAGCTCGCGGCCCAGGGCTTCAACATCGACAAGCGCCGCATCCAGCTCGACCCGCCCCTGAAGGTGCTCGGCGAATACGACGTGCCCATCAAGCTCCACCGCGAGGTCGTGGCCAACGTCAAAGTCAAGGTCGAGGCCGAGCCCGAAGCCCTCGCCGCGCCGCCCCAGTGACGCGATGGGTGATGCGCTTCGCCGGTCGAGGTTCGGCAGTGGCGCATTTTCTTCAACGCTGAATTCTCCGCTCTTCCCGACAGGCCGCGCAACCGGAAATTCCGACGATTGACCGTCCCGGTCGAGTTGGTATAATCAGGCCATCGCAAAACCGTCACTCTTTTCCCATGCCGCCCAGTTCCGTCAGCGAAAAGTCTGTGCCTCAGAACCTCGAAGCCGAGCGCGCCTTGCTCGGTTCGATCCTCCTCGATAACGGGGCGCTGAACCTCGCCGTGGAAGCCCTCAGCAAGGACGACTTCTTCTCCGAAGCCCACCGCATCATGTTCGAAAAGATGATCGAGATTTCGGAGAGGAACCGCACGATTGATCTGGTCACGCTGTCGGAAGAACTCTCGAAGGACGGGCTGCTCGAAAAGGCCGGCGGGGCCGCCTACCTCGCCGCCATGACGGACGGCGTCCCGATAGGTTCGGCGAGCGTCACCGAGTATTCCCGGATCGTCAAGGAAAAGTCCGTCATCCGCCGCCTCATCAACGCCTCGAGTAACGTTATTTCCCGGTGCCTGGAAGGCGCGGACGATCCCGAAACGCTGATTGACCTGGCGCAGAGCCAGGTCTTCGACATCGCCGAGCAGCGCGTGCAGTCCGGGTTCCTCGGCGTGCGGGAAATCGTCAAGTCGAGCTTCGGCTCGATTGACGTGCTCTTCGACCGCGGCCAGCGGGTGACGGGAGTCGAGACGGGTTTCGTGGACCTCGACAACATGACTTCCGGCCTGCAGCCCGGCGAGCTGATCATCATCGCGGGCCGGCCCTCGCTCGGGAAGACCGCTCTGGCGCTCAACATCGCAGCTCACGCCGCCATCAAGCACAACAAGTTGGTAGCCGTCTTCTCGCTCGAAATGAGCAAGGAATCGCTGGTTATCCGGTTGCTCTGCTCGGAGGGCCGGATCGACGGCCACAAGTTCCGCTCAGGCTTTTCCTCGCGCGAGGACTGGGCCCGGATGACGCAGGCGCTCGGCCGCCTCGCCGAAGCCCCACTTTATGTCGAGGACACGCCGGCGCTCAGCATCATGCAGATCCGCGCGAAGGCCCGGCGGCTCAAGGCCGAAAAGAAACACCTCGACCTCCTCATCGTGGACTACCTCCAGCTCGTCAGCGGCCACGGGCGGTTCGAAAACAGGACGCAGGAGGTCAGCTTCATCTCTCGAGGCTTGAAGAGCATCGCGAAGGAGCTCCAGGTGCCGGTCGTCGCGCTCTCGCAGTTGAGCCGGGCGCCCGAACAGCGTCCGGGGCAGCGACCGCAACTCTCCGACCTCCGCGAGTCCGGCTCGATCGAGCAGGACGCGGACGTCGTGGTCTTCATCTTCCGCGAGCGGCAGGCCAGCGAGGAGGCCGAAGAGGGCGCGCCGGAACTCGGCGTCGAGACCAAGCTGATCATCGGCAAGCAGCGGAACGGGCCCACGGGCGAAATCCCTATCGTCTTCTTGAAACCTTATGCCCGCTTTGAAAATAGAGAACGCCGCGAAGTTCCCGAATAAGCCGGGAAATCCCCTGACCCGCGCGAGCGTCACGCACGGCTGCGACCCCCGAGGGACGGCTGCAAATGACGCGGCCGGCCTTCGAGGCATCCACCTCTCCAGGCCGCGGCCTCTGGCCGCATAGAGAAGCCGTTACCAGTCTTGTGAAAACATCCGCCGACAAACTCCTGCGCCCGACCTGGGTCGAAATTTCCCTCTTGAAGCTCCGCCGGAATTTTGAGCGTGTCCGCAAGCTGGCGAGCCGGGGCTCGCCGCGGAAGGTCATGGCCGTCGTCAAGGCTGACGCCTACGGCCACGGCGCAGTCCCGGTGGCCAGGACGCTGGCGGAGTGTGCGGTGGACTGGTTT
>WNFH01004128.1_pt1 | contig 10427 bp, 8 predicted proteins | sample 5400411 | NCBI WGS metagenome assembly WNFH01 (sample SAMN13153347, study PRJNA577476) | soil metagenome | isolation source: 200 cm saprolite under Douglas fir tree site 2 hole 3 | place: USA:California | collected 2015-04-18
CGGCACGTCGAACACCGCGGTGACCGGGGCATGGTCGCTGGTGCCGAACTCGCGCGGGCTCTCGGTGGAGACGGCCTTCTCCGCAAGCGGCGCGCCGGCGAGCACGTAGTCGAGTCGCCACCCGATGTTGCGCTCGCGCATCTGGCGCCAGGGCGCCCACCAGGTGAAGAGCCGGTCGTCGTCCGGGTGGAACTTGCGCGAGAGGTCCGTCAGCCCGTGGCCGATGATCTTCTCCAGCATCGCCTGCTCCGCCGGCGTCTGCCCGACCTGCTCCGGGTTGCGCAGCTTGGGATGCACGTCGCGTGGCTCGCGCGCCACGTTCAGGTCGCCGCACAGCACGAGCGTGTTCCCCGAGGCCCGCTCGGCCGCCGCCCAGCGATCCATCGCCTCCAGGAACCGCACCTTCGCGGGATAGTCCTTGCCGCCGTTCGGGACGTAGACGGAGGCGAAGAGCAGCCGGCCGGCGCGGGCGGTGACGATGCGCGTCTCGTGGTCGAACTCGGGATGGGCGAACTCGGGCTTTTCGGGAAAGGCGTCGCGCCGCAGGTGCAGGCCGACGCCCGAGTACCCTTTGTGCCCGTGCCAGTAGCACCAGTAGCCGGCGAGCGAGCAGATCTCCTGCGGAACCTTGTCGGGCGCCGCCTTGATCTCCTGGAGGCAGAGGACGTCGGGCTTCTCGCGCTGCACCCATTCGAGCACTTCGCCCGCGCGGGCGCGGATCCCGTTCACGTTCCAGGTGGAGATCTTCAGGCTCACTTCGCTTTCGGACCGGTCATGTCCTCGGGGCGCACCCACTGGTCGAACTGCTCGCCGGTGAGGAACCCCAGCTTGACCGCCGCCTCGCGCAGGGTGGTGCCTTCCTTGTGCGCCGTCTTGGCGATCTTCGCCGCCTTGTCGTAGCCGATGTGCGGGTTGAGCGCGGTCACCAGCATCAGCGACTCGCGCAAGAGCTTGTCGATGCGGGCGCGGTCCGGCTCGATGCCCGCCGCGCAGTTGTCGTTGAAGCTGCGCGACGCGTCGGCCAGCAGGCGCGCCGACTGCAGGAAGGCGTTGATCACCAGCGGCTTGAAGACGTTCAGCTCGAAGTTCCCCGAGGCGCCGCCGAAGTTCACCGCCACGTCGTTGCCGAACACCTGGCAGCAGACCATGGTCATCGCCTCGCTCTGGGTCGGGTTCACCTTGCCGGGCATGATCGAGCTGCCCGGCTCGTTCTCCGGGATGCGCAGCTCGCCGATCCCGCAGCGCGGGCCGGACGCCAGCCACCGGACGTCGTTGGCGATCTTCATCAGGGAGGCGGCCAGCGTCTTGAGGCCTCCGTGCGCGAACACCAGCGCGTCGTGCGAGGCGAGCGCCTCGAACTTGTTGGGCGCGCTGGTGAACGGATGCCCGGTCAGACGCGACAACTCCCGGGCGACGCGGTCGGCGAACTCCGGGTGCGCGTTGAGCCCGGTGCCCACCGCGGTGCCGCCCAGCGCCAGCTCGCGCAGGTGGGGAAGCGCGCTCTCGATGTGCCGGATGCCATGGTCGAGCTGCGCCACCCAGCCGGACATCTCCTGGCCCAGGGTGAGCGGCGTGGCGTCCTGCAGGTGGGTGCGGCCGATCTTGACCACCTCGCGGAACTGCTCGCTCTTGTGGGACAACGTGTCGCGCAGGAGGCTCAGCGAAGGGATGAGCTGGTCCACGATGGCGGGCACCGCCGCGACGTGCATCGCGGTGGGGAAGACGTCGTTGGACGACTGGCCCTTGTTCACGTCGTCGTTGGGATGGACGAGGCGCTCCTCGCCGCGAGGACCGCCCAGGATCTCGCTCGCCCGGTTCGCGAGGACCTCGTTCATGTTCATGTTCGTCTGCGTCCCGCTGCCGGTCTGCCACACTGCCAGCGGGAACTCGCCGTCGTGCTTGCCCGCGATCACTTCGTCGGCCGCCTGGATGATGGCCTTGGCCTTCTTCGGGTCGAGCAGCTTCAGCTCGAGGTTGACCTGCGCGGCCGCGCGCTTCACCTGGGCGAGCGCCTTGATCAGCGGCGGAGGCATCTTCTCGGTGCCGATCTTGAAGTTCATCAGCGACCGCTGCGTCTGGGCGCCCCACAGCCGGGCGGCCGGGACCTCGATGGGACCGAAGGTGTCCTTCTCGATGCGGGTGGCCATGCTCGAGCCTCCGTGGCGCGCGGGTGAATAACGCTTCGGGACCGCTGCGACAAGGCGGCAGAATTGTTGACCCGACCCGCGCTCCCCGTACGTTTCGCCACATGCTCTGCCAGCGCTGTTCGCACCCGCTGCCGCCGCTCGCCGACCGTTGCCTGCGCTGCTTCGCTCTCAATCCGCGCGAACCGGGCGCGGCCTTCTCCATCGAGTCCGATCCCCCGGCGCCCCAGGTCGTGCAGCTCGCCGGCGACCGGCAGGGCGGCATCGCCTGGCAAGACGCCGCGCACGAGCGTCCTCCGCCGCCGCCGACCGACCGCTTCCCGGTGCCCGCGACCGCGAGGCCGATCTGGACGCCGTTGCCGCAGGCGGACGACCCCGGCGACGAACCCTCGACCGCGACCTCGACCTCGACCTCGACCTCGACCGCGACCGCGGCCGCGACCTCCGACCCGACCTCGACATTGACCCCGACCCCGAACCCGACCCCCGCCCGTCCCTCGGCCCCCGCGCAGCTCCTGGCCTGGTCCGTGGACCTGGCCGTCGTCCTCGCCTGCGCCTCGCTCCACGTCGCCGTCGCGACCGCGCTGCTGCGCGGGGCCCCGGGCTCCGTGGACCAGGGATTGGACCTCCTGCTCCGCGGACCTCGCCTGCCGGCGCTGTGGGGCGCGCTCTGCGCCCTGCTCGCGGTCGCCTATTCGTGGCTCTTCACCGCCCTGGGCGGCCGCACGCCGGGGCTCGCCCTGGCCGGCCTCCGCGTCGAGTCGCAGCGGGGCGGGACCCTCACCGTGGGCAAGGCGCTCGCGCGGGCCGCCCTGGCGATCCCCTCGGCCGCGCTGGGGCTCTCCGGGTTCGCCCTCGCGCTCGTCGACCCGCGCGGCCAGACCCTGCACGACAAGCTCTGCGGCGCGGTCGTCGTCCGCCGCTGATTCTGCCGCTTGCCTCGGGGGCGGGGCCGCCTTAGCCTCGCGTCCCCGGAGGAAGCCGTGGCCGAGAAGCAGTACGTCCTGCCCATCCCGAGCAAGCGCGGCGTGCTGTTCTTCCTGGTCGCGAACGCGCTGGCGTTCGCGCTCTGCGGCGCGGTCTGGGCGCTGGTCTGGTACGGGGACTTCTTCAGCCCCGCGGCCGCGGCCGTGTGGGGGTTCCTCGCGGAGCACTCCGGCTGGACGGTGGGCGCCGCGCTCTCCCCCCTGTTCGCGGCGCTGGTGCTCGGGTACGGCTACATGCGCCGGGCGATGGCGCGCCGGGCGCGCGAGAAGGCGCAGGAGCTCGCCGAAGCGGCCAAGGCGGCCGGGACGCAGATGCCCGCGTGATGGGGCGCGCGAGCCCGGTGGTGCGCGCGTGATCGCGCTTGCCCTCTTGTGCGCGGCTGCCGGCGCCGGCCCTGGAGCGCGATCGGCGGCTGCGTTCGTCCCCGCGCGCGCGGACGCGGCGGTGCTGCTGGACGGCGCGCAGGGCGCCGCCGGGCTGCGCGCCTTCTTCGACGGCGTGGCGCAGCGGGCCCCGGCGCTGGCGGCGGGACCGCGCATGGCCGCGCTGGTCGGGCCGGACCTCCTGGCCAACCCGCTCGCGTGGGGCCTCGCCCCGTCCGGCCCGCGAGCCGTCGTGCTCGCGAGCGGCTCCGCCGGCTTGACCGCCCCCGTGCGTGACGCGAAGGCCGCCCGGGCGCGGCTGCAGTCCTGGCTGGCGGAGTCGGGACCCGCGCGGCCGGTCCGCGCCCCGCCTCTGAGAAGCGCGCTGGCCGCCGGAGAAGGGCGCCGGACCCGCGCCGGAGCAGTGGCGCCGGTCGCAGGCGCGACGCGGCTGATCACTGCTTCCGGGCCGCACGCGATCGCCCTGGTGGCGATGCTGGCGCAGGCGGGCACGCGCGCCGCCGCGCCGCTCTCGTCCGACCGCGTTCTCGCCCCCGCGCTGGCGCGGCTCACGGACCCGGCGGCCGTGGTCGCGCGCGGCGCCGATCCGCTCCGGGCGGCCGTGCTCTCGCTCGAAGCGTCGGCGCGGGGCCTGGTCGCGCGGGGGCTTCTGATCGCCCCGGCGCCGCTGCTCGCCGGCGCCGCGCCCGGACCGTCGGCCTGCGCCGGCGCATGGCTGCTCTGCTTGCGCGCCGGCCTGGGGCCTTCGGGGCGCGAGGCGCTTGCGCTTGCGGCGCGCGCCTACCTCGGCGCCCTGCTTCCACCCGCGGCGCGCCAGGCGCCGGACCAACTCGCCCAGCGCGCCGCCGCCGCCGCCGAGCGCGTGGTGGTGCGGAGCGACGGCGGCGACCCGCGGCTGCTCTCCAGCGAAGGGGAAGCCCTGTGGGCCCTGCGGCTGCAAGCGGTCACCGCGCCTGCCCCGGCGGAAGGCGCCGCCGACGCGCAGGGGCCCCGGCCGCTCTGCGTCCGCGCCGACGCGACCACGGCCTGGTTCGGGACGCCGTGCCCGGCGGGTGCTCCCGCGGACCCGCGCGCGTCCGGCGGGACCTCCGCGCTCGAGGCGCAGGTGGACCTGGGCGCCGCCGATGCCGTGCTGCTGAAGCTCACGCCGCTGGATGCCCTCCACGGCGGCCTCGCAGCCGCGCTGTACGCCGGCCGCCTGACGGTCGGGGGCCTCTTGCGCGGCTCGGGCCCGGTGGTCGTCACGGGGCGCCCCCACCCCGCGGGCGCCGAGGTGGAGCTGCGCTGGCCACTCAAGTAGTTCCCTTTGCGCGCGACCGCCGTCTTCAGTAGGGTGCGCGCCCGATGTCCGACGAGAACGCGAAGGCCCCGCCGGAAGCGGAGCCGCCCGGCGGGATCTCCTCGGCGAAGCGCAGCGAGCGTCTGGCCGCGCTGGGCGCGCGCGAGAAGCTCGCCGCGCTCGACGCCCAGGCCGAGCTGGGCGGCGGCCAGGAGCGCGCCGACAAGCAGCACGAGGAAGGAAAGCTCACCGCGCGCGAGCGCATCGAGCTGCTCCTCGATCCGGGGAGCTTCATCGAGCTCGACAAGTTCAAGGTGCACCGCTGCGACGACTTCGGGATGCAGAACAGGAAGATCCTCGGCGACGGCGTGGTCACCGGCTACGGCACCGTGGAAGGCCGGCAGGTGTTCGTCTTCGCGCAGGACTTCACCGTGTTCGGCGGCTCGCTCTCGGGCGCCTACGCGGAGAAGATCTGCAAGGTGATGGACCTGGCGGTGTCCACCGGCTGCCCGGTGATCGGCCTCAACGATTCCGGCGGCGCGCGCATCCAGGAAGGCGTGGTGTCGCTGGCCGGCTACGCGGAGATCTTCTACCGCAACGTCTCGGCCTCGGGCGTCGTCCCGCAGCTCTCCGCCATCCTCGGCCCCTGCGCCGGCGGCGCGGTCTACTCGCCCGCCATGACCGACTTCATCGTGATGACCAAGGGCGCGAGCTACATGTTCATCACCGGCCCCGACGTCATCAAGACGGTGACGCACGAGGAGGTGACCAAGGACGAGCTGGGCGGCGCGCAGGCCCACAACACGAAGAGCGGCGTGGCGCACTTCGCCGCCGAGGACGAGGCCGGCGCGATCCGCATCCTGCGCGAGCTGCTCTCCTACCTGCCGTCGAACAACCTCGACGCCCCGCCGGTGGTGGCCACGCAGGATCCGCCGGACCGGCGCGACGACGCGCTGAAGACCATCGTCCCCGAAAGTCCCAACAAGCCGTACGACATCAAGGAGGTGGTCCGCGCGGTGGTCGACGACCGCCACTTCCTCGAGGTGGCGGAGCACTACGCGCGCAACATCGTGACCGGGTTCGCGCGGCTCGGCGGCCAGTCCATCGGGATCGTCGCCAACCAGCCCGCGGTGCTCGCGGGCGTGCTCGACATCGACGCCTCTCGCAAGGCGGCGCGCTTCGTGCGCACCTGCGACGCCTTCAACATCCCGCTGGTCACCTTCGTGGACGTGCCGGGCTTTTTGCCGGGGACCGGGCAGGAATGGGGCGGGATCATCACCCACGGCGCGAAGCTGCTCTACGCTTTCGCCGAGGCCACGGTGCCCAAGCTGACGGTGATCACGCGGAAGGCGTACGGCGGCGCGTACGACGTGATGTCCTCCAAGCACATCCGCGCCGACGTGAACCTCGCCTGGCCGACCGCCGAGATCGCGGTGATGGGCCCCGAAGGCGCGGTGAGCATCGTCTTCCGCCGCGAGCTGGAGAGCGGCGCCAAGACCCGCGAGGACCTGGTGCAGAGCTACCGGAACACGTTCGCCAATCCGTACAAGGCCGCCGAGCTGGGCTACGTGGACGAGGTGATCCTCCCCGAGGACACGCGCCCGCGCCTGTGCCGCGCGCTGCAGATGCTGCGCACCAAGCGCGCCGAGGTGCCCCGGCGAAAGCACGGCAACATCCCGCTGTGAGCGCACTGAGCACGATCGCTGGAATTGCCTGGTCGATTGCCGCTCCAACCCTCCTCGTCCTCGGGTTGCTCTCGGCGGTCTCCATCGTCGCTGGCGAGGATCCCGCTTTCCACGGCGCCGCTATCGGTCTGTGCACATTGTTCCTCGCCCCCCTTCTGTTCTTGAGCCGGCGAAGGGCACGCGCATTCCGGCGTGGGCAGATCGCCGGTCTTGTGATCATGGCCGTCGCCGTTCCCACCGGCGTCTGGTGGCTGACCAAGCGCCTTCCACCCGGACTGGTGCGCCCACGAAACGGTAGCCGGTAGGAGTGCCGCATGCGCGGAATCGAGCAGATCCCGCCCCTTTACGACGCGCTCATGGCGATCACGGATCGGGTCGGGCTCTGGAAGCTCCGGGCGTGGCTCGTCGCCGGCGCGCGCGGCCGCACCCTCGAGGTGGGCTGCGGCACCGGGCGCAACCTGCCTCGGTACCCGAGCGTCGCGCACCTGGTGGGGATCGACCCCGCGCTGGACTCCCTGCGGCGGGCCCGCCGTCGCGCGCCAGACGTCCCGCTCGTCTGCGCGAAGGCGGAGGCCCTGCCGTTCCGCGAGAAGAGCTTCGACACGGTCGCGATCAGCCTCGTCCTCTGCAGCGTCCCCGACCCCGGCTCGGCGCTCGCCGAGGTCCGCCGCGTGCTGCGCGATCCGGGAGCGCTGCGCATGCTCGAGCACGTCCGCTCGGAGCGGCGGTGGGAGGCTCGGTTGCAGGACTTCATCCAACCCGCCTGGACTCGCATCACCGGCGGGTGCCATCCCAACCGCGACACCGAGGCCGCGGTGCGGCGCGCCGCCTTCCGGATCGACGAGCGCCGCGCGAACCGCAACTTGCGCAGGCTGGTGGCGCGCAAGGCCCACTGACCGGAGCGTTCACGGGTCGCGGCGTTGAACCATGTCGCCGCCGCACCCACCCACGTTCCGGGCTGAAGTCTTGCGCCCGCGGCGGGCGCGCGGTGAGGATCCGGCCGATGCCCGTGCCCGAATCCGCTCCGCCCGCCGGCGCGCTCGACGCAGCCGCCCGGCTCGCCGATCGGCTGCGCTGGTTCTTCCTGCCGCTGGCGCTCTGCGCGCTGGTCGCGGTGGGCGTGCACACCGCGGCGGACGTGGTGGGCGAGCTCATCCTGCGGATGGTCGACGCCGCCGATGCCGCCTTCGACGGGCTGGCCGCCCGATGGACCCTCACCGCTCCACTGGTCGACCTCGTCGGTCCTTCGCAGCGCGTCTTCTTCGCCCGAGGGGTCGCGCTCCTCTGGGAGCTGGTCGCGGACGCGCTGCTCGCGCTGCCCATGCTCGGCTACGACGAGCGCGCGGACGAGGTGAAGAGGTTCCGGCAGCTCGCGGCCAAGGCGTGGGCACGTCCGACCACGCTGCGCCTCGTGCATCCACTCGCGACGGGCGCGGTCGCGCTCGCCGGATCGTGCGCGGTCGGACGCCTCCTGGAGGGCACGCTGCACTTCGGCCTGCGCGGCGCGGTCGGCTCCGCGGCGGACGCGCTCGCCCGCGGATGCGCGCTCGCCGCGGTGCTCGGTCTGGTCGCCTTCATCGCCTGGCGCGCCGTCGTGCACGCGCTCGTCCGCGCCGACGCGCGGTCCGATCGCATCCCGCTCCGGCGGGCGCGGGCGTTCACCGTGGGGCTCCCCGGCGCGCTGCTGCTCCTGCCGCTGGCGCTCGCCGCTCTCCGCGCCGCGCCCCTCCTCTCGTTCCTCCGGTGATGCGGCGCGCGCGCAGCCTCGCCGACCTGGCGCTGGCGGCCCTCTGCCTGTGGGCGGCCTGGTACCACACCCCGCCGGGCGCGCTCCTGCGCACCGCCTTGGCGCGCCTGCTCGGGGGGCGGGGCGCGACGCCGGCGCTTCTCTCGTACTACGGCGCGGGCGCGCGCCCGCTCCAGCTCGCCGAACCCCTGCCGCCGCGCGCGGCGCTCTCGCCGGGAGCGGCGCTGGGCCTCGGCGCGCAGTCGGCCCTGGAGAGGGCGTCACCGGCAGACCGGGCCCAGGTGCTCGCCCGGGCCGGGCTGCGGTCGGGATCCACGGACGCGCTGGGCGACTGGATCGGGCGCGAGGCCCAGCGGCAGGGATCTCGCGAGGCCGCCGTGCTGTCCCTCTTCTGCGGGGAGGAGGCGGCGCGTTTCGCCCGCGACCGCGCCGGCGGAGCGCGGGGCGCGGCCACCCTCGAGGAGCTCGCGCGCCAGCTCCCGCCGCGCTACGCGGACCGGGTCGGGCTGGCCGCCACCGCCCTGACGCTCGGCACCGCGTACGCGCTGGCGTGGCCGCTGCCCGACTCGGCGCAGGTGACCTCTTTCTTCGGCGTGCGCGCGCATCCGCTGCTGGGCGGACGCCGGTTCCACTCCGGGATCGACCTGGGGGTCCCGGTCGGCACTCCCGTCCGCGCGGCGGCCGAAGGCGTCGTGCGCCGCGCCAGCGACGATCGCGTGAGCGGCCGGCTGGTGCTGCTGGACCACGGCAGCGGCGTCTCCACCGTGTACTGCCACAACGACGCACTGCTGGTCGCGCCGGGCGACGCCGTGGCCAAAGGACAGGTCATCGCCCTCTCCGGAAACAGCGGGCTCTCCACCGGTCCACACCTGCACTACCAGCTCGACCTCCCCCAGGGCCCGGCGGACCCTCTCCTCTTCCGCGGTGCGCGCCCGCCTCAGTTCGCCGCCGGCGGAACGGAACCTTGACCGCGGGAAGGCGGCCGCCCGAGCGGCGCTCTGAAAAAGAGAACGCCCACCCGCGAATCGCGGACGGGCGTCCCGGAACGGCGGATCTGCGTCAGCGGCTCTCGGCGCGCTCGTGCACCTGCGGGCAGGAGGGGTCCTTCAGGCAGTCGAACCGGTCGACGTCCACGAACTTCCCGCCCTGCACCTGGAAGCGCGCCAATTGCGCCACGATGTCGCCGCGCTCGTCGAAGTTGCAGGGGCCGGAAGCGCCCTGGTAGTCGATCGGCTTGCCGGCCGCGATCAGCTGCATCGCGTGCGACACGCCGGCCGCCCCGGCGCCCACCCGCTCGCCACGCGCGTCGTTGATGGCGCGGAGGGCGTCGCGAATCTCGGCGCCGCTCACCAGCGCGGGGTCCGAAAGGTGCCTGTGCTCGGCGGCCCGCAGCGCCGCCAGCATCACCGTCATCGCGGCATCGTAGGCGGCCGCGTCGCGGAACGCGGGCGCCTGGCCGGTCGAGGCCTTCAGGTCCTCGGCGAAAGCGTGCCCGGAGGCGCCCTCGCCCAGCACCGCCTGCGAGGTCCCTTCCTGTCCCTCGACGGCGGCCTTGAGGGTCTCGATCACGCGCGCCGCACGGAAGTTGTGCGTGTGCACCAGCCTGACCTTCGACCCGCTCGCCAGGTAGGCCTTGGTGAAGCCCACCGAGAACTTCGGGAAGGTGATCTCGACCACCGCGTCCGGCAGCACGTCGGCCTTCGCGTGGCTCTTCTTGTCGGTGACCTTGGCCACGTCGGCCGCCCAGTCGTACTCGGCCGGGTTGGCCTTCACGTCGTGGTACACCTGCTCGATCATCGCGCTCGGATTCGCCTTGAGGGCGTCGCTCTTGATCGCATCCGAGAAGCCGTGCCCGTACGGATCGTCGCTGGCGTAGATGGAGAGCTTGAACTTGCCGTCGCCGTTCACGTCGCCCTTCTGGCCTGCGGAGACGAGCATGTGGACCACCATGCGCGCCTGGTACGCGTCCGACATGGTGGTACGGAAGTTCCAGCCCTTGCCGTTGCGGAGCGCCGCCTGCTTCACCGGGTCGGCGTCCTGCGCCTTGGGATTGTCGATGGCCGGCGAGGTGCAGGCCATGCAAACGATGGGGACGTCGAGCTGGTGGGAGGCGTCGCCGTCGTAGTTGAGCATGTTCACGCCGATGTCGTCCTGGCTCGAGTCGGTGATGATCGCCTTGGCGTTCTGCTGCTTCACCAGCTG
>WNFH01004521.1_pt1 | contig 10423 bp, 5 predicted proteins | sample 5400411 | NCBI WGS metagenome assembly WNFH01 (sample SAMN13153347, study PRJNA577476) | soil metagenome | isolation source: 200 cm saprolite under Douglas fir tree site 2 hole 3 | place: USA:California | collected 2015-04-18
AGCGGGCGGCGGGGTCTGCCCAGCGGGACGACTTTCCTGCGCGGCGGCCATTGCCGAAACGCATAGCCCCGAGAGCAGCGCCATGGTCAGGGCCTTCGTCTTCAAGAGCATCGGGAAACTCCTCTGGTGTTGGTCACGAGTCCTACCAACTGCTGGGGCGGAAGAGCGAGAGGCGCCCTCCGCGCCACTCCTTGTTGTTTGCGTCACGCGCAGCAGACAAAGGGCAATGTCGAACGAAGTGCGGAGGTGTCATACCCGCGCCTCGCAGCGAGCGTCAATAGCCCCCCTTCCTCCCTGGGCGGCGCGGCGGAGCGGCGGGGGCGTTGCGGCGCGCTCGTCCGTGGGCGCCGCCGCCGTGCGTCACCGCTCCTGTTGAGCGGACTGAGCGGCGCTCCACGGCACGTGCGGCGAGCGTGCGGCGACCGGGCGGCGCGCCTCGCGAAAAGGCCCGACGCGCGGCCCGGCATCGTCCTTGACAGAGGGCGCCGGCGGGGCTTAATCAACGCGGCGCTCCGCGGAACTAGCTCAGCTGGTAGAGCGTCGCCTTGCCAAGGCGAAGGTCGCCGGTTCGAACCCGGTGTTCCGCTCCAACCCCTTCCAAGGCTTGCATTCGGGTGCCTCGGGCGTTCAGTGTTCCAGATCGCACTGGAGCTGCTCGGCCGCCCGGGAGCGAAGATGACGATGGCAGAAGCAGGATATCCGCCCCGCCAAGGGCTGTACGACCCGGCGCTCGAGCACGATTCCTGCGGGTTCGGGTTCGTCGCCGACATCAAGGGCCGTCCCTCGCACGACATCGTCGTCAAGGCCCTCGAGGTGCTCCTCAACCTGGAGCACCGCGGCGCGACCGGGGCGGAAAAAGACACGGGCGACGGCGCGGGCATCCTCCTGCAGACGCCGCACGCGTTCCTGGCGAAGGAGTGCGAGAAGCTCGGGCTGGCGCTGCCGGGGCGGGGCCGTTGCGGGGTCGGGATGGTCTTCCTGCCCCCGAGCGAGCCGGGGCGGGAGGCCATCGGCCGGCTGTTCCAGGAGACGGTGCGCGGGGAAGGGCAGGAGCTGCTCGGGTGGCGCGACGTGCCGACCGACAACGCCGCGCTCGGGCCGACGGCCAAGGCGAGCCAGCCGGTCATCCGCCAGATCTTCATCGGCCGCGGCGAGGACGTCGCGGAGGAGCCGGCTTCGCCGGCGACGGGCGGAGCGCGAATGCGCGGAGCATCGGAGGCCGAGGCCGCCTTCGAGCGCAAGCTGTACGTGATCCGCCGGCTGGTCGAGAAGAAGGTCTCGCGCTCGGCGATCCCCGGCCGGAGCCACTTCTACGTCCCCAGCCTGAGCCACAAGACGGTCGTCTACAAGGGAATGCTCAACGCGAGCCAGCTGCGGCGGTTCTATCTCGACCTGGAGGATCCCGCGGTCGTCTCCGCGATCGGCATGGTGCACTCGCGCTTCTCGACCAACACCTTCCCTTCCTGGGGGCGCGCGCACCCGTACCGCTACATCTCGCACAACGGCGAGATCAACACGCTGCGGGGGAACATCAACTGGATGCACGCGCGCCAGTCGATGATGCGCTCGAGGCTGTTCGGCAAGGATCTGTTGAAGATCCTCACCGTCATCGACACCGAGGGATCCGACTCGGCGATGTTCGACAACGTGCTCGAGCTGCTCACGCTTTCGGGGCGCGAGCTGCCGCACGCGATCATGATGATGGTCCCCGAGCCGTGGTCGCGCGACGAGACGATGAGCGCGGAGCGGAAGGCCTTCTACGAGTTCCACTCCTGCCTGATGGAACCGTGGGACGGCCCGGCCTCGATCGCCTTCACCGACGGCGTGCGCGTCGGCGCGGTGCTCGACCGCAACGGCCTGCGCCCCTCGCGCTACTACGTGACCAAGGACGACCTGGTGGTGATGTCGTCCGAGGTCGGGGTCCTCGACATCCCCCCCGACCGGGTGCTCCGCAAGGGCCGGCTGCAGCCCGGCCGCATCTTCCTGGTGGACACCGCCGAGCAGCGGATCGTTTCCGACGAGGAGCTCAAGGAGCGCATCTCGCGGCAGGCGCCGTACGGCGAATGGCTGCGCACCTCGATGCTCCGGATGGAGGATCTCCCGGCGCCGGTTCGCGCCATCCATCCGGACCATGAGGTCTTGCTGCGACGCCAGGAGGTCTTCGGCTACACGTCCGAGGACGTGAAGCTCCTGATGACGCCCATGGCCGCCACCGCCAACGAGGCAGTGGGGTCGATGGGGACGGATACGCCGCTCGCCGTCCTCTCCGAGCGCCCGCAACTGCTCTTCAACTACTTCAAGCAGCTCTTCGCGCAGGTGACCAACCCGCCGGTCGACGCCATCCGCGAGGAGATCGTCATGGCGTCGGAGACCTCGATCGGCCCGGAGGGCAACCTGCTCGAGCCCGGGCCGGAATGCTGCCGGCAGCTGGCGTTGCCCGCGCCCATCCTGACCAACGACGAGCTGGCCAGGATCCGCGCCCTCGACGGTGGACCAGGGACGAACGGCCTCAAGGCGGTCAAGCTGCCCACGCTCTTCGACCCGAAAGGCGACGGCGCCGCCCTGCGCCGCGCGCTGGAGGACCTGCGCTGGAAGGCGTCGGAGTGCATCGCCGAAGGGTTCAACCTCCTGGTCCTCTCCGATCGCGGCCACGACGCCGATTCGGCCCCCATTCCCTCGCTGCTCGCCGTCGCGGCGGTCCATCACCACCTGATCCGCGAGGGCACCCGCACGCGTTGCAGCCTGATCGTCGAAAGCGGAGAGCCTCGCGAGATGCACCACTTCGCGCTCCTCATGGGCTACGGGGCGAGCGCGGTGAACCCGTACCTGGCCTTCGAGGCGGTGCACGACCTCGTCAAGCAGGATCTCCTCTCCGGCACCGCCGCCGAGGCGGAGAAGAAGTACCTGAAGGCGGTGGTCAAGGGGCTGGTGAAGGTGATCTCCAAGATGGGGATCAGCACCATCCAGAGCTACCACGGCGCGCAGGTGTTCGAGGCCGTCGGGCTCTCGCAGGACTTCGTCGACGAGTACTTCACCTGGACCGCTTCCCGCGTGGGCGGCGTCGGGATCGACGTCATCGCCAAGGAAGCGCGCATGCGGCACGAGCGGGGCTTCCCGCCCAAGCGGCCTATCGTGCACACCAGCCTCCCCGCGGGCGGCGACTACCAGTACCGCGCCGGAGGAGAGTTCCATCTCACCAACCCGGAGACGATCCACAAGCTCCAGCACGCCTGCCGGACCGGGGATTACAAGATCTTCCAGGAGTACACCGCGCTGGTCGACGACCAGTCGAGGCAGCTGTGCACGCTGCGCGGCCTGATGGACTTCCGCGCCGCCGCCAAGCCCGTGCGCATCGAGGAGGTGGAGCCGGTCGAGGCGATCCTGCGCCGGTTCAAGAGCGGCGCGATGAGCTACGGCTCGATCTCCAAGGAGGCGCACGAGACGCTCGCCATCGCCATGAACCGCATCGGCGGGAAGTCCAACACCGGCGAGGGCGGCGAGGACCCGGCGCGCTACGTGAAGGAGCCCAACGGGGACTCGAAGAACTCCGGCATCAAGCAGGTGGCGAGCGGGCGATTCGGGGTCACCAGCTACTACCTGGTCAACGCGCGCGAGCTGCAGATCAAGATCGCCCAGGGCGCCAAGCCGGGCGAGGGCGGCCAGCTTCCCGGCGCGAAGGTGTACCCGTGGATCGCCAAGGTGCGGCATGCGACGCCGGGCGTGGGACTCATCTCGCCGCCGCCGCACCACGACATCTACTCCATCGAGGACCTGAAGGAGCTGATCCACGACCTGAAGAACGCCAACAAGGACGCGCGCATCAGCGTCAAGCTCGTCGCCGAGCTGGGCGTGGGCACCATCGCCGCCGGCGTGGCCAAGGCGCACGCCGACGTGGTGCTCATCTCCGGCCACGACGGAGGGACGGGCGCCTCGCCGCTGACCTCGATCAAGCACGCCGGGCTCCCCTGGGAGCTGGGGCTGGCGGAGACCCACCAGATCCTGGTCTTGAACGACCTGCGCAGCCGCATCACCGTGGAGGTGGACGGGCAGCTCAAGACCGGACGCGACGTGGTCATCGGCGCGCTGCTCGGGGCCGAGGAGTTCGGCTTCGCCACGGCGCCCCTGGTGGCGCTGGGCTGCATCATGATGCGCGCCTGCCATCTCAACACCTGCCCGGTGGGGATCGCCACGCAGGACCCGCGCTTGCGCGCCAAGTTCGCCGGCAAGCCCGAGAACGTGGTGAACTTCATGCGCTTCATTGCCCAGGAGGTGCGCGAGTACATGGCCGAGCTGGGCTTCCGCACCTTCGACGAGATGGTGGGCCGCTCCGAGCGGATCGAGATGCGCCGCGCGGTCGATCACTGGAAGGCGCGCAACGTCGACTTCAGCCGCATCCTCTTCAAGCCCACCGTCCCCAAGCACTACGGGCGCACCTGCCGGATCCCGCAGGACCACGGCCTGGACAAGACGCTCGACGGCACCACCCTGCTCGAGCTGGCCCGGCCGGCGCTGGAGGAGAAGAAGCCGGTGCGCGCGACGCTGCCGATCCGCAACACCAACCGCGTGGTCGGCACCATGACCGGCAGCGAGCTGACGCGCCGCTTCGGGCCGCAGGGCCTGCCCGACGACACCATCCACTTCCACTTCAAAGGATCGGCGGGGCAGTCGTTCGGCGCGTTCATCCCTCGCGGCATGACTCTGGTGCTCGAGGGCGACTCGAACGACTACATCGGCAAGGGGCTCAGCGGCGGCCGCATCGTGGTCTTCCCGCCCAAGGAGGCCGGGTTCCTGGCGGAGGAGAACGTCATCGTCGGGAACGTCGCCTTCTACGGCGCGACTTCGGGCGAGGCGTTCATCCGCGGCGTCGCCGGCGAGCGGTTCTGCGTGCGCAACTCGGGGATCGATGCGGTGGTGGAAGGAGTCGGCGACCACGGCTGCGAGTACATGACCGGCGGCCGCGTGGTGGTGCTGGGCCCGACGGGGCGCAACTTCGCCGCGGGGATGTCGGGCGGCGTGGCCTACGTGCTCGACGGCGACGGTGGATTCGCCAGCCGCTGCAACAAGCAGATGGTCGGGCTCGGGGCACCGCAGCAGGACGAGCTGGCCTTCGTGAAGCGGATGGTCGAGCGCCATGCGGAGCTGACCGCCAGCGCGCTCGCGCGGCGCGTGCTCGATCGGTGGGGCGACACCGCCGGCAAGCTGGTCCGGGTGATGCCGAACGACTACCGGCGCATGCTGGACGCCCAGGCGAGGATGCGGGCCAAGGGCCTCTCGCCGGACGAGGCGGAGATGGCGGCTTTCGAGGAGAACGCGCGCGACGAAGCGCGCGTCAGCGGGAACTAGCCGCCGCCGATAGGGCGGCGCTACGCAGAGAGGCCTTTCACGGATGGGAAAGCCGACCGGATTCCTCGACTATGCCCGCGAGCCCGTGCACGAGCGGCCTCCGCTGGAGCGCATCCGCGACTGGGAGGAGATGCACACCTCCTGCTCCGAGCAGACGCTCCGCGAGCAGGGCGCCCGCTGCATGGATTGCGGCGTGCCCTTCTGCCACACGGGCAAGCTGATCGGCGGCATGGCCTCCGGATGCCCGGTGAACAACTTCATCCCGGAGTGGAACGACCTGGTCTGGCGCGGGCAGTGGAAGGAAGCCTGGATCCGGCTGGCGAAGACGAACAACTTCCCCGAGTTCACCGGGAGGGTCTGCCCGGCGCCGTGCGAGGGGAGCTGCACGGTCGCCATCGACCTCCCGGCGGTCAACATCAAGATGATCGAGGAGGCCATCGCGGACCGCGCGTTCGCCGAGGGGTGGGTGAAGGCGGACCCGCCGCCCTTGCGCACCGGCAAGCGCGTGGCCGTGGTCGGCTCCGGGCCGGCGGGCCTCGCCGCGGCGGCGCAGCTGAACCGGGCCGGGCACGAGGTGACCGTGCTCGAGCGCGCCGACCGCATCGGCGGCCTGCTCATGTACGGAATCCCCAACATGAAGCTCGACAAGAAGCTGGTCGACCGGCGCGTCCAGCTGATGGCCGAGGAGGGCGTGCGCTTCGTCACCCGGGTGGAGGTCGGCAAGGACCTGCCCGCCGACCAGCTGCTGCGCGAGTACGAGGCCGTCGTGCTCTGCGGCGGAGCGACGCTTGCGCGCGAGCTGCCGGTGGAAGGCCGGAGCCTGCTCGGCATCCACCCGGCGATGGATTTCCTCACCGCCAACACGCAGTCGCTGCTCGATTCGCGCCTCGCGGACGGCAAGTACATCTCCGCCACGGACAAGCACGTGGTGGTCATCGGCGGCGGCGACACGGGCACCGACTGCGTCGGCACCGCCATCCGCCACGGCTGCCGCAGCCTGACGCAGCTGGAGATCCTCCCGCGGCCGCCGGACGTCCGGTCGGCCGACAACCCGTGGCCGCAGTGGCCGAAGACGTACCGGCTGGACTACGGGCAGGAGGAGGCGAAGGCGCTCTGGGGCGCGGACCCGCGGGTCTATTCCGTGATGACCAAGCGGTTCCTGGGCGACGAGCAGCGGAACGTCCGCGAGATCTTGTACGTCGGAGTGGAGTGGGTGAAGGGGCCCGACGGGCGGTTCGGTCCGCGGGAGATCCCGGGGACCGAGAAGGTCATCCCGGCGGACCTGGTGCTCCTCGCGATGGGCTTCCTCGGGCCCGAGAAGCCTTTGCTACAGCAGCTCGGCGTCAAGCTCGACGAGCGCGGCAACGTCTGGACCGACCAGACCAAGATGACCAGCGTGCCGGGGGTCTTCGCCGCCGGCGACATGGCGCGCGGGCAGTCGCTGATCGTGTGGGCGATCCGCGAGGGCCGCCACGCCGCGCAGCACGTCGACCGGTACTTGTCGTACGGCGACACCGTGCTGCCGCCCTGAGCGTTCTCCCGGTGGCCGGCGGCGCAGCGCGGCTGTCGTTCGGGTGCAGGCGGGGGAGGGAACCCGATGGCATGTGCGATGGTCTGCCCGGGGCGGCGGGCGCCCTGGGCATCGTCCCTCCTGTGCCTGGCAGTCGCGCTTCCTTCGGCGGGCGAGGAACCGGCCAAAGCGCGCAGCCTCGATCCGGAGCTGCTCGCGCTGTGCAGGAGCAGCGACCCGGCTGCGCGGCGCTACTGCCTGCACGCGATCGCCGCGCAAGGAGATCCGGGCGGCGAGGCGAAGCAGGTGATCGCCGACATGGCGGCGCACGACCCCGTTTTCCGCGACGAGGCGGCCGGGACATATGCGCGGCTCTACGGGACCGCGCCCGGCGTACCCCTCCCCCCGGGCGCTCTGCCGCCGCCGTCGCCGGTACCCGAGGGTCGCGGCCAGCCGGCTGCGTCGCGCGACGGGCCCGACCTGGCAAGGGCCTCTGGCGATCCGATGCGCGTCGTCTTCGCTCCGACGGCCTTCACGCGCCCGGAAGGGACGACCTCCTTCAACGCGTTCGAGCTCGGCACGCTCACGTTCGACCACGGCTTCACGCGGAATGTCGCCGTCGGGCTGCAGACCGCCATCCCCATCGGGGCTGTGGTGCTGGGACCGACGCTGCGGGTCGGCTTTCCCTTCGAATGGGGCGCGGTCGGAGTCCACCTCAACGCGCTCGTGTTCGCCCCGTTCGTGGGCAACACCAACACCTACATCATCGCAGGGGGAGGTCCGATCCTCACGCTGGGCAACTACGACCGGTACCTGAACCTCGGCATCCTGGCATACGCCGTCACCTCGAACGGCGACAGCGTCGTCCTGCCGCACGCGGGCTTTTCCTTGCGCGTCAGCCGGGCAGTTCGCATTGGGGCGGAGGCCTATCTCCCGGGCGCTTACGGCAGCGACGTCCGCAACGCCGGCATCGGCCGGGTGGGCATCGTCCTGTGGGGCTTCCGCTTGTTCGGCGACACGGTCTGGGGCGATATCGCGCTCGCCGATCCCATCTGCGACGGGTGCGGGAGCCTCTACCGGGTGCTGCCGCTCGGCATCCCCTTCCTCAACTTCGGCTTGGGATGGTGATCGTGCCGCTCTACCGGGGGGAGTGGCGGTAAGCCGTCACGGCGGATCGGGCGGCTCCACCCGGGCAGGCGCGCCGTGCCGGCCGGCGCCCGAGGCGAAGCGCTGCGCTCCGCCGAGGCCTTCCACGGAAAGCGCGTGCACTCCGTGGCGCAGCTCGTTCTGCAGCGCGGCGGGCAGGTCGAGCGCGTGCTGCTCGAGCGCGGAGCGCCGGTCGCCGCGCAGGCACGCCTGCGGGAGATCGGCGAGCTGCCGCGCCAGCTCCTCGGCGGCGGGCCGCGCCGCTCCGCGCGGCACGACCCGGTTCGCCAGCCCGATCCGCAAAGCTTCGGCCGCGTCGACCGGCCGGCCGGTGAGGATCAGGTCCAGCGCGCGCGAGAGCCCGATGAGCCGCGGAAGGCGCACGGTGCCGCCGTCGATGAGCGGCACGCCCCAGCGGCGGCAGAAGACGCCGAGCACCGCGTCCTCCTCGACGACGCGCAGGTCGCACCAGAGCGCCAGCTCCAGCCCGCCCGCCACCGCGTGTCCGGCGACGGCGGCCACGACCGGCTTGTCCAGCACCAGGCGGGTGGGGCCCATCGGGCCGTCGCCGTCCGGAGCGACGCGGTTCGGCTCGCCGGCGGCGATGGCCTTCAGGTCGGCGCCCGAGCAGAAGGTCCCGCCGGCGCCCCAGAGCACGGCGACGCGCGCCTCGGGATCCGCGTCGAAGGCGCGGAACGCGTCCGCCAGGGCCTGCGCCGCGATCCGGTCGACCGCGTTGCGCACCTCGGGCCGGTCCAGGATGACGGTGGTGACGGGTCCCTGCTTCTCGACGCGCACGGGCATGGCTGCCTCCTGACGGGGAGGATACCCCCGCGCCGCTGTGAAAAGCGCAGCGCCGCCGAATACGGCGGCGACTGGACGGTTCCGCCCGGCGATGGCACAAGGCGCGGATGCTCATCGCTCTGGTCGTCGCCGCGGCGCTCTCGCCGGCGGTGCAGGCGTTCGTGAAGATCGACAAGCCGGCGGTCGCGATCACCCGGGTGCGCGTCATCGACGGGACCGGCGCGCCGCCGCGCGAGGACCAGACGGTGGTGATCTCGGGAGGCAAGATCGCCGCGGTCGGCCCGTCCGCGAGCACGCCGGTGCCGCAGGGCGCCGTGGTGCTGCAGCGCGAGGGCGGCACCGTGCTCCCCGGGCTGGTGGGGATGCACGACCATCTCTTCTACCCGGCGGGCGGCGCCATCTTCCACGAGATGCCGCGCAGCTTCCCGCGGCTGTACCTGGCGGCCGGCGTGACCACGATCCGCACCACCGGGAGCATCGAGCCGTACACCGACCTGGAGGTGAAGAAGGAGATCGACTCGGGCAAGCAGCCCGGGCCCCGCGTGTTCGTGACCGGCCCCTATCTCGAAGGTCGAGGCACCTTCACCCCGCAGATGCACGAGATCGAGGACCCGGAGGACGCGCGCCGGACCGTGGAGTTCTGGGCGGGGCAGGGCGCCACCTCGTTCAAGGCCTACAACTTCCTCACCCGCGCCGAGCTGGGCGCGGCGATCCAGGCGGCGCACGCGCGGGGGATCAAGGTCACCGGGCACCTGTGCTCGATCGGGTTCCGCGAGGGCGCGGCGCTGGGCATCGACGACCTGGAGCACGGGCTGGTGGTGGACACCGAGTTCTTCTCGGGCAAGAAGCCCGACGAGTGCCCCATGCCCCGGGCCGCGGCGATCGAGCTGTCGCGCATGGAGGTGGGATCGCCCCAGATCCAGCAGCTCATCGGCGAGTTGGTGAAGCGCAAGGTGGCCGTCACCTCGACGCTGCCGGTGTTCGAGCTGTTCGATCCGACGCGCATGACGCAGCCCCGCGCGCTGGAAGCGATGTCGCCGGACGCGCGCGCCCTGTACTTGCAGAACCAGCTCCGCAACGCGCAGCCCGCCAAGGACGCGGCGGACTGGAAGAAGCTGCTGCAGCTCGAGATGCAGTTCGAGCGCGCGTTCGTCGCCGGCGGAGGGACGCTGCTCGCCGGCTGCGACCCGACCGGGAACGGCGGCGTGGTGGCCGGCTACGGCGACCAGCGGGGGGTGGAGCTGCTGGTCGAAGCGGGGTTCACGCCGGTGGAGGCAATCCGGATCGCCACCCTGAACGGAGCGCAGTTCCTCGGCGAGGCGGAGCGCATCGGATCGATCGCGTCGGGCAAGCTCGCCGATCTCGTGCTGGTGGAGGGCGACCCTTCGAAGAAGATCGCGGACATCGAGAAGGTGGAGCTCGTCTTCAAGGACGGCGTCGGTTACGATCCCGGCAAGCTGATCGACTCGGTGCGGGGGACCGTGGGACTGAGGTAGCGATGCCCGTCTTCCACTCCAGGTGCCACTGCGGGAACTTGCAGGCGGAGCTGGAGACGCGGCTGCGCGCGGAAGAGCTGACGCTGCGCTCCTGCCAGTGCTCCTTCTGCACCAGGCACCGGGC
>WNFH01005061.1_pt1 | contig 10422 bp, 8 predicted proteins | sample 5400411 | NCBI WGS metagenome assembly WNFH01 (sample SAMN13153347, study PRJNA577476) | soil metagenome | isolation source: 200 cm saprolite under Douglas fir tree site 2 hole 3 | place: USA:California | collected 2015-04-18
GTGTTGTTCCAAGCGTACCACGCTCTTTGAGACGCTGCGAAGGCACGACACCAATGGATGTACGGCTTTAGGAAGTGGAGCGAACGCCTGAAAGAGCAGAGGAAAAGCCTCTCACTCCTCGGCTTGCCGAGAGGGGAGCAAAAGCTCCAGGTGTTGGTGCTTCCCAGGACACCAAAAGCCGAAGTTGTGGGCCATTCATCCCTTTCGGCAAGGCATGGATACACCAACGCGCATGGCACCGCGCAAGAGACAGCAAGCATGAATGGATGCGCTGTTTCAGCTATTCCTCCTCCATTACGATGCGCACCGAGTCGGAGCCACGCTCCACTTCTCAGCACATCGCGTACAGAGGAGTGGCGGAAGAAGCCGTGGGGCTTTAGCCCCTGGCGGAGTGTCACTCTTTTCTATTCCCCCCCCATATGACCAGCGTCGATAACGAGGCAGGACGCGCTTCTGGTCACGCAGATGCGCCACTCTCTGTGCTTGGGCGACAGCTCGCGCAGGAGCTTGGGCAGCACTACGCGACAGAAGCCCTGGATGCGATCTTCTGCTCGGACCTTCAGCGTGCGTCTACCACTGCTCAGATCGCCTTCTCAGGACGTAATCTGCCTCTTATGCTAGATGCTCGGCTCCGTGAGTACGATTATGGTGCCTTGACACACTATCCAACCGCTCAGGTAGAGGAAGAGTTCCCGCTGCGCATCACGGAGCCATTCCCTAACGGGGAGAGCCTCCTTCTGGTCGTCCAACGCGTGGGCGCCTTTTTGCGTGATGTTTTGCATGAGTATGACGGGAAAACGATTGTGGTGATCGGACATCGGGCGACCAGATATGGGCTTGAGTACTGGTGTGGCGATGTTTCGCTTGAGGAAATTGTACGCACGCCCTGGCAATGGCGGGAGATTCCTATCTGGCGCTATGAACTGCATGCACATGATCTTGAGCGGCGCTCCGTTGCCGGGTAGGAACTGGGAACTGGCAAAAAATGGACGATCCGGCCATGAGAGCCGATGAACTCCTTCTAGTCATTCTGGTCAAACTTTCGGTAGGATGCGGCCAGGCTTTCGGGTAATCCGTAAAGCGAGCTTCACCAAATCCGACAGAGAGCCAAACTTTTGTATCGCGCCCACAGCCGATTATGAACTTTAGGCATGGTTCAAATGAACGTGACAGTTCCTCACCACCAGCAAGGTCCAGCCCTGTCATGCTTCGCTGCGCTCAGCATCTCGCTGCCGCTCGCGACAGACCCTTCGCGGAGTTTACCCTGAGCGAAGCGAATGGGCTCAGGGTGACACGGTGTGACTGTTCAAACTATCAAGGACAATTCGTCCAAATTGAACCTTGCCTTAACGACCAAAGTCGGTACTGTCATCCTGAGCGGAGCGAAGGATCTCTTTGCCCATCGAGAGAGACCCTTCGCTCCGCTCAGGGTGACAAAACATTCCCGATCTTGGTTGTTAAAACTCATTATCGGCCTTTGCCGGCTGTTCCGCTATCCTGATTACAAAGTTAAAAAGCTTTATCAAAAAGATATAGTAGACCCTGCGCTAGTCCTTGTTCCCATGTTGCCCAGTTATGCCCGCTTGGTCGCTCCTGATAGGTATGTGGATATGCCTTATCCGCCAGCATCGCTGCAAATCGACGGTTAGGAGCTAACAGCCATTCAATCTGTCCAGTTTCAACGTACAGGCGCAGCGGCCTGCAAGGTGTTTCAGCGAATTGTACGGTGAGCCACTCGGGATCATGATATTCGTCCCCACCTTCAGGGTGAGCCGTAAAGCACCCGGACTGACTTCCTACTTTTGAGAAGATTTGGGGATTCTTCCATGCAAGCCACGCTGAGACCAACCCTCCCAACGATGCACCCCATAGTCCTCGTTCTACTGTCGGGCTATAATGGCGATCCACACTAGGCAGGATTTCTTCGAGCAAGAAGGCTTCATAGCGTTCATTGAACCAATACTCTGATTCACGGATATGTGGCTCGATGAAGACCAGGCGTACCGGTTTGATTAGCTCTTGCTCTATCAGCGCTTCGGCCACTTGATGAAACTGTAATTTCAGGTAGAACGCTTCCCCATCATGCACAAAGAGCGTCGCTGACGGAGAATGAACAGGCTCATACACATAGTACGTTCGCTGATCTGCAAAGACCCTCGATTCGATAGTGTACCTGCAAACACTGCCATGGAAGGTTTTCGGACGTGGTGGCACCTGAAAACGGTTGTGTGGAAGAGTAATCGAACGGTGGTAATCATACCAGGGATTCTTTGGCCTCTCAGGATTCGTCAGATCAGCAAGAGGTTGCATATTAGTATCAAGAAATGCATACTCGATATAGGCTCCTCGAGGAAATTCGATGGTCACTGGTTCTCTGATAGGTAAGGGTCGCTCATCCCAATCGGTGAAGTCTCCCATTAGATATGCTGCCTCTTTTGGGGGTATAAACATGACAAATCGATCTCGAATCTCAATCATGAATGAGAGACCTCCATCGGATAGTAGGGTTTTATCCGGTCTAACAAATGCTTCGCCTTCTCTAAGGCAGGCATATAACAGTAAGGAGCACCATCACATAATGCATCAGCAAAGGCTGCTTGAGCGTGATCTTTAGCCTCTCGCCAGTTGCCATCAGCAATTCCCAATTGAGCAAGAAGGTTGTGGATATCGGCTCTCAATAAACGGAAAGCCGAGCGATTGGTGATGGCTAATGCTTCTGTAGCACATTCTTTCGCCTGATCGTTGTCACTTTTAGCATAATGCAACCGTGCCCAAGCTAGCAGAAGGTCGGCTTCATAATCCACCATGTTCATGTGACGACAGCGATCAAGCGCATCTCTCAAATGCAATTCTGCCCCTTGGAGCAGTTTTGTGGCCTGCTCATTCTTCTGGGAACCCAGCCGAACAGATGCCCATCCAAGTAGCCATTCTGAGCGGATAATATCTCTCTCGTTGCATTCTAAATCAGCTAGTTTTCGAGCATGCTCTGCGGCTGCTAACGCCGACGGAATATCCTCAGCAAGCAGTAGATAAAGTGATCGATAAGCCCAAACGATCCCCTCCGATGCGGTTGCGTCTGCTTCTTTGAACAAAGATGATGCAATATCTAGATGTCGGGATGACTCCTTAAATATCCCTTGATAAGCCCGCAGCAGAGCAAAATACTGATGCGCCTTTGCTTCATTGAATGGATCATGGATCTCACGGCAGAGCGCTATGCTTTCTCGTAGATTCTGTTCTGACACTGAGAGCCTTCCCAATACCTGTTGTTGAACCGCAAGATTCCACAATGCAGCCGCAAGCTTTTCTTTATCACCATGCTCCTGGTCAACGTAAATAGATACTCTCAATAGCTGTACAGCACGATGAGGATAACCGGAAGCACTATACACATTGCTCGTTTGAGGAAAAGCCCGGTTAACTGCTCGTACCGTTCGCTCTGCCCATAAACGCTGCATCTCCTTATCCATCGTGTCCTGAAGAACTGCCTGTACCAGGCGATGAATCGTCAACGTTCCCGTTTCAGCGTTGCGCCGAATGAGTGAGAAACGCAATAAGACCTCGATGGCCTCATTTATCCGCAGTTGATCTAACGAGACAGATTCGCTCTGCGAGCCAGGCTCACGTGCCCCCTCGAGCAAAATTTCTTCAGGAATAGCATCAGGATCAAGAAACGCGCACAAACGCAGCAGGTCAGCGGCAACGGGGTCCGCCTGTTCAACTCGCTCAAAAGAAAGCGACCATGTCGTGGCAACAGGAGCGGGATGGTCCGTCGCAAATCCTCCACGCCGCTTCAACAAGGCGGCTCTCTGGCGACGGTATAGTTTGAGATAGCCTTCCAGGTGGTACGAAGACTCTTCTATGTAGGCCCCGGCCTGGTCGAGGGCAAGCGGGAGGCCGCCTAATTCGCGCACAATCGCTACAGCGCTTTCACATTGCGCCGGCGATGCCTGTTCCAGTGAAGCACCTGGCGCAATGAGGGAGGCACGACGGAGCAAGAAGAGCGCGCCTACTTCGGGGGTCATACATTCCACATCAATCCGCTGGGCAAGCCCTCCCACCGCCTGAGCGCGTGTCGTCAGGAGAATGTGACCGCCAAGAGCAGGTGGCATAAACTGCTGGACCATTGCAAGGTCATCCGCATTGTCAAAGATCAGCAACCACTGCGGATGCGTTTTGAACCACTGAATGACCGCAGCAACGGCGAGCGCCTGCTCCTCGGCATGCTGTTCTGGCAGGTTCAAGAACTGGGCAATGGTCATGAAATCCGCGAGCAGGTTTTCGCGGGTGTCGGCCTTGATCCAGAAAATAGCCTGGTACTCATCATGGTAGCGATAGGCATATTCAATGGCGATATGCGTTTTCCCGACTCCGCCAAGACCGCTGATCACCTGTGGATGTGTCAATACTGCGGTTCCGTCCGTGTGAAGCGTGTCATAGAGGTGCTGTAAAAGTTGCTCGCGACCGGTGAAAAAGGGATTGCGTTGATGCGGAACGTTCCAGAGCAGGGTCGTCGCGGAAGAGCTATGATTGATGTTCACATGGAGCGGGCTAAGATACTCAATGGGATAGCCAGTCAGCTCAGCAATCATCTCAAGACGTTCCCTGGGGATGGCCGTACGTCCTGCGCAATAATCAAAGAGTGTCCGCACAGGAATGTCCGTTTTCGCCGCAACTTCCTGCACGGTGTAGCCACTTAACTTGATACACTCCCGGATGCGGTTGGGATACCTTACAGGCACAGTTGCCATTTAGCATACCTCTTCATGCACTTGCACGATTTCTGCACAGTTTCCGCAGGGCACTTGCACGAGAATACACAATATTTGGGCAGCCTTTATGTAGAATATGTCCAGTACAGCCCTGTTATAGCATGGAGGAGCCCATGATAGCGCAGTTTCTGCAACAAGAGCAACGGATGTACTGGCGATGGAAACGGAAGGAGCAGACAACATGGAGCAGGGAAGTGACGTGGCGCGACTCAGACAACGAATCGCATTGGAGTATGAAGCAGCAATGCGCGGGCTGACCGGCCTGGCGATTACCGCTCCCCATGAGTTCATCACCGCACGCATGGAGCGCATCGCCGAATGTCATGAGGAGTTGCAAGCGCTGGATTTTACCAATAACCCAATAACCCAATAACCCTGTAACCCTGTAACGTATATACGTATAGCGCGCTAAGTAAGCTCGGATCTGATACTGTCGAGCCTGTAACACAGCTTTTACCAGATCCTCACCCCAAGGTGCGCTCGTGTGTAGAAAGGATGGAAGGAAAATCGATGAACGTCTCTCGTCTACGATCCAGCATCCCCAAGCTCGTGGTGCTCTGTACCACGCTGCTCTTCTTGTGGAGTATGACCACCTCACCCACCTGGGCCAAAGTGGGCACCATCACCGAGTTCCCGCTCTCCGCCCCTAGCAGTGCGCCTTTCGGCATCACCCTCGGTCCCGACGGCAAGGTCTGGTTCACCGAGTCCTCTGGGAATAAGATCGGGCGGATCACCACCAGCGGTGCTATCACCCAGTTCCCGGTTCCCACGACCCCTAGCGAGCCAGGGGGCATCACGACCGGTCCCGACGGCAACCTGTGGTTCACCGAGCTCACTGGGAATAACATCGGGCGGATCACCACCAACGGGATCATCACCGAGTTCCCGATCCCCACTGGCAGAAGCCTGCCTCAGGACATCACGGCTGGTCCCGACGGCAACCTGTGGTTCACCGAGTTCTTTGGGAATAACATCGGGCGGATCACCACCAGCGGCGTTATCACCGAGTTCCCGATCCCCACTAACTTCAGCCTGCCTCAAGACATCACGGCCGGTTCCGACGGCAACCTCTGGTTCACCGAGTCGCAAGGGAATAAGATCGGACGGATCACCACTAGCGGGATCATCACCGAGTTCCCCATTCCCACGAGCGGAAGCCTGCCTCAGGGCATCACCGCCGGTTCCGACCACAACCTGTGGTTCACCGAGTTGGACGGGAATGAGATCGGACGGATCACCACCAGCGGCGTTATCACCCAGTTCCCGCTTCCCACTGGCGGAAGCCTGCCTCAGAGCATCGCGGCCGGTCCAGACCGCAACCTCTGGTTCACCGAGTCGCACGGGAACAACATCGGGCGGATCACCACTAGCGGGATCATCACCGAGTTCCCGGTTCCCACGAGCGGAAGCCTGCCTTTCGGCATCACAACCGGTCGCGGCCAGAAGGTCTGGTTCACCGAGTTGGTCGGGAACAACATCGGGCGGATCGCTGCCAAGTAAAGAACTGTTGTGCTTTGTTCCGACGTGCCGTTCTACTATGCTGAATAATCGCAGGGCAATACCTGCCTGGATGCGGCTTTCCAAGACTTTGCTGGCGAAAGACACCAGAGGACATTCGCAGGATCATCTATACGACCAATGCCATTGAGTCCGTCAATATATCGCTGCGCAAAGTGACGCGCAATCATCGGATTTTCCCTCCGATGAGGCGCTCTACAAGGTGGTCTGTTTTTCTGCTTTAAACAAGAGCTAGTTCTATTTTAATCTTCTCCAAAAGCCAACCACCTGGCAAAAGCAGTCCGCTCCCTCTCATTCTTTATCTTCCTCTCTCCGGTGATTAACTGGTCCAGGTGGATCAAGTTCACAGGACGCAGCACAACGTGAGCACGTCCTGTTCCATACACTGGATCATGTAGCTCTATCCTCGCCTCGCATGCCTGCCCTTCTATAGTTGGGTACAGAATTGTTGCATCCACGCCTTCAGGCTGGCTTAACGAGTAGATCGCCAATTGATATAACCAGTGTATGGGCAAATCATGTTCCCACAGGTCCCGGTACTTGGCATCTAGAATCGAACTCACCTGTCCGTGCTGCATAATTACGTAGTCAGGACGGGGAGTTGGAGCTCGACGTCTCTTGGGATTATGAACAGGATCATAGATCATCATGCCCTTGATCTTGTACTGGTCGCGCACGTCGTATCCCGCTAAATGCTCGTTCAGAAAACGCGAGAGCAACGCTTGAAAAAAGAGATTCATATCAAAGAGGAATCCTGGGAGCTGTACCCTCGGCTGGCCTTCTGCCAGGGAAATCCCCTCAGCTTCAAGCAGCATCTCGATAATCGTGATCGCAGGCCTGTATGCAGCGGTCAGTCGATCCATTTCCCGATGCAATCGCTTCAGCGCTTGATAATCCAGGCTGATCAAAGAGACGGTATCTTGAAAGAGATTCACCAACCTGTAGAGTTTTATGCGCAGCCTGCTATCGTCCGTCAGATGCGCAGCCAGGTGCAGACCTTGCAACAGCACTTGATTGATCAAACAATCTTCCAGCCTTGGATAATACGTGCAGGGAAGTGTTGCCTGGTTCACCCCGTTCTGCTTCGCGATGCGTTGAAGGTCTATTCTCCCTCGAGGGTTGGATAGCATATCATCAGTTCGCACATATCTGCGATACAGCCCTCGTGCTGCCAGTTCACTGACTTCTGCGATCAACTGCTGAATGAACAATTCCTGAAATGCCTGATTCTCACTGCTGTATGCAACCTCTGTGCTAGTATTGAGATCACGCAGTCCATAGGCATAGCGCAGCAAGCGAACTAGTGACATGCCAGTGATTTTCGGCTGAACGGTGATCAGAAGATTTCCCAGTGCTATCCTACCGACATAGGAGGTTGACGAGAGGGACAATCCCTCACGCAGTTCCCTGATGTCCAGCATTCCCGATGATGTCAGTTTTTGCGCCAGCATCTTTGCATTTGTATCCTCCAAGAAGACCCTTGCGAGTGGTGATCCCTTATCTGTAGCGGTTCTCTGAGACCATTCTTGCAGGTCAACGAGGATCGGTCCGCTGCTCATGGTTGATCGTCCGCTGTATCCTCACCGTTTTCCTCTCCCTCTTCATCCACTGCCTGCGCTGCTGAGGTGAGTGCTTGCGTCGAGGTGATCATATCTGGTGTCGGCGCTAACAGGGCTTGAACCAGGAGGCTACGATTGGAAGGATCAAAGAGTTCCTGGCGTACCTGCTGTTTCTGCCCATCAATCAAGCTGGAACCCAGGATTTTTTCCAGCGTTGCATAGTCCTCGTAGCAATACTCCTCGAGTAGCGGCAAGATATCCTCCCGGAGAATCTTCGCAAACGTAGCAAAATCGCCTGCAGGTCGTCCCTTTTCGAGCAAGTAGGAATGACCTATCTGTAAATTGCGGGCATCACGCCCAACATATTCGCAGATGCGTTCGTTCAGGGCTTTGAGCCAGGAGCCAAGTGGTATTTCAGCCACCATCGTGTCTCCAAGGATGCTGATGTCTGGCATCAGCTCAATAAAGCCGAAACGCCGCCGTAGCGCGGTATCCAGCAGAGCAATTGACCGATCAGCCGTGTTCATGGTGCCTATGATATATACATTGTCCGGCACTCGAAACAGACTACCTGTCAGTGGAAGCAGGATCGCGGTGCCACGCTTGTCCTTTTCGAGCACGGTCAGTAGCTCACCGAAAATACGAGGAATATCGCCCCGATTGATTTCATCAATAATCAAATAGAACTTGTGATCTGGCTGGGTCTCGGCATCGTTGCACAGCTTTTTAAAGATGCCGTCCCGTAGTATGAAATGCATTTGGCCGTTTACAGGCTCCGGGCGAAACCCCTCGAGAAAATCCTCATAGCCATAGGCTGGATGAAAGCTGCACATGCGCACGATACCACCAGGCTGATCGCCATCTCCAAGAACGAGAGCTCTTTGCTCGTCTGTGAGCTGCTCAAACGTCCTATTAAAGTTTGAACGTGCTGCTAATTCACGTGCAGCATTTTCTGCCCAGTAGGTTTTACCAGTCCCTGGAGGCCCATATAAAATAACCTGCCCTTTGCGTTCAAGAATGGCTTGTATGCGTGCGGGTATACCCACTAAACGAGGAGGTGTGAGAGATGGATGCAGAGTTGCAGATACAACAGATTGGATAGTAGGGACAGTGCTGATAATAGGCTCTTTGCCGTATATATGCTTTTCAGCCTCGAGAAGATTCCTATCTCTCTTCATCTTATAGACAGTAGTCAGCTTGCCTTCAACATCAGGTTGCTGATCGGGTTGCTGCCATTCATCCAATGAGAGCCACTCAACTGGACGGCGATAAGGAAAATCACTTGAAGGATCATATTTATAGTCATAGTCATCCGTTACTCTGCCTATGCCCAGAACGCTCGCTCCATCCGATGCAAGAACAAGATCATTCTCAGTAATGGCCCACCGGAAGTTAAAGATCTGCTGTGCTGCTCTTCCTGCAGATGAATGGTTACGGTCTGGATAACGAGTGAGAAGAAGTTGGTAGATCTGTTCTCTCCCTTTTTTATCATTTGTGATCTCCATCAGATCACCTATATCCCAACCGATAGCAACGCAGTTCCCTTCTCGCATGAGTTCCCAGCGGTCTCTTGGGGCAGTCCCCGCGCTTGTTCCAATCCGCCAATAGCTTTTTTGGGTCCAGCCATCTCGGAATTTAAGCACTAATATCAGATGATTTATTGGCATGTTCAATGTATTGGCGATTGCGACAAAACGTCCCCCTGCAATATATCTTCCCTCGCAAAACGTCCCCCTGCAATATATCTTCCCTCGCCTTGTGGAGGAAGTTGTAACAGTTTAATCAAATGAAAGCGCTGGAAGTCGGGGTTGTGAAAATCATCCAATTTTTCAGGGTATAGAAGACTAAAATACTTGTGCCCCCATGATGAATCACTAATATCCGGTACCACGCGATCCATCTCTTGCTGCAATTGCTGATAGTCTTCTCCGGTGCCATTTGTAGGCATTTTTTCCAAAAGTTCGATGCCCTTGATGAGTTGGTCACGATGCTGGCGCGCTTTGTCTATGGCTTGTTCGATGCTGAGTTCTTTCGGATTCTGGGAGGAACCAGTTGTCCATAGTCCTGTTTCTTTTTTCCGAAACAAGCCTAATTTGAATGCACTACCTCCAGCTATGCTGCCAAATGTCGGAGAAGGAAATTCTTCATCATCTTTGAACTCGAGCCAGTAGACAAGACTATCTCTGTTTTGAATATCATGCATGATATTCAAAAGCGCTTCCCCATCCAGGTTTTTGAGCTTATCGGGGCCAAAGCGGCTGCTAAATGTGCCGTAGTACTCCACTAATTGTTCACGGGACAAGAGTTTTCCCTGATCCTCCAGCGATTTGTACAGTTCCTTTAGTTCCTCAGCTACCCGATTATCAAGTACCATCACTAACACTCCTACTATTGCATTAAGATCTGAGGGCCACATATATGAGAAAACGAACTGAACTGGTCAATAGGGCCAGTTAATACCAGTTGTTAAAAAGCACATTATTGTAGGGGCGACCCTCGCGGTCGCCCTGTTCACACCACCTGACCCCTGCTCCTGCCACCCTCGCAATCGCCTTGCTAGCGCCCATTCTCCT
>WNFH01004131.1_pt1 | contig 10421 bp, 8 predicted proteins | sample 5400411 | NCBI WGS metagenome assembly WNFH01 (sample SAMN13153347, study PRJNA577476) | soil metagenome | isolation source: 200 cm saprolite under Douglas fir tree site 2 hole 3 | place: USA:California | collected 2015-04-18
AAGAATCGCGAGGCCAAACAGGATGGCAGCGACGGCCGCCGCGATGACGGAGGGAGGCGGTTTCGGTGCCGGGGACATCGAGTGCCTGTATACCATTTCCGGCGCGAGCGGGAAAGCGCGCGGGGAGAGTCACCCGAAAGAAAATGCCGCTTGACGTTCGCTTTCTTTTCGCCTAAAGTGCCTGTGGCAAAGGTGTGCTGGCGGAGGCACGAACATGGCGCTGACGAAACGGCAAAAAGAAGTTCTCGATTTCCTCGTGGCCTTCGAGACCAAGCACGGCTACGCGCCGAGCTTCGAGGAAATCGGCAAAGGCCTGAAGCTCACTTCGCTGGCTACCGTGCACAAGCACATCACTACGCTTGAGAAAAAAGGCTTCATCCGCCGCGGGTACAATCAGAGCCGCTCCATCGAAATTGTGCAATTGCCGAAGTCCGTCAAGGATCAGGTCCTCGAGCGGAAGGTCCAGGAGCTTCCCCTTGTCGGCCGCATCGCCGCCGGGCGTCCCTTGGAAGCCGTCGAAGAGCGAGAAACACTTTCGCTCGGCGATTTCGCGCGTGGCGGCAACTCCTTTGTGCTTCAGGTGAAAGGGAGCTCCATGATCGAAGATCACATCCTGGATGGAGACTTCGTGGTCTGCGAGCAGACTCAGGTTGCCAATGCCGGCGACATCGTCGTCGCACTGGTCGGCGGCGATGAAGCTACCCTTAAGCGCTTTTATCGCGAGGGCCCCGGCAAAATTCGTTTGCAGCCCGCAAATTCGGAGATGGCGCCCATTTTCGTCGCGGCAAACGACCTGAAAATCCAGGGGCGGGTCATCGGCGTGCTCCGGAAATACTGAGCCGGAATTCGCTGGCCAGGACCTCGGAGAAGCTTGCTCCCCCCTTCTTGGGTCATTTTGGCTTCTCAGATTCGCGATTCGAGAATCCTCCTGAGTTCATTCCACCCTAAAATCTTCTGTGCCAAAATCCAGATGTAACCATCTAAAGCGTATCCCGGATATTATGGTGGGCGGTTACCCCGCACGGGACCGGCGGAGTTGGGCAGCGGAGTAAGGGGCCAAAGAACTCTTGATGAACCAAAAGGTCGCGAACTTGTCCGCACAGAGTGAAAGTGTTTTGATCGTCGAGTTGGATGACCTCTCACGGCAGTCGCTGCTCGATCTCTTGCGCGCTGCCGGCTATAACGTATCCGCTTCCTCCTCGCAGGACGAAGGCTTCCAGAGAGTTCAGGAAACTGGCGTCGATCTTCTGCTTCTTTCCGCCAACCTGTCCGACGTCCAGTGTTGCAACGCGCTCTCTGAGATCAAAGGCAACGCCGCCGTTTCCGGCACTCGCGTCATCCTTCTGACGCGCGGCGGCGGCCTCGAACGCGCCCGCGGTCTGGACCTGGGCGCGGACGACGTTGTCTTCGTGCCCTGGGAGCCGGCCGAGCTGCTGGCCCGCGTGCGCGTGCAATTGCGCGAAAAACACGCGATCGAGGAACTTCGCGTGAAGGCACGCATCGCCGATGAAGGCCGCGAGATGGCGCAAACCGCATTCCAGGCTCTGGCCGTCACCGAGAAAATGACCCGCGATGCTTTTTCGCTGGGGCGTGCGTTGAAAATCGGCGTCTCCACGCTTTTCGCGATCGCGATTCTCATCGCGGGGATCTTCCTTCTCTATTCGCGTCGCGCGGAAAAAGAAACGCGCCGCGCCTACTCGGTGATCGCCCAGCTGGAGCGCGGCGCTCACCGCCAGGAGCAGCTGGTCGCAGAAGCCCGCAGCGCGCGCGCCGATCTCCAGCATTCCGACGTTCTCCAGCAAAAGGAGCTGCTCCGGCAACAGTCGGATGAACTGCGCCAGAAAATCTCGACGGCTGAGACCGGCGAGGTTTCTTCACTGCGCAAACAACTCGACGAAACGACCGGCCGTCTTCGGCGCATGGAAACGGAATCGCAGACCGCCGAACAAGTGATCCGCGCCTATGCGCCCAGCGTCTGCCTCCTCCACGTGTCCGTTTCGTTCGTCGACCGGGCCTCCTCCCGCCCGCTGCGCTATGGGGGGATCACTCCCGATGGGGAGCCGCTCAAGGACAGCGATGGCAATCCGGTCTACACGTTGGAGGGCCGCGCGCCGGAAGTTCGCGCCGATTTCTTCGGCACGGGTTTTATCGTTGATGACGGCCGCATCCTGACCAATCACCACGTCGTGCAGCCCTGGTGGAAGAATGACGAGCTCAGCGGAGTTCTCAGTCAAGGGCTCAATCCCGCGATCGCGGAAATGATCGCTTACTTTCCGGAGGCAGCGACGGGCGTCCCCGTCACTATTTCCCAGATCTCCGAAGAAGCGGACCTGGCCCTCGTGAAAGGTGATCTCTCGAGCCTAAAACGGCCCGCGCTCAAAATCGATGGCCGGAAAGAGGCAGCCATCAGCGGCCAGTCCCTCATTTCTCTCGGCTACGCTACCGGACTGAGCGCCATCCTCGCGCGCGCGGGAGAAGACGCGGTGAACGAAATCGTCAAAACCACCGGCGGTGACGCGACAAAAATTGTGAATGAGCTGGTGCGCCGCAAACTCATTCGGCCGCTGGTTACGCAGGGCCATATCGGCGACATCCTTCCCGACAAAATTGTTTACGATGCGCAGACCACTTCCGGCGGGTCCGGCGGGCCCTTGATCAATCGCGATGGGGAAGTCATCGGGGTAACATTTGCCGTTGTGAGAGGTTTCGGCGGCTCCAATTTCGGCGTTCCGATTCGCTATGCCCAGCCGCTCCTCAAGCGATGAAGGCAGGTTTGTTTTTCCTGGAAATGGATCGGAAGCGAGATCTTTCTCGCTGGACCGAAATGATCGAACGAATGTCCATCCATCTTCGCGTGCTCTGCGTTTGCCTTCTCGCCATTGCCATGGTGTGCCCCGCTCCCATGTGTGCCTATGCGGTCCTTTCGCATGAGGCCATCATCGATGCAGCTTGGGAAACGCATATCAAGCCCGTGCTACGGAAAAGGTTTCCGCAGGCGACCGAAGAGGACTTGAGCCGGGCGCAGGCCTATGCCTACGGCGGAGCCATCATCCAGGATATGGGCTACTACCCTTACGGCAATCCCTTTTTCAGCGACCTCACCCATTACATCCGCGGCGGCGATTTCATCCAGGCGCTTTTGCGCGACGCCAAAGACATGAATGAATATGCGTTCGCGATCGGCGCCCTGGCGCACTACGCGGCAGATAAGGACGGTCATCGCCTCGGCATCAATCGGGCCGTTCCGGTGTTATATCCGGGACTTCGAAAGAAATTTGGCGACACCGTGTCCTTCGAAGACAGCCCGCTGGCACACGTGAAGACGGAATTTGGCTTCGACGTGCTGGAGATCGCGCGCGAACGCTTCGCCCCGGACAGTTATCACGATTTCATCGGCTTCGAAGTTCCCCGCAGCGTTCTCGATCAAGCCTTTCGGGAAACCTATGGTCTGGAGTTGAAAGAGGTGCTCGTCAGCGAAGAGAAGGCGCTCAATTCCTACCGCCGCGACGTCAGCAAACTCATCCCCAAGGCCACACGCATCGCCTGGACGCTTAAGAAAGATGAAATCAAGGACGACATTCCCGACGTCACCAAGAGAAAATTTCTCTACAATCTCTCGCGGTCCAACTATGAGCACGAGTGGGGCAAGGGCTATCGCAAGCCCACTGCGGGCGAGCGCTTCCTCGCTTTTCTCTACAAACTGCTTCCCAAGTTTGGCCCGCTTAAAGTTCTTCAATTCCGGACCCCTACGCCGCAAACGGAACAGATGTTTGAGGCCAGCTTCAACGCCACTCTCGACCGCTACCGCAAGCTGCTCGAGGAAGTTCTTGAAAACCGCCTGGATGTGCCGAACGACAATTTCGATCTCGGCGAGAACACCGGTCCCGGAAAATACCGCTTGAACGACGAGGCCCATGCCAAACTCCTGGACAAACTTACGGAAAAAAGATTTGCCGGCACTACGCCCGAAGTGAAAGCGGAGCTTCTGCACTTCTATGCTGAACCGGATGCGCCTTATGCAACGAAACGCAAAGCCAAAGCCTGGGCCAAGGTGCAGAGCGAATTGCAACAGCTGAAATTGGTGCCTCCCGCCCGAATGGACGCGGGTTCGTCAACCAGTGCCATTGCGGCGGCCCCGCCGAAGCCTTAGTTCGCGCCGCCGGGAGCCGAGGGATTTTTTCCCAGGGAAGTTCATTTGAATTGCGGGTTTTTGGAAAGCGGAGAAAAATTTCTGACACTCGAAACCATGAAGATGCAGTCCAATATCTGTGCCCCCATTTCGGGGCGCGTAGCGAAGCTCCTGGCGATGCCGGGGCTGCACGTCGAAGTGAAAGATCTTCTGGTGACCATCGCGCCGTGAATCTCGGACAGCTCCGCAAACATGAACAATTCCACTCGCGTTTTCTTCGCAACCAGCGCGACCTCATCGTCTACACGCCCCCCTGCTACCTGGACCAGCCCGGACGCTCTTTTCCCGTCCTCTATCTTCACGACGGCCAGAATCTCTTCGATGGCGCCACCTCCTTCATTCCCGGGCAGGATTGGCATGTCCGCCAGATGGCGGACCAGTGCATTCAAACCGGCGCCGTCGAGCCTCTGATCATCGTCGGGATGTACAACACCAAAGCGCGCATCCGGGAATACACTCCGACGCATGTGCCGAAACTCGGCGGTGGCCGCGCCGATCGCTATGCCAGGTTTTTGATGGAAGAGGTGAAACCGTTTGTGGATCGCGAGTACCGGACGCTTTCCGGTTCGCAACACACCGGTATCGTCGGTTCATCGCTGGGCGGCTTGGTTTCTCTCTATCTCGGGCTCAAGCATTCGCGCATTTTTGGAAAGATCGCCGCCCTCTCGCCGGCGGTCTGGTGGAACCAGCGCATCATTCACCGTTTTGCCGCCACGGCGGTGGTCGAGCCGCGCCCGCGCATCTGGCTGGACATTGGCACACGCGAAGGCCCGCGCATCGTGCACGACGTCGAGCAGTTTCGCGACGTGCTTCTCAGCAAAGGGTGGCGGCTCGAACGCGATCTGCACTACGAACGCGTTGATGGCGCAGAGCACAACGAAGCCGCCTGGGCGCAGCGCGTCGGGCCCTTTCTGCAATTTCTGTATCCTGCACGCCGGGCCGCTGTATAATCCGCGCTCGCCCGGCGGTCACTCATTTCCGCACAGCTTTGCGGGAAGCCAGGGGCATCGCATGCAACAAAGCCGGCCTCTCACCATCCTCTGTGTCAGCTCCTACGAAAAAGGCCAGGAATTCCTCCGCACCTGCAAAGCCATCGGCTGCCGGGTTCTTCTTCTGACCGTTGAAAAGCTGCGCGACGCCGGCTGGCCGTTCGAATGTATCGACGAAGTCTTCACCATGCCGGAAGGGCTTTCGCTGCAAAGCTTGATCTACGCGGTGAGCTACACGGCAAGGTCGCAGCTGATCGATCGCGTGGTCGCCTTGGACGAATTTGACATGGAGAACGTGTCCGCGTTGCGCGAGCACCTGCGCATTCCCGGCATGGGCCTGACGACCGTGCGTTATTTTCGCGACAAGCTGGCCATGCGCGCGCGGGCCAAGGAAGCGGGCATCCTCGTGCCTGAGTTCGTCCACGTTCTCAATTACGACACTCTTCGCGAATTTATGTCCCGCGTGCCGGGTCCCTGGCTGCTCAAGCCTCGCTCGCAAGCTTCCGGGATCGGCATGAAGAAGATTCACTCGGCGGAGGAACTGTGGCCCTGGCTCGATCAGCTTGGCGATCAGCAATCTTTTTATTTACTCGAGCAGTTCGTTCCCGGCGCGGTCTATCACGTTGACAGCGTGGTTTCCGAGCGCGGGCTTGTTTTCGCCGAAGCTCACGCCTATGGCACGCCGCCGCTGGATACCTCGCACCACGGCGGTGTATTCACGACGCGCACACTCCCGCGAGAGGCGGAAGAAACCAAGGCGCTCCACGAAATCAATCAGAAATTGCTGGCAGAACTGGGATTTGTCCGCGGCGTGACCCACGCCGAATTCCTGAAAGCGCATGCCGACGGCAAATTCTATTTCATCGAAGTCGCGGCCCGCGTCGGCGGCGCGTATATCGCCGACGTGATCGAAGCCGCGACCGGCGTCAACCTCTGGCGCGAATGGGCGCGCCTTGAAGTCGGGGCAGGGAAGCAGGCTTATCAGCTTCCGGCCGTGCGCCGCGATTATGCCGGTGTCATTCTTTCGCTTGCCCGCCAGGAGCATCCGGACACTTCTGCCTACAACGATCCCGAGATCATTTTTCGCGTCACCAAATATCACCACGTTGGTTTTATTCTGAAGTCCCCGAGCCACGAACGAATCCAGAAATTGCTGGAATCGTACGCCCAGCGTATCCGCGACGAGTTCATGGCGACTCAGCCCGTTCCGGATAAACCAACTTCCTGATCCCGCTCCGGCTGTGGTAGGGGTCAGTTTTCGATTTGTAGGCTACCCGGCATCCTGGGAAACTTCCTCGAGCCAGACTTCTGCGGAGCTAGGAAGATTTCATTTGTACGATTAGCGCGTTAATCAGGACTTGACAGTTTGATTTGTAACTTTGCAGGATAACTTCCGGTTGGCCGACAACTCGCCCGGAGCCTCATCTTTACACTTCCCATAACCCCGTTTGCGCAGGTATCGTAGACCGATTCGCGCTCCTTTCGGAAGGAGGCTGGGATGCATTTCCAAAGACGCCAACTGCTTCGAACTTTGTCATTTGCTTTCGGGTCAAGCTTCATCTTGAGTCGAAAGCAACTCGGCTTAGCGGCGCAGACAGCCGTCTCGCCAAAGCTCTCTCCTTCCCCTGCGGGGGCCGCTGTTCGCGATGGGATCGCTGGAGGAACGGAAATGGAAAAAGTGACCGGAATCGGAGGATTCTTCTTCCGAGCCAAAGATCCGAAAGCGTTGGGGAGTTGGTACCAGCAGCATCTGGGAGTCTCGCTCACACCATCGAGCGAAGGGGATCCCGTTTGGGAGCAAGAGGCAGGCCCCACGGTTTTCGCTCCTTTTCCTGAGACGAGCAAGTATTTCGGGGATGCCCAAAAGGTCTGGATGGTGAACTTTCGAGTCCGGGATCTCGACAAAATGGCGGCACAGCTACGGGCCGCAGGAATCGAGATCAAGATTGACCCGCAGTCTTCTCCCATCGGACGGTTCGCCCGCGTGCATGACCCTGAGGGAAATCCGATCGAATTGTGGCAGCCTAAGGTTCCAGACACCAAAGGCTAGGTTGCAAAGCAGTCCAGGATTGTTTCTGGATTTCTCCTGGGTTACGGGATACCCGGAAGTAATTCCACTTGCCTGGTAAGTCGCGTTACCGGACAATTGCTTTCAGCTTAAGGTAGTGATGAGGCCACTGACGGATGATCGCCTAAATGGTTTGCAGGCCGACTTCTCCCTCCTGCTTGGAGCCGGTTTTGCCGACCCAGACCACGCTGCAGCGCTCGGGGCTGGGCGTCTCTTCGTCGAGGATCAGTTCGACCACTTCGCCGCGCCTCAGGTCGAAATTTCCGCGCAGCCGAAACCCTTCTTTCGAGGAATCCAAGATGAGGCAGGGGAGTCTCTTCGGCTTGCGGTCGAGATTGATGACCAGGCTGGCGCGCCTCTTCGACACCACACGCTTCGAGCGGCGGGCTTTGGAGAAAGGGAAGCTGGGCATTCTTTCCACCACGGGTCTACAAGTAGTGATGGTACGCCCGGATTAGTTTCATTTGAAATGGGGAATGAAGAACCGCTCGCATGTTGAGGCGTGCCCCGAACTTCAAACTCCTGGTAAGTCGCGTTAGCAGACAATTGGGCCACGGTCCTGAAACAGGGTTCGGGGAAGTCCCGCGCGGACGTGTAACGGGCTAAGCGGAGACCGGCCCACAATCCCGGTTGCACTCCGCTTTACATTCCGGCCGGATTCCCGCAGAATTCTTGTGGTTTGCCTAGCCAGCCCTGGCACTCCCTGTACCGACGTCTAGTAACTGTCTGGAACAGCGTTTTCATACTCCGTTTGCCGCGCGTGCTTCCGAGGAATACAGTTTGCAGTACCCCGGCGGGAAATCTGCGTGGGGTGGTGCTGTCTCTTTGGGAGGACCGATGTGGGGGAATAAGAAACCGGATTCGCCGCAAGCAGCGTACCCGGAGCTAAAAAATTTACCATCGAATCAGCCGCTGAAGCCCGCTCCGGCGGCTCGGGAGGGAACTACCGCAATGAGTACAGATGCGATGCGTCCATTGGGTGCAACCGCGGACCGCTCGACGGCGCGGCTCGGGGCTAGCCTGCACGTGAAAGGTGAAATCTCCGGCAACGAGGATCTGCTGATCGACGGATCGGTCGAAGGATTGATCCAGCTGGATGAGCGGAAGCTTACGATCGGGGCCACGGCAAAAGTCACCGCCGACATCATTGCCCGCGAGGTCGTGGTATACGGCAACGTAAAGGGCAACCTGCGCGCGAAAGACCGCATTGAAATCAAAAAGGATGGTTCGGTCAACGGTGACCTGACTACCGCCCGCATCATGATTGAAGACGGCGCCTACTTCAAAGGTTCCATCGAGATCGATAAGACCTCGGAAAAGGAATCCACCGGAAGCGCTTTCGCCCGGACCTCGTCGGCATCCGCTGGCTCGCCGGCTGCGAAAACGATCTAAGATTTCGACAGCCTTCCAGTTTCATCCAGAAAGCGGCGCGGACTGGAGGTCCGCGCCGCTTTCTGTTAGTCACTGACTACTACCCTCTTCGGTCATTTCTTAACTTGACAAGTGAAGCGGTTGGAGTATTGTGGCCCTCGGCATTCTCTCAGGCTAAGCGCGTTGGCCCGCTCGGCCCCCTGCTGTCCTGTCGCCGGCCTTTCGCGCGGAATGATCGTGGGGTCGTGCAATGGGACGGATTCGTCATGGCGTCCCGGTCGCGGCGCTTCTGTTCTCGGCGTTCGGGAGTGCTGCTTGCGGTGGCGGCTCTTCTTCGGCCGCTCCACCTCCTCCGTCTCCGGACTTCTCCATCGCTTTTTCCCCCGATGCCACTACCTTGACCGAGGGCTCGGTGACCTCGGCCGTCAACGTCTCCGTGACACCGCTCAACGGCTTTGCAGGAGACGTTCAGGTAACACTCGGCGCGCTCCCCGCCGGAGTAACGTCGAATCCCGCGAGCCCCTTCTCTGTTGCCGCCGGCGCAAGCACCGCCGTTATTTTTGGAGCCGCGGCAAACGCCGCTACAGGAAATTTCACGATTTCCGCGCAAGGCACGAATGGGACGCAAACTCACTCTGCGAGTCTCGCCCTGGCGATCCAAAGCGGCGTGGCTTCCAGGATTCCGCGCACGAGCTTTGCGAGGACTGATTCGAATGCGACCGCGGACAATCCTTTCGGCGAGCCGCATCATCGCCACATCGCCTATGACCTCACGAACAAGCATATTTTCATCGCGAACCGCGCCATGAATCGCATTGATGTCTTCTCGAGCACCGGCCAGAGCGGTGTCGCACAGATCTCCGTCGCGGGTGCAAGCAGTGCGGATCTTTCCGCCGACGGCACCACGGTTTGGATCGGCACTTCCTTGGAGCAGATCGTGGCGATTGACACCGCCACTTTGCGCGTGAAAAGCAAATACCCCTTGACGGGACTCACTCCCGTACCCGGCACGATCTTCGATCGCCCCGTGGAAGTTCTTTCCCTTTCGAACAGAAAGTGCCTGGTCCGCCTCCGCCAGCCGGTTTCCCCGGAAGCTTTACTGGCCCTCTGGGATCCGGTGGCAGATTCATTGACCGATCTCACTTCCACGGCGCCTTCACTCTTCCAGCAAGGTGTCGGCGTTCTCGCGCGCTCCGGCGACCACATGAAAGTCCTCGCGGCGGCCAATGACTCCAGCGGAGAATTGGCCGTCTACGATGCGGCGGGCAATGTTGTTGCCGGCCCGCTGACGCTCGGCTCGGTGGCGATTCCTGCCGCCGCGGCGAATCCCGATGCCAGCCGCTTCGCCGCTGTCCTCGCCTCGAGCACCAACACGCAACTTGTGCTCCTCGACGGCGCTCTCCAGAAGGTTGCTTCGTATGCGCCCGCGGACATCCATGGCATCACGTTCTCCCGCGATGCAAAATTTCTGTACATCAGCGAGTCGTCCGCAAATGCCTCCTACGTCACGGTCCTGGATGGCCGCACCGCGCAACTCCTCGGCCGGGTTGCTAATGCTTGGATTCAAGGCGTGTCGTCGGAAATCGAGGATGCCGATGAAACCCAGTTGCTCTTTGGCCTTTCGAATCGTGGCATCACCTTCGTCGATGCATCCACGCCCGGCACACTGTCGGCACCGGCCCCGATCCTTTCTGCTCCGCCAAGTCTTCAACCTGCCGAGGGCCCCATCACCGGCGGAACCGCAGTCGTTCTATCCGGCCAGAATTTCGTTTCTCCCACGCAATTGAAATTCGGTACACAGAAC
>WNFH01004133.1_pt1 | contig 10420 bp, 6 predicted proteins | sample 5400411 | NCBI WGS metagenome assembly WNFH01 (sample SAMN13153347, study PRJNA577476) | soil metagenome | isolation source: 200 cm saprolite under Douglas fir tree site 2 hole 3 | place: USA:California | collected 2015-04-18
TCGTGTCCGAGTCGGTCCGCCAGATCTCGAGCAGGTCATTCAGGCTCACCTGGGCCTTGTTCCCGAGGGAACAGAATTTCGCGAAGCCGATGCCGAGGGACTTCGCGTGCTCGAGGATCGCGATGCCGAGCGCGCCGCTCTGCGTCACGAGGGAGATCCCGCCGGACAGAGGCGGCGTGGGAGCGAAGGTCGCGTCCATCCGGACCTCCGGATGGGTGTTGATGACGCCCATGCAATTCGGCCCGATCATCGTCATGTTGTACTCGCGGCAGATCCTCAGGAGGCGCTCCTCTCGCTCGATGCCCGCGCCTCCGATTTCCCGGAATCCGGCCGTGATGACGACGAGCGCCCGCACCCCCTTCCGGCCGCATTCTTCGGCCGCCGCGATCGCGAGGTCTGCGGGGACCGTGATGACCGCGAGGTCGATGGGATCCGGGATATCGCGGACGGTCGGATACGCCCGGATCCCATGAATGCTCCGAGCGTTCGGATTCACGGGGTAGAGGATCCCTTGGTATTCGTTAACGATGAGATTTCGCAGGATCTCGTACCCGATCTTGCCCGGACGTCGCGAAGCCCCCACCACCGCGATCGATCGAGGGGAGAAGACCGCGTCGAGACGAGCCCCCGTCATCTTCGCGGCGAAGGTCCCGGCGATAATGAACCTTGTCGGGGAGCCACGCGTTGCATTATCACGCACGGTAACCGGGCCCTTCGTCTAATATATCGTGACGGAAACCGGGGGACAGTAGCTCGCCCTTCGGCCCACCCGGGAGTCACGATTCACGATGCGCCACCTCGCCTTCAGATTGCACGGAAGGAGCCGCGCGTTGGCGATCCTCTTTGCGATGCTCTTGGCAGCGACGATTTTCGGACTCTCTCCCCAAGTATCCGCGGCAGGGCCAGGCGTTGGCTGCGCAGTGGGCAGGGTCTACCGATCCGGTGCCATCTCCGTGCCGCAAACCTGGAACACGACCAACACCCAGGTCATGAAAGGGAACGTGACGATTCTTTCCGGGGCGACGCTGACGATCGATCCAGGCGTGTGCGTCTTGGCGGACCCGTCCGTCCGGCTTTATGTCGGCCTCCGCGGGACGTTGCGTGCGGACGGGACCTCGCTAGGTCTGATCTCCTTCGACTCCAACCGGTCGACCCCTTGGGGCGGGATACAGTTCAATTCAAGCTCGTTCGGCACCGTCTCTTGGTCGACGTTCGATCATGTCGATCGCGCAGTGACGGTCGTGGGCCCTTCGACATCGCCCTCGATTCACGACAACACGGTGATCCAAGCGGGCCTGGGCTTCGCGTTCATCCAAGGCTCGACCGGAGATATCACCGGCAACACGATTCGCCGGGCGACGAGCTACGGTGTGTTGGTGAATGCGTCGACCGTCCAGGTGACCAATAACCGGATTAATGGGACCTCGATCGCGATTCAGCTGGAGCAACCCCAGCTCTCGACGGTCTCGACGAACACGATCACGAACGTCAGCTCGGCGTTCGCGGTCGGCATCTACGTTTGGAACGGCGCGACCGCGAGCATCTTTAGTAACACGATTCGGGGCGTCCGTGGCACCCCCGGCGCCGATGCGGTGATGTCTGGCGCCAACGGCCGCGACGGGGGACCCGCCCTCGGCGTGTTCGTGAACGGGGCGCCATCGGCTGACATTTCATTCAACACGATCGATACCATCCTGGGTGGAAACGCCGGAAACGGTGCCGGGAATACGTCGATCGTAGGTGGACCTGGAGGTCGGGGGGGAAAGGGCGGTGGCGCGGGCGGAATCATTGTCGCCGGCACCCCGTCCGTCTCGCTTTTCCAAAATGGCATCACCTCCTTGACGGGCGGCCGCGGAGGCAATGGCGGCCAAGGCGGCACGACGAACAACGGCGGCCGAGGCGGCGATGCGGGCGAGGCCGTCGGGATCGAGATCTTCTCCGCGAAGACGTCTAGCACCGCATCGGTCAACTCAGTCATCGGGCTGACGGGCGGCGTCGGAGGCACGGGCGGAGCGGGCTCTGCACGAGACGGCGCCGGAGGGGCCGGAGGGGACACGGATGGGCTCTTGTTCCTGGCGGCTGCCCAGGTCGATGCAAGTGCGAACATCGCCCGGACGCTCCGCGGCGGATTCGGCGGAAACACGACCGGAGCGGGATCCGCGCGGAATGGGAACGGAGGCCGCGGCGGCGATGCGACCGGAGTCTCCGTGATCTCCGTCATCGTCTCGGCAATCGTCCACTCGAATACGATTGATACCCTAACGGGAGGAACCGGGGGCCGAGGACAGGCCGGCGGGCACGGAGGGAACGTCACGGGCGTACTCGATCTCGGGAACAATGACAAACGTTTCAACACCACTTCGATCTCATCGAACTCCATCGTCACCCTCACCGGTGGCATGGGAGGGAACGGAAGGTCGCCTGGAGGAGACGGCGGCAGCGTAACGGGAGTCGGCGTGGTCTTCCTGAGCCCGAATCTGGCCTCGAATATCCTTCAGACCCTCGCAGGAGGCCGTGGAGGAGACGGATCTGTGGCCCCCGCGGTCGCGGGCCGAGGCGGCGATGCGCAAGGAGTTATCGGCGCCCTCGTCGCGAACGGACTGTCGTCGAGAGACTCGATCTCCAGCGTTACGAAAGGCATCGTCGGCACAGGGACCTCGCCACAGACATCCTATGGAATCGGGTTCCAGTTCATCGGCAACGCGACGTTCACGAGCCGCTTCACGGTCGATAACGGGACCTTCTCGTCCGTTGGCAACTACGAGTTCTTCGTGAACAACTACACGCGAGCGGTCTCTGTGAACACCACGTTCACGAAGGTCGCGATCATGAATGCCGGGAACCTGACCGTCCGAAACTACCTCGATGTTCGGGCTCTGTGGCCCAACGGGCTAACCCTTGTGGCGGGAGCGCGAGTCATCGTCCAGGATAATGGGGTGGAGGTCTGGAACCGGACGGCGGCGACGGGCGATCAACCCTGGATCCTTGTGACGGACCGGGTGTACATCCGGATGAACACGGCGATGGAGAATGTCACGCTGGCCAGGGTGACCTACTTGGCGTACACCTTCGTGAACAGTCCTCGGAGCGTCAATATGGCGACGAGCCATATAGAGCCCTTCACAATGGTCGACATCGATGCTCCGACCTCCTCGGCGAGCCCGCTTCCAACGTACGAGAACTCGACGTCTTTCTTCGTCTACTACACTGCGAGCGATGGGACCGGAAAGGGACTCGGCAACATCACCCTCTGGTATCGTCAGGGGGAGAGCATGGTATGGATCAAGTTTACGACCCAGGCCGCGGGGACCTCAGGACAGTTTGCCTTCGTCGCAACGTCCAACGGACATTATGAGTTCGCCACGACGGCGGACGATCTCGCGGGGAACAAACAACCCGGGCCTGGCGCGAACAACACTTGGACCATGATCGATACGCTCACTCCGGGCTCCCATGTGAACGTCCTTACGGCGTACAAGAATTCGATGTCCTTCACAGTGACATGGGCACCGGACACCGGGGTCACCGATATCGCGACGTATACGATTCAGTACAAGACGGGATCCGGTTGGGTGAACTGGCTCGTCGGCACGACGTCGACGTCGGCAACATTCACGGCCCCATCGGAAGGGATTTACGCTTTCCGCTCGATCGCGATTGATCGCGCCGGGAACTGGGAGGTCCCGCCTGCCGGGAACGACACGTGGACGATTGTGGACGTGACCCGGCCGGTCGTGACCTCCTACGTGCCGACGGTGACGAACGCGACCACGTCGCCGATCATCCAGATCACGTTCTCCAAGTCGATGAACCGAGCCTCGGTCGAGCTGGCGTTCTCGATCTCGGGCGGCATGAACGGGACGTTCCAGTGGAGTTCGGACTCTCGCTCCGTGACATTCCTCCCGAGCCGATCGCTTCAGGCCGGCACGACGTACACGGTCGTGCTCGCGACGACCGCTACGGACCTGGCCGGGAACCAGATGCTCATCCCCTTGACGTATCAGTTCTCGACGGCAGCCGCGCCCCCAATCGGCCTCTCGCTGTCCAGCTTCTGGTGGCTCCTTCCGATCTTGGCGGCGATCGTAGGGGTCGCATTGTTCCTCATCATGCGGCGTCGTGGCGCGGCCGCACCGAAGCCTGTCGCCCCTGCCCCGACCATCGCGAAGGCGAAGGAGGCCATCCTCGAGGATCTGTTCCTCCTGAACCACAAGGACGGGCTCTTGATCAAGCACGAGACGCGCAGGCTCCGACCCGATGTCGACACGGACATCTTGACGGGCATGCTTACGGCCGTGCAGCAGTTCGTGAAGGATGCGCTCCGCGGCGACGACTACGCAGACCTGAACGAGATGACCGTCGGCCAGATGCACATCCTGATCGGCCGGGGGAAGTGGCTCGTGCTGGCCGCGCGCATCGAAGGGGACGGCAGCCCGCCGTGGACTGCGAGCATCGAGCGGTGCATCAAGGACATGGAAGACCACCACTGGGACCAACTCGAGGATTGGGACGGGGACATGGCGATCGCCCGCGTCCTCACGCCGTACCTCAAGAAACTCATCGACGGCGGGTACTCCGCTCCAAACGCCTGAGGCCGAGCCGGGCACAGGCTTTCGCGACGTTCGTCGTCCTCCTCGCGATCTCCGAGGCGATCGGCTCTCTTCCCACGTTGAATCATTCGAAATGGTTCCTCACACGTTCTACTCCCGTTGGAATATTGAGATGGTCGCACGACCAATACCGATAACAAAAGCTTTAATTCTGGATGCCACTTTCTAACAAGGGATGGGACTAGACCGCGTCTTGTTCCAGAGACTTGCGCCGACAGACCAGACGCCGTCTCGCCCTGACCGACTCGCGGGCGCAGGCACGCGGTGATACAAGGATGGCGAGCGAGGAGAGCGACGGGAAGGCGGGGAAGTCGGCGGACGAAGTCCGGGACGAGTTCGAAGAGAAGATGGACCGGCTCCGGCGGCAGTACGAGCGGGACCTCCACTCCTTCCGCTACGAAATCGAGGAGCGGGAGTACCGGCTCAAGGCCTACGAGGACAAGTTCAACAAGATCAAGCAGCCTCCTCTCCTGTACGCCTACGTCGTGCGGAAGGAGGGTCCGGACCTCGATGGGAACCAGGTCGTCGTGGCACGTGCGACCGAGCTCCTGAAGGTCTCGACGGGGTTGGTCGACAAGTCCCAGCTCGGCGTCGGCCAGTACATCTGGGTCCACCCGCAGACGTACGCGATCGTCGAAGGCAGCGCGGTCCGCAACGAGGGCGTCATCGCCAAGGTCGCGGACATGATGGACGGGAAGCTCGTCATCTCGATCGAAGGCGACATGGAGAAGCGCCTGATCAATTGCGACAAGGGCGTCTACAAGAAACTGAAGCCAGGCTTCCAGATCAGCGTGCTCCCTCCGACGATGGAGGTCCTCGAGGTCCTCCCGAACCTGGAGGTCAAGTCCCTTCTCCTCGGGGAGAAGCCGAACGTGAAGTACACGGAGATCGGCGGGCTCATTGAAGCGATCGAGCGGATCAAGGACGTCGTCGTCCTCCCGTACCAGGAGGCCAAGCTGTTCGCGCAGATCCACTTGGAGGCGCCGCGCGGCATCTTGCTCTACGGGCCGCCGGGCTGCGGCAAGACCCTGCTCGTGAAGGCGATCGCGACGGAGAACGATATGACCTTCTTCAACGTCAGCATCGCCGACGTCCTCTCGAAGTGGGTGGGGGAGAGCGAGCGGATCATCAAGGAGATCTTCCGGCAGGCGCACGAGAAGAAGCCGAGCATCGTTTTCTTCGACGAGATCGAAGCGCTGTTCACAGTCCGGGGGATGATGGACACGTCTGGCGTGCACAAGAACATCATCGCCCAGATCCTGAGCGAGATGGACGGGCTCGTCGAGCTGCACGACGTATTCGTGATTGGCGCGACGAACCGCGCCGACCTCGTCGACCCGGCCCTGCTCCGCCCCGGACGATTCGATGAGATCATCGAGATCCCCCGTCCCGACCGGAAAGCGGCGGAGGAAGTTCTCCGGATCTACCTGAACGAGGACCTCCCTGTGTCCGTGATCCTGGAGGAACAGTCCGGAGGACACAAGGAGGCGGTCGACGCCCTGCGTCGGTACGTCCTCGACGAGTTGTACGGGGAGAACAAGTGGGTCAAGGTCAAACTGGATACGGAAGCGAAAGAGGCGATCAAGACCGTCAAGCGCAAGGACATCATCTCCGGCGCGATCATCGAGGCCATCGTGACGACGGCGAAGAAGAACTTCGTCAAGCGCGTGATTCAACTGAAGAAGACGGACCGGAAGAAGGAAGGCCTGACGATGAAGGACCTCGAGATGGCGATCGACGAGGAGAGCAAGGAGCACGCCATCACGGAGATGTACGTCTACGAGAAACGCCAGCGAGAGGTCTTCCGGACCGGTGCGGACCCGATGGTCGGGTGACGCATGAGGAAGATGGTCCAGGGGACCGAGCACGAGTACACGCTGTACTGCCGCAAGATGGGCACGATGGGGTTCGACCCCCACATGATGGCCCTCGACCTGTTGCGGGATTCGGACCTCCACCTCGCGGGCGAGTTCATCACGAACGGGTCCCGCGTCTACTATGACGTCGGGCATTTCGAGGTGAGCACCGCGGAGACGACGAACTTCCACGACGTCGTCGTATGGGAGAAGGCCGGCGAGAAGATCCTCGACTGGCTCCGCCGCGTCATGGAGGAAAAGTACACCGGAGACATGAAGATCCATGCGTTCAAGAACAACACGTCGCCGGACGGGACCTCGTACGGGTCGCACGAAAATTATTGCGTGTCCCGCGACGTGCCGTTCCCGGGCCAGTACATCCGGGACCTCGTCCCGCATCTCGCGACCCGTTTCATCTACACCGGGGCGGGCGACATCCTCCGGGGCAAGTACGTGCTGTCCCCGATGGCGTTCCTCACCTCCCAGGTGATCAGTGGGGAGACGATGCACGACACTGGGATCCTGAACACCCGCGACGAACCCCACGCGGACGGAAGGGTGTGGCGCCGGCTGCACGTGATCGTGGGGGACGCGCTGATGAACGAGACCGCGATCATGCTCCGTCACTTCACCACATCCGCGGTGCTCCAACTCATGGAGGACGGCCGCCTCGATGACGTGCCGCGGCTCAAGGATCCGATCCGGGACGTCTGGCGCAACGTCGAGATCCGGAACCCCGAACAGTGGAAGGTCGAGCTCGAGGACGGCCGCGAGGTCTCGCCGATCGATGTCCAACGGTACTACCTCGAGAAGATCGAGTCCATCGTCCAGGATGACTGGGAACGTCGCGCGCTGCGGACGTTCGAAGAGGTCTTGGACGGCCTCGAGAACCGCCGCTCGAAGGAACTCGCGCACCGGATTGAGTGGCTCGACCGCTGGTACGCGATCCAGGAGGCCGGAGAGAAGAAGGCCGGCCCCGACGTCGAGATGATGGCCTGCAAGCAGTACTCGGAAATTGGTGCGGAACGTTCTCTGTTCTATAAACGGCAGAGGGCCGGTCTGGTCGATCGCATCACGGACGACGACGCGATTAAGCGTGCCATTCAGGAACCCCCCTCGGATACGCGCGCGCGCCTACGCAGGGAACTATGCGACACCTTCAATATCGAGATGATTGATTGGTCTGTGTTGATCGTGAACGACGGGACCCGGCGCCGCATCGATCTCCTCGATCCCTACGCAACGAAGATGGAGGCACCGTATGCAACAGCAAGTTGAGGAAAAGCCCAAGAAGCGGAAGAAGAGCGAAAAGAAGCTAGAGTTCGAGGCCGGCAAGGTCTTCACCCCCGGCGAAGTCAAGGAAGAGGACTTCGAACTGGATCTCGAGTCGAGCAGGTTCAAAGCTCAGAAGGGGGAGGGCGGTGACCGCCGCTCATAGCACTTTCGCCCACCTCTCCCCATAGAATCTACCTAGTCTCCAACGATTTCTGTCCTCTAGATGGTCCCCGTCGAATACTTGGCGGGGTTCGTCGATGGCGAGGGCTACCTTGGGCTGGCAAGAATTCGTCGCCGAAATCGTTCCCCCGAGTATTGCCTCAGGGTGAGCATCTACAATACCGACCTTGCGGTCCTACGGGAAATTCAGCGATCGGCGGGAGGGACAATGTCCGCCGTGGGCCAGAGGCGTCCCGCTTGGAAACCTTCATACGCCCTGATTTGGACCAACGCTGCCGCGGCTGAGGTAATTCGGAAACTGAGCCCATTCCTACTTGTCAAGTCCGAGCAAAGTACCGCGCTACTCGCTTTCAATGAGCACATCCGGGCAGGGCATAGAGTCCGAGATCATGCCGGTCACTTGCTACCCATGTCTGCGCAGGAAGTCAAGCTCCGCGAAGGTTTCTACCAGCGAGTGAAACGCCTGAACCGAAAAGGTCCCGTTGGTAAGCGAAATCGCGTGAGGGAAACTGTCTCGGGGAAGCGACCGAAGATATCGCCGAAATATGTCGCCGGTTTCATCGATGCCGAAGGATCCTTGATGATCACCAGGACGACGGTCAGGAATTCTCGGACGCCAGAGTATCGTCCGAGGATATCGGTAGGCAATACTCATAAGGGGGTCCTGGAGGCGATCCAGGACGCCTACGGAGGACTCATTGCTTATCAGCCCGCCCGAAAGGCGACATGGAAAAACGCCTATCAGCTCGTGTGGTCTGAGGGGATGATTGAATCGCTCCTGCTCGCTGTGCGGGCCCACCTCAGGGTGAAACGGAAACAGGCCCGAATTCTGGATGACTTCATCCATCACCGGAGAAAGACTAAGCGAGGCCGAAATGGGCGCGTATTTTCTGCGCTGCCTCCGGAAGTCGTTGCAGTCAGGGAAAGCTTGCGGCGGGAGATCAAGGACCTGAACAGGAAGGGGTCTTTGGGATGCTAGCGCAGTCGAATGGTCGCCGAACTCCATCGACAAGAAGCCTGTCGTGGCGTGATACCCCGAGCGCCTGAGCCGTAGTCGGGCAACTCTATATCGCGCGCCCGCCTTTTCGCCGGCTGATGCCCACCCATGTGGAAACGCTGGAGAACGGCCTGAAGGTGATCCTCCGTCCGATCCCGGACACGAAAGCCCTGTCCACGTGGGTCGTGTACCACATCGGCTCGCGGAACGAGGTCCCGGGCATGACGGGCTCGACCCACTGGGTCGAGCACATGATGTTCAAAGGGGGCGGCAAGCTGGGGAAGGGAGAGATCGACCGGCTCATCTCCCGCCTCGGCGGGAAGATGAACGCCTTCACGGACACCGATTACACGATGTATTTCGAGACGATCCCCGCGAGCTCGATGGACACGGCCCTGATGATCGAGTCGGAGCGGATGCGCAATGCCGCGTTCGACCCGAAGGAGGTCGAGGCCGAGCGGACGGTCGTCATCAGCGAGCGGGAAGGCGCGGAGAACCAGCCGGAGTTCGCGGTCGAAGAGGAGCTGTGGGGCCTCGCGTTCCACGTCCACCCGTACCACTGGACCCCCATCGGATACAAGCAGGATCTCGCGAACTTGGACCGTGAGCCGTTGTACCGGCACTACTTGCGGTACTACGCCCCGAACAACGCCTCTCTCATCCTCGTGGGCGGGTTCGATCCCGCGGTCGCGATGCAGCACGTGCGGGAGGCCTTCACCCCGCTCCGGCCCGAGTCTCCGCCGGATCCCCTGCGCCTCTCCGAGCCGGAGCAACACGGCGAACGTCGGAGCGACCTCGTGCGGCCCGGCCCGGCCGACCTCCTCTCCGTCGGATGGCACATCCCCGCGGCGAGCCATGAGGACACGCCAGCCCTCATCCTCCTCGCGACCGTTCTCGGGGGCTGGAAAGGCCTCGTCCCCTTCGCGGGCGGGGACTGGCGGCCTCGATCGAACCGGCTCTATCGGGCCCTCGTCGAAACGAAACTCGCCACGGACGTCGGCGTGCGCTTGGAGTTGAAGCTCGATCCTTCCCTCCTCGCCGCCTCGGCGACGCTGGCCGTCGGGGCGTCCCTCGACCGCGTCGAAGCCGTCCTGGACCGAGAAGTGGACAAGGTGCGCCGGGCCCCCCCGACGCGGACGGAGTTCGAGCGGGCGAAGCAGCAGGTCCGCTCCTGGGCCCGGTACGAACAGGACGGCGTCACGTTCCAGGGGATGCTGCTCAGCGCCGGCGAAGGCCTGTCGTCCTGGGACTTCGGGGAGCGCCTCCTGGCGAAGGTGGAGAAGGTCAGGCCCGAGCGGATCCGCGACGTCGCGCGGACGTACCTCCTCGACGAGCATCAGTCCGTCGTCCGGTTCCACGCCCAGGAGGGGACCGCCTGAACCTGCCGGACCGGACCGTCTTGGAGAACGGCGCCGTCCTCGTGTCCTATTCCCTCCCGTCGAACCCGTTCGTGGCCTTTCGGGGGAGCGTCCCCGCCGGCGTCGCGGCGGAAGGGGACGAGCACG
>WNFH01004138.1_pt1 | contig 10416 bp, 9 predicted proteins | sample 5400411 | NCBI WGS metagenome assembly WNFH01 (sample SAMN13153347, study PRJNA577476) | soil metagenome | isolation source: 200 cm saprolite under Douglas fir tree site 2 hole 3 | place: USA:California | collected 2015-04-18
AATCCATGCCCAGTGGCCATAGCGGTACGGTGCCCAACCAACAATTGTGGTGTGTGGAAACCAAATCGTGCCGTACTCGGGCACGGAGCGCCAGCCACCGTAGTCGTCCAGGTCTTCATAGCCAACCACGTCGGAAGAGACATAGCGTGAAGATTGGGAACGATCTTCGCGGCGGTCGCGGTCGGAACAGAAGCGATCGAAGTCATCACCATCGTCGCGGAAGCTAACGATGTCAGCGTCAAGCCGGTCAATACCTTCGAACGTGCCGGTCTCCCTCGGATGAAGGGTATACGCGGAGCCGCCACCGGTCACTTCGCCTTGGCCATTGCGCACGGTCACGATAGTGGTATCGCCGGCTTCATTTACGTCGATTTTGTAGTTGCCTTCGCGAAGGATCGAAAAAGCGAGGTTGGGCGTATCGATTTCGAAAGTTTCATCCGGATCAAGGCGCCGCACACGGACGTTGATGACGCCTTCGGTGATGCGAATCTGTGTCGTACGGTCATCCAGGTTCAGAAACGAAAAGCCGGTGTTGCTGGAAAGTCGAATCGCGGCAGAGCCCATGTGCAATTCAGCGCGAGCGCCGTGGTCGGACCACAACTTGTCACCGGTGGTGATCGGACGGTTAACGACGGCGGAAACCCAATCGTCGGTGCCGGCCGGTTCAAAAGAAACATTGCCATGGATATAGCTGAGACGCGCGACGCGGCTCGGCGGGTCATCGTCATCGGCGGCAGCGCGTTGCGGCACGAACAGAGCGACAGCCAACGTAAGGCCCAGCAAACTCACCAAGTTCAGCAGCTTGTTCCTCATATTCGAATCTCTCCTGAACAAAAAGCGGCGTCGACTGGTTTCCGCCGCAGTACCATTCGCACGTATCCGGCAGATATCCCTAATTGCACAGTAGCATTCCAGTGCGGCGGTGCAGCTCCCAGGCCATTTCTGCATGTCGAAACAGGAACTGCCTGGAATGAAATGCCCTATTTCATTTAACACTTTACGGCCGCAAGAGTTGCGTGCGGCACTCTGGCGAATGCATGTGGCCGTGCAAGTTGCCGCAGGAAGGACTAAGACGCGAGACAGAAAGAATCGGTACGAGGATTTCTTACGAACCGAATCTGACAGACGGATGTATCTCGAAATGCCCTGTTCGAAGGGAGAGGAGCCCGCCCGGAAGACTCGAGCGAGCGGGCTCTCTCAACTGAAAAATGAACTTAGTTCCGCGTACGCGAAGGGGAACCGCCGCCACGTGGACTTCCGCCGCCACCAGCAGGGCTGCCGCCGTTACCTCCGCTTCGGTTGCCGCCACCGCCACCGTAGCTTTGGCTCGGTGCGGAATAGGAACGGGACGGCGCCGGATTGCTCCGGGCCGGCGGAGAATACGTTTGGGGCGCAGAGTACGTCCTCGGTTCTGAGTACGACCGCGAGGGCGGTGGACTATACGAGCGAGCCGGGGGTGGACTGTACGAGCGAGCCGGGGGTGGATCATAAGAGCGCGGCTGCGAAGAACCGCGATTATCGCCGTACGCCGGCATATCGCGACTGTTGCGCTGCGGCGGCTCGTAGGAACGTCCGCCATTTGAATAGCTCGGACGATTGCCGTTGTTATTCTGAGGCGGCGCGTTGTGCGGGCCGGCACCATTCACGGCGGAGTCGGAACGGCCAGCCCAGGCGGGGCGATCCTGGCGGGGCATGCGTTCTGATTGCGAGGGCTGGCTCGTGGGACGATTCGATCCGCCGAATCCTGCCGGCGCGCGGCCCCGGTCGGTCGTATCGCGCTGCGCTTCCCAGGTGCGCGGGTTATTCCCGGGACGCTCCGACGGATTGTTGCCTATCGGTGAGTTCGGCATACGCTGCGAGTTTCCCGTCGAAGATGGCGGCCGGTCTTGCGAGAATCCGCGCTGACGCCCATTGTTACCCATCCTCGAATCCAGCATGCGCAGCGAGTTTCCCATCGCGGAAGGCGGCCGGTCTTGCGAGAAATCCCGCTGCCGCGGGGAGATTCCGGTTGCACCGGGAATAGCGCCCGAGCGGCCGTTGTTTCCAGTGGCGTCGTGGCCCTGAGCACCCGGACCGACACGGCGATCGATCATCGCGCCGCCATTTGCCGGACGGTTGACTGACCCGTTTCCTAACGGGTTGCCAACTCGGCCTTGCGTCAATCTGCCGCCGTCCATAGTGCGAACACGCAGATTGGAAGCGCCAGCCGCCGGAGCAGTGCGCGCCAACACGGCGCGATTTTGCACATCTGCGGACGGCCGGGGAGCATGCGACCTGATATTCGATTCACCAAGCGAACTATTCTGCGTGGGCCTCAGACCCACGGAGTTCGTCACCCTCGCGCCCCGCAATGAGGCTTCTGTCACGCGGACCTGGCCGCGATTGACCATCTGTCCACGAACAAAGGTATTGTGATTGGCAACGGTCACAGCATTCACGTTCCGCGCGTTCACGTAATTGATGTTGCGAATGTTGGTGTTGAAGACATTCGTGTTGTGGATGTACGTGTTGTGGACATTGATGACCGAGATGAAATTCCGGCTGCAACCAAACCACGGGAAAAACGGCTCGCCGTAGCCGAGCGGGAACCAGCCGACTCCGAATTCAAAACCACCGCCAAGAAAGCCCACGAAAGCAGGGCCGTAGATCGGAGCACTGTAGATCGGCCCGGGGCACCAGCCCCACCTGCTACCGATGTACGCCCAGCGACCGTAGTGGTAGGGGGCAAAGCCCCAGGGTGAATAGTCCACCCAGGTCCAGCCCCAAGGGCCGACCCAATTCCAGTAGCCATAACTGTAAGGAGCCCAGCCCACCGCAACTTCGCGCGGGTACCAAACCTGGCCATACGCGGGCTCATCGCGCCACGAGCCGTAATCGTCGAGGTCGTCATAGCCGACCATATCGCGAGAAACATAGCGCGCGGAAAGAGAGTTGTCTTCCTTGAGGTCGCGATCCTGTGCCCAGCGGTCTAGCCCATCGGGACCGGGGGCACGATCGATGCTGTAGTCAATGTTATCGTCCGTGCCGTTGAATTCGGCGCGCTCGCCGGAATGAATTTCGTAAGTTTTGCCGCCGGCAGCGACTTCGCCTTCACCGCGAATTACGGTGACCCGGGCTGACTGTCCAGTCTCATCAACGTCCACGCGAAAGGCACCAGCCTGCTTCACAGTGAAGGCCAGGTTGGGCGCGTCAACTTCGTACAAGTCTCCTTCGCGCAGTTCTCTCACGCGGAAATTAATGCTGCCCTCAGCGAGGCGCATCTGAATGATGTTTGCATCCAGGTTCAAAAAGGAGAGCGCGGTCATACTGCCCACATGGATGCCAGCCTGGCCCGCCTGCAATTCAGCGCGCGAATCCTTGTCAACCCAAAGTTTGTCTCCGATGGTTACGGGCCGGTTCTTGGCCGCATTGCCCCATTCGCCCTCTCCGCCGGGCTGCATGGAAACTGTGCCGTCAAGGTAGCTGATGCGTGCAACGCGTGTCGGCGGATCCCGGTCTTGGTCCGCTCGCGCGTTCGGCGAAACGAGGCAAGTAAGACCCGTCATGCACAACAGGAGGGCAGCGTCTCGGGCGATCGCTGTCCAGTCGAAACCATTCCTGCCGATCCATTTTGTTGCGTTCATGACGAATCCCCTGTCCTCGGTCTGGACGCTAGCCGCCTCGCGGCTGACAAGATAGGTTCCAGCCGAACAGGAGCTTTACACTTATAGCTCCTATTGACGTAGAACACCACAGTGGGAAAGAAGTTGCCATCGAGAGCGCTTTTTGATGGACTGGCCAGATCTGCCATCAAATAAACATCTTATTATGAATAACTTAGGAAAAACTACGCACTTCGGGACGAGCGCTCGAAAACTAGCCGCCTTTGGCGTTTTCGCCAATCTGATAACCAACCCCGCGGATGGTTCGAATGAGGGCCGTGTCATAACCAAGATCCACTTTTCGCCGGAGGTAGTTGATATAGACATCCACGACGTTGGTCATGGTGTCCACATCAAACCTCCAGACTTGCTCGAGAATCGCGGCGCGGGAGACCGGCTGCCCCGCCAGAAGAACGCGCGAATGCGAGCGGAAAGCTCGGCGAAAACGAAGGGTTTCGCAACATAGTCGTCGGCGCCTGCATCCAGCCCACGGACGCGCTCTTCTACCCTTGCGGCTGTTACGATGAGCACGGGAAGGTCTGGCTTTTTCGAGCGAATCCCGCGTAGGACTTCCAGGCCCATGGCGCCAGGGAGACCAAGGTCGAGAATGACAAGATCATAGTGTTGATGCAAAGCCAGCTCTTGTGCTTCGATGCCATCGGCGACAATCTGAACGATGAACTGCTCTTTTTGCAGCTCCTGGCAAAGGAAATCCGCGAGCGGCGCGTCATCTTCGGCGACAAGTATTCGGCGCATGGAATTCCACAAACAGCGTAGATTTTTTGAAGGGGTAAGCACAGTTTGGCGAGAGGATGATTGCGTGTCATGGCCATGAGTGAAAGCGATGGCGGAAAGAACATCACCACGGTCATCCCCTGAGATGTGCTTAAATAGGGGAATGCCAACCCACGGAGGATGTCGATGAATCGTCGTTTCGCTTCAATCGCAGTGTGTTTGCTTTGTACAGGGTTGTTCGCGGCCAGTTGCGGGAAATCGGCGGACCAGGCATCCGGCCCGGATGCAAACTCGTCTCCATCGGTAGCAGAGTCGGCGAAAACCGCCGTCAAGAAAGCTCTCGAGCCAAAGCCATTGGTGGTTCCAGCAGATACCGTGTTGACGGTCGTTTTGGATCAAACGATCAGTTCGAAGACCACTCAGCCAGGAGAACGATTTTCGGCGACTGTAGAAGCACCGGTCGAAGTCGACGGCAAGGTAGCCATCCCCAAGGGCGCGCGCGCAGAGGGAATCGTGAAGGAGTCGAAAGCTGCCGGACGCTTTAAGGGTGGCGCCGTGCTGTCCTTAACGCTGACGAACGTCACCGTCGATGGGAAGGACTACGAGATTCAAACTTCGGCGCCGACGATAGCCAGTAAAGGCAAAGGCAAGCGCACGGCAGCCATGGTCGGCGGTGGCGCCGGCGGTGGAGCGCTGATCGGCGGACTGGCCGGCGGCGGGAAGGGCGCCGTCATCGGAGGCTTGATAGGCGCCGCCGCGGGCACCGGTGGCGCGGGATTGACGGGCAATCGAGACATTACGCTCCGCGCGGAGACGGCGCTACATTTCAAACTGCTTCAGCCCGTGGAAATCAAGAAGAAATAGCAACAAGTCTTACGCCGAGGCCCTGCGGGATGTAGATGGATCCCACAGGGTTTTTTTCTGGGGCCCTTGCCATCTATTTGCCATTGGTGCACGGACAAAGGTAGGGCAAAATCCTGCGTTGCGGTTAGCTTCGCTCCTCATCGCAAAAACTAAGCAGCGTAACTTACGATTCCGCCATCCGTAATACAATTGCGCGGCCCAGGCCATGGCCATCTCCCCCACCTTGATACAAGCCGAAGCAGTCTCCCGGGAATACCGGCTGGGCGAGACCGTCATTCGTGCCATCAACGAAGTCTCTCTCACGGTACGACGGGGTGAGTTCCTTGCGTTACTGGGAAGCTCCGGCTCCGGCAAGTCCACGCTGCTGAGTTTGCTGGCGGGCCTGGATCGCCCCACATCCGGAACCATTCGCGTTCAGGACCGCAACCTGTCTGAATTGAATGCGGAAGAACTCGCACGATATCGCCGAGAAACAGTCGGGATGGTGTTTCAATCGTTTAATCTGCTGCCACGCATGACACTGGAAGAAAATGTTGAGTTGCCGTTGCGGCTTGCGGAAGTGGATCGTAATGAGCGCGAGTCCCGTGTGAGTGAGGCGCTCGAACGAGTAGGGCTGGGTCCGCGCAAGCAGCATCGGCCCAGCGAACTCTCCGGCGGCGAGCAACAGCGCGGTGCGCTGGCGCGCGCGCTCGTGAATCGCCCGACGATCTTGTTCGCGGATGAGCCGACAGGAAATCTGGACAGTGTCAACGGTGAGCAAATCCTGCTGCTGATGCGAGAATTTCAAAACTCGCTTGGGATGACCATCATCATGGTGACCCACGAAAGGCCCTTGGCCGAGAAGTTCGCAAACCGCATCGCCGTGCTTTCCGACGGCCGACTAGTCAGCGAGGCGGAGCCGAAATGAAAACGCGCGACCTGACTGCGTTGGCCGTGCGCAACCTGCGTGAGGCGGTGCTCCGCAATTCCCTGACGACGCTGGGCGTTGCCGTTGGGGTGGCTTCCCTGGTGGCGATGCTCTCCCTTGGCGTTGGTTTGCAGACGCTCGCTTCGCAACGACTCACTCGCTCCGGGCTATTTGACGCCGTATTTGTCACCTCGCAGCGCGATTTTCGGGGAACGCGGCGACCGCGGAGCGAAAATCCCACGCCCAAGAAAGAAGCTCGTGTCTTGGATGAAGATACGCGGCAGCAATTGAGGAAGCTCGCGAACGTTACAGAAGTTTATCCGCAGGTGCGATTCATTACCGAAGTGCGCTACGGCGGCAAGGCGCCGACGACTTCCGTTCTGGGGCTGCCCGACTCTTCCAAAGGCACTGGGGCGTTTGAAGGGATGACCGGCTCCTATTTTTCTTCCCCGACGGCGGATGAGGCGATATTGCAAGCGGAGTTCGCTAAGGAATTCGCGGATCAGCCGGCGACGCTCATCGGAAAAGAACTGGTCCTGCGCTACGCGGAGCGTGCCGCGCTCTCGAAAGAGACTGTCGGGAACGGCTCATTTCTGGAAGGCATGATGGGTGCGGCCATGCCGGGTGGAATCTCGATCGTCCCACGGGAGAAGACCTTGCGGATTGTAGGGGTCATCGAGTCGGACCCATCGGCGGGTTTCGGAGGGTTTGGCGGCGCGCGAGTATTTTTGCCTCTCGAGACCGCGGAACACCTGCACGTCGCACAGCCCGATGACTTGCAGACTTTTCTGAGCGGCGACCCAGCCAAACCGTCTTACATGGCGCTGACCGTTCGCGTCCGTTCGCCGAAGGACGTTCCGCAGGTGGAGGCAGCCATCAAGCAGTTGGGGTTTTCGACTTTTTCCCTGTTGGACGCGACCAAGAACCTGCGGCTGGTGTTTACGGTTTTCGACTTGTTTCTCGGATTATTTGGAAGCTTGGCGCTCACGGTGGCGTCGCTCGGGATTATCAACACGCTGGTAATGGCCATCCTCGAGCGGCGACGCGAGATCGGCATTTTAAAAGCGCTGGGTGCAACGGACCGGGACGTTCGCAGCCTTTTCTTCGCCGAAGCCGGCGCGATGGGACTCTTTGGCGGAATCTTCGGAGTGGCGCTGGGGTGGTTGATCGGAAGGGCGCTGACTTGGGGAACGACCATCTACCTGCATCGGCAGGACTTGCCGGGCGTGAAAATTTCTTACGTTCCGTGGTGGCTGGCACTCGGCGCAATCGGATTTGCGATGGTGGTAAGCCTGATCGCGGGGCTCTATCCGGCAGCGCGCGCGGCTCGCCTCAGTCCCGTCGAAGCTCTTCGCTACGAGTAATCGCACGTCTCTTGGCGGGTTTTCCGGCAAGCGATTTAGCAAGCTAGGAGTCTTCCATATAAGATAATGGGAGTACACGGAATTGGAAGGATACGCATGGAAACCGCATACATCTGCGACGCCATTCGAACGCCGATCGGACGGTACGGCGGAACACTTGCGGCCATTCGCGCCGATGATCTGGCGGCGATTCCCATCAGCGCCTTGATGAAGAGAAACGCGAACGTGGATTGGGGCTCCGTCGATGATGTGGTTTACGGGTGCGCCAACCAATCGGGAGAAGACAATCGGAACGTCGCGCGGATGGCGCTCCTGCTGGCGGGTTTGGCCAAGGAGGTTTCCGGTACGACCGTGAATCGGCTTTGCGGCTCGAGTATGGATGCGGTAGCGACCGCGGCGCGAGCGATCCGGAGCGGTGAAGTGGAGTTGGTGATAGCCGGGGGAGTCGAGAGCATGTCGCGCGCTCCTTTCGTGATGGGCAAGGCCGATAGCGCATATTCGCGGGCCACGAAGTTGGAAGACTCGACGATGGGCTGGCGATTCATCAATCCGCTGATGAAAGCAAAGTATGGCGTGGATACCATGCCGGAGACGGGCGAAATCGTAGCCGAGGAGTTTCATATTACGCGCAAGGACCAGGATGCCTTCGCGCTGCGGAGCCAGCAGCGCGCAGCGGAAGCCCTTCGCGCTGGGAGGCTGAAGCAGGAAATCGTTCCCGTGCCCATTCCGCAAAAAAAAGGAGACACGCTGCTTTTCTCCGAAGATGAGCATCCCCGACCGGACACCACCATGGAAGCGCTATCGAAGTTGAAACCGGTCGTCAAACCTGACGGGACGATCACCGCGGGAAACGCCTCCGGGATCAACGACGGGGCGTGTGCGATGGTGCTGGCTTCCGAGAGTGCCGCGAAACGCCATGGGCTGACGCCGAAGGCGCGAGTTGTTGCAGCGGCGGCGGCGGGCGTGGCGCCGCGGATCATGGGAATAGGCCCGGTGCCGGCCACGCGCAAAGTCCTGGCGAAGTCCGGGTTGCTGCTCGGGCAGATGAATGTGATCGAATTGAACGAAGCTTTCGCTTCGCAAGCGCTGGCGGTGCTGCGAGAACTCGGAATTCCGGAGGACGCCACGCATGTCAACCCCAATGGAGGCGCAATCGCGCTGGGACATCCCCTGGGCGCGAGCGGCGCACGCTTGGTGACGACGGCGCTCTATCAGTTGCAGAGAACCAATGGCAAGTATGCGCTCTGCACCATGTGCATCGGTGTGGGGCAAGGGATAGCGCTGATTTTGGAGCGCGTATAAGAAGTTTGGCAGTGTGAAAGTTCCACGTTTGCCAGAATCGTCCTGCATGGGGCGTAGCCGATGTCCTTCGTTGAAACCGGCGGTGCAAGAATCCATTACGCCATCGAAGGCGCGGATGGCGCGCCCGCGCTGGCGTTTTCCAATTCGCTCGGCACGAATTATTCCATGTGGGATCCGCAAGTACGGGAATTGCGGAAAACATTCCGGCTTCTGCGCTACGACACGCGCGGGCACGGACAATCCGCGGTTCTGCCGGGACCGTATACGATCGAGCAATTGGGAAACGATTTCCTCGGGCTGCTGGATGAGTTGCATCTCGGCCCGGTGCATTTCTGCGGGCTCTCGATGGGTGGGATGATTGGCATGTGGCTTGGAATCCATGCGCCGAGCCGGCTGCACAAACTGGTGCTCTGCAACACCGGAGCGAAGATTGGAACTGAAGAGAGTTGGAGGTCGCGCATCGAAGCCGTGCGAAATGGCGGCATGAAGTCGATTGCAGCGGGAGTGATGGAACGCTGGTTCACGCCGACGTTCCGCGCGAAGACGCCCGCGACGGTCGCGCAAATCCAGAAGATGTTGGAAGAAACCAATCCGGACGGTTATGCCGCGTGCTGCGCGGCGGTTCGTGATTACGATTGCCGCGAACAGCTAGAGAGAATCGGGGCTCAAACTTTGATCATTACCGGAGCTCACGATCCAGCCACGCCACCAGCAGACGGCCAATTCCTTGCAGCGCACATTCGTGTCGCCAAGCATGCGGAGCTCGATGCCGCACATCTTTCCAATATGGAAGACGGAGCTCGATTTACGAGGGAGCTCGCGGCTTTTTTGAACTCCTAGCAGAGTGTGTTGGGCCGGTTAGATGCTGCTATGCGCCAACTGTGGCCGCTCGATGAGAAAAGTGCGGGTCAACAACGAACCGTCGGTGAGCAAAGCCGTCGCAGGAAAATGCGCACGCTGGAGCCGCGCGGCGGGTCCCAGGTTGCGCACTTCCCAATTCTCGCCTACCTCACATTCGAACACCACACCGCCGTGATTGCCAAGGATGACCAGTCGAAACGGAGGGGAGGACTCACAGGTTCCCGTGGATCGGAGGAAATCCAACATCTCGGAAGCGAGTCTGCCGGCTATGTGTTGATAGCTCAGGGAGAGCGCCGCCCGCGGCCGCTGATTCTTGAGCTCCCCGCCGCGTAGTTTGCTGATATCTCTCATCGCAGAACCTTTCCTTCAGGCAACAAGTTCCACCTGGGAGAGGACTCGACCCTTGCTCCAAGCAACCCGCCCCCGGAAGTGGCGACGTGCACCAGCGCCGTTCTGAGTTATATGGCCGGATTTGCGCTAGCTATATAGCACCGTAAAATCGCCGTCAAGCGTAAAATGAGACTTTTCAACAGTACTGTTGAAAGCACCCTATAGCACTGCTATCCTGCAGCTCTATAACGCCCGTGGTGACAAGGGGAACGCCAGGCATTTTCCAATCTGGAAGAAAGAATAGAATGGAATATCGTTCTTGTTATGAAATCTGACGCCGCACGGATGTCCACGAAGAAGATGCGCTCCGATTCCCCGGAGAGCACACCGACCAAAAACCGCAACGGCGTGC
>WNFH01004140.1_pt1 | contig 10413 bp, 10 predicted proteins | sample 5400411 | NCBI WGS metagenome assembly WNFH01 (sample SAMN13153347, study PRJNA577476) | soil metagenome | isolation source: 200 cm saprolite under Douglas fir tree site 2 hole 3 | place: USA:California | collected 2015-04-18
ATGGCACGCTCCTTGTTCACACGGGGGTTGACGCGCGCCGCCGCCCGCCGAACCCCTTCGGCACGGCGCCGGTCGGCACGCGAGATCACTTCCGCGCCGGCAGGAGGTCGTTCGTATAGACCTCGTCCGGCTCGACCTTCCGCTTGAGCTTCAGGTACTGGGTGTAGATGTCGATCGACCTGCGCACCTTGACCGGATCGAGCTGGCCCAGGGCGGCCCGCCCGCTCTTGACGTCGTCGGTGAGCCCGTAGAGCGCTGCCACCCGGGCCGCACCGACGGCCGCGTCGATATCCACCTCGGGGTTGCGATTCACCACGTAGCGGGCGCCCTCCTCGATGTTCTTCCCGTCCCACGCGTACGGCATGCCCCTGAGGGTCGCCCGCAGGAACGCTTTGAGGGGCTCGGGGTCCCTGGCGATCGAGTCATCGCGGGCGATGATCGTGAGCGCGTAGAGGTCCATGCCCACGTCCTTGTAGGCCAGCCGCCTGAGGGACGTGCCCTGCTCCTTCGCCTGCTTCTGGAGCCGGGCCTCGTGCACGTGAGCGAACGGTGCGGCATCGACGCGCCTGGTGATCAGGGCGGGCCCCATGGCGGCGCCATCCATGGTGACCCACTTGACCGAGTCGCCGTTGAACCCCGCCAGCTGGGAGTAAAGCGGCCACAGGACATGGTGGGCGTTTCCCGGGGTCGTGGAGATGGTCTTGCCCTCGAGATCCTTCGGCGCGTTGATGCCCGAGTCGGTGCGAACGAAGATCGAAAGCCACGTCTCCCGGAAGTAGACGGCGATGGATTTGACCTTGGCGTCCTCGTTGGCGCGCGCGGCGACCACGGGCGCGAAGTCGGCGCTGCCCGCATCTCCCTGGCCTGCGGCAATCCGCTTGACCGTGTCACCGGACCCGGCGCCCCGGAGAATCTTGACGTCGAGGCCCTCCTCCCGGTACCAGCCCTTCTCCAGCGCGGTGAAGTACGGCGTGTACTCGCCGTACGGCAGGAAGTCCAGGATGAACGTGAAGGGGCGGAGTGCCTTGGCGGGCGCCTGGGCGAGCGCCGCCGCCGCCAAGATCCCGAGCGATGACACCGTCAGCAGGATGCCGGCGATCCACCTCGTCCTCATCGGATTCCCCTTTCTCCGCCGGCCACGGCCTAATGGCGTGGCTCGGCGGCGTACCACGGACAGACCAGTCGCTCGACCACAGTCACCAGGCCGAACAGTACGATGGCCATGACCGACAGCAGCAGGATGGCCCCGAAGGCCAGGTCGGCCTTCCAGTAGGAAGTGGCCGCCACGATGATGTAGCCCAGGCCCCGGTCGGACCCAACGAACTCGGCCACCACCGCCCCGATCAAGGCGAGCGTGATGGCGACCTTGAGTCCGCTGAAGAAGAAGGGGAGCGCCATCGGGAAGCGCACCTTCATGAAGGTCTTGAGTTGGCCGGCCCGGTAGGAGCGGCTGAGATCGATGAGCTCCTCGGGCGTGGCGGCAAGGCCGGTCGCCGTGTCCACGACGATCGGGAAGAAGGCGACCAGGAAGGCGAGGATCAGCTTCGATGCTTCCCCGGCCCCCAGGATGAGGAGCAGCACCGGCGCGATGGCGACCTTCGGCACGGACTGGGTGACGACGATCAGCGGATAGAGCGTGCTCCGGAAGATCGGAGAGTAGACGATCAGGACCGCGAGAGGCACCCCGACCGCGATCGACAGACCGAAGCCGGCCAGAGTCTCGTAGAGCGTCACCCACGAGTGCTCGAGCAGCCGCGCTCGCGAGGCCCACGTCTCGGCGAGGACGCCCGAGGGGGCGGGAACGATGAACTTCGGGATCTTGAGCGCCCGGTAGGCCACCTCCCAGAGGACGAGCACGGCGACCATGCTCGCCACCGGGAGGAGGTAATCCCGCGCGATCCGGCTAGACCAGAGCCGCGACATTGCGCTCTCCGCGCGAGGCGAAGATGTGAGCACGAATCGCCTGGCTGTAGGCCTTGAAGCGCTCGTCGAACTCGAGCTGGACGGTGCGGGGCCGCGGCAGCTCGATCTCGAGCACCTCGGCGATGCGACCGGGACGCGGGGTCATGACCACCACGCGGTCGGCCAGAAGGATGGCCTCGGGGATGCTGTGGGTGACGAACAGGATCGTCTTGCGCCGCTCGTCCCAGATGCGGAGCAGCTCGAAGCTCATCTCCTCCCGCGTCATGGCGTCCAGGGCGCCGAAGGGTTCGTCCATGAGGAGGAGACCCGGGTCGTGGACCAGGGCCCGGCAGATGGCCACGCGCTGCTGCATGCCTCCCGACAGCTCCCGGGGAAACTTCGTCTCGAAGGCGCCGAGGCCGGCCAGATCGAGCAGCGCGCGCGCCCGATCCCGGGAGCGCCCAGCGTCAAGCCCCAGCATCTCGATGGAGAACATCACGTTGCCGAACACGGTCCGCCACGGCAGAAGGACCGGGTGCTGGAAGACGATGCCCACGTCCGGGAAGGGCTCGTGAACAAGCTGATCCCGGACGTGGATACTCCCGTCGCTCACGCTCACCAGGCCCGCCACCAGCTTCAGGAGGGTGCTCTTCCCGCAGCCGCTCTGGCCCACGACGGTGACGAATTCGTTCTCGCGGACGTGCAGCGTGATGTCCTCGAGCGCACGCACCAGCTCGCCCCGCTGCGTCCGGTAGGTCTTGGTGACGTGGTCGAGCCGGATCACGCCTCAGCCTCGACCGGCACCGCGTATCGGTTGACCGGGAATGGCGTCGCCACCGCGGCACGGCAGGAGACCGAGACGTACGGCGCGAGCTCCCGGGCCAGCGTCCATGCGGCCGCGTTTTGCGCCCGCAGCCGCTCGACCGCCTCCTGAGCGCGGACCCGCAGGCAATCCTCGTCGACGGTGATAACCCGCCCGGCCCGGAGGACGACCCGGCCGGCGACCACCACGGTGTCGACGGCCGACGCGGTCTCCGCGTAGACTAGGGCGTTCAGGGGGGTACTCACCGGGCGGAGGAACACGGAGTCCGCTCGGAGCAGCACCACGTCCGCCTGACGGCCGAGCGCGATGGCGCCGATCGCATCGCCGAGCCCAAGGCACCCCGCGCTGCCCGCGGTCGCCATCCTCCAGGCAGCCGAGCTGCCGATCCAGCGCTCCTGCCGGTGGGGGTACCGCACCGTGCTCACCAGGGCCGCGAATCGCATGGCCTCGAACATGTTCTGGTTGTCGGAGCTCATGGAGCCGTCGGTCCCTAGCCCCACCCGCGCCCCCCGCTCCTCGAGCTCCCGGATGGGCGCGATCCCACTTCCCAGCCGGAGGTTACTCGCCGGGTTGTGGGCCACCGCTCCCCCGGCTCCGGCGAGGAGTGTCATGTCCTCCTCGGTGAGCCACACTCCATGCCCGGCGACGAAGCGGGGACCGAGCATGTCGATCTCGTGGAGATGCCCGACGATGGTCGTTCCCCACCGGCGGAGCGCGTTCACCGCCTGCACCTTCGATTCGGCGACGTGCGTCTGGATCGGCACTGCGTGCTCGCGGGCGAGCCGGGCCGCGCCGGTCAGGAGTGCCTCGCTGCAATGCCCGGGGATGGTCGGGGCGACGCCGATCCGGATGCGGCCGGACGCCGCGCCGTCCCAGCGCTTGAGGGTGTCGCCGGCCAACCGCAGGAGCTCCTCGGCCGGTGCTGCCTCCATGTTCCGGAGGCGCCGCCGCAGATCTTCCGGAAGGAGGTCGAGCAGATCTGGCAGGACCCGGTAGAACACGATGTCCGCCACCATGGGGGCCAGGACCGCCCTGACACCAACGTCCTGGTAGGCCTGGACCACGGCCGCGATGCCCTCTTCGGTGAGGACGGGCACTGCGTTGAACATATCGAAGGCCGCCGTGCACCCGGTGTGGAGCATCTCGAGAGCCCCGATCGCGGCCGAGAGATACTGGTCGTCGGCCGTGCGCCCGCCGTAGAGCGCCGGGCCGTAGGTCCAGAGGTCCTCGAGCGTCCAGGTGTCGCCTGCGCCTCGGGTAAGGTTGTTGTGGGCATGCGTGTGGGCGTTGACGAGCCCCGGCACGACGAGGTGACGGCTCGCGTCGATCAACGTGGCTCCGGCGGGCGCGGCGAGTGCGGGTCCCAGCCCGGTGATGCGATCGCCCTCGATCAGCACGTCGGTCCGCTCGAGGGTTCCGCGGACGCCATCGAGCACCTGCCCGTTCCTGATGACGAGGGGCATGCCAACGCCTCCATGGCCGCGAGCCGGCTGCTCTCGATCTGACGGAAGCAGGTGCATAGGAAACTCAAAAGGGGCGCGTCAGCACCCGTCGTACCCCTTTGGACTGAGGCAATGCTGCTCCCGCCGCAGGCGCGTAGTCAAGGCGCGCCCGTGTCCGCGGGCACGGTCATCGACACGATCGTCGTGACCAGCAGAGGAGTCCAACGCATCACGGCACGCTCCTTCTTCACACGGGGGTTGCCGCGCGCTTCCGCCCGCCGAACCTCTTCGGCACGGCGCCGGTCGGAAGGCGAGTGATGAGTCCCTGGGGCCGGATGATGACCATGACGGTGAGGAGGACGCCGTAGATGATGAACCGGTCCTTCGCGGAGAACCTGAGCAGCTCGGGGAGGATCGTCAGGGCCATCCCGCCGAAGAGCGGCCCCCAGAACGTGTAGGAACCGCCGAAGACGACGAAGATGAGGAACCCCACGGAGATGAAGAAGCCCATGTCCTCGGGGCCCTGGACGAGGATGTAGTGCGCCCGCAGCACGCCGCCGAGCGCCGCGACGGCGGCGCCGATGCCGAAGGTGAACGACTTCACCCAGACGATGTTGATCCCCATGGCCGCGGCCGCCACCGGGCTGTCGCGTGTGGCGCGCGCGGCGAAACCGAGGCGGGAAAGATCGTACCGCCAAGCGGCGAAGAGCACCACGGCGAGCACCACGTACACCAAGGGGAGGCTCGTCCGCATCGGGATGCCTGTAAAGGCGTTGGCGCCGCCGATGTAATCGATGTTGAACGCGATGACCGCCATCGTCTCGCCGAACCCGAGCGTGGTGAGCCCGGCCACCAGCTCATTCATTCGTACGATCAGGAGGCCGAGAAGGAGCCCGGTCAGGAACCCCAGCGCCATCCCCGCCACGATGGCGACGGGAAAGGGCCAGCCGAAGTTCGTCGTGAGGACGGCGCTCAGGTAGCCGCCCATGCCCGCCAGCGCGGCGTGGGCGACCGAGAGCGGCCCGGATGACATCGTGATGTAGAGGCCGAGGGCGATGATGCTGTTGATCCCCGCCGTGATGAGGACCGGCGTCCAGAACGTCAGGAGCTCAGACATCGTAGGAGCCGAAGAGCCCCTTGGGCTTGAAGACGAGCACCACCACGAGCACCCCGAAGGCCACGGCGTCGCGCAGCGTCGAGGTGATGTAGCCGCTCACGAGCGCCTCGAGCACGCCGAGGAGGAGTCCGATCACCATCACCCCTTCGATGTGCCGATTGCCCGCCACCAGCATGCAGACGAACGACTTCAGACCGAACAGGAGCCCCATGAAGGCCCACGCGGACGTGTAGAGGAGGCCGATGGTCACGCCGGCGGCCCCCGCCATCAGCGCCGAGATGCCAACCGTCAGCCGCGAGACGAAGTTCACGTCCACGCCGAAGGCCGCCGCCACGTCGGGTCGCTCGGCGACCGCCCGCGTGGCGCGCCCCCACTTCGTGTTGCGCACGTAGTAGCGGAGCGCGAGCATCAGCACGGCGGCGGTGCCCAGGGTGACGAGCTGCATGCGCGTCACCGAGAGCGGGCCGAGGCTATACGAGACCGACGGCATGACGGGGGGGACGAGCACCGGATCGGACCCGAAGAGGCGCTCGGCGCCGTGCTGGAGCGCGATGCCGACCCCGGAGGTGGCGATGAACGGGATCATGACGTAGCGGCCGCGGACCGGACGGATGGCGAGCCGCTCCACCACGAGACCGACCCCCAACGCCACCGCCATGCCGCCGACGAGCACGCCGACGACGTTTCGCGTGACGTGGGTGATCGTCAGGAACGCGCCGAAGGCCCCGGCCATGAAGAATTCCGGGTGGGCCATGTTCACCACGCGCATCACGCTGAACACGAGGGAGAAGCCGAGGGCGACGACGGCATACGTGCTGCCGATCATGAGCCCGTTGAGCACCTGCTGGAGGAAGAGCTCCATGCGCGCCTCAGCCGCCCAGGTACACCCGCTTGACGTTCTCGCTCGCTTCAAGCTCGCGCGAGGGACCCTCACCCACCAGACGCCCGACCTCCAGCAGATAGGCGTAGTGCGCGATCTTGAGGGCCTGGCGGGCATTCTGCTCCACCATCAGGATGCTGAGGCCACCGGCGTTGATCGCCTGGATCTGCTCGAACAACCGCTGGACGAGCTTGGGGGCGAGGCCGAGGGAGGGCTCGTCCATCAGCAGCAGCCTCGGCTCCGCCATCAGCGCCCGAGCGATCGCCAGCATCTGCTGCTCGCCGCCCGAGAGCGACCCGGCCACCTGCGCCCGTCGCTCGCGCAACCGAGGGAAGAGCGAGAAGACCTCGTCGAGCTTGGCAGGGAACCGCGCGCCGTTGCCCCTCGCGAAGGCTCCCATCTCGAGGTTCTCGTGCACGGTGAGAGTGGAGAAGAGCTGGCGGCCTTCGGGGACCCAGGCGATGCCGAGCTGGTGGATGCGGTGCGTGGGGAGCCCGTGGATCGGCCGGCCCTGGAACTCGATGGTGCCGGCGCGCGCCTTCAGGAGCCCGAGGATCGCCTTGATGGTGCTGGTCTTTCCAGCGCCGTTGGCGCCGAGGATGGCCCGGATTTCTCCCTCGGGGACCTCGAGGCCGACGCCCGCCACGGCGCGGACGGGACCGTACATGACCTCGAGGCCCGTCACCCTGAGGAGAATGCTCACGCCTCCGGTCCCAGGTAGGCCTCGATGACGTCGGGATCCTTCCGGATCTCCGCCGGCTCGCCCTCGGCGATCTTCTCGCCGAAGTTCAGCACGATGATCCGGTCGGAGATGGACATCACCACGTTCATGTTGTGCTCGATCAACAAGATCGTGAGCCCGCGTTGCTTGAGCTTGCCGATGAGCTCCATGACGCCGCGAGCCTCCGCCGGCACCATTCCCGCCGACGGCTCGTCCAGCATGATCAGCTTAGGCTCGGTCGCGAGCGCGCGGGCGATCTCCAGACGGCGCTGGTCGCCGTAGGGCAGCTCGCTCGGCATGAGGAACCGCTTCTCCCAGATCCCCACCCCCTGCAGCATTTCCTCCGCCACCGCCCGCGTCCGCCGGCGTTCGGCCCGGTAGCGCGGGAGGTAGAGGAGGGCGTCCACGAAGGTGGAGCGCGTCCGGCAGTAGCGGCACGCCATGACGTTCTCGAGCGCGTTCAGGTTGGCGAAGAGCTGGACGTTCTGGAAGGTCCGGGCCAGGCCGAGCGCGGCGATGCGATACGGAGGCCAGCCAGTGATGTCCGACCCCTCGAAGCAGATGCGCCCGTCGCTCGGTGTCAGGAGACCGGAAATCATGTTGAACGTCGTCGTCTTGCCGGCTCCATTAGGACCGATCATCGCGGTGATGGCGCCTCGCTCCAGAGTGAACGAGACCTGCGAGACGGCAACGAGCCCGCCGAAGCGCATGGTGACCCTCTCGGTGGCGAGCGCCGCCGTGCCGTCGGTCATCGATGCACCGGCCATGTCGAGGAATTGGTCGGACGGCGTAAGGGACGGGCGGCGTCGAGTCGCGCCGCGCTCGCGGCATGCACTGCGCACGGCACGAAGAGGGCGGCAGCTGGGTGGAAGATGTTCGCCTCTGGCCTCAGGAACCGGGCCGAGGATAAGGGGCGCCGGCCCGGAGTGTCAAGTCGGACGCTCAAACCCCCGAGACCTGTTTGATCTCGGGGGTTTCAAGTGGTTGCGGGGGCCCGCAATTACTTGCAGGCAAACAGGTCGCTGGCGTTCCGGTTCGAGGTTACCGCCTGAAGCCCGGGTCTCAGGCTTGAGAGGGCGGCCTCGGCCTCCACATCTCGGCAGGGCATGAGGAACAAAGGGCGCGTTGTCGGCCGACCGGCGGCCCCGGTGGTCCGGAGCCTCCCCGGGCGGCCCCAGGGCCAGGCCGTGTGCCTCAGCGTCGCGTCATCGCGCGCAGCGATATCAGGGCGCCCACTACGAAGATGAGAGTGGCCAGATAGATCGGGCCCAGGTGCGTCACCCAATTCAACTGAAAGGTGCCCGTGTAGTGGTAGGGCAGCGCTACCGCCAGCGCCACCACGGGCGAGATGACGGCCGCCACCCAGGCCCACATTTCCCCGCGTGCCACGCCGTACCAGGACAACGCGGCCACGGCGATGCCCGTGCCGGCGATGAATCCGGCCGTGGCCACGTGGAGGTGTCCGATGTAGTGGACGATCGCCGGATTGAGGGCGTTCAGTTGGTCCCGCGTGACACCGTTCAGTGTTTCCACGCCTAGCTCGAAGCCGGTGGCGGTAAAATTGCGGATGAAGAACACCACTGCGTAGCCGATGAAGGCCAGGGCCGCGATCACCATCAATACCGCGCCCTGTTTCAGCCCGGGATTCTGGGTCGTCATGTCACCCCTCCTGTCGGTTCGTTCCACCGGTGTTCACCGCATGTGCCGCCTGATCCCGCGCCCCACGACCCCGCGGAGGCCCCTGCCGAATATGTTGCCGTTGCTTTCCTTGCCTGCCTGCGCGCGGTCTTGCCCTGCAGACGGAAACAAGGAACAGGCTATGAATTTGACGCGTAAGAGACATGATGGCTGTCATCAGCCGCGGACTATCCAGGGGAACCTCCTCACAGCGCGGACAAAACCGGGTGCGGCTCGCGCCGCTGGTGCACCGGGTGCGGGCAGCCGTCAAGAGTGTGGGGCGAGCGCGTAGGAAACATAAACCTGCATGTGTCTCACTCACACGGTGACGGACTTGGTGAGGTCTCGCGCCTCCCTCTCAACGAGGTCATCCTCTACCGGAATGGGACCCATCGGGTACGGGACAAGCTGGAGCTTAAACCCCACGAGGTGCCAGAGGCCCACCTTGGTGCCGCTCGGCAGCTCAAAGCGATCGCCGAACAAGAACGAACGCTTGTATCGAATGACCTGTCCGGGCAACAGAAGGTTGACCTTGCGATGCGACGTCGGGGCCGTCGCCACGACCTCGAGGCGACATCCTTTGTGCGGAATGCACGCGATCTCTCCCCTCTCGCCGAACACGACAGCCCCGTAGTAGTCAGACCAGAGTACCTGCATGATCTCGCCCGCCCGGGCGGGGTGAACCGGTATCAATGCTCGAAGGCAATACGCTCCCATGGTGTCCTCCCGTCATTGGCTTGGCCCCGGCGGCTGCAAGCGTTTGCCGTTAGACAACGTTGGGACGAGTGGGGGACCGTGCAGACACGCACGCTCTCGCCGCCCATTCACAGTGGTGAACGAAGGGCATCGAGAAACTGTCCAGGGACCAGATCCAGGGGCATGATTGCCTCCCCAGGGCCGGACTTCCAGCACGGTGACAAGACTGTGCGCCGGCCCATCTAGGGATGTCAAGGTCAGTTCCTCGACCGCGACTTGGATGCGCGGGCTAGTCTCAGCATGCTCTTTCGACCTTCATGGGGAATAGGAGACATAGGTCCGTCTACGGTGCCCGTGGATGTCAAGACCACGGGAGTGAAACGCGACTTCAAGTCCCCAATGCTGGATTCAAGTCCCTCGGACCTCGCTGGTTCAAATCGGGGGTCGGATTTGAACCGACGACCTTTGGGTTATGAGCCCTTCCCGATTCGACACCCGAGCCTAAGCGCCACAAACAACGCGTCGGAAATTAGCACTTCTCACGTAAGTGACTTGGGCTTGTTTGGCTCTCGTTGGGGATAACTTTCTGGGTAATTCCTGGGTGAAGTCTGGGTGGTCGCGCCGAGCAGGATGCTCGTGATGAATCCCTCGTAGATCTCAGGGGGCTTGAGCTCACCGCGCCTCAATGAAAGTGTAGTCCCACACGGTCAACGGAGGGCCTTTGTCCCGTCTCCGCTCATCCAGGCTAGACTCGTCCTTGACGCCCGGCTGTGACGGGTTCGTGCGCCTTGAGGAAGCGCCGCGCGTGCTCCACGACCTCGTCGATGTGCTCGTGCGAATCTTTCCAGGGATAGATGGTCACCTCGGCGTTCGGGGCGAGGCCGGCCACCTCCATCGCGACCTTGTACGGGTGCGCGGGCACGTCGTCAGGCGCTATCAGCAGCGGCGTCTGGATGGAGCGCACGAAATCGCGCGACACGGTGAACACGAAGTCGGCGCGGTTGGTGTACATGCTGGTGAGGTAGTCATGGACCATGTCCATCGTGACGTCCGGGCGCTTCTCGCAGAGCGACGGCCCCCAGCCCTTGATGTTGTTCTGGTAGAACAGGTCCGGGATCTCAGGCCTGAAGCCGCTGGGCTGCATCATCGCGGCCG
>WNFH01004144.1_pt1 | contig 10411 bp, 9 predicted proteins | sample 5400411 | NCBI WGS metagenome assembly WNFH01 (sample SAMN13153347, study PRJNA577476) | soil metagenome | isolation source: 200 cm saprolite under Douglas fir tree site 2 hole 3 | place: USA:California | collected 2015-04-18
TGCCGGTAATTGCCGCGCCGGAACATTTTCACCAAATACCCCGGGAGAAAAAGGAGCAGACCGATTGGCCAAAGCAGATTGTAGATGAGACGAATCACTTTGTGATGGTGGCGGTGCACCGCAGCGAGGATGAGAGGGCGCGTCGCAAAAACAAAACTTCGGTTGCGCCATAAGTTTTCGCACGAACGACATTCCACAACTCCATTTCCGGAAGGCGTTCGCCCGGACGCTTTTCCAAAACGAAGACGCCGTCCGGCTGGAGCAATTGGGCCAAGCGCTCATTTCGCAGGATTTTTTTCGTGAAACGCTCTCCGGATTTCGCTTTTTCGTAGGGGGGGTCGGCGAAAATGATTCCGAATGTTTCGGTCAGAGGAGAACGCCGCAGGAATTCAAAAACTTCCTGCGGACGAACACAGCCTTGCAGATTCGTCTTCGCCAGATTTTTCTTAATAGCCGCAATCGATTGTCGATCTTCCTCGACAAAAAGAACCGACGCTGCGCCGCGGCTGAGCGCTTCGATGCCGAGGGCACCGCTTCCAGCGAAAAGATCAAGAATTTTCTCACCGATGATTTTGTCCGCCAAACTGGAGAAGATGGCAGCCTTGACGCGATCCATCGTCGGGCGCACGCCGCGTTTCGGCACGTCGAGTTGGATTCCACCGGCGGAACCCGCGATGACTCTCATGGCGGAGAGGGTGTTGCAGTCACAGCGGGCGATAGCGAATCGGTCGTCGCCGCGGGCGTGGGCGTAGGAGTTGCCTCTTCCGGTTGTCTCGCCGTGGCGTCGGCCGGCTTTTTGTTCTTGGAGCGTTCTGATTTTTTGCCACCAAAAAAGCCGCTGACGAAATCCTTGAGATCGCGCCCCACCATCCTTTCCATCAAGTTCGACTTTGGACGGTCAAGCGTTCCCGCCACTTGAAAATCAACCGCGGAATATCCCGCTTCACTGATCGGTCGAAAATTCTCACGGATGGGCTTGAAAAGCTGGGCGCGAATTTTTTCATTGATGGCAAGTTGGGAGTCGAGCCGCAACTTTCCGCTAAACGTCACCGTGCCGGCGGCGGAGAGTCGAATGTTTGGTGAACGCAAGGTGAGTTCATCAATGGTTACCAACCCTGGACTGATGTGATACTTTGCCTGCGCCTGCTCGAGATGCAGCTGAGTGAGCTCCTCAATCTGTAAAATCTGGCCGAGCGCAACCAGCAGACTGTATTGCTGGAGTTGCCCATCGCGCAGGAAAATCTGACCAGCGCCGGTGAGCGCATTGGCATCGTCGGTTTTTCCCGCGGCTTCGAAGCTTCCTTCGAGTTTACCCTGCACCATGCCTTTGGGGCCGCCGGCTTCGGCCACAATCTGATCGGCTTGGATGTTTTGAAACATCACACTCAACGTAAACGGAGAGTCTTCCGATTGCGGCTCCATCGTGAAATGGCCGCTGATGTCGCCGCTGCCGGCGTGCGCCGAGATCTTCGCAAGGTCCAATTCTTTTGGATCATAACGAAGAGGCGATTGCAATCTCTCGAGGAAAAACCGATCGCGCAGTGATACTTTCGCGACTTTTGCGTTGCCGCGAAGAGCCTGGGCGTTACCCAAGCTTGAATGAAAATCGACCCCTTCGAAAACCGCAATTACGTTCCCAGATCGGTCAAGGAATCTGAAACTGCCTTGTGTGACATTGACGCGTCGAACCTCCGGAACAAAACCGATGTTTGTTTTGTCAGCCTTGAAGTTTGTGTTCGTAATGTTCGGTGTCGGTGCAAGCGGCATTGGGGCTATAGTTTCCGCCGACGATTCGGAAACCGCCGCACTTTCGACCGGGAGCGAAGCTGAATGTTTTTCGTCTCGCGAACCGGGCAATCTCCATTTCCCGTCTGCGTTTTGTGGCCAGACCACGTCTGGAGAAAGCAGCGACACCTCTTTGATCACCAGCTGCTTCGAGAAGAGGGAAAGCAAACGGAGATGAAGATGAAAACTTTTTGCTTCCAAAAAGTTGCTCGAACTTGCGCTCGAGATTTGCGGAACGGTGATGCCGGTCAACGTCAATCCGCCCCACGGGGTGACACTAATGCGCCGGATATGGAGCGCGGTGCCGATCCGTTGGCTGAGTTCCTGCTGAATCCTTGCTTGAGCCCCTTGCGATTGCACATACAAGTTCAGGCCAATCAAGGTAATCGTAACGAGCGCAAAAAGTGCCCAAATAATGAATAACGCAATTCGGCGGAAGTTCCCCACGCCGAGACGTTACGCAGACCAAGTTTGAAGAAAAGATCAAAGCCCAAGTTTAAGTTCTCGGTTCGTGAATAACACCGTCGTCATTCTCAATCCTGCTGCCCATGGCGAGAAAGCGAGCCGCTGGCGCGCGTGTGTGGAATCGCTGGCGCGCGATTCCATAGTATGCGCCACGGCGCAACCCGGCGAAGCGGAAGCATTCGCGCGTCACGCCGCGAGCGAAGGTTTCGAAAAAATCGTGGCGGCGGGCGGCGACGGCACAATCAATGAAGTGGTAAATGGCCTTGCCGGCAGCGCCGCCATGCTCGGCCTGCTGCCGATCGGCACGGTCAATGTTTTCGCGACCGAGCTCGGTTTGCCCTTGCACAATCTCCAATCGTGTTGGGACATCATTCAAGAAGGACATACACGCCTTGTCGATCTTCCGAGCGCAAATGGAAAGCATTTTGTCCAGCTCGCCGGCGTCGGACTCGACGCCCAGGTCGTCAAAGAGACCAGCGCCGCTTTCAAACGCAATTTCGGTCCGCTGAGTTACCTCATCTCCGCCGCGCAAATCGCTACCCGCCGGCCGCCACGACTGTTCATCGAATCGGAGAACACAGCGATTGAAGAAGGATCTTTTGTTCTTGTCGGAAACGGTCGCCACTATGGCGGACCATTTCCTTTTTTTAAACATGCCGTCATCGATGATGGTTTACTGGATGTGGTGGCGTTCAAGCGACTTGGCTATCTGGAGATCATTAAATATCTGCAGGATGTTTTTTTTAGTTCGGAAATTCGTCTGCCGGAGGTGGAATATTTTCAAACGCGGCGATTGCGGATAACGAGCGATCAGGACGTTCCGGTCGAACTAGACGGCGAACTAGTCGGCAATTGCCCGGTAGAGTTTCAAGTACGCGAGAAAAAGCTGCGCGTTCTCGCGCCTGCGCCATCGCAATAGCCGGTTCGCGCGAAGGGCTTTTCTGCTCTCATCCCGTCTCGGCGCGGAATTGAGAATCGACAATCTGATTGCGTTGCGATACTCTCGCAAAATGCGTCTGTCTGGCCGGAAATCTTCGCCCTACACGCGGCGTTGGACGCAGCGCCAGTGCTTCGTCTTGTTGATCTTGATCAGCGCGAACGTGGCGGTGTTTGTCGCGCAACTTTGTGTCGAACTTTATCAACCGGGTTTCGTGCGCGATTATCTTGGCTTGAGCGATCGCGGCGTCCGCGACGCTTATGCCTGGCAGTTTGTCACCGCGATGTTTTTACACGACGGCCCGTGGCATTTGCTCGGAAACATGCTCGTCCTGTATTTTCTCGGACGCGATCTTGAATCGATTCTCGGACAGCGACATTTTCTTTATCTTTATCTCGCCGGCGCGGTCGGAGGCGAACTTGGCCATCTTTTTCTTATGCCGTCCGATTCGGTTTTGCTGGCGGCCTCTGGCGGCGTTGCGGCCGTCCTCGTCGCGTATGCGACGATCCTGCCGGAGCTGGAGTTGACGACGCGAATTTTCTTGGTCGTTCCGCTGCGTTTAAAGGCGAAGCATCTTGCCTATGGCGCGACCGCGCTCGCAATCGTGTTGCTTTGTATCGACCGCACCCGCACCGTCAGCCACAGTGCATATCTTGGGGGTTGCGCGGCGGGCTGGCTCTACGCGCATCTGCTGGGCTTTGGGCGAACGTCGTTTCTCCAGCGTCACTTGCAGCAACGGCGGGCGGCGGCCGCACGGTATGAGCGATTGAGCATCGACGAGCTGATGAACGAAGAAATCGATCCCTTACTCGAAAAGATTTCGATCTACGGTCTCGTCAGTTTGACGAGAAAAGAACGACGCAACCTCTGTAAAGCTCGCGAGACAATTCTGCAGAAAACCCACGCGGCATAACGGCGATTGGTCTGGTGGCAGTTGGATCTGACAGCTGGTCTTGCGGGTAGATTCGCGGCATGTTCCGCGTAATGGATCGTAGTGATCGCTGGATTCAGGAAAAAGCGGCCGCTTCCTTAGACCCGGCGCAAGTAGAAACCGCCCTCTGCCGGCTTAGCGAAACCTGGCCGCTAACCGCGCCGCCGATTGTCGAGCTAATCGAACAATTTTCACTGGGCGAAGCCGCCCTGCTTCATCTTCTTGCCCTCTCGAGCATTTGCGCGACGAGATTGATGCGGCAGCCCGAGATCCTCATCTGGCTCGGACAGCCCGAAGTCTGTCTGGCGGCGCGCGGTTACCCGCAAATGGCCGGCGATTTGCACACGCTCGCCGGCGATTCACTCGCCTCTGAAAATTTCCGAGCTTTGCGTCTGTGGAAAAGTCGCGAGATGGTGCGGATCGCTCTTCGCGAACTCGCAAATGTCGCACCGCTCGAGGAAACAACGGGCGAGCTTTCGCAGATCGCCGAGATTTGCATCCGCCGCGTCTTCGAACATTGGAACGCGGAATTCCGGCAGCGTCACGGTTCTCCCAACACCGAACTTACTATTCTCGCTCTCGGTAAACTCGGCGGGGCCGAGCTCAACCACAGTTCCGATGTCGATCTTATTTTTCTTTACGGCGAGGAGGGCCAGCTCTCGCCGCGCTTTTCGTATCACGAGTTCTTCAATCGCCTGGCCGAAAAATTTCTCGAGGCTTTTTCGACCCCTGACCCGCAAGGTTCACTTTTTCGTGTCGATGTTCGGCTGCGCCCCGAAGGTTCCGCCGGCCCGTTGGCGCGATCGCTTGAAAGCATGGAGCACTATTATGGCGGTTTCGGGGAAACCTGGGAGCGCCTGGCGTTGATCAAGGCTCGCGGGGTCGGCGGCAGTCGTGAGCTCGCTTACGAATTCTTGCGGCAACATCAACCTTTCATTTACCCGAAAAGTCCCACACCCGATCTGCTCGAAGAGATCGCCAACATCAAACGACGGATCGAACGCGATGTTGTCGGACAGGAGAATCTGGGACGCGACGTCAAACTCGGTCGCGGCGGGATTCGCGAAATCGAGTTCGTTGTGCAGACGCTCCAATTTATTCACGGGGCCCGGCACACCTTCCTGCAGGAACCGAGCACATTGAAGGCGCTCCGGGGTCTTGCCCAACTCGAACTGATTCCGCCCAATGAAATTGTCGGTCTTGACCGCGCGTATCGCTTCCTGCGCCGCACCGAGCACCGTTTGCAGATCGAAGCCGAGCAACAAACCCACACCATTCCCGCGACGCCGGAACACTTGCGACGACTCGCGCTGAGTCTCGGATTTGGCTCGAGAGAGGAATTCACATCTGCGCTCGAGCGGGAAATGCTCACCGTGCGCGCGGTTTTTCGCCGTCTCATCGCCGAAGCATTGCCGGACAAGAAAGGTGAGCCGGTCGATTCCGGGATCTTTGCCAACCAATCAGGCGCCGGGAAGGCTCTGACCGGACTGGGTCAAGGGCCGAGCGGCGCACACGTTTCTCCCCGGACCCGGCAGGCTTTCCGCAAGCTGCGGCCTCTCCTGCTCGCTCAACTCGCAAAGACGGCCGACCCGGACGCGACCCTCAATCAATTTGCTCGATTCGTCGAAGCTTACGGACTGCGCAGTATGCTTTTTGAGTTGCTGGTGACAAATCCGAAACTGCTTGAACTGCTCGTCAAAACTTTTGATGCAAGCCGATTCGCGAGCGATTTGCTCGTGCGCCACGCACAACTCCTGGAGGACATCACCCGCGACGAAAAACTCGACTGTTCCATCGAGATGGCCGGTCACCTCGAACAACTCAGGTCGCTCGGAAAAAAAGGGACGGCCCTCGACAGACTACGCGCTTATCGTCAGGCCCAACTGTTCCGAATTCTTTTACGCGACGTTCTCGGCTTGGCCGATTTCGCGACAATGTGCCGGGAGCAATCGACGCTGGCAGAAGCCTGTTTGGTTTGCGTGAATGAAATTCTTGGCGGCGCCGAGCTGACTATTATCGCGATGGGAAAATTTGGCGGACGCGAAATCACTTACGGGGCCGACCTCGATGTTCTCTTTGTCGGACATGAAAGTCGCGACGCAGAAAAACTTTTGTCGGTGATGGCGCAACCAAGCGCGGAAGGAAATCTTTCGCGCGTTGACGCCCGGCTGCGACCGGAAGGAGAAAAGGGGCCTCTCGTTTGTTCGCTTGAGACTTACCAGCGCTATTATGCCGAGCGAGCGCAGCCGTGGGAGCTGCAAGCGTTGACCCGCGCTCGTCCTGTCACCGGCCCGCTGGCGAAGGAGTTTATGGCGATCGCCAAAAACGCCTGGCACAAGGCCGGCCAACATGTCGATCTTTACACGAAGATCGACGACATGCTCGAGCGAATCCGGCGCGAGCGGAGCAGTGGAGACGAGTTTCTCGATTTCAAAACAGGCAGCGGTGGAATTATTGAAGCCGAATTTCTGGTTCAGGCGCTACAGATGCGAAACGCGATTTGGGAGCCGAACTGGACAGGCGCGGTCGATCATTTGCGCGAGGTCGGTCACTTCACCGAGTCAGAGGCTCGCGCCTTGAAAGGCGCTTATGAATTTCTTCGCGGCTGTGAATCTGTTTTGCGACGTTGCGAGAACAAAAGTGTTTCCGCCTTGCCGACCGATCTGAAGGAGCAGCGAAAACTCGCAAAACGGCTTGGTCACAGCGATGCGAATGTCTTCACGAAAAAATATGCCGATGTACGGGAAACGATGCACGCGCTTTATCAGCGGCACATCACGAAAACGTTGGGCTAGCTCCTAGCGAGAAAATTTGCGACTGCATGGAGAACGAGAAAAGTCGCGATCAGTCCGGCGAAAACGATTACGAAAACCAAACCAAGAACAGCGCCGATAAAAATCCAATCGCCTTTGCGCGATCGATTCGGACGCTCGATGTGCCGCTGGAGCAGATCGTAATTGCGTTTGTTCGCTCTGAACCAGAAGGCGAAAACGGAGCCGAGCACCGGCACGACGCCGATCAATTCATTGGTCAAAATATTCAGCGCCATGCGCGCGAGCAGGATCTTGGGTAAGCCGCGCGAAACTGCGTAAATCAAAACGGAGACGGAGATAAACGCGGCGCTGACATCACCGAGCACCGGCACGAAATCGATCAACGGGTTAAGACCAAAGCGAAACTTGGTTCCGGGCACGCGCAGCAGGCCGTCCATGATAATGGCGACCCATTTGAAGAGCGGCTCGAGCGACGCTCGTCGTTGTTTTTGCTCGGGCGGGAGAACTTCCCACTCGACTTCGCATGCGTCCAGCGGCTTCAGTTTAGATCGACAATCGCAAGCGCGATTGTTTATCCCGGGATTTCCTTCAACATCTGAGTGTTCGTTGGAAACTTTTTCACGAACATCAAAAGGCGTTGGATCGCTTCCTCCGGCTTGTGACCGGCGAGGCCACGACGAATCAAATTGATTTTCTCCAACTCCCAGGGTTGCAGCAGCAGCTCTTCGCGGCGTGTTCCAGAGAGGAAAATATCGATCGCCGGATAAATACGCTGATCGCTGATCTTACGATCGAGCACCATCTCCATGTTCCCTGTGCCTTTGAATTCCTGAAAGATCAACTCGTCCATCCGGCTCCCGGTTTCGATCAATGCCGTCGCAACAATGGTAAGCGAACCGGCCTCTTCCGTATTGCGCGCTGCCGCAAAAATTTTTCTGGGAATTTCCATGGCACGAGCATCGATACCGCCGCTCATGGTCCGCCCGCCGCCGGCCATCGCATTGTTAAACGCGCGCGCCGTTCTTGTAATCGAATCGAGCAGGATGAAAACATGGGTCCCGGCTTCGACCAGCCGCTTGGCCCGCTCAATGGCGAGTTGCGCAATGCGGGTGTGGCTTTTGATGTCGCTGTCATTCGAGCTCGCCATTAATTCCGCCTTTGGATGCGAGCGCCGGAAGTCGGTGACTTCTTCCGGGCGTTCATCGACAAGCAAAATGATGACATGCATCTCCTTGTGATTTTTCGTGACTGCCTCAGCGATATGATGGAGCAGCGTCGTTTTACCCGTGCGCGGCGGAGCGACGATCAAACCGCGCTGGCCCATGCCGAGCGGCGTCATTAAATCCATGATCCGGGTCGTATATCGATCCGGCACGGTCTCGAGCTTGATCCGTTTATTGGGGTTGATGGTCGTAAGTTCCTCGAACGGCCGCAGGCCCTGATATTTGGCGGGCTCTCCCCCGTTGATCGTGAGCAGTTTCGTCAATTGCGGACCGCGATTGCCGCGCCGCGTCTCGCCGTAAATCCACATGCCGTCACGCAAGCCGAAGCGCCGCACAATTTCCGGCGTGACGAAAATGTCCTGTGGCGTTTGCACGAAGTTGCGTTTCGGGTCCCGCAGAAAACCGAAACCCTTGCCGGAAATTTCGATGATGCCTTCTCCAAACTCCGGTTCTCGTGAGATTTGTTCGCCCGTTTCGACCGCACTCTCTTCAGCTTGTCGATCTAATGTTTCAACACCAGGATTTTCCCCTGCAGGATCGACCACGCCGGACGATGAATTTGATGATTCGGGATGTGACTGGTTGAAACTTTCATTGCGCTCGCCGTGATCGTAATAACGCCGCCGCGGATAACGGCGGCGCGGCCGGCGGCGCCGCTGGTCGGGGATCGTGGGTTCAGTTTCCACCGGTGGAGGGCGGTTCTCGTTTTCTTGGTCCATAACTAAAAGAATCTGGTCGCTCGCCGCGGCGAGCGCGGGCCGCGTCGTCTCCTGCGGCAGTTAAATTTTTCAGGCCGGCAATCTGGCCAGTAGTTCGTCGGGAATATCTAGGTTTGAATAGACGTTTTGCACGTCGTCGTCGTCTTCGAGTTCGTCACATAATCGCAGCACCTGTCGCGCCACGGTTTCATCGGCAACCGGAACAGTCGTATCGGGAATGAACGTAAACTTTTGCCCATCGGTCGTAACACCCGCTTGTTTGAGCGCCTCAGCTACGGCATAGAGCTGATCGTGGGAAGTGGTAATAAGATACTGGTCTTGCTCGGTTGTCAACTCCTCTGCTCCCGCGTTTAAAGCAAGCTCAAAAATGCGCTCCTCATCAATCGAATCGCGCGGGACAATGATTTGTCCCTTCTTGTGAAACATGTATGAAACACTGCCACTGGAACCAAGATTGCCATTGTTCCTGGTGAAAATGCTGCGAATCTCGGCCGCCGTGCGGTTTTTATTGTCCGTCGCTGCTTCGACGATCACCGCCACTCCGCCCGATGCGTAGCCTTCATAGACGATCTCGTCGAAATGCGCCGCTTCATTGCCTTCACCAGTACCTCGTTTGATGGCACGCTCGATGTTGTCATTGGGCATACTTTGCGCACGCGCGGCCTGGACCGCGCTCCGCAGCCGCGGGTTGCCATTCGGATCTCCACCGCCGGTCTTCGCCGCAATACTAATTTCCTTCGACAATTTGCTAAAAATCTTGCCGCGTTTCGCGTCAATCGCGCCTTTGAAACGCTTGACCTTCGACCATTTGCTATGTCCCGACATAAATGTGCGGAATATTTTAAGACTGCAAAATTTGCCTAACGAATAATTCTAAATTTGGAACAGCGCGCCCCGCGAGAGACAGACAAAGAGGCGGACTAACTATCGCAAATTTAGCCGCAGCCGACCCGATTTGTCAATCGGGCCGGAACGATTGCGTCGACCTAGCTCGCCAATGGTCCGTGTCAATATTCATATCGACGCGGACCGTCTGATTCGAGACAACCGTGAACCGTTGCGGTTTCGCGTGGAGGTGCCCGCGTGTGCGTCCTTGTGTGCGTCCTTGCACATCCAGAACGTAATCGCCCGGCGGCAGCACAGCACGATAGTTTCCGTTCGTGTCCGCACTAATCCGCGCGATTTCTTTTTGTCCGTCCACGCTCAAGATGAGCAGCGGATAATCAGCGTAGTTTTCCGCCATCACCGTCGCCGCGTTTTCATCGCCGAGGTCGACCGGCTTGGACGAAAGGATCTTCAGATGTCCCTCCATGACGCCCGACGGCAAAGCATCACTCGACGTAGCGCTACCGGCGAGCGCCAGAAAAATGCACCCAACAATCAGGTTCTTGAGGAACACAGATTACCTCGTCGAGTATCCAAGCGGGGCAGATTTTCGCTGCCCCGCCTGGAAAAGCTAAACCTGCTACAGCTTCAGTCTCCAGGCACCGCGGCCGTGCGTTGCCGCGTACAGGACGCGGGCATTCACGTCGATCGTCAGTCCGTAAACCGCCACTGGCGGCAGACCGCCGGCAGCC
>WNFH01018183.1_pt1 | contig 10411 bp, 10 predicted proteins | sample 5400411 | NCBI WGS metagenome assembly WNFH01 (sample SAMN13153347, study PRJNA577476) | soil metagenome | isolation source: 200 cm saprolite under Douglas fir tree site 2 hole 3 | place: USA:California | collected 2015-04-18
CCAGCAATAGCTGTCTGCGATGGCACGACCACCAGGTCATAGGTTGGCCGCCAGTTCTGGCTAATGGCCTGGGTTCCTTGCAAATCGACCGTATTAGTTGTCGCGCTCAATAGCACGAGTCCACAAGCAGCCAGCAAAAAACCACTGCTTACCAGGATATTTTTTCCTCGTTGACGTTGCAGCGTCAAAAGAATGTAGAGCCACATATTTGCCTCTTTCTTTTGAAATACAGCCATTACACGTACAACCGATATTGTAGCAATACCTTCTTCTAGTTTATCATGTCCTGAGGAATCAGGGCATTTGTTAGTTTATCCCGAATACTCTTACTTGGGTAGAGTAATCCAGTTGATAGAACTTTGCCGTGAGCATCAATGGCACAATAGGCAGGAGTCATATGAATCTTGTAATCGTAAAGAAAAGAATTACAAGAACGAGGGGCAAGCAAGATCTGCAAATGAATGTGAAGTTTTTTCACAAAGGCAGCGGTGGTTTCTCTAGCAGTACTGCTCACATAAACCATGTCAAAACCATTTGCCTTCAGTTGGGGTGCCAGAGCTGTGCATATTTGGAGAGCCTTAGAGGAGTGTCGCTCAGGAGCAAAGAATACAAAGACCACTGGGTATCCACTAAAAGTATTGCGGGTAACGACTTCAACACTCAAGGTTTGAGCAGTAAACATCGGAGCATCCTCTCCCGTTAATAGGCCTATAGGGACGGAATTAAACTTTTTAGAGGATGAAAAAAAGAGAGCGTTTTTGCCCTTATATGGCAATTTTAGCAACATCACACCAAGAATATGATTAAATGGCAGAGGTCCCCAGGTAAAAGAATCGATGCTAGCTCGATGATTATCACCACTGACAAAAACATGCCCCCGAGGGACATGCCAGATTTGCTGAGAGTAATTCCCCACGCTAGTTTGAGGAAAGATATTGCTATTTATCTTATCGTTTGCTGGGTAAGTAAATATTTCTCCTCCTACTGCTATAATGCGCTTAATATATGAGGTAGTATTAAAAAGATGCTGTCCTGTAGTTGGAAGATGCTCGGGTGTGACTAATACAATCTGACCCTTCCGCAACCATTTTTTGGGCCAACGGCGCAAAACAAGCACGCGATCACCATGTTCTAATGTAGGAGACATGCTCTGAAGAGCAACGGTGACCACAACGAGTAAATACCGAGCACAAAGGATTACGATAAGCAGTAACGTTACAATACAATATGTAATGCCAAGCCAAAGTGGGATGAGCAACGAAAAACTCCTTTAAGCTTAACTCCCGCGTAGAGCATTAGAAATAGATATCTATTTCTAATGCTCTACTGTTTTTCCATTACGTAAGGACTTGAAGGAACTCCTGAGGAGTTTTAACAATATTCACAGATAGTCCTAGCAATGTAAAGGCAAGCGCCTCCGCCGCAACCAGGCAAAAAGGTATAGAGATCTGCGATTTTTCCCTTATCGCCTTCAGCACAATCCAAGTGGAAGCAGGCAGTTTCACAATAATAGCAGTTTACTGCCAGAGCCGCCGTCTTTGGAAGAATCCGATCTACCATTCTGTCAATCACAATACTCAAAAAAGCTATCCGCCTACTAAAACGGTCAACAGCCTGGAGTAATCCGGCATTAATCTGCTGCATGGAACTTTCCTCCTGTGAAATTATGATCTACTACCATTTGAAAAAATTTCAACTTAACAAAACCGATGCATATCACCTCCTTACTGCTTTTTCACTAGTGATTGGAAGAGAGAAGTATTTCTTGAGAGGAGAAAACTTCCTGATCGTGTACCCAAGACTCAACAAACATTTTCCACATATTATCCGCTAGGAATCCTGATGCTTGCACCATTCCCCGTTCGTTGACAACGCAATAAGACGGGACACCTACTGCTCGATAATCGCTGAAGAATGAAGACTGAAGGCGTGGCGCGACCAGAACAGGAGTGTGGATGTCAAATTCTTCCACAAAGGAGCGCGTCTCTTGTACTTCACTACTGCTTACTAGAACCAATTCAACGCTAGCCTGCGTTGCTTTGGGTGCTAACGCCAAGAGATCAGGCATTACTTTGCGATAGGGGGTACATGTTGTGGAGATAAAGAAGAAGGCTACCTTGCATCCCAAATAGGTAGAGAGGTGAACTGTTTCGCCGGTCAAGCTCTGGGCTGTGAAATCCGGGGCGATTTCTCCTGCTTTGAGTCCCGTCTTTTGTATGCTTTGAGAGCTAGCATCACCGCGGTGTATAAGCGCCAGAGTTAAAAGAAGATTAAATAAGACGACCAACCACAAGAGGATGAAGTTCACAACGAACATGGTTTCCAACGGTTCTCTCCTTCTCTTGCATGTCACGCAAATAATCATCCCTGACGAAAGAGTTGTACAATCTCGTCAGACTGTATCCAGATCACTACAAATACAACTGCTCCAAGTCCAGTTAGTACCCACTCGACTAGATTCAAGCTTCCCTGAGTATTCTTTGTCCAAGCAAAGACTCCGTAGCCTCCAAGAGCACAGAGGATCAACCCAACATTCCGCCAGACATCAACGTGAGATACTTGTTTCGTGCTTGCGCCAAAACAGTTACAGGAGGTACGAATCCTTCTGACTAAAACAGATACAAGTGCAATACAAAAAAGGAGCAGGAGGAAGATTGCAAGGGCAAAGCCAAAAAGGAGAAGCGGACCACCAATGATAACAAATACAACGACGGCAAATTCCCCGCATATGAAAAGGATTGCAGCAGCGCCGCAGAGCCGTCTTGGAAGGATGTGAAAATTGCTAATGGCCTGCCTAAATTGGGCCATATGTAGCACTTTGCTAACGCTCGACACCACAAACACTAATCCAATCACCACCCTGCAAAAAGCGAGCATGTACAGTGACATCATCGTCGTGAGCATAATTACCTCGCCAAAAAGCATATTTCTGCCAGCTTGTTTTTCCGGTCTGGTAGCTCCCAGGTTCTTTTATCCCAAACAGAAGCATACCTGAAAAGAGAACAAGAGTGAGAGAGCGGGGACCCGACTTTGAGGGGAACTAAGACCCGACTTTGCGCGGAACTGAGACCCGATCTGAAGAGGAACCAAGACCCGATTTGGTGAGGAACTGAGACCCCATTTGGGTACATCTGACAATTGTCCTAAAGCAAGGATAGGCATTTTTGAAGGCACTGAACTGCGATCTGTTTGCTTTTGGACCTAGCAAGCTCAGGACAAGCCCTTGCTGCTAAAGATCCTTGTTGTGCGAGCTGGTGAGAACATATCCTACCTCACGGATCGGAGAAATTTTTAGAGGTGGATACAGTTTGTCGAGCTTAGCACGGATGCCAGATAAAGCTCGATGGACTGATTTGAGCTCTTGCTTGAAGGCCTTCGATCCTAATTGTTGTGCCTCTTGTAATCTTTCGCGACAATCGGCGGGAGAAAGCGACGTAAGGCTTGCGAGGAGGACCTCGTGAGGGGCATAGTAGGGGTAAGACGCCAGAAGGGTGAGAAGAAGACTCCACTCGTTCCTTGTGAACTGCTGCTGGGCAAGGATATGAGGAGCATGCGTGTTAAGAAGACTGAGCATCCGAGCCTTTGCATTTAACTCCAATTTATAATCGGAAGGAAGCAGACTTTGCACAATAGATTCAGCAACAGATAGCAGTGTATCTTGGTCCGAAGTATCCGTTGATTCATGTCTAGCCATGATAATACTTGCCTCCTGGCGATCATCTCGAAGAATGATGTAAAATACGGCAAGAAAATCGTAGAACTTCTATAAAAAAAGGGAGAAGTGAACTGAATTCTGACAAGTCTTCATACTTCTCAACGCATGATTTTCTGCGGTATTGAGCCTCCTTTCGACTTTCATCATGGCCCACCGGCACCAGGCGTAAAGGCACCTATTTCCCAAAACACAATCGAGGAGAAACACTTGACTATATCGTAGCAGAAGACGAGCACATGCTTACCTACAAGCGCATAACCACATCTATGATACCACAAAACCCAGTTATTATCAATAGAGCTTTTTTATTAGAAATAAAGAAGTTCAATTGAATAGGTATATATTTACATTGCTTATAAATATCGTGACATTTGTCAAGACACTTGTCACGATACGTGTTACACGTGTCTTCTTCTGAAACCCTTTGACCTATATCATGGTATGATGGGAAAAGGGTTGTTTGAAGGAGAGCAACGAGTATGAACTACATAGCATTGAAGATGCCATTGCTTGCACCTCTTCCTATTCCCATGGCGTTGCATCTTTTCAAGTGGCAGCGCAAGCACCTGAAGAAACATGCAAAGGCACTCGCACCTGAGGAACTGGATCACGCGGCTTGGTTACTGCTCGAAAACAAAGTACGGGAAAAGCGAGATGCAGTCTATACTCTGATGAATCCCGTAATGCAAGCTGAGAAGAGTTCAAGAGAGACAGGTCTCTCGACAACCTGGATGCTGCAAGCGTTAACGGCTCACATGCCAGGGAGACAACCTGTGCCTTCCCAAACGCTCTCCCTGTGGCGCGAGCGTAATCTGCTGCGCTATCGAGAATGGGGTCGCCCCGACGCTGATAGTGCAGCCGCTTTGCTGCTTGCTCGGATGGTTGACGAGCGCATCCGCAATTGGCTGCCCACCACTCTTGGAGAAGATGAGCCACACTGGTGGTGCTGGCGACAGGATACACCTGAAATGACACCTATCCCTTGTCCAATTCCGTTGCCTGCCGATCTTCCTCTTTTGGCGCTCTTATGGACGCCCTGGGGAGGAGCCGCTTGGGACCCCCATTGGCTGAAGATAGGTAACGATTTGGGGGCAATTCGATGGGCAGGAGCAGTGAGTGAGCATCGATGTGTGCGATGGACGATCAGCCAGCAGGAGCTACAACGCTGGGACCCCGAGGTCGCAGCCCTCACGATCGATTCGCCAGAATGTGCCGAGGCTATTTCGCACACGCTGGCACAGCTCGCCCTGTTCCGCCTGGCGAGAACGCGACTGAACTTCTCCACTCGCTCTTGACAGGCATGCTCATACCGCCGAAGCGGAAATGGCACGTCTGCTTCGTGCGGTGGTGCGAAACGTCATCGACATTACGGGCGACCGCGATTGCTTCAGGCGACCCTTGGAATCGCCCGGCCGCTGGCAACTGCGATGAGTCACTCTCTCACGCCTCCACACGGCGCAGCTGTTCCAGGTGCACACGCCTGTCGGCGAGCGCTGCCAGTTCGGGGTCATGCGTGACCATGACCAGGGTCTGATGACCGCTGCGCTGCAATTCACGCAGGACCGCCAGCACCTCCAGGCCGGTCGCCGGGTCCAGGTTGCCTGTTGGCTCATCTGCCAGCACCACCTTTGGGTGATTGATGAGGGCACGCGCAATCGCGCAATCGCCACGCGCTGCTGCTCTCCACCGGAGAGCCGCGCGGGTGGATGGCCCAGCCGATCTCCCAGTCCCACGCTCTCCAGCAGTTCCCCCGCTCGCTGCCTCAGATCGAAGCCCAGTTTCCGGCGATAGGGCAGCAGCGGAACCATCACGTTCTCTAACGCCGTCAGATTGGGCAGCAGGTAATAGAGCTGGAACACGAACCCGACCTGTTGTCGCCTGAAATCCGCCGCCTCTAGCCCGCGCAGGCGATGCACAGCCATCTCTTCCAGCCAGATCTCCCCGCTGTCCGGGCTATCCAACGCGCCCAGCAGCGAGAGCAGGGTGGTCTTGCCAGATCCCGATTGACCGGTAATCGCGATAAACTCACCTCTTTGCACCGCTAAATGCACATCCTCCAGCACCCGCAGCCTGCCGTTCGGGAGCGCATATGTCTTGGTCAGGTGCTCGACCCGCAAAATCGTCTCGCGGCTCTTTTCAACCTCTTCTCCGGCCTGCTCCGTTTCACGCTGTTCTTCCATGGTTTCTTTCCTACTACCTTGTTCTCGGTGAGCGTCCTCTCTTTAGAGAAGTAAATCCCAGCTCTTAATCGGCTGAAACATGCTTGCCAGCGCCAACAATCGCTGCACGGGTAGCTTGCTGGTGATCTGGCATACCATGCCATGTTGATACCACTGCAGCGCATTATTGCCTGCATCATCCCGGAACAATTGCCCTTCCATCGTGCCAATGCGCACCGGTTTCGCTATCGATGATGAAAATGGTCCATAGGAGGGCTGCTCGTATAGTAACACATCTTGTCCCGCTATCCGGTAGTCCGCCACAAACGTCACCAGGACATTTGGATCGCTCTGATCGGTAATCACCCCATACGCTGCTCCCTGCGTATCACTGGGAAGCGCCGCCGGCAGCAGTGGCAGTGGCTTCAGACCTGCATGCGGACGCGCCAGCGTGGCCATAGATACGACGTTGATCTGATCCAGTGAGGTCGAGGCGTACCATGCTCGCGTCGCACCTCCCCAGACTGCCTGCAGCCCCCCCGCGCTCATCACCCCCACGACCAGCGCCACAACCAGCAGGGTAGCAACGAGTACAGCTAATCGTAGGTGATGCACGGGTCTACGCCGCGCCCTGGCATACTTGACCCGTAAATGTGCTGGTAAGCGTTGATGGTGTATCTCGGCTGCCCTGCGTATCTCTTGCAGGGGTGCAAGCGCTGTCACCAGGCACGTCGCAAGCTGGAGCAGCTCGTCATCGCCGGCAGATGAAACACTCTTTCCCGAGGCTATCGTGTCCAGCTTCTCTAGCCACGCCTCTGTATCTCGTTCACGATGATCCTCCATCACGCCCTCCTTCCCCATCGAGTGCAGCACGCAGCCGCCGCAGCGCCCGGTAGAGCAGCGAGCCAACCGTTCCCTCCGGTATCTGAAGCACACGTGCAATTTCCCGGTTATGCAGGCCCGCGACAAACTTCAATCCTATCGCCACGCGCTCGCGCTCGGTCAGTTGCTCGAGATGCGCAAGCAGATACCTCTGCTCCTCGCTCGCTATCGCCGCCGCCTCTAAAGACTCCGCCTGTGGGTGCTCTTCCGTAATCAACTGTTCTAGTGAGACGGTTGGCTTGCAGCGCCGGAAGTAATCCGTGGTACAGTTGCGAGCTACGCGAAAGAGCCAGGGACCGGCGGTATCGGGCGCTTGCATATCTGCCAGGTGCACGAGTGCCTTCTCGAATACCAGCGAAGCCAGGTCTTCCGCGACCTCCGGTTTGCCGACGAGAAAGCACAAAAAGACCAGGATGCGCGGATAATATTGCCGGTAGAGCGCATCAAAATCCGTATAGTGATCTCCTGCGATTGACTCGCTCCACTCTTTCTGCCTCACAAACGACGACCATGCAGCGGAGATAGCTATTCTTCTCATATCCATAAGCTACTCCCCCTACCTCTACTCGGCCCGCAGTACGTCAACGACCTGTACCCGGTTCATCGCGCGCAAAGCCGGGAGAGCTGCCAGAGCTGAGATGCACATCATGAGGAGCACTGCGCCGAGCGCTACTAATGGTGCCGGTACAAGATGCTGCACCGAGTGCTGCACGCTCAATATCCACTGGGCAGCCAGCACTCCCGGGAGCGTGCTCAGGATCGCCAGGATCAACCCCTCCTGCACAAACAGCCGCCGCACCATCCCTGGCCGCCAGCCTACTGCCTGCAACAGTCCGATCTCCTGCTGCCTTTCCCGCACCTGGAGCAGCAGCAGATCAGCCACGCTCAGGAACGAGAGCAGCACCGCCAGCACACACCCGGCGATCTGTGGAACCGCCGTCTGCAGCAGCACGAAATCCCCCAACAGCGTGCCCGTCAAGGTCTGGCGCAGCGCGAGTATGCCACTAAACATCACGACCAGCAGGATGGCCGAAAGGAAAAGGCTCACGACCGTAATCAAGGTGCGTGGGCGCGAGCGTGCCAGGTTGCGTAAGACCAGCGCCCCGGTGGATGGCATAAACGACCAGAGAGGCAAGCTCAAAAATCGGCCCCTGGCAGGAGCAATAGAGGTGCCTGCCCGCAAGATCTCCGCCGGCTGGATACGCCAGATTTGCCAGAGCGGGTACAGCGAGCTCAGCAGCGCCATCACCAGCATCGCCGGTAAGGTCCATGCCACAATCGGCCAGATAGGGGTGGCATCCAGCACTGCCGCAACCAGCAGCGCGAGCGCCAGGCCCACGATACCCCCGCCAAGTCCCAAAATCAGTGCCTGCCCCAGGAAAAGCCGCGCGGGCTGCCAGGGTGGCCAGCCAAGCGCACTGAGCACCGCGAACTCCCTCCGTTGAGCCGTCGCCATTGCGCTGAAAGCCACCACGAGGTAGCCCAGGCATACCGCCAGCACCGCTCCTAACAGCAGCAGCCGCGTCGCCCCTAATTGCGCTAAATAGAGGATGGACACGCCAATGGCAATCCAGCGTTCTTCCACCCAGCCTACCGGATCAATGCTATGCGTCGCGCCGAACTGTCCTTGTTTGACCCCCGGCACATAGACCAGCGTCGGCCTGGGCGATGAGCCGAGCGTCACCAGTACACGCAGGTGCGTACGCTGCTCGATCAACGCCGCGACCTGCTGAATGCGCTTCCAGCTCGCCGGATTGGCCGCATCTACTCCGCTCACACGTACACGAATAGCGCTGATGATATGATCCCCTCGCAGGCGCACAGCTGCACTCAGGGTAGTGAGCGCCAGTGGCGGCTGGAGCATAAAACCGGCAGGATTGGTTGTCGGCAGCAGGTTCGCAGGCATCACAGGATTCCCCTGGGCATCGTAGCGCAAGACAGCAGGTGGCGAGGTATAGGTATTCTCCGGCAGCCAGTTCAGTGGATTGCTAAACTGCGCCTCCAGCGCATCTCCGGCGAATTTACCAACGGATTTAAAGAAGTAGAAAGCGGTGGGAAAAGGATATGGTTTCGTTGGCTTAGCACGCGCTGCTACGTGCAGGGCATGGAGCGCCCGGAACGCTACTTCAGGTCCGTGGATGCCAGCCGGAACAAGGGTATAAGCAGAGTCTGACTGCCCGTCAGGCGAAGCAGTTGATTGGTAAGTAAGAGCTGAAGGAGCATACAGAAACTTCAATGAGGTGATACCAGGATCAATACCGAAAAAGGGAGTATAAGGCTGCCAGCTATGACCATCCCAGATGAGGGTATTTACAGAAAAACGCTGGGGGTCATTTTGCACCAGCGGAACTACCCCATCAAAAATCGTCTGCTGGTTGGGCAGGTGTGCCAGGTATGCGGTACCACCCTCAAGCACCGCTTGTGGATCTACCGTTAGAGGTGCCATGCGCGTCAAGGTGCCCTTGAGTGTGATCTGCCCTGGAAGCTGTGTTTGAAAAAGCACGGGTATATCATAGTTCGGAACTTTACTACACTGCGATGGGTCTGAATGCTCATTTGGGCAGTCCAGCGCATGACCCAATTGCGGGTTGATATCAACTTGCACTTTATCCTGGGATGTGAGCATGCGTCCGCTGGTAATGCTCTTATCGAGGTGTACAAGCTGATTTTCTGCTGCCGGGTCGATAGCTGCCAGCAGGAATGTTCCTGTATCTACCGTAGTGAATGCCGAATAGGAAAGAAATGATGGGATGCAAAATATAGAGATACCTTTCTTACCCAGTGCAACGACCGTAGCAGCAGGCAGGGTATCCGTATCACAGGAAGTTACATAATAGTATGAACTCTCTTGTCGTTCCACTATCTGGTGTTTACCATTAAACGCCGTCAGCGCCCAATCGAGTCGATAATAGCCAGGTGTAAGAAATTGAGTAGAGAATTGGATCTGCGGCACAGGCATCTGCACATAGCCCACAAAAGCGATCGGTGCAGCGACCTCCACTCCTGGCAGATTCTTGATCTGCTGGTACTGCGCTATGCTAATGCCGCCATCGTAGCCTTCCAACAGATCGCCGGGGATAGTCTCCTTCGAGGGAATTTGTGCATTTGGGGGCAGGACATCCAGGTCGTAGCTAGAACGCCAGCTCTGGCTGATAATCTGGTTGGCCTGCACCACCGTGGTCTGCGTTGTTGCGCTCAAGAGAATCAGGGCACAGGCGGCCAGCAGAAAGCCGCTGCTCGCCAGGGCACTTTTGCCGGGCTGTCGCCTTAGCAGGAGAAATACATATCGCCACATCTGCTCAACCTCTCGATGGAGATGCGATGTAAAGTCTTCTACATTACATACGCAAAGAGAAGGAAAAGTATTGCAGACAGCAGCGCCGTATCATAGTGGTCGCCCAATAGGCGTCAAGTTAACGAAAAGCCCATCAATGTCCGTAGGGGCTAACAATGACATTTCCAACTCCCGGCGCCCTCTTCACCGGCCTTGTGAAATTCCCAATCTCGACCCCGGGCGCTTCACGCTTGATTACCTCAATCATCCTGCGCATCCCCAAAGGCTTACCCATCGAGTCCAGCGCGGGCATGCGCGGCAGCAGTACCTCGGGATCAATATTCAGGTTGCGCAACTGGATCAGCCGCAGTCCCGTCTCTT
>WNFH01004146.1_pt1 | contig 10409 bp, 9 predicted proteins | sample 5400411 | NCBI WGS metagenome assembly WNFH01 (sample SAMN13153347, study PRJNA577476) | soil metagenome | isolation source: 200 cm saprolite under Douglas fir tree site 2 hole 3 | place: USA:California | collected 2015-04-18
TCAATCTTGTATCTCAGGCAAAATTTCAAACTTTTCGATCACTGCCGCCACTCCACAGCGCCGCCCCGCACCTTCTTCCACCCGAACGACAGAGGCTTGGCAACAGACCCAGCGCTTCTCCCCGAACGTGAGCTCGGGCGGCAATATCAGTACCATTTCCAGTTGAGAACCCTCCGAAAAACCGGAGTCCGAATAGAAAAACACACCGTTTGAAGTCAGGTCACGCGTGTAGGCTGCTTGCTCGGCGTTACCGTCCTTAGGCCTGATCGTAAGTGGCAGGCGAACCGGGACACGCTCGCGAGAACGGCGTTCGGTTTTCGAATCTGACATAAGAACAGGGAGGCTACCACGTTATGCGCAGATTTGCGAGCCAATGCCTTGTGGTGGGTCGGTTTGACCCACTACATTAACGATTGCACAATTGGCTGCTGCGAACTTTCATGCTGCCACACAGCACGCCCGCCCCTGCCGTACTGGGACGAATTTTCCCGGAAGGAAGGATGTTTTTGCCTAGGCAACCAAAGCTTTGAGCAAATTCCGCTGAGTTAGTTGCCAGGCGGCTTGGACTTCGAGGCCGTTACCACCAACGCCTGTTCCAGAGTCGGAACATTGGTGCCGTGCAGTTTGGCTTCCACTAGATGCATCTTGGCCTTCGCGTCCGTCTGTGAATAGGCACGCGACAGTAGTTCCATGGAAAACGGATCGTCCGGATCTTCTTCCAAGTGCGGAATCGCCTCTGCATATTTCTGTTGGGCCATTAGCACCGCGCCCGCCGCGCCGTGATGGGAGCTCTGAATCACAGCGTTCCGGCTGCTATTGGCCATGGTTTCGAGTTCGTGGAGTGCACTGCTGGCGAGTTCCTGATTGCCTGCGCGAATAGCCCGTACCGCTCGGAATCGAAGAATTCTCGATCTTTCCTCTGCCCGGTCGGATTCTGACATTGTCTTGCTTTCTCTCAGAGCAGTGTCAGCGGCGTCCAGGTGCTTCAGCGCGATGGCGTCATCGCTCTGGTATTCGGCCATCCGGCGATGAGCTTGGGCCTCCCCCAGTGCAAGGCCTTGCGCACGGCCTGTCTCAGCAACCGCGGCAAAGACCTTGTCTGCATCAGCGTACTTGCCCTCCCTCACCAGGGTAAGAGCTTTTTGCATGGTGTAGTCGAGGTGGTCGGCTGGATTCTGCGCTTGCTGGATCGCTTTGTCATATTCAATTCGCGCCTGTTCCTGTTTGCCCATCAGCGCGTAAGTGTCGCCGAGTCCAAGCTGCGAGCTCACGAAGTCCGGATCAATCTTTAGCGCGGCCCGGTAGTGCTCCAGCGCATCTTCAAAATTGCCCGACATGCGGAGCAGTTCCCCGTAAGAATCGTGCGGGTTCGGCTCCTTGGGAAGCAGATCGACGTAACGATCCATCGCACCGAAGGCTTTGGCGAACTGCCGGTTACGAGCGTAGGCATATGCCAGATCGTTCAGCGCAGCGGGATAATCCTTGTCGATGGCCAGTGCGCGCTGGAACAGCTTCTGTGCCTGATCGTTTCCGTTCTCGGCCATGAGCCAATTACCAGCGACATATAACAACCGTTTGTCCTTGGGATACATCGCCAACATGTCATTCATGGCGGCGATGCCAGCGATGAAGTTGCCTTCCTGTACATTCGTGATCCACTGGATCATCAGGCGCTCGCCCGGACTTACATGCGTAGCCAGCGTGTTGGCGCGTTGCCGCGAGGCGCTTACTTCCTGCGGATCTCTGCTATTGAATGCCACCCAGGCATACGCCAGGGCAAACTCGGGATCTGCCTTCGCGGCGGCTCGCCAGCCAATGTTGGCCCGTTCCAAATGCAGGTTCTCGTAATCCACCATAGCTCTTTCGAAAAGGCCCCGAGCTTTGGCAGAAGACGTGGTCACGGGGAGCGTACTGGATGAACTCGCGCTGTTAGCGCGTTTGTTTGCTTTGGTGGAGGGCTTGCCTTCTTTGGCGTGGCCGGGGAGGGCACATGCCACACAAACGATGAGCAAGATGCACTTGCGACGCATTGCGGTTTCTCGCAAAAGATAGATTCTGCTACTGATGCATGGGAGGCTAGCACGGCGAATAGCTCGAACCAAGTGACGGAAAGAGTACGACTATCGGGTGTTAAGTAGTGGGCGGAGAGGTGTGCCCAAATGGGCGCAGGTAGAGGGTCTCACATCGTTAGCCCAGGCGTGTGAACGCTGGGTCGCGGGGGAAAAAGAGGCCCGAAGGAGCGGGCGGACTAGCTGCAGCACACAGTCTTTAAAAAAATCAAATCAGTGCAGCATGGGTTAAAATAACAACACTTCTTCCGTACAGAGAATCTTACCGCTAGACGTGGCAGGTAAAGCTGGGGATTGCACATGGTGCGCTGGATCGCTTTCGATGACGAAACGGCGGAAGCCGTCGTTGGCAGATACAAACGGGGCGCCGCCGAGATCCGAGAGGGCGAAGAACCCTTGGATGCCGCCCTGCGACTGAGGCAGCCAAGCATTCTGATCCTACCGGCGCCCGTAAGTGATCGGGTTTTGCTGGTGGGCTTGGAACCGAAAAAGGCGGCAGCCGAATTGGCATTCGCGACTAAGGGACCCGTGCGGTACCAAGCCGCCGGCTTTCTCGGCCTCCGCGACGAACCGGTTTTCGAAGAGCCGGCGCCTCCCAAAAAGAAAAGGAGTTGGTGGCGGAAACGAGCCGCCTGATCCACCCTCAAGCACACCTGACTTGGTCTGCGATCGCGAAGGAGACTAAGGTTCGCCAAGGAACGCCAGCGGTTTTTTCCTGTTCCAGAGCCCGCCCTATTCCAGCCGAAGCCCGAGCGAAGCCGGGATGGCCGAAGGGTGTCCTTCGTCGTTAACTGTTTTCGCCTGTCCCAGCTAAAAAGTAAACGCGACTCCGCCTCGCACCGCACGCGCGGACTGCACTAGATAGACCGTGCGGCCATCCTGTCCAACTACGGGAACATATCCTTGAGCCATCAGGTTGCGTATATCAATGAGAGCTTCCATACGCCAGGGCAGGAAGCCAAGAGGAATCGGCTGTCGAACAAAAAGGTTGAGGTAGGCATCCGCCTGACCGGCGGAGGAATTGAACATATCTACCGGGGTTAGGGCCTCTCCGCTGACCCAACGGTAAGACGCGATCCAACGGGTTTGGGCATGCGGCACTGTGCCGCTAAGCTTGGCGGCTACGGTATGACGACGCTCCACATCCAGCCATTGACGCGCGTCCTGTAATTCCACATCTGCTCTGGCCAGATCCAGTACGCCGCCGTAAGCGTAATCGAGAGTCGCAGTGAGATCAGCCGCCAGCTTGCGTTGCAGCACTACTCGCAAGCCGCGCGTTTGCAGATCTGCCCCTTGATAAGTGAAAGTCCCAGAATAAAGATCAGGTAGCACTTCGCTGTTCGCGGCCATGTCGCCAACGCCCGTCAGCGCTGGATTGGCAACGCGATCAGAGTAAACCGCCACTTGCAGATTGTTCTTACCCAGACGGCGCGAGAGCGAGACTTCCTGATGGTGCGCCTTCTGCAGTGAGGGCGCGGAATCTGCAATGCTCACGCGGGGCTCGGACTCGGTCAGGTCAGCGGGAGCAGAATCGAATCCTTTCTCCAATCGGCTGTTCGGCAGCGCGCTCGCATACTGGTACTCCAATACTGTATTTGGCGAGAGATGCAGGTCTGCCGAGCCGAAGGGACGAAACGCATTCACCCGCCCCATGAACTGGATCGTCTGCAGCTCACTGCCAAACTTGAGCTCGAGAATGTTCCCGAAGCTAAACTCATCCGAAGTGGTCAGCGCAAGAGCCTGGAGGGTCGCATTGCGCAGGTTCACACCGGGCGATGCCAGGCGCCGGACCGTGAATGCCACTTCTGGCTCCGATCCGTTAGCCAGCTTGTGCGAGTAAGAGGTACGCAGGACTGCAGTAGGAGAACCACCGCCGTAACCGACATTGCCATGAAGGGAAAGTGTGCCCGAAGAGAAGATCGAATGCTCCACCGAGAACCTGGTGCTCATGTCGGAGGACCCACCATAACCTTCCGATGGCGAACCCGCCACAAACGAGAGGCTAGCTTTCAGATCACGATCATCTTTCTCGGCCTGCGAGGCAACGACCGGCGAGCCATCATCGAGCATTCGCAGGATGGGGCGATTCGATGCGGTACGAAGCGTCCATTTCCAGTCATCCTCGTCAGCGACTCCCCGGCGAGGCGTCAATTGGATCGCTTCGAACAGTGTATTCAGCGTGACATTTACCATCGCGCTCGATCCCGGGCGCAGTCCGACCCGCTCCCGCAACGCTGGCAGGAAGGAAGGAGCGGAAACCTTGACACTGTAGAGGCCGGGAATCAATCCCGCAGCCGAGTAGAAGCCGTGTTCGTCAGTGAAGACCTTCAAGGTCCGCGCAGCCGAGCCAAGAACTTCTACGACCGCGCCCATTTGCGGGATGCCGCTCGCGTCGCGCACGTATCCCGAGATAGAGCCCGGCTTCCCTGCAGCCGACGCCGGAAGCACCAGGCCCAGCGCTACCACCAAGAACCCGAGCTTACGGAACATTGATCCCCCTCGTGGAAGACCGAAAGCAGGGTGTTACTACTCCACGGCGAAAGTCGCCGAAGGATCCACCGTCTGCTTGGAAACGTTGTCGTTCACCTTGATCTGGATCCGGTAAAGGCCGGGTTGCAGACTGGCGGCGGCCATGGTCTTTTCCAGGGTCACTTGGTCGCCGACATTGCCCATCGCGTCTGTAGACTCCACCGTGTGCACCACGGGTTTGTTGTTGGCCATGTTCACCACGTTGTATTCAACCGTGGCCGAAGGCTTGTGCGTCTTCTCATCCACGGTCAGATTGTAGACTTGCATCCAGAAGTTCATTTTCTGGTTGCGTTTGAAGCTGACCGGCTTGCCATCGGCGGACGGCACGCGCGGCCTTACTTTAGTTGTCCCAATCACAAAACTTCCGGTACCAACATTCTTCGAGGGCACTGACTCCATCATGTCCGCCACAATCAGTGAAGAGGCCGCCAGGCGATCATCGCTAAATTCCGGCACAACAATGCCCCGGCTCCAGGTCCCTACCCGGTCGCCGTTAACGTCTTTAACTACGATGTCGAAGCGATACCGGCCGGGCCGCAGCGGAAGCGCCTTCCAGTAGATCTGCGAATTCTCCGCCGTCTTGGGCAGCAGTTCGGCGGGAATATCGGCTTGTACCGTGTCCTCGAAGGTTTGAGCGATGCGCCCGCTAAGAGTCGTGACTCGTCCGAAGATATTCACTGTGCCGCGCTGCACGCCATCTTTATTTTGGAAGGTGATATCGCGGTTCTTTACCTGGAGGGTTACAGGAACCAGCACCGTATCGCCGGTCACTTTCACAAAGTCAGCACGCACATCAAACGGCATCAGATTCACGCTGATCTTGTGACTGACCACTTCTTCCAGGTCCTTGAACTTGACGGCGGGAGGCCTGCTCAGCTTGGCAAACTGCTCCAGTCGGTCGAACTGTTTCGATTGCAAGTCCTGGTTGAAGGGGCTGGAGCCGAGCCTTTCCAGGCCACCTCCAGTAAAACGGTCGGCTTTGCTCCTCATGCCCATTTGCTCGTATAGGGTCATCCCGGCGTTGGGTGTGTAGAGCAGAGCGTCCTTTTCGGAACGGTCCATCGTCATGTGGTAGTCACCGCACATGCAGGTGTCTACAAACTCAATGATGACTTCCTGACCGATGCCCTCGAGATACCGATAGCGCCACTGCTCGAAGGGGAATGTAGACGTCTCTCCCCCACCTTCTTGGATCGGGCGTTGGTAGGAGCCGCCAGACGGGTGCGACTCAATCTCATCCGCCGGGCCGAACTTGATGTACATTTGCCCGCGATCGGTCTTCCAGCCCGGGATGCCGGCTGGGAAGTGCTCGTTAGCATACGCCATGCGACGGTAGTGTTCTTCCTTGAACTCGTTTTCTACGGTATCTGGAGTCGGGTCGCGGCGTTGCCAAAACGCCTCAATGAATTGGTCGCGCTCTTCGTCATTCGAGAGCTGCTTGAAGGCGGCGCGCTCTTCGTCGGTGATAATCCAGCGGACGTCTTCGTCCATCCATTTCTTATAGGTTTTGCTTAGTTCCTGTTTCAGCGATTTGGCATTTTGTTTTTTCTGCTTTTCGGTGATCGAACGCTTGAGAGGGTCAGCTTCCTGTCCTTGCCCCTGAGAACTGTCGGAAGCGGCCTGGTTGCCATTATCGGATTTGCTTTGCTGTGCCGCCGCATAGGAACCGAGCAGCCAGACCAGAACGGTTAGAAAAGCAAAAACCGGAAAGATACGAAAAGGGAAACCTACCCGGAACATGATGGGGGCACTCCTCACGCGCACTTTTCGCTCGGATAATTGTATGTATTTGGATGCACTAAGGCAAGGCGAAGCCATGCCAGAAGAGCAAATGTAGGGCTAGGGAGGCCGTTAGGCGTCACTCCACGCGGGTTAGCAACTTGGTACATGCTTTGCGGGGTGGCAAGATATAATTGCAGCATAGCGTGAAGCTCCCGCGGTCGCATTCCGCTTTTATGGCTGGTTAACCCGTGTCGTGCCCGGCGTTTGGAACTTTTCCGGTGCCGGCCCCGTATCTGATGAGGTGCAACCCTGTCACCCCGGGAAACAGGGGCTTGTTGGTGTCTCCGCGCTGAGCCGGTTTGTATGTAGAGTGGAACAGGGCTGCGAGCTGTCAGGGCGACTGGCCAGCCATCCCGCCCGAACATGCTGTGACAGGGAAGCAATGAAGACTTGGAAGAAAATTGCAATCGGCGCGGGCGTAGCCGTCCTCCTATTTGGGATCGTGGGTTTTACGGTTTACCAGAGCCGCAAGAACGTGGTTACGGTTCAGACCGGCAACACGCAGCGCCAGGATTTGTCATCGATTGTGAGCGCGTCGGGCGAGATCAAGCCGAAGACTTACGTGAACGTCGGCGCCAATGCCTTTGGAAAGATCGTGAAGCTTTACGTAAAAGAAGGCGACCGAGTCAAGAGAGGGCGATTGCTTGCCCAATTGGAGAACGTGCAGTCCTCGGCCGATGTGGCAGCGACTCGAGCGTCGGTTGAGGCTTCTCGGACCGATGCGATTGCGGCAGAGGCGGCCCTGAGAACGGCAATTGCCGACTTGAACCGCGCTAAGGCGGATGCCAACCGCACCAAACTGGACTGGGACCGCGCTGAGGGTTTGTACAAAGAAGCCTTGATCGCCAAGTCGGAGTTCGACAGCCGTAAAGCTGCGTGGGAAACGGCTCAAGCCGGTCTGGCGCAGGCTGAGGCGCGAATTGCGCAGGCCAAGGCCCAGCAGGATTCCGCCGAACGCCACATCACCCAGAATCGCGCCACTTTGACGCGAGCTTCCGATGTGCTCCAGAAAACGACCTATCAAGCGCCCTTCGACGGCATGATTACGAACTTGCCGGTCCGCGAAGGCGAGACCGTGGTAATCGGAATTCAGAATTCACCAGGAAGCACACTGATGACGATTGCCGATATGTCGGTGATCACCGCTGAAGTCAAAGTCGACGAAACCGACATTGTGAACGTGAATATGGGACAGCCAGCCGAAGTCACCATCGACGCGATTCCAAAAAAAGTCTTCCACGGCGTGGTCACTGAGATTGGCAACAACGCCATCGTTCGCTCCACGGGCGTGGCTACCGCGCAACAGACCAGCACTAGCCAGGAGGCGAAAGACTTCAAGGTAGTGGTTACGGTGCAGGATCCCCCAGAGGACCTGCGGCCCGGACTTTCTGCCACGGCTAAAATCACCACTGCCACGCGGAAGAATGCGTTGACGATTCCCATCCAGGCGCTTACCGTTCGGCGGCGCTCGGACCTGGAACAAAAGAATGCAGACCAGGGGGCGGTGCAGGCCGCAGCCCCGCAGAAGGAAGCACCCAAAGACAAAAAGGACGAGGAACTCCAGGGCGTCTTCGTGATCCGCAACAAGAAGGCGGAATTCGTGCCGGTTGAAACCGGCGTGACCGGAACTACTGATATCGAAGTGCTGAAGGGCCTGAAAGAAGGCGACCAGATCATCACCGGAAGCTACAAAGTACTGCGCACGCTGCGCCCCGGGGCCAGCATCAAAGTCGATAATTCGGCCCCGAAGAAGCAAGAAGAAGGCTCATAACATTCGCCGGGGTAGACCGTCCAATAAAGGCCGGTGAAAAAAGAAGATTGGAGCGGGTAGTGTCCGGAGACGATAAGGAGAAAGGCATGGCAACGGCACAAGTCGTCAGCATCAACCAGCCCACGGTCTCAGCGCCGCCCGACTCGTGCATGATCTGCACCGAGGATCTGTGGAAGACCTATGACATGGATTCCGAGCAGCAGGTCCAGGCGCTGCGCGGGGTGAACCTGCGCATTCAGCGCAACGAGTACGTGGCGATCATGGGACCTTCGGGCTCAGGAAAGTCCACTCTGATGAACCTGATCGGCTGCCTGGACACCCCCACCAAAGGCCGCTACTGGCTGAATAATCAGCTGGTCAGCGAACTGGACGACGATGAGCTCGCGCGCATCCGCAACAAGGAAATCGGCTTCGTTTTCCAGACATTCAATCTGCTGGCCCGCGCCACCGCACTGCACAACGTTGAACTGCCGCTGATTTACGCCGGCATGCCCGCGGAAGAGCGCGCCGAACGCGCCAAGGATGCGCTGAAATCCGTGGGTATGGAATCGCGCATGATGCACAAGCCAAACGAGCTCTCCGGCGGACAGCGGCAGCGGGTGGCCATCGCTCGCGCCCTGGTCAACCGACCTTCAATCATCCTGGCGGACGAGCCCACCGGCAACCTCGACTCGCAGACGGGCAACGAGATCATGGCGGTGTTCGACCGCCTGCACGCCGAAGGCAACAACATCGTGCTGGTCACGCATGAACATGACATCGCCGAGTACGCCCACCGCGTAATCCACATCAAGGACGGCATGATCGAGAGGGACGAGAGAAAGAGGTAGCTGTCAGCTATCAGCTCTCATTACGGTCACCCAGCCGGACGGCTGCCTGCTTCTCTTTGTTCGCAGAGTAATAATCTGTTTCGCCCCGCGTGAGCTCAACCAGATCGCGAAGGTCAGTGTGTGGCACTCCACGGCAGGTCAGGAACCAATGACGAAGATTTCAAAAAAGCCCTCGCTCCGGGCATCATGATAGTTCATGAACCCGGCGCCTGTGAGCTGCAATGACACCGTCATTCAGCGATGAACAAGTTTTCAGCGAACGGCCATTCATCGTCGATCCACTGTGCTTGGCAACGAAAACCTGTGGCCATGGCGATGCGCAACAATTCGTGGCGAGAATACTTGTGACTGCTTTCTGTCCAAATCGTCTCGCCCTCGAGAAACGTAACGGAAAGATCGGCTTCAGGAATAGCTACTGTCTGTTTTCGTTTGGAGCGAAGGTGCATTTCCACGCTGCGCGCTTCGCTGTTGAATCTTGCGACATGCTCGAACTGCTGCAGGTCGAAATCGCCATCGAGCTCCCGATTGATGCGGGCGAGCAGATTCAGATTGAAGGCCGCCGTTACCCCAAGCGGATCATCATAGGCCTCGATCAGTTGAGGAATCGGTTTCTCCAGGTCGGTCCCCAATAGGAGCGCATCGCCGGGTTGCAGGATACGGCGCACTTCCCGAAGGAATTTCGTCCCCGCTGGCCGGTCGAAGTTTCCAATAGTACTTCCCAGGAACAGCACGAGTAGGTGCTCGTCGTCCTCACGTCGGGCAGCGACCTCCAACAGACCATCCAGGTACTCGCGCTCAAAACCTACGATACTGATCGACTCGAGATCGCTGAGTTCGCGCTGGCACATGGCGAGCGCAGTTGCGGAAATTTCGATGGGGCAATAGTAGGTTTGTTGCCGACGGCAAAGCGCCTCGAGGATCCACCGCGTTTTCTTGCCGCTGCCGCTTCCCATCTCCGCCACAATCACCGGTCTTGTGATCCTGTCGACAATGTCACTGGCGTGTCGTCGCAGAAGCCGCTCATCGGCCCGAGTCAGACCATATTCTGGAAGTACGCTGATGACCTCGAAAAGTGCGGACCCGACGTTGTCATACAAATATTTTGAAGGCAGTTCCTTCTGCCGTGGTTCAGTGAGTCCGGCGCGCACGTCTGCTGCGAATTCATATAAGGGATCGGCGGTAATCGCATGTGTCTGCATCGGATGCCCCCTAATTGCTCACACAGCGAAATCCTGCATAGACGTATTGATAGTGTGGCTGAAACCAGTTGCGGAAAGACCGGCGCAGCATGCAGGCAGCGGTGCGGGTAGAGCCACCCTTGAGCACGTAATGCTGCCCGTCGAAGAAATCAGCAGAATAGCCGCGATAGAACGGGAACGGCTCGAACCCGGGGAAAGGTTCAAACAAGCTCGAAGTCCACGCCCATCC
>WNFH01004147.1_pt1 | contig 10409 bp, 9 predicted proteins | sample 5400411 | NCBI WGS metagenome assembly WNFH01 (sample SAMN13153347, study PRJNA577476) | soil metagenome | isolation source: 200 cm saprolite under Douglas fir tree site 2 hole 3 | place: USA:California | collected 2015-04-18
CGAGAGCGTCTGCATCGGGCCGCCGCCGTCCAAGGACAGCTATCTCAACGTGCCGGCGCTGCTTGCGGCTTGCGAGATCACCGGCGCGGATGCGGTGCATCCCGGCTACGGCTTTCTCTCCGAAAACGCCCGCTTTGCCGAAATCCTCGCCGAACACAATTTGCACTTCATCGGGCCGAAGGCCGAACACATCCGCCTGATGGGCGACAAGATCGAGGCCAAGAAGACCGCGAAGAAGCTCGGCATTCCCGTGGTGCCCGGTTCCGACGGCGCCGTCGGTCCTGACGACGACGCGATGGCGATCGCGGAAAAAATAGGCTTTCCGGTGCTGATAAAGGCAGCCTCGGGCGGCGGCGGACGCGGCATGAAAGTCGCGCAGACCCCCGACGACCTGATGCTGGCGCTTTCCACCGCCGCCAATGAAGCCAAATCGGCATTCGGCGATGCTTCCGTCTATCTCGAAAAATATCTGCAGAAGCCGCGCCACATCGAAATCCAGGTGCTCGGCGACGGCCGCGGCGGCGCGATCCATCTCGGCGAGCGCGATTGTTCGCTGCAGCGACGCCATCAAAAGGTCTGGGAGGAAGGTCCCTCGCCCGCGCTCGATGCCGCGGCGCGCGCCAAAATCGGCGCCACCGTCGCCAAGGCGATGCAGCAGATGAAATATCTCGGCGTCGGCACGGTGGAATTCCTCTACGAGGACGGCGAGTTCTATTTCATCGAGATGAACACCCGCATCCAGGTCGAACATCCCGTCACCGAGATGATCACCGATATCGACCTCGTGCTGGAGCAGATCCGCATCGCCGCCGGCGGCGATCTGCCGGTGACCCAGGATGAAGTCATCATCAACGGCCACGCCATCGAGTGCCGCGTCAACGCCGAGAACCCCGTCACCTTCCGCCCCTCGCCCGGCAAGATCCAGCAATACCACCCGCCCGGCGGCCTCGGCGTGCGGATCGATTCCGCCGTCTATCAGGGCTACGTCATCCCGCCTTATTACGACTCGCTGGTCGGCAAGCTGATCGTCCATGGCAAGACCCGCGCCGAGTGCCTGATGCGGCTGCGCCGGGCGCTGGACGAAATGGTGGTGGAAGGCATCGAGACCACGCTGCCGCTGTTCCGGGCCCTGGTCCGCGAACCCGCCATTATCGACGGCGACTACCACATCCACTGGCTTGAACAGTATCTGGCCGGCCAGCCGGCCGCTTGAGCCGCTGTTTAGCCCACATCGGTTGCAGGCCCCCTGGAACCAATTGGCCGAACCGGCGTTCTGGTTGGCTGGGAAACATCTTTCCTGTTCGGGGGGACTGCTTGAACTTCGTTCGCTTATGACGCGAGACGGTCGTGATGCCTGATGCCCCGCGCTGGCGTGCGACGGGCCAAATCCTGCTGCTTGCGGCGGGCCTTGTGGTGCTGACGGTTATCAGCGCCGGTTCGGTCTATCTGGTGAACAAGGCGCGGGATGACGCGCGCTGGGTTGTGCACACCGTTGAAGCCGAAAATCAGATATCCTTCACGCAATTGCAATTGCGCCGGGCCGAAAGCGCGCAGCGCGGTTTCCTTCTGACATTGCAGCCCAATTTTCAAACCGATTTCGAGGAAGCTGCATCCCAGCTAGCGCCGGCATTAACGCGGCTGGGCCAACTCATAAGCGACAATCCCGTTGAAAGGCAGCTACTGGACCAGATGGTTGCCCTCAGCAATCAGCGGATCGAGGAATTCCGTCAAACCATCGAACTTGCCCGGACCCAGCGCTTGAATGATGCCGCGAAGATCGTGCGCGAGGACGTCGGCCGCGAGGCGATGAACCGCATCTACAATCTGGCCGGTGGGATGCGCGCGGAAGAAGATCGTCTGTTCGTGCTGCGCACGACGAGTGCAGACCGCAGTCAGACCCTGGCCGCGTCGATGACCGGCATCGGTTCGGGTTTCGTTGTCGTGCTGGCCGGCATCTCGATCTTTCTGGTACGGCGCTCCGCGCGCGCCCGCGACGACGCCGAAGCCCTGTTGCGCGACAACAACCTCAATCTCGAAACCACGATCGACGAGCGCACCACCGATCTTCGCGAGGCCAACAACGAGATCCAGCGCTTCGCCTATATCGTCAGCCACGATCTGCGCTCGCCGCTGGTGAACATCATGGGCTTTACCAGCGAACTCGAGGAACTGCGCGGCGACATTTTCAGGCGGATTGGGACACTCGGCCGTGCCGCGGCTTCGGCTTCGCCGGTGGCAATGATCGCCGGCGAGAACGAGCCGGTCCTTGGCGACGAAGACAAGCAGCTTTGCCAGGATTTCACCGAAGCGCTGGGATTCATCAAGTCGTCGATCGCCAAGATGGACCGCCTGATATCGGCGATCCTCAACCTCACCCGCGAGGGGCGGCGGGAATTCGAGCCGGTGCGGATCGAGACCCGCGAACTGATCGAAGGCATCGTGGCCACCGTCGCTCACCAGGCCGCCGAGGCCGAAGCCCAGATTCGCATCGAGCCGCTGCCGGACATCGTCAGCGACCGCCTCGCGCTGGAACAGATTTTCTCCAATCTGATCGACAACGCGCTCAAATATCTCAAGCCGGGAGTTCCCGGCGACATTTCCATCCGGGGCCGGACCAAGCTGGGCTTTGCGATTTTCGAGATCGCTGACAACGGCCGCGGCATCGATCCCAAGGACCATCAGCGGATTTTCGATCTTTTTCGCCGCGCCGGCACCCAGGACAAGCCCGGACAGGGCATAGGACTTGCCCATGTCCGGGCGTTGGTGCGACGACTTGGTGGAACCATGTCGGTCGCATCGGAACTTCACAGCGGCAGCACATTTACGATAACACTGCCCATCAAATGGGCAGCCAGTAGGCGGAACAGAGATTCATGAGCAAACCAGTCAAAATCATCATGATCGAGGACGATGAGGGGCACGCTCGCCTGATCGAGCGAAATATCCGTCGCTCCGGTGTCAACAACGACATCCTGCCGTTCAGCAATGGTACAGCTGCGGTGAATTATCTGTTCGGCAGCGACGGCACCGGCCTCGATCGCAAGGGCCAGGCGCTGCTGATTCTGCTCGATCTCAATCTGCCTGATATGACCGGCATCGACATTCTGCGGCGGGTCAAGGAGAACAAATATCTCAAATGTGCCCCGGTCGTGGTGCTCACCACCACCGACGACTCCCAGGAGATCAAGCGCTGCTATGAACTCGGTTGCAACGTCTACATCACCAAGCCGGTGAACTACGAGAGCTTCGCCAACGCCATTCGCCAGCTCGGGTTGTTCTTTTCCGTCATCCAGGTTCCGCAAGCCGCCACATGAAAGCTACGAAGCCGACACTGCTGTATATCGATGACGACGCGGCGCTGGCCCGGCTGGTGGAGCGCGGTCTGGCGCGGCTCGGCTTCACGGTCGTGCATGCGGCGACCGGCAACCACGGGCTCGAGCGGATCGAGCAAGGCGGCATCGACGTCGTCGCACTCGATCAATACATGCCCGGCCTCGACGGCCTCGAAACCCTTGAGCGGATATTGGGAATCCCGAACGCGCCGCCGGTGGTGTTTGTCACGGCCTCGCAGGACTCGGCGATCGCCGTCACCGCACTGAAGGCGGGCGCCGCCGACTATCTGGTCAAGGACGTCCAGGGCGATTTCATCCCCCTGCTCCAGGTCGCCGTCAACGGCGCGCTGCGGCAGGCGCGGATCCAGAAAGCCCGCGACGACGCCGAGGCCGAGGTCCACGCCTCGCGCGACCGCTATGCCGCGCTCGCCGCCGAACGCGAGGTGCTGCTGCGCGAGGTCAACCACCGGGTCGGCAACAGCCTGCAGATCATCGCCTCGCTATTACACCTGCAGGCCAATTCGAGCACCCAGGATGACGTCAAGGCGGCGCTGACCAATGCGATGGGACGGGTCGCCGCGGTGGCGCAGGTTCACCGCCGGCTTTACACCTCGCACGACCTCAAGAGCGTGCTCTTGAACCAGTATCTCGACGCGCTGCTCGAGGATCTCAGGAGATCCGCCGAGGGCAACAAGATGTCGCGGCTGACCTTGAAGGCCGAGCCGGTGGAGATCGATCCGGACCGTGCGGTGGCGATCGGCATCATCGTCAATGAGCTCGTGATGAACGCCGTGAAATACGCCTACCCCGACGGCGCCGGGCCTATTCATGTCGACCTCCATGCGCAGGGCGACGATCTCCTGCTGTCGATTGCTGACGACGGCGTCGGCCTCAACGTCAAGCTTGACCCGCGTTCCACCGGGATGGGACAGCGCATCGTCTCCGCCATGGCCGCCAAGCTCGAGGCCAGCGTCGAACGCGACCCCGGCCATGCCGGCACCCGGATCCTGCTGCGGTTTCGCCGCGTCAATACGCCGGCAACCAAGCCCGCGAGCGTGGCAGCGAGCTAGCCGCCGCCGCCCTCCCCCTGCTATCCTGTCGCGCATGACATCGCGCGACTCGGCCTCCTCCGAAATTACGCCCGAAGTGCTGCTGCGCGCCTATGCCTGCGGCATCTTCCCGATGGCCGAAAGCGCCGACGATCCGACCCTGTTCTGGGTCGAACCGGAAATGCGCGGCGTGATTCCGCTCGACGGCCTTCGCATCCCCTCGCGTCTGGCGCGCACCGTGCGCTCCGACGCCTTCACCGTCACCGTCAATACGGCGTTCAAAGCGGTGATCGCGGGCTGCGCAGCACCTCAGCCGGGCCGCGACGACACCTGGATCAACAAGCGCATCCGCGATCTCTACATCGGGCTGCACGTACTCGGACATGGCCACAGCGTCGAGGTCTGGCAGAATGACGACCTTGTCGGCGGATTGTACGGGGTCAGCCTCGGCCGCGCCTTCTTCGGCGAGAGCATGTTTCATCGCGCCCGCGACGCCTCGAAGGTGGCGCTGGTGCATCTAGTCGCGCGGCTGATCGCCGGCGGCTTCCAGTTGCTCGACACGCAATATGTGACCGAGCATTTGCGCAGCCTTGGCGCCATCGAGATCTCGCGCCGGCGCTACCGCGGGCTGCTCGACAAGGCGGTCGCGGGCGAAGCGGATTTCCGGAAATTGCCGGTCGATCGGCCAATCGGCGGCGCGCAGGCGCTGGAAATCATCGCGGGACGCGCCAGTTGACACCGCGCAACGGAAACCCTTGACCTCAGGCCGCCTTGCTCTCGATACGTCCCAGGTGTGAGGGTGGTTTGGCCAGCAGCCCGGGAAGCAGCGCGTCTGCCGCAAGAGCGCCCGAGATCAGCGCGGCTTCCACGCCGGGTCCGTACGTCGAACTCCCGGCCACAACCATGCCGGGGATCGGACTCTTGACCCCCTCTCAGCCGATCCTTCAGGCGGATGAGATCATGATCCGATTCAAACCAATCGGACCTAGGGCGTGAGCTCATAAATTCAGAGACGTTGGCGAACGTCCGCTTTGGAGCGCATTCCGGACTCAAGTCGGACATCGCGCAAGGTCCGAAAAGTGTGCCACAGCAGATTAGCCGATCTAATTCGAATACCTCATCCGCGCGAGCTATTGAGCTTGGTGGAACTTCAACACCTACGGGCTTGGCCGCTTTCAAATTGATCGCGAGCTCGAATCTGGTTGGTTGCACGACAACAGACAGGTCTGGAGGCAGCTCGACAGAAAGCATTCGATCTGCATCTTTCCCTCTTTGCCGATATGCGTCGATAAGAATGGGAAAACGCATCGGAGAAGGCAACGGGCGGGTTGCAACGATGCAAACTTGGTCGTCGACATCTCCCTCAAGTCATCTCAAGCACGTTGTACGCCGCTATTGGACGATGCAAACCTTTGAGCGTCAGTTCACCTACGGGCTTTGCCGTCACCCTTCCGTCGAGGGCCGCGCGCACTTTGCTATCGATGAAAATCTGGCCGTCGCGCGCCTCCGCGCAAAGACGGGCCGCGAGATTGACCACGGTCCCGATCGCGCTGTACTCAGAGCGGCCCTCGAAACCAATAGCGCCGAGCGTCGCATATCCATATGCGATGCCGACTCCAAAACCGAGCTCGTGCCTTTCGTGCCGCCACTTGCTGGATAATTCGGACAGGCGGCCCCGCATCGCGACCGCCATCTGAACAGCTCTCTCGCACGGATCGGGACAAGGAATCGGATCGCCGAAAATCACCATGATTCCGTCGCCCAGGAATCTCTCCAACGTGCCTTCAAATTCATGGATAAGAGAGCCTATGGTTGCATGATACTCCCGCATCACGGCCATCACCTCCTCGGGCTCGGCGATCTCCGCAAAGGCGGTAAATCCCCGCAGATCACCGAAGACTATGGTCACCTGCCTGCGGTGGCTCGCCAAGGCCTCATAAGTCGAGGAAGAAAGGATCAGTTCCGCTACCTGTGGTGAAAGAAAACGCTTTAAGCGGCTAACCCGTTCAATTTGCACAAGCTGCTCGGCAACGCGTTGCTCAAGCATTCTATTCCACGACGCGAGTTCGGCCGCCTGGATTTCCACTCGATCATGCAATTCCTTGATTCGGAGCATCGAGCGCACGCGCGCAACGAGTGCTGCATGGTCGATGGGTTTGGTCAGATATTCGTCGGCGCCTGCGTTGAGTCCCGTGACGACATCTTTTGAGTCAGTTCGCGCCGTAACCATAATGATTGGAACAAGTCCAAGCGTGGTGTCGCCCTTCAGTCGCCGGCAGACCTCAAAGCCATCGATTTTCGGCATCATGACGTCAAGGAGGACAACGTCCGGCGCAACCTCACGCACGACGGCGAGCGCCCTCTCGCCGTTTTCAGCCTCCATCGTCTCATAACCCTCGGCGCCGAGGCGCGCGGTAAGAAGGCAGCGATTCGTTTCGTTATCATCTACAATCAAAATTCGGGGTGGGTCATGCATGTCTGCTCCACGTCGGCACGCGCCGGAACCTATGTCAGGTATCGATTGATCGTCTCAAGGAGTTTTCGTGCGCTGTAAGGCTTCGCGACATAGGCATCGCAGCCTGCCGCGCGCGCCTTTTCTTCATCGCCGCTAAGCGCGTAGGAGGTGACGACGACGATTGGAATATGACGGAGATCTGATTGTGCTTTGATACGCCGTGTCGCCTCGTATCCATCAAGAACAGGCAGCTGGATATCCATCAGAATAAGATCTGGATTTTGGGTTCGCGCCGCGACCAGTGCTCCTTCGCCGTCGTACGCCTCGATCATTTCGTAACCGACGCTTGCAAGCAGATCGCGCAGAATCTGCCGATTGTCCTCCTGATCTTCGACGACTAGCACCCGCTTGCTCATGTCCGCGTCGCCTGTTGCTCAAGCCGGGCTGCCACCAAAAAAGAGAAGTTTGCGCCATGACCGAGGCGGGATTCTATCCAGATTCGTCCACCATGCATCTCCACAATGCGCTTTACGATCGCGAGGCCCAATCCCGCGCCTCCCTTCGTCTTGGTGATCGAATTATCCACCTGCTGGAATTCTTGGAAAATTTTTGTTTGATCGGCTTCGTCGATGCCCGGTCCCGTGTCTTGGACGGAAAATTTGTAGGAATCCCCCTTCGCCTCCACTTCGATCCGAACCTCTCCCGCATCGGTGAATTTGATCGCATTACCAACAAGATTGAACAGGGCCTGAGCGAGCCTGCGTTCGTCTCCTCGCGCCGGCGGCAAGCCAGGGGGAACAGCAATTCTCAAACCCAAACTCTTTTCGGCGGCGAGCGATTCAACGGAAGTATAAACGCCGCTAACCAATTCCTCTACGGAATAGTCCGCCAAAGAAAGTCGAAGCTGTCCGGCTTCAATCTTGGAGAGATCGAGGACATCGTTGATGAGCCCGAGCAGATGTCTGCCGTTCCGCTGGATGCGTTCGACGGCTGATCGCATTTTTTCCGGAGGATCGCCGTAGATGCCGTCCAGCAGGAGCTCCGAAAAGCCGAGTATCGCGTTCAGTGGCGTCCGCAATTCGTGACTCATGTTTGCGAGGAACTGCGACTTGTGACGGCTGGCCTGCTCAAGGCTTTGGTAGAGCTCCTGTAGCTCCTCGCAGGTCGAATTGACGTGCGTCGCAAGCTCCCCAAGCTCGTCCCGATTGGGAACCTCGATGCGCTGGGTGAAGTCGCCAGACGCTATTCGATTCAGACCGTGGTGGATAACGCGGACTGGGTCGATAACAGATCGGGAGATCGCATGTCCCAAGACCAGCGTAAGCACGAAACTTGCGAGCGCGACGGCGGCGACAAGTATCTGAGATTTGGCATAGGTTTGCCGGCTCGTATCTAGGCCGGCAACCATGTCCGCTTCAGCCCGGTTGACCAATTGATTGGTCAATCGTTCGAGCCTGTCCGCGAGGGGCCCGAGTTCCGCGAGTTCGCTCTGTTTAGCCTCAGCCGATCGCCCGTTGCGGATGAGATCGACGACGTGCGAAACTACCGCAATGAAGCGCGCATATTCTTCGCGCAGCTGGTTGAGCAGCGCAACCTCGTCTTTTGCGACGAACGAGACGCGGTCAAGGTCGTAGCCAAACTGGTTGATCTGCCGCAGCGCACCCGCCAATGTCGTTTCGTTCGGAAACCCGAGAGCTGTGGATACGCCATAGAGCTGTCGAAGCGTATCGTGCTGCACCTGTCGGTATGCCTCGATCTTGTGCTGCAGGGCGACTACTTGGTTAGCGTGCTGGTCGGCTTCTCGCAGGGAAAGGAGCCCGATTACCCCAACCGAGACCAAGAGCACCTCGATGACGAGGAAGGCCGCTAGCAATTTGGTGCGCAGCGAGGGGCGTAATCTAAAGTCGACGAGACCGTCCTTCACCAACGCGCCGTCTGCACTTGCTCGCGATATTGCAGCGAGCGGGCGCTGAGCCAGAAAGGCGGTAGATGAATCAGCCTCCAAGTTCACGTCGAACCTCTTTGAGGAACCGCCAGTCGGCTCCATCCGCAACGATTTTCGCAGGGCCTGATTTCAGCATGCCCGCTTCGCGCAGACGAAGCGCGTAAAAACGGATTGTGTCTTCGGGATCGTAGTCACGCCAACGGTTGTAGGGCACATCTGCGAGAGTCTGAACCGCATAGTCGTGGCGGGGCGTGAACCCCCTATCTACCATACGCTGCGCAACAAGGGCCGGCTCGCTCACGCACAAATCCGTCGCCCGCAGCATGGCACGAACCATACGTTTGGTGGCGATGGGATTCTTTCGGACGAATTCGCGATTCCCCGCCAACATGCAGCAAAAATACTGCGACCATGGGCGATCCTGCGCGCTGTTGACGATGACATGACCGATGTTCTGTGCATGCAAACGCTGTGGTTCTGGAGGAAATCCGAGGAAGGCGTCGATCTTGCCCTCGGCAAACAACTCGATCGGCTTGACCGACGCGCTCGTCACCCACTCGATATCCTTGGCGGGGTTAAGTCCAACAAACGTCGCCATCGCGCTGAGGAAAACGTGCGGACTGGACCCAAGCCCCTGCTGGCCGACCGTTCGACCCTTCAGATCGGCGACGCTGCGTATGCCCTCCTTGGCGAATAGCTCGAAGCAGCCGACATGAATCCCGGCGAGAAGAGTAATGCTCAAGCCCCGATCGATCTCAAGAAGAAGCGGACCGGAGAAATGCAAAGTGAAGTCGAGATCGCCGTTCGCGAGTGCTTTCGATTGTCCCACGCCAGCGTCAGATTCAACGTAAACGACGTTTGTGAACCCCTCGGCATTCAGCAGGTCGCTCACCACGTACTGCGGAGCGATGCAGATGCTCGGGTTCTTCGCAAGGCGGATTGTGGTGGTTTCTGGCGGCGGATTGGGCTCTTCAGCCCTGAGCCGAGCCGCAGCGCTCCAAAATAGGGCGGTGGAAGCGGCGCAGGCCCCAGCCAACAGCAATTCGCGGCGGTTCGTATGCATCGGGACCTCCTCGAAATCACCTGAGATGAACGGTGGCACTTCCGGGGGCCGAACGTCAGGCCGACGTATGTTGCGTGGACCTCAAGGCCCGCTGGCAACGAAGATACCACGGCTGCGGCATGTCGGATATGTCCGTGTGCCTGACGCGTTCGCGGTAACCTGATATCCTTGAGCGCCGCTGGTATTTTCTAAGCGACGCCGGGCCGTCTTACCTCGTCCAGCTTGCGGGGCGAGGTTTAGAAAGCGAAGCTCGCTTTACTGCCTGAACCCCGGGAACAGACCCGGCTGTCGCTGCGGCGGGGGCAGATCCTGCGGCGGTTGCTGGAATTGCGGCGGCGAACGCTGCGCCTGCCTCGGCGGCGCGCGCTTCTGAGCGGGCGGCGGCGCCGGCCTTGGCGCATCCGGCTGCGCGCTCACGACCGTGGTGTCAGGGGCTTTGCAGTCGGTCAGCCAGATGTCGTAGATCGGGTGCTCGACACCATGCAGGCCGGGGCTCGCCGCATACATCCAGCCCGAAAAAATCCGCTTCACCTCGCCCTGCAGCGTGATCTCGTCGACCTCGACA
>WNFH01004150.1_pt1 | contig 10406 bp, 10 predicted proteins | sample 5400411 | NCBI WGS metagenome assembly WNFH01 (sample SAMN13153347, study PRJNA577476) | soil metagenome | isolation source: 200 cm saprolite under Douglas fir tree site 2 hole 3 | place: USA:California | collected 2015-04-18
GGCACACTTGGAGGAGTTTCCCTGCGTGCGGGCCATCGATCACCACGGCGGGCTTGGTCTGCGGGCACTCCGCTTTCTTCTGTGCTCGGCGGTACTGTCCTTCATAAAGGACATCCGGTTTTGCGCCCTTGGCTTGCCACGCGGGGGCTTGCGACACGCGCAGCGGTTTCTCGCCGGACTCTTCCAGAGGCTTCACGCGAATCTGCACGAGCGCCTCGACCTTGGCGCGGTAGCATTGGCGGTCGGTGCATTATGTGGAATAGGGCCAGTGCTTCAGCCAGGCCGTATGGTGGTGTTCAGCCTCCGAAGGAGGCTGAACACTGGAGGAAGCGATGGCCCTGGAATTTACGATCTGCGAAGTCCGATGGGGAAGATATCCGAGAGTCTCGGGGAATGCGCATGCGACAGACTGGCTGAAGTTTCAGTCCAGGCGAGGCCTTGCAGCAAACACGCTTGACGCGTACGGACGCGACCTCGATTCATATCTAAAGTTTTTGGAATCTGCTGGTGTTGAGCTGGAGTCCGTTGTTCGGAGCACGATTGGTGCCTACATCCAAGAAATCGCTCAGCGTCCTGCCTCTCGATCTTTGAAGGTGAAGCCCGAGGTGAGAACGACACTGTCGAATGCGACGTTGCAGCAACATCTCACCGTGATCCGACTCTTCTACGATTACCTAGTTGAAGAGAGAGTATGCGCACGACACCCGCTTCGCCCGCCGATAGGCGGGCGAAGCCTAATTCAACGCCATCGTAGGCTTCCGTGGATTCCGAGCGATGAGCAGTGGCAGAGCATTCTCCAGGCGTGCAAGCAGGAGCCCCTACGAAACCGCATCATGCTGGCGATGTCCTATGACGCGGCGCTTCGCCGCGAGGAAGTCTGTTCTCTGGAAACGACGGATGTCGATCCTGCGAATCGGCTCCTGCGTATTCGCTCGGAAGCGACGAAAAGCCGGCGTGAGCGCGTCGTCCCATATTCAGCGCCCACAGGCGAGATCTTCGGCCAGTATCTGCGCGTTCGTCGCGAACTGAGCCGGGAACGTGGCCGATTGTTTCTATCGGAGTCCTGCCGGAATCTCGGGCAGCCGATTTCACTTTCGGGATGGTCTAAAGCAGTCGCACGGATAGCACGACGCTGTAATGTACCGCAGTTCACTCCTCACACGCTGCGACACCTTTGTCTTACCGACTTGGCGCGGGCCAGTTGGGACATTCATGAGATCGCGAGTTTTGCCGGTCATCGCAGTGTGCAGACTACGTTGCTTTACATCCATCTAAGTGGGCGCGATCTTTCCCGGAAACTGGCTTCTGGTATGGCACAGATCCACGCACAGCGAACTCGGATGCTAGCGGAGATGAACGCATGAGGAATAAAGACGCGATGAAGAAGAGGCCGAACAACATCGGGTCTTGGTACGAGGCGCTCACAGCAGAGCAGCGCTCTGCGCTTCAGCAACATGCAACCCGCGCGCAATGGGGGCCTAGAAAGGAACCACCAAAGAAGGCCAATGACGGACCATGGATCTGGCCGTTTGATTTGGACCATTACGACCGATCAGCCTCGCTTACGGCTGTCGAGCAAGACACGCTGACACGTTATACGGAGGCGTACCGATTTTATCGTTATGGTCGAACGATGGACTTTGGTCCCACGCTCGATCGGCTGGTCCGCCCGCTGAACGATGTCTTCGACTACACCGGCATTAAAACACAACTGCGCAGGTACGTGCTGCTCTTTTTCCTTCGAGAGATGACAGAACGCAACAGTTCCTTCTGGGGATGGACGACAGAGGAGTGGATCGAGGCGATCGGCGCACGCCGGACGTCGCGTCAGCATGTGGTCGCGGTCGCTTATTTGCTGTGCGATTTTCCCGACCTACATCGCATCAAGAGCGATCACATTGTGTATAACTGCCTCGCTCGGAAGGTCTTTGGACGTGAATATGTGCAGGTCATCACTGACCGTGTTCAGGGCTTGCTCAGCGAGTGGGGATACAACAACAACGGCACACGCAAGACGATCATGCGCACTATCTTTGAACTTCTTTTGCTCGTTCGTTCCCCGCATCTTGAGGAGCTGACGCTTGATCACTTGCGCCAGGTCATCGCAAGAAGACCACCGCGCACTGGCACGTATTGCATTGTGGCCCTCTCGCGTGTCCTGTCGAGCATCGGCACGATTCCCGAAGCATTGGAGATTAAGCGCACTTTCGTCGACCGGACGACCCTGCCGTCTCTTACTTCCAACGTTCCTGCGGAGTGGGCGCGTCTGTGCCGCATCTGGCTCGACCGATCTTCTGTCGCGAAGCACGAACGCAACACGCGTTATTACTTCCTGCTGAATGTAGGACGTTGGATGGCGGCTACACACCCCGAGGTCACCTCTCCGGCCGGCTGGACGAGGAATCTTGCTGCCGAAGCTGTAGCCATCATCTGTCAGTGGTGCGGAGGTGACTGGGGCAGTGCTGCTCCTCTACACGTCAAGAGCCGTGGGAAAATCCTAGCGCCTAGCACACGGGCGTCCCGCATTTCAGCGCTCCGGGCTTTCTTTCGCGACCTACAAGACTGGGAACTGATTCCGCGGCGGCTTGACCCAGCGCGAAGCTTTGTCACTCCGAAGAGTCTGCTCAAGCTCATCGGCCCGAATCCGCGCACTATTGCCGATGACGTGTGGGCAAAGCTCGTCTGGGCCGGGCTGAATCTGAGTGCCGATGATTTGCCGAAGCGCGGCTCGCCGAGGTGGAAGCCACGTTCGATTTCTTATCCCATTGAGCTTTGCAGGGCGTTAGCCGTCACCTGGCTGTTTGCGGGTCTTCGCAACAACGAGATTCGGCGGCTCCGGGTCGGCTGTATCCGCTGGCAGCGAGACGATGTCACCATTCCTGGCACCGATGAAATACTCGCCGCCGACGCAGTGTGCCTCCTTGATGTTCCCGTGAATAAGACCAGCAGTGCTTTCACGAAGCCTGTTGATCGTGTTGTGGGCGAGGCGATCGCCGCGTGGGAAAAGGTTCGCCCACAGGGCATTAAGCTGCTCGATCCCAAAACAGGCGAGCTTGTCGATTTTCTGTTTTTATTTCGGCTAACTGTTATCGGTAAAGGCTATCTGAACAGGATATTGATCCCGGTCCTTTGCTATAAGGCAGGTGTGCCCACCGCTGATGTTCGGGGGAACATCACGAGCCATCGTGCGCGCTCCACGATTGCGTCGCAGCTCTTCAATGCTAAAGAGCCCATGACTCTGTTTGAATTGCAGGAGTGGCTCGGGCATGCAACTCCGACAGCGACGCAACACTATGCAAAGATCACACCGACGAAGCTCGCCAAGTCCTATTCGGATGCGGGCTACTTCACACGGAACCTTCGTGCCATTGAAGTGCTTGTCGATCAGGAGTTGGTGCGGAATGGTCGTGCCGCCAACGAGCCTTGGAAGTTTTACGATCTCGGGCACGGCTACTGCACGTATGACTTCTTCGACCAGTGCCCTCATCGAATGGCCTGTGCGAAGTGTTCGTTTTATCTACCAAAAGATTCGACGAAAGCGCAGCTTCTCGAAGCCAAAGCAAACCTGCTGCGGTTGCGCCAGGACATTCCGTTGGCCGACGCAGAGTTATCCGCCGTGGAAGATGGGCTGACTGCGTATGAGCAGCTGCTTAAGAAGCTTGCCGACATACCAACGCCAGCCGGACCTACGCCAAGGGAACTAGCCGATGGGAACCTAGTGCAACTGCACGTACCTCAACAGCCAACGCGCTCTGACCATCGGTAAATCCTTGCCGACTTCCCGGGACTTATCCGCACGATGCCCAACTGGATTACTTCCGAATCGCCGACAAACCGCCCCTTAACTGCTATGGGGTCATTTGTAAAGCCAGACGCCCGGTTTGCCAGTGGCGGGACTGTGGTCCACGATATACTTGGCCATGTTCTGGACTAGCTCCGCGTTCGTGGTCGGCTGCCAGCCATGGCCTTTTAGTGGCCGGCCATACTGAAACGTACCCGCATAATATGGGTCCGTCGTGCTTTCGAGAAAATCTTCAAGTAGATAGACGGCAAGATTCAGATACGCCCCGTCCTCGTCTCCGCAATAGACGTGCAGCTTGCCCACAAGCTTGGAGCCGATAATGGGCCACTTTCGTGCGAGAAACTCGCGCAGATCATAGTCATGCGCCCTCATGGACTCAACGACCTCGTGGTCAATCTTGCCGGTCGCAAGGTTCCAAACGGGTCTGGGATAACCGTCGGATCCAACCGGCGTATGTTTGTCCCACTCAAACCAGCTATCCTGCGCGCCCAGAATCGAAAGTAGCTGGCTACCCATCCGATTGTTCTCGCCGCCACCCGCGAAAGCCCTCCCGGGTTTTTCAGTGAAGGCGTTGTCATCCTCGTAGAGGTTTACTCCTCCGTAGTAGCGGCGAAAATCAACCGGGTCCGGATAGAAGCTCCAGGTGCCGCCAAAGAAGTCGGGATGATAGAGTTGCAGAGCTAGCGCTCCCCAGCCTCCTGTTGACCCTCCGGTCAGCACACGAGCATAAGGCTGACGAATGATGCGGAACTGCTCTTCCACTGCGGGAATCAGCTCGTTCATAATTGCATCGCCGTAAGGGCCAGCGTTGGGTGAATTGATCCCGTACGAGTCGTCGAAGTATGGAGTTGGATGCTGGAATGTTACAGCGATCATGCGAGGAAAATCGGCGGAGTTCCAGGCTCGGTAGAATTCATAACCGCTTTCCACATTCATGAGGGCTCCGTTATATTCGGTCCCCGGCGGGGGCTCGGGCATATTCTTGAGGTGTTTCGCCGCCCATTCTTCGCGCTGCCGTGCCCAACTCTTCGTCCCTTCCTTGTCTGGCTCGATCGTGAACCCAAAAGGAGCATCCAAGCTAAAATGACCTTGCAGGTAAATCACCGGGTATTGAACGCCAGGATGTGTTGCGTATTCTCGCGGCAGCAATACCGTAGCGCCGATATAAATTGGCCGCCCCCAGAACTGACTCAGCAACTTGCTCTGAAACTTGATTCGCTTCACCCACTCGGTATCCGCTGGGACGACGATGCTTGGTATTACTTTGCTCAAGCTGATACGAAAGCTTTGTGCGATGCTCGGGTCAAGATGCAGTTTCAGCGGCTCGCTGATTAGATTTCCGGGTGCCCGCGCCAAATCTTGGCCTTCCCACTGGTCCATGTGGGCCCAAATCGTATGACCGTCAGTCCGATGAAACTCTGTATAAACATTCAGGACTGCTTGCACGTAGTAATCGCCTGGCGGAACTTCACTGAGACTATGAAGGGGGAATCCAGCAGTGGCGCTGTCAATAATGACTTGCTCGCCTGGCTGCATTCTGCGCACATCTCTCCCCAGCACGATTGTTAACGAGGATTGTAAGCGGGGCTCCGGCGTAGCATTGCTTGAGAGGCCCAGAAAGACTCGGCCGGTAATGGGCTCCGCGTGCGTAGGCGCGGAAAAGGAAATCTCGAATCTTGTGTTTCCAGTTGCCGATCGAGTCGCCTCCTGGGCAGTTGCTGTTGCGGCCGCCCCGCAGACCAGCGATATCACTATGGCGGAGTCAACAATCACACTGAATAAAGGATGGCATCTTTTCATGGATCGGAAGTATAGCGCCCCTTGTTGAATGACAGTAAATTAAACGAGTTGTGTGGCCGGGAACCACTGCCATAGTCGTCGTCGCTTTCTCGAACAGGCCGCCGTCGCGGTCAGCGCCACGCCGTTCGTGGCCAGCGCCTATGGACAACCGTCAACGTTACCGCGGCGGCGTGAGGTGGCAACCTTGGATGCAGGCCTCGACCGCATCACGCGCAGACTCAAGGCACGCTGCATTACCGTGACAGTTTGCCACTGCGTTGAGATAGGCCTGCCAGCAGGCGTTCGCACATGGATTGGGCGGCCCCTGCGCCGCAAGGAACGAGGCAAATAAAATCAGTGTCAGCGAGCAAGAGAGCATCACAAATCGATTTTTCCGTCTGTTCATGGCCTATGACCTCCTCGAGAAATTTTGCCTCTATTGTGGAGGGTGTGTTACTGGACCCCTTGGCCGATTGCGATCAGGGATGATTAATAGCAAATGCCCGGGCAGCTGGTGTTGACACACTGTAAAGCGCGTTGGTCGAAATGACATCCCCCCGGAGGCAGCCTTTTATAAGGGTCCGTGGGGTGACAACTGCAGGTAGCTGAGCCCCTCAAAACCGGGGCGCTACTGGCTACAAGGCCTGTCAGGAGCGCTACGAGAAGAACCACTTTCGATATTCGCGTGAACATTTTTTTCTCCTTTCTTTTTGGATCTTTGTCTTACTTGCAGCTCTTGACGAGCGCTTGGGACAGTTCAGACGCGCAGTCCGTTGTGTGTGCGCCAACTTCGAGCCGAGTCAGAGAATCCGCCTCTTCCCGTCCGTCAAAATATGCAAATATCGATTTCCAGCCTGCCTGATCCAGTCGTCCTGCCCACACCTTCTCTATCGTGCCGTCACCTCTCACCAACACTGTGTTCGGCACCCGCGCGAGCCCGAGCTGGATGTAAGTCCTGTGAAGCGGGTCGGCGAGCGTATCGGACAGGGGTATGCCATGTTTCGTACAGTAGTCTTTGGTGATTTCCATCGAATCGCGGCTCACCCAGAGTACGCGGACGCTTTTTTGTTCTAAAGCGCCTGCGAGCTTCATCCACCCTTGCTGATTGGCCTGGCAGGCCGGGCAGCCTGGAGAAAAAGTGATGATGAGAAGCTTGGAATCCGCCGGCGGCAGAGCTACAGGCTCTAAGCGGCCATCGAGCGCCACACCCACAAGCTTCTCAACATGTGCTCCGGCGGTGATCTGAGGAGCCAGGGTCTCTTGCAGGCTCCGGTTCTGCCGGAGAAGAAAAACGTTCTCCGCGAGTACTCCCAGCCCAGCAAGCCAGATAAGAATCTCAAGCGCTTTGCCGAAACGGATGGTCCCAGCTTTCCTTTGCTTGCTCATGCCACGCTCGTCGACGGACACCCGTCTGCCTCCTTCCTGTTCTTCACTCTGCAACCAAGTGGGGGGAGCACGCACCTACGCCCAGCAACACATCGTGCCCGGCCCAAACAAGCCAGTCGGTCTGCCGATTCCACTCACGGGAAATAAAAATGGTTTACCGACAGAGGGAAGGCCTTGCCTGCCGTCATGCCCGAGAAAACCCACTTGCCGCCCACGTTGCGCACCGTTCCCGCCAGGAACGTATCCGACGCAATCGACCGGTCTGGAAGATCGTAGTCGCCTACGTCGTGGCACTCGAAGTACAGCCATGCTTCGTCCCCGTGGACATCGATTTGCGTTTTGAATGAGGGCACCAGCGAAAAGCGGCGATGCGTGAAGGAGCCGGACGCCTCCCAAAACGATCGGATCTGCTGGGAGCCGACAAAAGTTTGATTAGCGTTGCCCTGTACAGTCAGCGTTGCGCTGGCATCCCAGAGCGACATCATCAGTTCAATGTCCTGGTTTGTCTTCGCACGGTGAAAGGCTGCCTGCAGTTGGTAAATCAACTCTACTTGCGTGCTGTCCGGTGCCGCAACCTGAGGGTGCATCGGAATACGGGCGGACCCCGCGATCCCTCCTGTGTGTATGACCAACCCCGTCACCAACGCAAGAAGGCTGATTGCCAACAACTTGTTCTTCCATGCTGTCATGGCTAGGCTCCGGATTTCTTTTTTCGCAGGGCCTCCAGCTTTTCTCTGAGGCTGCAATGGCGGCAGATTCGAGTGATTGCTGGAGGAAGTCAATCGCGGGCGCGTTGAGTCTTCCTCACTCTTATCTATCGGTGTATCTATTTGAGCGGATTGCACTAATTCGGCTGTTCTCTGCGGGAGTCACGGAGTTATACTCACCCTAGTCCTCGCAGGAAGTTTCCATGTCCTCGGCAAAAATGCGCTTTCGGGATTATCAGCTCGATCCTGATGGGTTCGAGCTCCGCCGTGCCGGCCATCGCCTTCGGTTGGAACGCAAACCCATGGAATTGCTCATCCTACTGGCCGAAAAGCAAGGGCAACTGGTCAAGCGGGAAGAAATCATTGAGAAAATCTGGGGCAAGGACTTTTTCTTCGATGCAGAGAACGGAATCAATAATGCCGTTCGCAAAATCCGTTCCGCCCTAAATGATGACCCCGAGCAGCCGCGCTTTGTGGAAACCTCCGTGGGCAAAGGCTATCGGTTCATTGCTCCGGTAGAACGTATGCTCGAACCGCCTAGCGCACCGCCTGTATCAACCGGTGCTCCAAGCGAGCGGTCGAAATCAGTCCTCTGGAGACGCGCCTCGGTTCCTGCCGTAGCAGTTGCCGGACTGATCGCCGCCGCCTTTATCTTCAACGTTGCTGGAGTCCGCAGTCGTGTTTTCGCTCGCAGTGCCTCCCCCATTCGCTCGATTGTCGTTCTGCCATTGGAGAATCTCTCAGCGGATCCAAATCAGGAATATTTTGTCGATGGGATGACGGACGCGCTCATTACCGCCCTGGCACAAGTCAGCTCGTTGCGCGTTATCTCAAGAACGTCAGCCATGCATTACAAGGGTTCCCACCAGACCTTGCCGACCATTGCGCGGGAACTAAATGTGGACGCCGTTGTTGAGGGCACCGTCATGCGCTCGGGCGACCGGGTCCGGATCACCGCGCAGTTGCTGGATGCCCGCACGGATCGTCACCTCTGGGCTAGGGCCTACGACCGTGAGGTAAGCGAAATCATGTCTCTCCAGCAGGATGTGGCCGACAACATTTTCCAAGAAATTCAAGCCAAGCTGACCCCTGAAGAAAATCTGCGTGCGAGCCGAAAGCGGCAGGTTGACCCCGAGGCCTATGACGACTATCTCCGTGGCCTCTACTTCTGGCACAAATTCACTGCAGCAGGCATGACACGGGCAGCAGAGTACTTTGAAAAGTCGGTGCAGAAAGACCCTTCCTATGCGCTGGGATACGCATGGTTAGCGAATGCTTATGGCATGCTGGCGGAGTTCGTCGGACCTCCTTCGGATTTCATGCCAAAGTCGAAGGAAGCCACAGAAAAGGCCGTGCAGCTCGACGATAACCTGGCTGAAGCGCATGATTCGCTCGCGAACATCAAATACTATTACGATCGGGACTGGGCAGGCGCGGATAGAGAGTTCCAACGCGCCCTTCAGCTCAATCCTGGCAATGCACTTATCCACGGTGGCTATGCACGGTATCTCGACGCCATGGGGCGCTTTGAAGAAGCCTCTCGACAACACGAAATCACGCGAGAACTTGATCCACTCATCCTAATTGGTTTTTACATCAGGGGAGATCATTTTTTGTTCTTGCGGCAGTACGACAAGGCGATTGCGGAGTTTCGCGCGGCGCTCGACTTGGATCACAATTTTTTCATAGCGCACAAAGGATTGGCCAAGGCCTATAAAAGCAAAGGGATGGAGAAAGAAAGTATCTCCGAATGGGAGCAGGTGGATGTGCTCGAAGGAGAATCAGACCAAGCTGAGGCGACGAAGATTGCCTATGCGCGCGGCGGATACAAAGGCGTATTGAAAGCCTGGCTGAAGGCCGTCGAACATCAGCGAGCGGCAGGCGGTTATATTGATTACTCGAAGGAGGCCTCGATACAGGCTCAATTGGGGAACAAAGACCTGGCGCTACAAGCGCTCGAAAAAGCCTTCGCGGAAGGCGAGGATATGACGTTCCTAAATGTTGAGCCTGAGTGGGACCCGATTCGCTCCGACCCGCGCTTCCAGGACATCCTCCGCCGCGTTGGCCTTCCCGTCAATGCCGGGGCAGTCGTCGTCCCGCATTAGCCTGCAAGCCGCTTTCACTGGACACTCCTTTATGGCCTGCCTTCTCTTGCTTTCCTGGCGAGCGAGGAGATCCGGTAATAACTCCAGTCAATTCGTCTTGCGGGAAGTCAAAGGCCCGAATCGACTGTCTGCCGCCGATTGTGGATGGATGACGGGCAACCCGGAAGTTATCAGCTCGCCGGTCGGGTTAGTACCGACAAACGCCCTAGTGTGCATAGGAATGCGCGACTAACTCACTGGTTGGGCCTCCGACTCTCTCCCACGGAGGTCGAACCCCCTCCCCATCCGCTCCACTGGCCCCTCCCTCCACTCCGGCCTAAACGCTCCGCCTCCGGCTCCGCAGGCCTTCGTTCCGGAAGGGGCCAGTGAGACATGACGGCTTGCTTGGACCAAACGGAGCATCAAATTTGGACGGCCTCTTGCCAAAACCTATTCCACTTAACTACCAGATGGATTTCTGCCGGACTTCGGGAAAGAGGAGTGGATTATTCCCCGTGCGTTTGGGGCACGCGGCGCAACTTCCCGCCGCGGGCACGAGCGCTTCGTCCTGCGGGTCAAACGGCGCGTTGGTGATGTCCAAGTGGATTTCCCGTTCAATCCATTCGCGGAGTTCCCGCACGGTGACGG
>WNFH01004588.1_pt1 | contig 10400 bp, 9 predicted proteins | sample 5400411 | NCBI WGS metagenome assembly WNFH01 (sample SAMN13153347, study PRJNA577476) | soil metagenome | isolation source: 200 cm saprolite under Douglas fir tree site 2 hole 3 | place: USA:California | collected 2015-04-18
CACGTCCTCGGCCTCCGGGAGCACGGCCACGGTCACCGTCGAGGTGTGGATCCGCCCGCTCGACTCGGTGGTGGGCACGCGCTGGACGCGATGGACCCCGCGCTCGAACTTGAGCCGGCTCCACGCGCCGCGGCCCTGGGGGAAATTGTAGGTGCGGATCCGCTCGCTCCGCTCGCCGGTGCCTACCTGGCTTCGGCGGTCGGCGGCGATGGCCGCGGCCTGCTCGTCCTGGGCGCGCTCGAGCAGCCGCGCCTTGAGCACCCGCATGGCCTTGGCGCGGTTCTTGATCTGCGAGCGCTCGTCCTGGCAGGTCACCACCAGCCCCGTCGGGATATGGGTGATGCGAACGGCCGAGTCCGTCGTGTTCACGCCCTGGCCGCCGGGACCCGAGGAGCGGTAGACATCCACGCGCACGTCCCTGTCCTCGACCTTGATGTCCACGTCCTCGGCCTCCGGGAGCACGGCCACGGTCACCGTCGAGGTGTGGATCCGCCCGCTCGACTCGGTGGTGGGCACGCGCTGGACGCGATGGACCCCGCGCTCGAACTTGAGCCGGCTCCACGCGCCGCGGCCCTGGCCGCCCACGCCGGTCTCGTGCTTGTCCATGACCTCGACCTTCCACTTCTGGCGCTCGGCATACTTCGTGTACATGCGGGCCAGCTCCGCGGCGAAGAGCCCCGCCTCGTCCCCGCCGGCTCCGGCGCGGATCTCGACGAAGACGTTCCGATCGTCGTTGGGATCGCGGGGAATCAGCAGGGCGCGGAGCTCCTCCTCCAGCTTGGTCTGCCGCGCCGTGAGCTCGTCGATCTCGGCCTGGGCCATCTCCCGCATCTCGCGGTCGGTGTCCTCGGCCAGGATGTGGCGCGCTTCTGAGATACGCGCCAGGACCCTCTTGTACTCCTCGAACTTCTCAACCGTTTCGGAGAGGTCGGAGGCGGCTTTGGCCGTGCGGGCATAGACCTGCGGCTGGCCGATCACCTGGGGGTCGGAGAGCAAGCGGGTGAGCTCGCGGTGGCGCTCTTCGACCTGGCGCAGCTTGTCAAACATGGCGGCCCCTCATTGGGGGGCGGACATGGCGCGGCGGCGCCGCGGCGAGGAAAGAGAAGGACTGCAGCTCCTGAAGGACGTAGGCCTCGAAGCGCGGCGGGTCGCCGAGCCGGGCCCTACCCCTCCGCGAGGGCCTTCCTCTTGTACTTCCGCTGGAAGCGCTCGACGCGGCCAGCGGTGTCCAGGAACTTCTGCTTCCCGGTGAAGAAGGGGTGGCACTTGGAGCAGACCTCCACCCGGATATTGGGCTGGGTGGAGCGGGTGTGGATGACCTCCCCGCAGTTGCAGGTGATCGTCGTATCAATGTAGTCGGGATGAATGCCAGCCTTCACGGCGCACCTCCTGAATAAGGGCGAATGAAGCATAAATAGTACCAGGGGAAGGCTAAAAACGCAAGAAACTGGGGAGAGTTGCCCGGGTGGGCCGGGCGAAGGCGCGGAAGGGACTGCGGGCCCGGCTGGGGCCCTGGAGCCCCTACCCCATCTGGTTCATCTGGGCCAGGAACTCCTTGTTCGTCTTCGTCAACTTGAGCTTGTCGAGCAGGAGCTCCATCGCCTCGACCGGGTTCAACTGGGACAGGGCCTTGCGCAGCAGCCAGACCTTCTGGAGCTCGTCCTTCTCCAGCAGGAGCTCCTCCTTCCGCGTCCCGCTCTGCTCGATATTGATGGTCGGGAAGATGCGCTTGTCCATGAGGCGCCGGTCCAGGTGGACTTCCATATTGCCGGTGCCCTTGAACTCCTCGAAGATCACATCGTCCATGCGCGAGCCCGTGTCGATGATCGCGGTGGCCATGATGGTGAGCGAGCCGCCCTCCTCGATGTTCCGGGCGGCAGCGAAGAACCGCCGCGGCCGCTGGAGCGCATTGGCGTCGAGTCCGCCCGACAGCACCTTGCCCGATGACGGGATCACCGCATTGTGGGCTCGCGCGAAGCGGGTGATGGAGTCCAGCAGAATCACCACGTCGCGCTTGTGCTCGACCAGGCGCTTGGCCTTTTCGATCACCATGTCGGCCACCTGGACGTGCCGCTGCGGCGGCTCGTCGAAGGTCGAGGAGATCACCTCGCCCTTGACCGAGCGCTGCATATCCGTGACCTCTTCGGGCCGCTCGTCGATGAGCAGCACGATGAGGTAGACCTCGGGGTGGTTCTTCGCGATCGCATTGGCCAGGTTCTGCAGCAGCACGGTCTTGCCGGTGCGGGGCGCGGCCACGATGAGCCCGCGCTGCCCCTTGCCGATGGGGCAGAGGAGATCCATGGTCCGGGTGGTCAGATTCTCCGAGTCATGTTCGAGGCGGAGCCGCTCCATGGGATAGAGCGGCGTCAGGTTGTCGAAGAGGGTCTTGTCCTTGGCTTGCTCGGGGGTCTCGAAGTTGATGGCCTCGACCTTCAGCAGGGCGAAGTAGCGCTCAGTGTCCTTGGGAGGCCGCACCTGGCCGGAGATCGTGTCGCCGGTGCGCAGATCGAAGCGGCGGATCTGGGAGGGCGACACGTAGATGTCGTCGGGGCCCGGCAGGTAATTGTAGTCCGGCGCGCGGAGGAATCCGAAGCCGTCCGGCAGCACCTCTAGAACGCCCTCGGCGAAGATGAGCCCGTCCCGCTCCGCCTGGCCCTGGAGGATCTTGAAGATCAGCTCCTGCTTTCGGAGCCCGCTGACCCCCTGGACGCCCATTTCCTTGGCGACATTGTTCAGGTCGGTGATGGTCTTGTCTTTGAGTTCGGACAGATTCATCCTCTTGCCTCCTCCCCCTCCGGCTTCCGATGTGGCCGCATCAGGGGTTACATCCGTCCTCGGCGAGGTACGCTTCGGGCTAGGCTCTGAGATGGTCGTCTCCGGGGGATTAACTGTATCGGGTTGAGCTCTTACGAGGTACTCGGCCGCGTTACTGTCACCACTGTCCCACAGGCCCGCGCGGCCTGTCAACCTGATTTTCCCTGGCCTGGAGCCGCCCGGGGGGGCCGCCCTCCTTATATATACGGCTATATACGGCGGATACGGCCCCTACATCCTCACGTCGATGATAGCCTTCTGCTTGATCTCCGACAGCCACTCAGCCAGCCGCGTGTCGAACTTCTGGCGGTAGAGGATGTCGCGGATCTGGTTCCGGGCCTGGACCAGGGCTTCGCCCGCCATGGTCTCTTTGGCATCCAGGTGGAAGAGATGATAGCCAACCTGGGAGCGGAACGGGGCGGAGGACTCCCCGACCTGGAGCCTGAGGATGGCCTCCTCGATGTCCGGCGACAGCTCTCCCCGCTTTACCTTGCCCAGATGGCCGCCGTCCTTGCCGGAGCCGTCCTGCGAGTACTCCTTGGCCAGCTCGGAGAAGTCCCGGCCCTCGAGCAGCAGGGCATAGACGTGCTCGGTCCGCTGCCGGGCCTCCGCCCATCCGTCCTCCCCCTTGCCGGGGTCGGGGAGGACGAGGATGTGCCGCGCCTCGAACGAGAGACCCGTCTCCAGCTTCTGGCGGTTCTCGGTCAGATACCGGTCGATCTCGGCCTCGGTCACCGAGATGCGCAGGTTGACCTTCCGCCGCTTCACGCGCTCGACCATGAGCTGCTCGCGGAGCCGCTTCTTGACCCCCTCCAGCGTGAGCCCGTTGGCTTTGAGGATGTCCTCGAACTCCTTCTGGTTCTTGGCGTTGACCTTCTTCATCACCTCACCGAGGTTCTCGGTCATCTCGCTGTCCTCGATGACGATCTTTTCCTTCTCGGCCTGCTGGAGCTGGATGCGGTTCTCGATCATCACGTTGAGCAGCTTGTCGCGCAGCGCCTTGCGCTCCACGCCGTCCGGCGGAGGCTCCTTGCTCTCGTAGATGTACTGCGCCTCGGCCTCCTCGAGCTCATAGAGCGTGATGGCGTCGTTATTGACCACGCAGATCACGCGGTCCAGCACACCGTCCACTGACACGAGCGATTCGTGCTTGGTGCCGAGCAGCGGCGGCGGCGCCGGGGCGACGGGCGGCTCGGGAGCCTTGGCGACTTGCTTGGCATTCGAGGCGGGCTTGCTCTTGCCGAGCAGCGGCACCCAGGTGGGAATCGAGCAACCCGCAGCGAGCAGCGGGATGAGGAGCAGCCCGGCCGCGCCCGACAGCCGCCTCATGCGAGGGACGCCAGCAGCGCGCCGAGCGCGTCGCGCACGGCCGGCCAGGGCTCTCGGGGGACTCGCGCTTCCACGGTGTATTCCTTCTTCAACGTCATGCCTCCACGGCTCTTCGTGATGGACTGAAGAATTCGCTCGGGAGTCACGGGGGTCGAGGGCGCGAAGGTCAGCACCGCGCGCCCGCCCCGCGCTTCGATCCGCTCCACGCCGAGGCGCTTCGCCGCCGCCCGCAGCGCCACCACCTCGAGGAGCGCCTCGACGGCCGGCGGCGGCGGGCCGAAGCGGTCGGCAAGTTCGGACCGGAGCTCGGCGAGCTCTTCCGCCTGTCCGGTCTCGGCGAGACGCTTGTACAGAGCCAGCCGCTGGTTGATCTCGGGCACGTATCCCTCGGGCAGCAGCGCCTCCACCTCCACGCTGATGACCGGCTCCACCGATTCCGCTGGCGGCTCGCCCTTCGATTCTCTCACGGCCTCCGCCAGGAGCTTCGTGTAAAGATCGAACCCGACGGCCGCGATGTGGCCGTGCTGCGCGGCGCCCAGCAGGTTGCCGGATCCCCGGATCTCGAGGTCCCGCATCGCCAGCCGGAAGCCCGCGCCCAGCTCGGTCATTTCCTCGATGACCCTCAGCCGGCGCTGCGCCGTCTCGTCCAGCCGGCCGTCGGCGGAGATCAGCAGGTACGCGTACGCCTGCTGGCGCTCGCGGCCCACGCGCCCGCGGAGCTGGTAGAGCTGGGCCAGCCCGAAGCGGTCGGCCCGGTTGATGATGATGGTATTGGAGGCCGGGATGTCAAGCCCCGATTCGACGATGGCCGTCGACACCAGGACATCGGCCTGCCCATCCACGAACTTCACCATGACGGCCTCCAGCTCCCGCTCGCCCATCTGGCCGTGGGCCATCACCACCCGGGCATCGGGGCAGAGGTGCCGGATGAAGGCGGTCATGGACGGCAGGGACTGGATCCGGTTGTGGACGAAGAACACCTGTCCGCCACGCGCCACCTCGCGGTCGATGGCCTCCTTGATCACCGCGCGGCTGAACGCCGTGACGACGGTTTCCACCGGCAGCCGGGCCAGGGGCGGCGTCTCGATGACCGAGAGATCGCGGACTCCGGAGAGCGACATGTACAGCGTGCGCGGGATGGGCGTCGCGGTGAGCGTGAGTACGTCCACGGAGGTGCGCAGCCGCTTGATCTGCTCCTTGTGCGTGACGCCGAAGCGGTGCTCTTCGTCCACCACCAGGAGGCCCAGGCTCTTGAAGCGCACGTCCTTGGAGAGCAGCCGGTGGGTCCCGATCACCACATCGACCGCGCCTGAAGCCAGCCCGGCGATCACGGCCTTCTGCTCCTTCGGCGTCCGGAAGCGCGAGAGGAGCTCGACCCGCGCCGGGAACGCTCCGAACCGCTCGGCAAAGGTATTGAAATGCTGCTGGGCGAGAACGGTGGTCGGCACCAGCACGGCGACCTGGCGACCGTCGGCCACGGCCTTGAAGGCCGCGCGCAGCGCGACCTCGGTCTTGCCATAGCCCACGTCGCCCGCGACGAGCCGGTCCATCGGGCGCGGGGCCGTCATGTCCGCCTTGACCTCTTCGATCGCCCGCATCTGGTCCGGTGTCTCCTCGAAGCGGAAGACCGCCTCGAATTCAGCCTGCCACGGAGTGTCCGGCGAAAACTGCGGCCGCTCCACCACTGAGCGCGCCGCGTAAAGCTTCAAGAGGTCCTCGGCCATTTCCCGGAGGGCGGCCCGGACCGACTCCTTCACGCGCTGCCACGCCCCGCCGCCCAGGCGGTCCAGGCGCGCCGCTCCGTCCGGCGCGCCCATGTACTTGGAGATCAGATCGAGTCGCTCCACCGGCAGGTAGAGGCGTCCGCCTTCGGCGTATTCCAGCAGCAGGAAATCGGCGTCGCGGCCGTCGGTGCGCAGCGTCCGGAGCCCGTGATAGCGGCCGATGCCGTGCTGCTCGTGGACCACGAGGTCGTTGGGGGCCAGGTCGGTGAACGCCGCGATCGCGGCGCCGCGCTGGAAGCGCGGGCGGCGCAGGCGCCGGCGCTGCGCGCCAAAGATCTCCTCTTCGCACAGGAGGATGAGCCCGACCGCCGGCAGCTGGAAGCCGGCCGAGCATTCCCCCACCACCACGCCCAGCCCCTCGGAGCTCCAGAGGCCCGCCTCCGGCCAGGGCTCGAGCTCATGCTCGGCGAGCAAGCCGCGCACGCGCTCGGCCTGGCGCTCGTCGTCGACGATCAGCCGGACGGTGAAGCCCTCCGCGCGCCAGCCGCGGATCTCGGCCGCGAGCGACTTGAACTGGCCCCGGAACCCGCCGAGCGAGCGCGTGCCCATGGCGAACCGGCCCGGCCCGCCCGCGCCGCGCTGAAGCAGCGGCATCTCCAGCCGCTGGTATCCGCCGAGCAGCGCGTGAAGCGGCTCGGCCGCCGGCGCGTCGTCGGGCGGAGCCTCGAGCACGGCGGGATCCTCGAGCGCCACGAGAGTATCGGCGGGCAGATAGGCGCTGAGCGTGGCCGCATCCCCGCCCTTGGAGTTGAGCGGCAGCACCGCGAGCTCCGTGATCGGATCGACCGAGCGCTGGGTCGTGGGATCGAAGAGGCGGAGAGACTCGACCTCGTCGCCGAAGAACTCGGCGCGCGCCGGGCGCTCATGGGTTGGCGAGAAGATGTCCACGATCCCGCCTCGAAGGCTCCACTGGCCCACCTCGACGACGGTTTCGACCCGCTCGTAGCCGGCCGCATCGAGCTGCGCCAGCAGATGCTCGCGGCTCAGGCTGTCCCCCACCGCCAGGCTGAAGGTGCGGGCGCGGAAGTCGGCGGGCGTCGGCACCGGCACCGTCAGCGCCGAGGGCGTCGCGACCACAGCGACGGCCTCGCCGCGCAGCAGGCGGTGGCAGCAGAGCGCGCGCTCGGCGTCGGGCTCGCGGTGTCGGCCGCCACGCCACGACACGGCGGGCCCGGACGGGAACTCGAGCACGCGATCGGGCGCGCCGCCGAGCGCGGCCAGGAAGAATCCAAGATCGAGCGAGGCCCGGTGCCGTTCGGGGGAGCCGGCGGTGAGCAGCAGCGTGGCGCGGCCGGTATCACGAAGCAGCGCCACCACCACGAGGGCGCGGGAAGAGCCCCAGAGCCCGTCGGCCTGCAGGCAGGGAACTCCCTTGACGAGGGCCGCCGACAACTCCTGAAAGGCGGCCCAGCGAGAGAGGACGCGCTCAGAGGCGGACACGAGCATCACACGCTGCGAGACAGCGCAATCCGTCTATGGGTATCACCGGCCGGGGCCGGCGTCAAATTCATGCCTCCGGGGGGCGGCTCTAGCGGGGGCTCTGGGCGAGATAGAAGCTCAGCGTCTCCAGCTCGATCGACAGATCGACGTTCTTGAGCCGCACGTCCTTGGCCGCCTTGATGCGGCCAGGGGCGAAGTTCAGGATGGCCTTGATGCCCGAGGCGACGAGCTTTTCGGTCACCGGCTGCGCCGACTCGGCGGGCACCGCGACGATCGCGATCTGGAGATTGCGCGCCTTGGCCTCGTGCGGGAGATCGCGCAGGGGCAGGATGGCCACGCCGTCCGCCGACTTGCCCCACTTGGCCGGGTCGTCGTCGAAAATGGCCGAGATCCGGAATCCCTGCCGCGCGAAGCCCTTGTAGTGGAAGAGCGCCGAGCCGAGATTGCCGAAGCCGATCAGGGCGACCTGCCACTCGCGGTCCAGCCCCAGAATCTTCTGCAACTCGGCCTTGAGACCAGAGACGTAGTAGCCGATGCCTCGCACCCCGAACTCGCCGAAGTACGCCAGGTCCTTCCGCACCTGAGCCGAGTTGAAGTTGAAGCGCTCGGCCAGCTCCTGAGAGGAGATGGTCTTGACGCCGTCCTCTTCCAGCTGCTGCAGGCACCGGGTGTAGACGGAGAGGCGGCGCACCGTCATCTCCGGAATCCGGGGAATCTTGAACTGTGAGCGTCGAGTCATTCCGTTCGCGGCCCTCTCCGGCCCGTCTCGGGGCCGGCGCGGCGACGGGCGTTCCGGGCCGGACCCGGAACGCCCGCTCGCGCCTACTTTACGGGCTGGACGAAGAGCAGGATTGCGGCGATCACGAACACGTACAGCGCCAGCGACTCGATGAGCGCCAGACCGATGATCATGACGGTCTGGATGCGGCCGGCGGCGCCGGGCTGGCGCGCGACGGCTTCCACGGCGGAGGCCGCCGCCAGGCCCTGCCCTACCCCGCAGAGGCCCGAAGCGATGCCCATTCCACTGCCGGCCGCCAGCACCGCGAAGGGCCCCACCCAACCGCCGCTCCCACCTTCAGCGGCGAAGGCCAGGCTCGGAATCGAAAGAAGCGACCACGTCATCAGCATCAGCATCAGTGAGCGTCGCACGACTCTCCCTCCTTAGGTAGTGGTGAAGGACTAATGGTGCTCGGCTTCCTCGATGGCGCCGGCGATGTAGACCATGGACAACATGCAGAAGATGAACGCCTGCAGGAATGCCACCAGGATTTTGAGCGGCAGCAGGAAGCCCACCGTGAAGGCGACCAGAACCACGCCCCCGGGTAGGCCGAGCAGGAGACCCGCCAGCTTGCCCGTCAGCGCCCATCCGAAGAGGCCGTCCAGCCCGGTGAGCAGGAATATGACGGCGAGCAGGACGTGCCCGCCGAACATATTGCCGAAAAGCCGCAGCGACAGCGAGAGTGGCCGCGCCATGTGGCTGACCAGCTCGATAGGGAACATGAGTGGCGCGAGCCATGGCACCGGGCCGCAGAAGTGCTTCAGGTAACTCACGACGCCCTGCTTGCGGATACCGATCACGTGGTAGGTCACGAACACGATGAGGGCGCAGGCCGCGGTGGTGTTGAGATTGGAGGTGGGCGCCATCAGGCCCGGGATCAGCCCCAGCAGGTTCGAGGTGAGGATGAACAGCCCGAGCGTGCCGATCAGCGGCAGGTAGCGGCGCCCTTCGTGGCCGATCATGTCGTCCAGGGCGGTCAGGAACTGCTCCAGCAGTGCCTCCATGAAGTTCTGCACTCCGCGGGGCGCGAGCTGGAGATTGCGGGTGGCGGCCACGGACAGCGTCACGAGGACCACCATCACGACCCAGGTGTAGAAGACATGGTCGGGAATGCCGAAGCCCACGAGGCTCACGAGCGGCGGATGCTCGATGGCTCCCACTGAATCCTCCTACGCGGTGATGCGGGCGGCGCGCAGCCCAAGGATGATCACGACCGGAGGCAGGACCGACAGGCCGGCCACAAGCCCCATCGGGTGGGCGGCGCCGGTGCCAAGGAGCAGGGCGACGGCGCCGAAGAGCACCGTATAGCGCAGGCCCAGGCCGATCACCCAGAGCGGATGGGACCGGCCGCCGGCGAGGAATGCGCCGGCGTTCAGCACGCCGCGCGAGAGCCAGTGGAAGCTGAGGAGCGACAAGAGCCCGCCGGCCACGGTCCCGAGCGCGCCCGGCGCGCCGCCGATCCACGCGCCGGCCAGCGACACCGGCACCAGCAGGATCAGCGACGTGCGGCTCACACGAGCGACCAGCTCAAGACCCATTGCGCTCATTCTTCTCCGCTGCCTTGATCGACCGAAACAGATCGCGAAATCCCGCGGCGACGCCCACGCCGATCCCGATCAACGTGAACCAGGGGGTGGTGCCGAGCCAGCGGTCCAAATAGTACCCGCCGATGGTCGCTCCTGCTGTGGCCACCACGAACGTGATGCCCACCGTGGCGAGCATGCCCAGCGACCGCCATGGCGAAGGCTCGTCGGCCATCGCGCGCACCGTCAGCGGGGCCGCGGGTACGTCATGTGAATAGGAACACTATCACACCGATCAGGCCCTGACAAGCAGACGCAAGTGATTGATTTCTTGACTCAAGCGGAGGGGAGCTGGATGTCAGTCAGGCACAAAGCGGAGGATTTCCTCGGCGATCTCGGGCCCCTTTTCTTCCTGGAGAAAATGCCCGGCGTCGGGGATCAGGGTGAAGCGCGCGCCCGGAATCAGCCGAGCGAGTGACTCGCCCACTTGGGGCGGGAAGACCGGATCCGAGTCGCTGAAGCACACGAGGGCGGGCTTGTTCCACTTTGCGAGCGCGGTCGTGGTCTCGCGCATCTCCGCCGCCCACGGCGCATCGGGCGTCGTGGGAATCAGCGCGGGGAAGGCTCGCGCCCCGGCCTTGGACTCGAGCGTCGGGAAGGGCGCGTCGTAGGCGGCGACGATTTCGGGCGCCAGCTCGTAGCGCGTGCCGATGGAACGCTTGAGGATGAGGC
>WNFH01004159.1_pt1 | contig 10395 bp, 11 predicted proteins | sample 5400411 | NCBI WGS metagenome assembly WNFH01 (sample SAMN13153347, study PRJNA577476) | soil metagenome | isolation source: 200 cm saprolite under Douglas fir tree site 2 hole 3 | place: USA:California | collected 2015-04-18
TGAGGGCTTGCGCGATCACTACGGGCAGGGTACCATTGGCGTCGGAAGGAACATAAGGATTGAGTTCCTGGAACTTGAAATTTGAGAGGGTTCGCCGCGTACCCAGGTCTCCCCGGCGGCCAAGAGGTGCCGGTGTGTTCTCGTAGACTTTCCAGGCCTGCAGACGCTTTTGCAGCATCCACTCAGGCTCTCCCTTCTGGCGCGATAGTTCCTCCACCGCAGCGCGAGACAGCCCGCTTGCTATGACATTCATTACACACCCACCTCGTTCTCTTCTTCAGCCGGTTTGAGCCATTCATAGCCCTTCTCTTCCAGTTCCAACGCCAGCTCTTTGCCGCCCGACTTGACGATACGACCATTAAACATCACATGCACAAAATCAGGAGTGATGTAATTCAACATACGCTGGTAGTGTGTAATCAGCAGGATGCCCAGATTTGGACCGGTGAGCGCATTCACACTCTCGGACACAATCTTGAGCGCATCGATGTCCAGGCCAGAGTCGGTCTCGTCCATCAAGGCGATCTCCGGCTCAAGCAGAGCCATCTGGAGAATCTCAGCTCGTTTCTTCTCGCCGCCAGAGAAACCATCATTGATTGCGCGGTTGATAAAGCTGTTGTCCACCTTGAGCAGGCGCATTTTGGTCTGGAGCAAGTTGCGGAACTCTTTGGGGGGAATGCTGTTGCGCTTGCCCATCTTACCGGTTGGCTTCTCGCCCTCTTCAAGGGGTTTGTTGCCTTCACGCACGGCCTCAAGGGCGCGGCGCAGGAAGTTGGCAACGCTCACGCCGGGGATAGACATGGGATACTGGAAGGCCAGGAAGAGGCGCATGCGAGCGCGGCGGTCTGGGGAATACTCCAGAATGTTCTCGCCCTTGAACCAGATTTCTCCATCGGTCACTTCATATTTCGGGTTGCCCATAATGACATTTGCCAGCGTGCTTTTGCCAGAGCCATTCGGTCCCATTAATGCATGTACTTCACCCTGCTTCACCACAAGGTCAACGCCACGTAAAATTGCTTTGCCTTCAATACTGGCATGAAGGTTCTTTATAATAAGTTCTGATTCCATTAACTAAACACGTCCTCCTTAGGATAGGGGGCGAACCTCGTTCGATTCGCTTACTTTTGCTGGTAGAGTGAACCCTAAATTCGACACTACCTGAATATCTGAGAGAGCAATGAACTGTTTCGCTGAGCCTTTCGCCGTTCGCTCTGCTTCGGGGGATTCTTTCAGCACCAGGTCAGCCAGGGTCATGCCATCCAATGTGCGGGCAACAACATCACGCAACATTGACCAGAGATACCTGGTTTTGCACGAGTCGAGAAAGCCACAGATTTGCGTCATCTCGCCCTCGACTGCGCAGATCATCGGCGCAATTGGTCCTTCGAGGACACGCACAATCTCACCCATGGTGATTTCTGCGGGGTTACGGCTCAGGCGATAGCCCCCATGTGCGCCGCGTGTACTGATAACAAGTGGCGGATTAGACTCGCGTAACATCTTCACCAATTGCTCAAGGTATGCCAATGGGAGCGTTTCTGCCTGTGAGATATCCGTCAGTGAGCGAGGATGTCCACCATAATGCCGGGCAAGATCAACCATGATCCGCACGCCGTATTCGCCTTTTGTAGAAATACCTAAATTCATGGCTTTCTCCCTTCTTGCTCGCCATTTCGCGGGTATCGCCCGATAGCACCAGAAATGCTGCCAATTAATCCGACTAATTCACTAGGATATATTTTAGCACTTCTGGGCGAAGTTCGCAACTGGGGTAAATGGGGATGTAGGCAGAGCCCTTACTTTGGATAGCAGTAGAAAATATCAAAATCCTTTGACTCAAGTGGCGAGACGGTGCGGCTCAGTGGCGTGACCACCAGGATATCAAAGCCTGGCTCCGCTGGGAAAATCGCCTTCTGGTAGGTCACATTGCGGTTATCGAGCAGGCGCAATAAGAGTGGATAGGGATCAGTATGCTGGATCAGCACCAGTATACTGGGACGGTCGGCGTGGAGGACCGCATCTGTGTAGGAGGGGATACGGTTAATAGCTATACGCGGGTGTATCAATGGCAGAGGATCGGCACCAATGATACTGTTATTGGCCTTGAAAACAAGCGGATAGGCGAGCAAGTTGCTGGCCCAGAAGTAGCGGATGTGCTGTTGTTGCAGGTATGCCACAATCAGGTCGTTATTGGCCGGGGCGGCAGTACAGTAATTCGATTGATAGGTGTGCCCTGCATCGGTCAGGCCATACGTCCAGGCCTGCGTACCAAGGTAGGCCAGCAGCAGCACAAGTAGTAGCCCTTGCCCCAGCAGAGCAAGGCGGGAGGGTGTTCCGCTCGAAAAGGGCCGTGGAGAACTGCCCGCCTGCTCCCTGGCTTGTGCTGCTCTCTCACGTTGTTCATGTCGTTCATAAAGATACATGCTGGCGACGGTAAACATCGTTGCGAAAAAGAACGGAAGTGACAGCATAAACGGTGTAGCATAGCGCCCTGCATCATCATTGGTGCAACCAAGGAGAGAGAAGACAGAGGCAGAGCTGATACAAAACGCGAGTGCTGTAGAGGCCGCGAAGAGCGTGGGGAGACCGGCAAGCTGTCGTATACGTACAAGTGCTGGACGCCGCCAGATATATGAGAGAGCGATCAGCCCAACCGTGGCAAAAATACAGAACGTGCCAAAGAAGGCCAGTGTCCAGTGTAAAGCGGTGAGCATAGAGTTTTCCAGGGGAACGGCTCCACTGATGATGCGGGGAGCGACACAGGTTGCATAGGACTGCGTGACCTTGAGAATTAGCCCGAGTCGATGTCTTGAAATGCCACCCCCTCCCAGGTTGAGAATATAGGCAACGTTGACCCACTGGTGGGTCGCGCCCCAGATAAGCGCGGGAGTAAACCCGAGTATAGCGGCGGGGATAGCGGCCAGCGCGAGCAATAACTCCTTCAAGAGACCAGATTTTGTAGAAATGCCCTGAGTAGGGCTGTTATCCGTAGGGGCGGGAGTAGGGTGGTGTTGGGAGGGGACGCTTGCGTCGCCCTGGGGGTGGGGCGTTGAAGTCAAGTGAACAGGACGAGGGCGACGCAAGCGTCCCCTCCCCATATCCTCTCCACCCCCGCCCCTACGGGAAACCACAGGGCGACGGGAGACGATCTCTGCTACACATTTCGCGGCGATCCAGAGACCTACCGCGAGGATGGCTGGAGCAATGAGGGGATAAATCCAGAGGCCCAGATCGATTAGCAAACCGATGCCAGCCCAACGCCAGGCAAGTTCAGCATATGGCGCTCCTGCGAACCATCGCCGTGTCAGGTGGAAGGCCGAGAGCAGCAAGAGCAGCATCAGCACGAAAGTTTCAATGTACCCACCATAGGTGCGGGTTTCAATCACAGTATCATAGAGTGGGAGTATTGCCGCGGTCAAGGCTGCGATGGTCATGAAGTATTGTCGCGCATAGAAAGGCAGATGTGCAGCATCAGCCAGAGCCGCCGCTAATTTCCAGGTGAGCCAGACGACCAGCAGTGAAAGAATTATCGGCTCCGCCCGCAGTGCCCAGACTGAGGGTCCCACCATAGCAAAAATAATCGCAATCAGGTAGACTTCCAGGCTGCCCATATAGGCCTGGCCGTAGAAGTAGGTAGGAAAATCTCCATGCAGCACACGTTCTGCCTGAATGCCGACCAGTGCTTCATCTCCGTCAATCACTCCATTTGTATGCACAACCAGCCACACCCGTACCACGAGGGCAATCAGAAGACACACCCACAGTGGTGAAAGCAAGAAGGCATACCAATGCTTGCGCCCTAGGTATGGGCCCGTAGCTTCGCTTGCTGTAAGGGTGCTCCTTGCGGCTCTCAGGGGTAGATATTTGGCAAACATTCGAGGACCGCGTAGGGGCGGGAGTAGAGAGGATGTAGGGAGGGGGCCCTTCCCAAGCGAGGTCTTGTCATGTAATGCTTCTCGATTGTCAACACTATGTTCTTCGATGCCCATGAGAGAGCTATACCCTTCCTGGTCAACCGGGACAACTGACAAATGAATTTTCAAACGCCGGTGATTCAAATGGTGAGACGGTACGGCTCAAATTGGTGACGACCAGCACATCGGAGCCGCCAGAAGCCGGGAAGCGAGCAGCAGTGTAGGTAACGGATGCGTTGTCGAGAGCCTGCAATAAATTTGGATAGGGATTGTCATGATGGACAAAGACCAGCAGGGCAGGCCGGACGGCGTGCCGCACTGCATTGGTATATTCCGGGATACGCTCGACGTTGGGGCCGTGAGGGATGAACGGAATGGGGTCAGCAATAATGATGCTGCCATTGGTTTTGAAATCAATTGTATAGCCAATCCAGTTGGTTGCCCAGCCATAGTGGACATGTTGCTGCTGGAGATAGGCGATAATCGGGTCATCGTTGGTGAGAGCCTGCTGACAAAATGGTGATTGAAAGATATTTCCAGCCCCCGTTTCATCCCGTAGCCCATAGGTTGCTGCCTGCGCCCCAAGATAAACGAACAGGAGGGCCAACAGCAGGACCTGTGCGATGAGCTGGAAATTGAAGCGTGTGGCCATGGGTGCGTGTATAGTAGTGGCTGCGCTCCTGCTCCCCTCCTGCTCCCCTTGCCCGCAGGCAATGCCCGCAGGCAATGCCCCAGCCATATGTGCTTGTAAGCGTTTCTCGCTGCGGTAATGTAAATACATACTGATAACAGTAAAGAGAGCGGCAAAAAAGAAGGGCATCGCCAGCACGAGAGGGGTGGCATAGCGTCCCGATGGGTCATAAGAGGCGCAAGGTGCGTTGAGCGTATGTTCAGAATTTCTAGCGGTAATGAAGGTAATGGCTGTGCAGACACCAAAGAGCAAGGGGAGCGTGGTAAGGCGTGGTATACGCAAGAGTACTGGTGAGTGCCAGAGGAACGAGAGGCCGATCAGCGCGGCGGTGGCCGCGATGCAAAATACACCCGCGATGAGCAAAGGCATATGTATGCTGGCCATCAGATTGCTCTCTGTGGGAAGGGCCCCGCTGATAACACGAGGCACGATGCAAGTCCTATAGACGTACTCAATACGAAGCATGGTATAGAGGCGATTTCCAATACCGCCGCCTGTACTCGCTATGTACGCGACATTTGCCCATTGATGAGTAGCGCCCCAGATGATGCCAGGCATAAAACCAACGATTGCCGCTGGAATGGCCACAACGGCAAGCAGTATCCCTCGTGCGCTGTGTACGATGGTGCTGAAGGTGCGTTTTGTACCCGCCGGTATTTGCTTCCACTGCCGTACTATCTCTATTGCGCCAACGGCGGCAATCCACAGGGCTGCCGCGAGAATAGCGGAGACAATCAGGGGATAGACCCACATGCCAAGGCCAACAACAAAACCAATGCCAGCCCAGCGCAAGGCGAGTTCACGGGAAGAGGCACCTGCCTGCCAGCGGCGCGGCAGTTGCAATGCCGAAATAAGGAGTAGCAGCATCAACACAAATGTTTCGATGTAGCCCCCAAAAGTGCGCAGTTCTATCACCCCATCATAGAGCGGGGGTATAGCGGCAAGCAGAGTGGCAACGATCACAAAATACTTGCGGGCATAGAGAGGCAGGTTAGCGACTTCCGCCAGTAATCCGGCAAACTTCCAGGTGAGTGCGAGCATGAGCAGCGAAAGCAGTGCAGGTTCAGCCCGCATAGCCCAGGTGGAGGGGCCGGCAATGGCGAAAATGATGGCGGTCAGATACGCAGAAAGGCTGCCCATGTAGGGCTGACCATAAAAGTAGATGGGGAAGATGCCCTGCAAAATCTTTTCCGCCTGAATGCCGAGCAGAGCCTCGTCGCCATCGATAAAGCCTTGAGTACGCACAATCAGCCATACACGCAGCAAAAGAGTTAGAAGGAGGATCACCCACAGTGGCGAAAGAAAGTATCTATACCAACGCTGCTTTTGCTGTTGTCGTTGCCGGTCAGCTGCCGCCTGCTCTGCCGCTCCCACTGAAAGAACGCGCTCTTTTATGTCCATAATGAGTTATGAGATGCCTTTTCTTCTGATTTCTCACTGCCTTGCTCATTACCCGGCATGGCTTTTGAATCCTCGCCGCTTCGCGGCTCGCAAGGATTTTTAGTGTATCTGCGGGCTGTGCTGCCTTCACCATTCCCCGAATGCGGCTGCCTGTGGCAGCACAGCCCGCAGATACACCAGTAGAAAGATTATCACAAAGAGTATAACGCATAAGGCAAGCTCTGCCAGGGAGTTGTAGGAGTTATTTACTTCTTTCTCCCCACCACAATCTGTCTTGTACCTTTGCCGAAGGGCTTCCAATCGTACCCGCCATAAATGGCCTCGATAACGAAACCGGTTGCCAGGAAGAGCAATTGGAGTTCGCGAGGGAAAAAGATATGCATATCGAGCATGGTCAGGTAGCGTTCGTTTTCTCCCGTCTCAAAATATTTCTCATGAGTCCAGGTAATATGCTGCAGCTGCTCAAATTGATCGTACTTCCGACTTGTATAGAGCAGCATAGTAAATTCGTCGTTGGGTGCGGTGATTTCGTCCTCCAGGTAGACGTGTGAAGGTCTATTGAGAGCGTCACTGAGATAATCGATATCGGGAAGAAAGATATCTACCACGAAGCGTCCGTTTGCCGCAAGGTGGTCATAGGTGTTCTTAAAGGTTTCAAGCTGCTGTTCTATTTCATACAGGTGCGAGATAGAGTTAAAGGGCAGCAGTACCAGGTCAAACTCGCCCTTATGTTCGAGCTGGTAATTACACATGTCGGCTTCATGTAAGGTGACACGCTGCTGTATCGTTTCCGGCTCGCGTTCCAGTTTGCGGCGATAGGCCTGTAACATTTCAGGTGCGATATCCAGCCCTTCCAACTGAAAGCTGCCGGGGCTATGCAGCAATGCGAGTCCGATGCGTCCGCTACCACAGGCCAATTCAAGCACCCGTTGAGGGGTATAGCGCATGACCAGTTCGCACCAGAAGGGTACGTCCTGCTCGGACTGGCTTTGATATTCAAGTTCGTAGTCGCTAACTCGCTCGTAATATTCTCCCATGTTGTAGGGCATAGTTCTTTCCCTTCACAGCATCATATATAGATATGTGGAGCTTTTTCGTCGCGTCTGTAGTTATGTCTACAAATTACGGCAGTTCTCGCAGCGGCCAAAAAGCGTGAGGGTGTGACCCTCAATGTCAAAGTTTGTCTGGTGGCTAATGGCGACAAACTGATCAAGAGGAAGACAGATATCCACTTCTACCACGCGGCGACAGCGCGTGCAGGTTAAGTGATGATGATGTTCACCGCCACAGACGCGGTAGTGGTGCGTTCCATCGGCAAACTCGATGCGATCCAACAGACCAAGGTTGACCAGCTTTTCAACTGAACGATAGACAGTGGCGCGTCCCAGGCGTGGCTCCCCCAGTCGCATCTCCTGCCACAGATCGTCTATAGTAAAATCGGCTCCGCTTTCGGCAAGCTCTACCAGCCGTTCTTCAATCAGTCGTCGAGGGCGCGTATGACGCTGGCTTACCTCATCGAAAGCTGCTCGAATTTTGTCCGCGATCACCTTTGTCTCTCTTTCTCTTTGTTGTTTTGCCTTGCCTGAATGCTTTATATTACTTTCCTCTAGTCTATCACTTCCGTCTATGGGAGTGTATGAGCAACAGGTGAGAGAGTTTCCATGTGCTTGCACTCCACCAAAGCGGGTCAAGGTCATGTCCTGATAAGCCTTCACAAAGGCGCATGATATAATAAGGAACAGCATGAGCAAAGTGAAAAGAGATCAGGAGGTGAGGACATGAGTGAAGGATTCATCTCGCGGGCCTTCCGAGGCCGTCGCCAACAGGGTGACGTTGCCGGACGGCTTCCGCCTGGACAGTATCTTGAGCGCGGTTTCCCGGTGCTTTCGGCAGGGCCGACGCCGCATACTCCCCTGGAGCGGTGGGATTTCTCGATTGGAGGGAATGTGAAAGAGCCAAAGCGCTGGACCTGGGAGGAACTGCTGGCCCTTCCGCATGAGACGCCAACCGTCGACATCAGTTGTGTCACCAAATGGACCAAGTTCGATACCCACTGGGAAGGCGTCTCCGTCGAGACCTTGCTGCACCAGGTGGACTATGACCCCAACGTCGCGCGATTTGTCATCGCTTTCAGCGATGGTGGCTATACCACCAATCTCCCGCTCGCCGATGTTCTGGGTGGGAAAGCGTGGGTGGTCTTCATCTACGAAGGGCAGCCCCTGGCGCCCGAACACGGCGGCCCGGCCCGCTTGCTGGTGCCCCACCTCTACTTCTGGAAGAGCGCCAAGTGGGTGCGGGGTCTCCGATTGGTCGATGAGGATGAACCAGGCTTCTGGGAGTCGCTTGGCTACAACAATTATGGTGATCCATGGAAAGAACAGCGCTACTGGGGCGACTAACCTGGCAACTGGGTGAGGTGGTGGCCACGCAGGCAGAAACGGCGCGGACCAAGAGCATCACGCTCGCCCTCCCCAACTGGATGGGGCATCGACCTGGGCAGCACGTGGATGTGCGACTGACTGCTGAAGACGGTTACCAGGCCGAGCGCAGCTATTCGATCGCCTCGCCACCCGAAGAGGATCGGTGCGTGATGCTCACCGTTGAACGGCTGGATGATGGGGAAGTGTCCCCCTACCTCACAGATGAACTACGCATCGGTGACCAACTGGAGTTGCGCGGTCCCATCGGTGGCTACTTCGTCTGGGAAGCCCACATGGGCGGTCCTCTCCTGCTGGTCGCCGGGGGTCGGGTATTGTGCCATTGATGGCGATGATCCGTCACCATGCCGCCGTGGAGAGCACCATACCGACCCGCTTGCTCTACTCGTCGCGCTCCTTCGAGGAGGTGATCTACCGTGACGAACTCGACCGTCTGATCAAGAGCAACACGATGCTTGAGGTGGTGCAGACCTTGACCCGTGTGCAACCACCCGGGTGGACGGGGTATCACCGCCGCATCGATACCCAGATGCTGCGTGAGGTGGCGTGGCCGTCCGATCAACATCCCCTGACGTTCATCTGCGGTCCCACCCCATTCGTGGAAACCGCCGCAGCGAGTTTGGTGGCACTGGGACACGAACCAGGACGCATCAAAACCGAACGATTCGGACCGACAGGAGAAGCATAATGGAAAACAAACTGGATGGCAATGCGGCCGCGGGGACCTTGCAAGAGATCTTTCCCTTTGACATGACACTCGTTCAGGCAACCTGTACGGGCTGCGGCACAACCAATGCGATTGGTGCGCTCGCCGTCTACATGCATGGAATGGGGACGGTCGTGCGTTGTCCCTCTTGCGAGAGCGTGCTCATCCGCGTTGTGCATATAAAGGAACGTTACTGGCTTGATATGCAAGGCGTGCGTGTCCTTCAGATCAGCGTGGAGGCATAGTCCCTCTTCTGCTCTCTGCTTTGCGCTTCGTTCACATGATCGCGGAGCTCGTGAAAGCCTTTTACCTCTGTTGTCGCTTTTATAAGTATAAGGTCCACTTCCTTACTATACTCTATAATACAAAGGATTTGTGAGACAACTCATGCCGACCCTACTTACATTTACTATCAGTGCTTTCGTGACGTTTTTTACTGTCATCGATCCCGTTGGATTAGCCCCGATCTTCGTTGGGCTTAGCTCCCACCTATCCAAAGAGCAACGGAAGACCGTTGTAACGCGTGCTACAGTCATCAGCGCAGGCATTATCATCTTTTTCGCTCTGGTTGGACGTTTTTTGCTGGATCGTCTGAGTATCCAACTCTATGCTTTTAACGTGGCCGGTGGTGCTCTGCTCTTCCTGGTGGCCGTGGATATGCTCTTTGGCCGCCCATCCGGTACACGTGAGACCAAAGCGGAAGCAGAGGAGGCTATGACACGCGAAGATATTAGCGTTTTCCCGTTGGCAATCCCCTTGATCGCTGGTCCTGGTACTATCGCTACAACCATCCTGTATGTGGATATCGCCACGCCCCATCCACTTGAACTGGTTATGCTCACGGGGGCTATTGCTCTCACGCTCTTTGTTGCCTGGCTGACCATGCGCAGTAGCACATGGATTGTTCAGCGTATGGGTCGTACAGGCACTCTGGTGCTCTCACGTATCCTGGGCATTTTGCTCGCCGCGCTCGCTATTCAGTTTATCCTGAATGGGATCGCGACATTTATACACACGAGCAATTTTCATTGAAAGTAACACCTTTGGAACGGGAAACGACGTAAAGGACACCTACGCACGAACTGAGGTTCTTGGAAGCAACTTGGGGTTGTCCTAACCTCCGCGAGGAGCAGGGATACAGAGTGATCAAAGTAGTCGCGGAAGTCACGCTCCGCCGCTACTACAGCCGCCACCTGGCTGGCGGTATAGGGTCCCTCTACCATGTCATCGCCCGCGATGACG
>WNFH01013032.1_pt1 | contig 10389 bp, 10 predicted proteins | sample 5400411 | NCBI WGS metagenome assembly WNFH01 (sample SAMN13153347, study PRJNA577476) | soil metagenome | isolation source: 200 cm saprolite under Douglas fir tree site 2 hole 3 | place: USA:California | collected 2015-04-18
CATCGGTCGCATGCGTGTGCAGCCAGTAGAAGCAAGATCTGTAGGGCGCAATCCCGGTATTCGCAGGAGCTGGCATGGGTTTCCCATCAATGTAGATGGACAGATGTGCATGAATGTGAAAAGCAGTTTGTTCCAGCTGGTCACACGCGATTTTATCTACGGCAGGATAGGCAGCGTTGGCAGGGGATTGGCTCTGTCTACTAGCGAAATAAACGAGGAAGGCGGCAACTAACACGACGCCAGCGATGATGCCGACTACTGTGATGCGCCTCGTTCGAGAGGCCCGCCGCTGCTCTTCTTCCCGCCTGCGTTGTTCTTCCCGGCGTCGATGTTGCCTCGTAGATTGACGAATGCCTTGCTTGCTCATGGATCACGCTCACCTTTCACACATGCACCTCAGATTGCTTGTGCGATCACTCTGTCGATCGAGAGCCAGCCTGGGAGTGTCACTGTTATTTTGATCTGGGCTGTGTCGACCGATCACAGGACACGCGAGAAGCTTTCGCCGACAAGTTCCTATTGCCCCACAAGTAAGATTCCTTGGTGCATGGTATACTATTGCCGATAGTACCTTTGACAATTGTATCATTGTCCCCTATACTCTTGTCAAGTGTAGTACCGAAGTCACAGAACAAATTGGAGGAACAGGAAACATGCAGTATATTGTATCTCTCTTACCTGTGTTGGTCTGTCCGGTCGGCATGGGTCTGATGATGTGGTTGATGATGCGCGGAAACAAGGATCAGGCAACGCGTGAAGTAGACCAGGTGCCTGCGAGCTCCCACAGCGAGTCTGTAGAGGTCCCCAACGAGACTCCCCAGGGAGGATCGCTGCTCAAAATGATCGGATCATGCCTGAAGATGTGTCTGAACTGGAGGGTCGTGGCCGGGTTGGCCGTGGTGGGAGTGATCGTCTGGCTCGTGGCGCCGCGGCTTGTGCTGGCTGCCCTGCCAGTGCTGCTCCTGTTGGCATGCCCACTCTCGATGTTGTTCATGATGGGGAGCATGCGGAGGAGCCAGGGCACTTCCCGGTCAACGCCAGCGGGCCAGCCCCAGCTCGATGGGCTTACGCACGAGGAGCAGATTGCTCGACTACAGGCGGAGTTGGCCAGTAAAGAGGCCCAGCTCGCGTCCCTCGCTCAGGAAAGTGCCGGGCGGGGAAGTAGTGATGTACCTGCTGAGCCTGCGGGAGCGGTCCATAGAGCTAAGAAGCGGAGCGGCCCTCGAGATGCTCCAAACTGGTAGCCTGGCAGCGCTGTCTGTCAGGACATCCATGCCTGGCAACCCGCACTCCTTCTTTTTTATGAAAGTTGTGACGAGTGATGAATAGTAGCATCTTCTTCGGCGGTTCGGTCCTCGCCGCAGTCATTGCAGGTATGATTGCCCTGTTTGCACCCTGCTGTATTTCGGTGATGCTCCCCGCCTATTTCGCAAGCTCGTTCCAGAACCGCCGCCTCCTGGTTGCGATGACGTTCCTGTTCGCCGCCGGGATCGCGACGGTCATTCTCCCGATTGCAATGGGTGCATCGGTGTTGCGGCAACTCCTGACGACGCAGCACACGGCCATCTACGTCACGGGCGGCGTTCTCGTGTTCGTGCTCGCGATCTACGTGCTGCTCGGCGGGCAGATCCATCTTCCCATGCCGGGCCGCCGTGCGGATGGCAAGGCCGGGGTCTTGAGTGTTTATACGCTCGGCATCTTCTCAGGAGTAGCGAGTTCGTGCTGCGCCCCGGTGCTTGCAGGCGTGATCGCACTCTCCAGTGTCGCGTCCTCGTTCTGGCTCGCCCTCGGGCTTGGCACGGCCTACGTGTTCGGCATGGTTGCCCCGCTGTTTGTCATCGCGCTGCTCTGGGAGCGCTACGACTGGCGAGCGAGTCGCCTCTTCCGTCCACGCTCGTTCACCTGGCAGCTTGGCCCCGTTCGACGAACAGTCACCGCAACGAACCTGGCGAGCGGGCTCCTGCTCACTCTTATAGGAGGAGGCATGCTGTGGGTGGGATTGGCATACAGTTCCATGCCTCCCCTGGCCGACTGGCAGACGCGGCTCACCGTGGGCTTGCAGCACTATGGCCAGGTCATCACCAACGCCCTCGCCTGGGTCCCCAACTGGGCAGGCGCTGTCGTCTTCCTCATGCTTGTTGGCGGGCTAGCCTGGTACGCACTCCGGCAGGTCGGGGCGAGTTCAGAAGACAACTCAGACGACAACAAGGAAGCGAAAGAAGCAGTTGAAGCGAAAGAAGTAGCAGAAATGCAGGAGGAGCCAGTTGAATACTAAGACGTTGCGTACTGAGAAGGGGAAGAAGGACAAAACGGTGCCAACGAGGACACCATCTCCTCGAAGGAGAGCCGTACGCAGGAACCGCAGTTTGCGTATCGGCATACTCGCCGCCGTCGTCGTCGGTGTGGCGATCATCGCGCTGGGGGTGATTTTCTTCGTCAACAACTCGGGCGGGTCGTCTTCGAGCGGATCGTCCTCGGGTGGGTCGTCTTCGAGCGGGTCACCTGTGGGCGTTGGCCAGGCAGGGAAGTATGCCTTTCAGGTAGGAAGTCCAGGCCCTGGTGAGCAGGCCCCACCCATCACGCTTCCATCCACTGCTGGGGGCACGTTTGATCTCGCTTTGCTGCGCGGCAAGACCGTGCTGCTCTACTTTCAGGAGGGCCTCACCTGCCAACCCTGTTGGGACCAGCTCAAGGATATCCAGTCGAAGAGCGATGAATTTCATGCACTCGGTATTGATCAGATCGTGAGTATCACGACCGATCCGCTCGATGCGCTGGAGCAGAAGGTGACAGACGAAGGTCTCTCCATCCCTGTTCTCTCCGACCGCGGCCTGGCGGTATCCAGGGCCTACACGGCGAACGGGTATGGCATGATGGGTGCGAGCCGCGATGGTCATACGTTTATCCTTGTGGGTCCTGATGGTCGGATCGAATGGCGGGCTGACTACGGTGGAGCTCCTAATTACACGATGTACGTACCAGTACCGAAACTCATCGCCGATATCCGTGCGGGGCTCGGTGGAAGGGCATCATAGCACCATGAACGTCCTTCTACTCACCCAGAAACAGTGTGCGTTCTGCGAGCAGGCCAAAGAGCTACTCGACCGTCTTTCAGTCGAATATAGGTTCTCGGTCTCGACGCTCGACCTTGCCTCGCCTGAGGGGGAAGCGCTCGCCGTGCGCAGTGGAGTGCTGTTCCCACCGGGGATCTTCCTCGACGGCGAACCCTTCTCGTACGGTCGACCATCCGAGCGGAAACTCCGACGCGAACTCGAACGACGACTGGGAGCCAGCGGAGAAGGCGCCCATGCTCCACCCCACGATCGAGTATGATGGACACGATGGGCATCGCTGGAGAAAACAAGGAGTTTCGGTCAGCACTGCGTCAGCCTCGTTCCTACCGAGGCGGCAGTGTGAAGTGAGAACAATGATGGACGGAGACAGAGAGGAGGCCGGGGGCAAAGCGTGATGGAAGCTTGTACAGCGACTGGCTTCACAGACCCTGGCACATTTTCCGGCTTTGGTTGGCTGAACCCGGCCCTGGTCGCGCTGGTGTTGACGGCAAGCGTGCTGGTCCTGGATGTCTTGTGCCCACAACCTACCGGGTGCGCAAGGCGGCCTGGTGGGTCGCCTGACGGCGTTGATGAGAGTATTTTCTCAAGGGGGACTTATGAGAGATCGGATCAGACAACAGCGTGGCAATTATCCCCCTCTACCTTTGCCTGGACAGGGAAGGCCAGCAAGCCAACTATCTCAGTCGTCTGGTACGAGCAGTGCTGAGTTCAGTGGGAAGCAATCCAACGAGCGTATCCTTTCCCGTCGCACGGTCATAGTAGGTATAGCAGGGCTGGCGGGACTCACGACAGGAGCCGGTGCTATTTGGTGGAGACTTTCTCCACGTCTCCTTTACACCTATCGTGGGCATTCCTCCAGCTACGTGCTTGCCGTAGCCTGGTCGCCCGGTGGCACGCGCATCGCCTCGGGGAGCTTTGATGAGACGGTACAGGTGTGGGATGCCACTTCTGGGGGCCAGGCCTTCACCTATCGCGGGCATTCCGATTCTGTGTTTGCTGTGGGCTGGTCGCCCGGTGGCACGCGCATCGCCTCAGGGGGCGCGGATCAAACCATACAGGTCTGGGATGCCTCCAATGGCAAGGCACGCTTCTCTTATCGCGGTCATGATGGCACAGTGTCTGCCCTGGCCTGGTCGCCCGATGGCACGCGCATCGCCTCGGCAAGCGGCGATCAAACCGTGCAGGTCTGGGTGGCACACGCATCGCCTCGGGGGGCGGGGATCAAACCGTACAGGTCTGGGATGCCTCTACGGGCGGTCACGTCCTTACCTATCGCGGCCATGCCCATGCCGTGTTTGCCGTGGGCTGGTCGCCCGATGGCACGCGCATCGCCTCGGCGAGCGCAGACAAGACCGTACAGGTCTGGGATGCCTTCACAGGGGGCAACGCCTTCACCTATCGTGGGCATTCCGATTGGGTATGGACAGTAGCGTGGTCGCCCGATGGCACGCGCATTACTTCTGGAGGCGATGATGGGACAGTGCAAGTGTGGCAAGCTCCTCCTGTGTGACAAATTCTCATTTCATGGCTGTATAGCACACAAGACAGCTAGCAATGCAGAGTGCCAGTGAAACTGGTACTGCTGGAGCATGAATGATCGGAGAGACAAAGCGAACAACATTGGATATCAGCACGCCCACCAACTCCCTGGACGACCTGTAGACACGCCTACCATAAGCAGTGCAAATGCCCACCCAAACAGGTATATCCCATGACGTCTGGTGGCCGCTCTCAGACAAAAGAGACACCGAGCGGTGCACTGCTTGGTGCCGACTTGGAAGCACTCTCGCGACCATAAGTACGAAGATCGGGTAGGCGACGCCGAAGAAGTAAGAAGGGAGGCTGCGCCAGGCGAAGAGGAGGGGAATGACCGCAAGGAGCATCACGGCCTCGGGATGTGTGCGGCTGAGACGCCAGTACCAGACCAGTGATAGGAGCACTGCGCTACCCTCAAGGGCGCTGTATACCCACTGGGGGAAGAAGGGCAATGCATGGATGACGCTCAGATCAATCAAGCCAATGCCCAGGGGAAACATGGGGTCTGCAATCGGTGCGAGCACTCCTGCGAGCCAGGCCTGCGGGTTCCACAGCATGAAAGGAAGATTGAAGGCGAGACCGATGAACCACGCAATTGCCAGTCGGCGTACCGCCTCTGTCAGGCTATAGTGACGCCAGATCATCACGACATAAAAAGGCGCGAAGAACCACGAGATTTGCTTGCTGGCAAGCGCCAGCCCCAGAAACAGGGCGGATCTCCACCGGTGATTGCGCTGGAGCAAGGCTAGGACGATCAGTAAAGTGTCAAAAATGTCAAGGTTGCCGCTGAGGACGGAACTCCACATGGGGACGTTTGCCATGGCGAGCAGCAAGACCCAGGGGCGCAGTTCTGGTCTGGCAACCCTCCAGGCGAAGGCTACAAGGAGGAGGTAACACAGGAGATAGAAGGGCAGGACGTTATCATTTTTGAACAGGACGAATGGTACGAGTGTGAGGAAAGCGAGTGCAGGGTAGCTTATCCTGGACTCAAATTCGGGTGCCCGGCCGGCTTTGAGGTCGGTATCCAGCGCAGTTCGGAAGTCTATGCGGGTAGGATACTCAAGTCGATTGGCAAACTGCCCCTGCCGCAGTGGGGTTGTCCAGTCTGGCTGGATCTGGAAGCGCCTCGCGATGTCCAGGATGCTGGAGTCGGTGTAGGGGTTTCGTCCCTGTAAGAGCAGTTGCGCGGCATTGGCATCGAGCGATGTGCCATCGTTGGAGTATTGCGGTGGCGAGAAGCTCTCGACCAGAGTGAGACCCCAAAGGACGCCGCCCACAACGCTCAGGAGCAGTGTGAGAACGAGGACGACGCGCTGCCAGGGTCGGGGATGCTTGTGCAGGGGTTGCGTCTGCTGTTTGACTGTGTCGGGGCGAAAAGCCATCCACATGGCGGTAAAGCTCCCCAGTATCAGGGCAAGGGCGAGGAAGTGCAGGAGCAAGTACAAATAGAAACTGAAGTCTCTGAGTTCCTGTGGGACGTTGTAGCTGAGTTCACTGAGGACCTGCAAAATAAGAGCGAGGCCAAGCCAGGTTGCCCGTCGCTGGAGTTCAACGACCGGGCCATTGTCTTGCGAGCTGTCTTCAGTGAAGAAGTAGCGCATCCAGTGGTACCTGGTTGTGATGCATGGTCCCTCTGGTCGGGTAGCCTGTGTGACTACAGCTTGCTGCTCCATACGTTTGCGCGTATTTCCTTCCACTCGTGTAGAGATGAGCGCCTCGTTTGTTCATGAGCCATGGGATTCCTGGGTGAAGCGCTTTTGCCTTCCATCGGAGTACGAGAATGGCTTTTCCACGGCATACAAGGGGTTTTCTCGGCCTGAGTCTTAGAACGAAGGGGAGGGAAGAGGCGTCACAAACTGAGGAAAGGGTTAGCGGAGGCGGTCGGGCCGATTCTTTGCTGCATGAAACTGCAATCGTACTGACTATTGAAATGTTTTTCGTCATAGTGGCCTCCTCCGTTTTGAGTTTGCCACCTCGGTTGACTCGGCTTATGCCGATTGTGTGCTGGTGACACTCCCGTCGCCTAAAGGCTGACAGGCTTCTGAGCAACATCGACGGAATAGCCTGTCCCCGTAGGGACCTGCTCCAAGAGCAGTGGTTGACCCGCTGACGCGACTACAGACAACGTTGGGGCGTGTCTGCCCTCCTACTACTCCTGGACAAGCCAGGGCGTAGATACGTGAAGGAACGAGGAAACTCCACTTGAGACCCATACGCAAGCTGATGCATATTGATCGAACCAACAAGATCACGGTGGCCGATAAAGCCACATTGCTTACAGCGCCAAACCCTGCCTTTGGGCTTGTGTTTGTGTCCACATCGGGGACACTGGCTACTTGTTCCTCGTTCGGAGCCAGTGAAGCTCAGGATGCGGGCAGCTTTCGCTTTGTGAGTGAGATAGTCGATGTCTTTGCCATACTCCCACAAAGCCATGCGTTGATTATGGTAGCGGCCATTATCACGATTGCGCACGCCATGCGGATTGCCGATAAAGAGGCTTCCCACCTTATGCTCAACGCAGAAGTCAGTCACTTGTCGCGTGGCCTTGTGTCTCATGTCACGGATACGCCGTTCCGAGCGATGGCTCACCTTGTTCTTGGCGCGTTGCAACTTCCTCCAACGACGCGAATACTTCTTGCAGTGGGCTTGCTTCTTAGTGATGGTTCGGAGGCGCATCGTGCGTTGCCGCTTGAGGCTACGGATACCACGCCCTGTGACAATCATCGCCTTGCCTGTATTAGTCGTGACGGCGGCCAGATGGATTTCGCCCAAGTCTACTGTTGCGTGTACGTCCCCTGGAGCGTCTTCTGCTTGCGGGACTTCCACACAGACATGCAGTTCAAAGCCGTTCTTCCAGACGAGCGTGCATGCCCCACTGTGTTCAGGCAGATCAAGAGGCAATACGAGAGACTTACGCCCTTTGCCCATTGGCAGTACCACTCGCCCGTGTTCACGGCTCACGGCCTGAGCAGGCCACATGACGGGAAAGAACCGCTTGGTTTTCCAGGGATACTTCATCTGGTGGTTAGAAGGCTTGAGTTGCCGTGTGATCTCGACATTAGCAAGGAAGGCATGCACGATCATTTGGACGGACTGACTATGCAGGGCAAATCTGCCCTTGGTCGCCTTTTGCAACTCATTGCGTCCAAGCCATCTGACATGCTCTTGCCGTGCTGCTTTATGGGCCTCCATACAGAGGTTCCAGACCTGAGCTGCTTCCATCTGAGCCACTTTCAGGCGTTGGAACATCGCATGAGAGAGATTGTCGAGTCGGTAGATTTTTACGGTGTTCATGCGTATAATTATCGCATGGAAACAAGTGGTTTGCAAGTGGGTAAAACCAGATATACCCACTACTCGATAGCCTATCATCTGGTATGGATACCCAAATACCGGCGCAAGATACTCACGGGGGAAGTGCAAGCGGAAACGAAACGCTTGATTACCGAGTGCTGTGAGCGGCAGGGGCTGACACTCTTGGCCCTGGAAACGGACATCGATCATATCCATGTCTTTGTCAGTGCGCCACCACGGTTCAGCCCTGCCTTGATTGCGAATCTCTTGAAAGGACATTCCTCGCGGTACTTGCGCGAGAAGTTTCCTCGTCTCAAAAAGGTGTGTGGAAAGGAGCACCTATGGACCAGTTCGTATTATGTTGGGACGGCGGGTACGGTCTCAGCAGAGACAATCAAGCGGTACATCATGGAATGTCAGGGCAAATAGTGCGATATGGGCTGGGTCGCTTTCATCCCGCCCCCTGGAACGGGGCGGGACTTCCCGCTCCCTTCATTAATCCGAACATGTACACACATAAGTTCGGTATGAGCACCGTGCACTAGGGTGTCATCACACCACCATAGTTGGCTGACGGGCCAGCTGCAGTAAACCACAGCCTGCCAGCGGCGTCGAGCGTGAGACCGTAGGGAGCACCCGATGGTAGGGAAAGCGGGAAGAACGTGTACGTGGCATTGCCTGGTGCGTAGCGTACGAGCGAACGGGCACCATTGTTGACGAACCACACATCACCATTGTGTGCGACGACCAACCCATAGAGGGCCGCAGGGTTCCCTTGCATCGTAGGCACTGGCAGTTCGATGATCTTGCCGGTCCTCCTGTCAATCATGCCCAACCTGCCCGGTACAATTTCGGTGAACCAGATACGTCCACTGGCATCGCTTGCCATCGAGAAGACCTGCGCCTGTGGATCGGCCAGGCGGTAGAGCGTGATGCGGCCCGTGGCGGGATCGAGATGGCCAACGGCACCGCCTGTCAGGTCACCGAACCAGACCTGCCCATCAGGTGTCACTGTGAGGCTGAAAGGAAAAGCGTAGATTTTCGGAGCAGGAGGAGGTACCGGCCAGGTCTGGAGCACGCCTATGGTCGGATCAAGCCGCCCAATGCGCCCAGCCACTGGTGCTGTAAACCAGAGCTTGCCCGAGGTATCGAACTGGAGATCCTGTGGTCCCATTGGGCGACCATTGCTGGTTCCGAGCGGGAAAGCGCGAAACGTTTGCTTCGTCGGGTCAAAACGCCCGATATAGTTTGCGCCTTGTTCAACGAACCAGACATTGCCATGTGTGTCTATCGTAGTGGTCATGAGGCCGTTCTTCCCGTTGGGAGGCTCCCAGGTCGTGACCACGCCTGTGCGTGAATCGAGCCGGGCGAGGCGATTGGCGTACATCTCGCCCACCCAGAGGTTCCCTTGCGCATCCACCGCCGGTTGCATCAAACCAACGTTGGACGATGGGAACGAGTAGAGGCGCATCTGCGCAGGGTGGGCAATTGCCACGGCTGCCGGTGTTCCACTCCCTGCGCTTGCCGTCGTGATGGGAGCGGGTGAGGAGGCAGACGGTGTCCCATTCGCCTGACCCGAACCTCGGCCTCCGGTGCCGGAGAGCACGAAGATCGTGACGATGCCCATCAACAGTATGATCAACAGAAACCAGGCATCACGTCGGCGGCGAGCCGACCAGCGACCCATATGAGCAGCATTGTATGTGCCCGATTGAGGAGCCTTTGCCTCGCTCTGCTCTAATAATGCATGATGCGGTTGCTGTGTTGCTCGTGGTTTGATCTCAGGTATCATGTCACCAGTCCTATGTCGGTAGTGCGATTCTCTTCCCCAGGAACCATTACCCCGGAGTTCTTTCCTGCATACGCTCTACTGTTAACGGTAGTACTATTGACAATTGTAGCATGTGCCTTCATCCCCTCGTCAAGTACATGGAAACATCGATGCTGGCGATCATCTGGAGAGCAGCGGCGAGTCGAGACGCCGGAAGCAATGAGAGAGAACGCCGGATCCTACTTGTGCTCTCTTATCTGCCTGCTCCACCTTTGAGGTTCTTTCTCACTGCCTCTACGACCTGGCGAATAGCGTCGACCACCAATTCAGGTTGGTCAATGTGGATTTTGTGGCCGCTCTTGGCAGCAATGAGAAGTTTGCCCTGTGATGAAAGGCCGACTAACGCTGCCTGCATCTGCTGCCAGATCTGCTCCGCCTGTTCCGCTTCTCCACTCAAGAGGTTGCCCGTGAACATATCAGGGATCCCATGTGAGAGAACGACGAGCGGCAGGTCGATGGGCAGATGAAGCCTGTCGGTCACTGCTGCGCTCCCTATGCTCTCTGCCATCCAGGCACACTCAGCGGCTGCGGCGTCGAGGGTTTTTCGCAGGCTTCCGGCGGGGACCAGCGGTGCAATTTCTGACGGCAGCTTCCTCACAAAATCAAGCGCAGCATCTACCCCGCGAAGCCACAGAAACAAACGCACCAGACCCA
>WNFH01004164.1_pt1 | contig 10387 bp, 8 predicted proteins | sample 5400411 | NCBI WGS metagenome assembly WNFH01 (sample SAMN13153347, study PRJNA577476) | soil metagenome | isolation source: 200 cm saprolite under Douglas fir tree site 2 hole 3 | place: USA:California | collected 2015-04-18
GCGCGTAGGAGATCTCGCGGCGCCGATCCGCACCGACCGGGGTTACGTCGTGCTCTCGGTGAGGGAAATTCAACCGGCCCATCCGGGGACGCTGGCCGAAGTCCGCGACAAGGTCACGTCCGACATCCGCCGAGAGAAATCGGTGGAGTTGGCCAAGTCGCGTGCCGAAGAGCTGTACAAACGCGGCCAGTCGGGCGAGGGCCTTGCCGCAGCGGCCAAAGCACTTGGGGTTGAGCTTAAGACCAGTGAGCCCTTTCCGCGCACCGGAACGATTCCCGGCGCCGGGAGCGCGCGCCAGTTGTCGGAGGCGTTCAGCTTGCCGGCCGGACAGACCGGGCCGCCAGTCTTCTTGGGGGCGGACTGGATCGTCTATCACGTTTTGGAGCGGGAGCAAGTCAAGACTGAAGATATGGACAAGCTGCGCAAGGAGGTTGAACCGCAGGTATTACAAAGCAAACGCCAACTGGCGTACGAGGCCTTCCGTACCGCGCTGGAACAGCGCATGAGGCGGGAAGGCAAGCTGCAGATCCTGCCGGATGCACTGAAGCGTTTTGGTAGTTCCAGCTAAGAAACCCAGTAATTTAAAGACAACAAAGCAGTTATCGCGTGAACTTTTTCCTTTGCCTTTTCTGCCAGCTTTCGTCTAACATAATTAGTGTCCGCAGCCCTCGCCCCGTCGCCAGCGGGGCTCAGTATAGTTTCTTCGCCTTCCCCGGGGGCGGCTCTTCTAGAGACTGAGGAGAGCCGGCCTACTCAAGCGGATAAGCGCATGACGGTGCGTCCAGCCGAGTTCAAACTCGAAGTTGCCAGCATGGCACGCTCCGTCTAGGGTCTAGGGATAACTGCACCAGCCCGAGTCGGGGAACTGACCGCAAATCGAGGTGTCGCATGGCGGCGAAGGCCAGCCAAAATCGGAACGAATACCGCTGCAGCATCGAAGTGAACCAAAACGGGAAATACTGCGTGAGGATCCGCGCTACTTTCGGGCGCCACTCATGGTTGCTTCCGGTCTATTTTCTGGCATCCTCTTTCGACCGTGCAATGAAGAAGCTTCAGCAGTCCCTCCAATTCCTGCAGCACCAGGAAGACCGGCTTTGGTTCTGGGGCGTGGACCGCTCAGACGACCCGAATCTAGCTGCGGAAATGTTGCGCGAAGCGGGCTTGCGCCTTGATCGCCGCACGGAGTTACCGCGTAAGGCAGCAAGCGTGGCGCTTCCTCCGGAGCGTTCGGTGCCGGCCTTCCTGCTAGCGCCGGTGCGGCGCGGACTGGCGGAATCGATCGAAAGCGAGCGCGCCGCCGCAGCCAGCGACTAGCGTGCACCTGCATCCCGGTCCCCTCGCAGCCCGAGCAACTCCGGCCTCGTACAAGGCCCACATAAGGGTACCGAGAGCGCTGGCACCCGCCTGAATAGGCGGGTTTTATTTTTCTCGAAGAATGATTTCGCCGCTGCCGATCATCTGGTCGTTCAGCCAGAGACGATACTTGTAAGAACCTGGCTTGATGCCGGGACGTGGCGTTCCGCTTGACAGACGCATGCCCGCCGGGGCCTGGAAGACGTTAGAAGAAAAAGGACACCGATTCGGGTCAAACTCGACTTTGAGCTGGCCCGCGTCGGAAATCCACACCACCTGCTCGCTGGGCTGAATTACCATCACCTCGGGAATCAGGCCGACGAGGATTAGTTTTTCAGCCATGGGGATATAAGCCGAAGTCGCCAGTTCGAAGTCGAAAAGCGAATTGTGCCTTGTGGACCCGAGAAGATAGCACACCGGGGACGGAATTACACCGCGTTCAGGACCGTCGTAGCGAACCAGGCCTGGTTGGGCACGGCAACCTGTACTGACTTGGCCAACCGTTCTGAATCAACAGATTAAGCCCAGCCGTTCTTTGGGCCGCAGAGCAAGTCTTCAACTATGAATCTGATGCAGCGAAGCGGTGCTATACGGGATCACAGTTATCCCTTGCGAAATTGGCGGCAAAGAATTGCGACTCAAACGGTGGACAGTGCTTGACGCACACGCGGGAGACCTGTACACTAAGTCTGCCTTTCGCACCGCCCGGCGTTTGCGGAGAGCTAATTTCCCCTCCTGGAATCCAAAGTGAGGAGGCCGGTTGTATGGCGGCTGCAGTAATCGTTTTGCGTAACGGGGCCCGCATCTCTTTGGTGCGTTCTCTTCCCTTTATCTTGGTGCACGTGGCATGCTTGGCGGCGTTTTTCGTTGGCTTCCGCTGGTCATGGTTGATCGTGTGCCTGGCGCTGTTCTACGTGCGGATGTTTTTTGTCACTGCGGGCTACCATCGCTATTTCTCTCATCGCTCGTTCAAAACCAGCCGTGTCTTCCAATTCATCATGGCTGTCTTGGCCATGAGCTCCACGCAGAAGGGAGTCCTCTGGTGGGCGGCGAACCACCGCCACCACCACCGGTATTCCGATACCCAGGAGGATCTGCACTCACCCTCGCTTTTCGGCTTTTGGTGGTCGCATGTGGGCTGGATCCTCTCCGACCGATACAACGATACCCAGGTGGATCTGATCCGCGATTTCTACAAGTATCCGGAGCTGCGCTGGCTGAATCGCTATCATATGGTGCCGCCGGTGGCGCTGGGGGTCGCGCTGTTCTTGATTGGCGGCTGGGGAATGCTGGTGTGGGGTTTCTGCATCAGCACCGTGATACTGTGGCACAGCTCGTTCACGATCAATTCGCTCTCTCACCTATTCGGCAGTCGGCGCTACGCAACAACGGATACCAGCAAGAATAACTTGTGGCTGGCCCTGCTCACCATGGGCGAGGGCTGGCACAACAACCATCACCACTACATGGCTTCAGCCCGCCAAGGGTTCTTCTGGTGGGAAGTGGACCTGACCTACTATACCTTGAAGATGCTGTCGTGGTGCCGGATTGTGTGGGACTTGCGGCAACCGACCCCGGCGGCTTTGGTGGCTACCGAAGCCAGTTCCTAGCTCACCGTAACTTATCCCCATCCACCGGATTTGTCTGAACTGCGAAACGCCCGCGGGGTTATTGTTTACCAAGCCCGGCAGGGGCCGGGATAAAATTTCGCGAGGGATCGCTCACCGAAGCCCTTTACGGAGGGATTCCTCGCCCGCCGGCGCGCTGGGACGACAGCGGCTGTGCCAGTCTCTATGTCATTTTCTCGACGGCGGCGACGATATGCCGCGCCGAGATGCCGAAGGCGTCCAGCAGCTCTTCGGCCTTGCCCGAGTGTGGCACCCTTCCCACGGCCAAGCGCCTCGCGGCGTTCAGTGGAATGCCATCGGTAATCAAGGCGCCTAGCGCCGCTTCGCCCAACCCGCCCTCTGGGTAATGGTCTTCGACGGTCACAACGCGGCCTCCGCTTGCGCGGACGTGCTCCCCTAGCGCCGGCGCGTCAATCGGCTTGACGCAGTAGAGATCGATCACGCGAATGGCGATGCCTTTGGCTGCGAGCTGCTCGTAGGCTTTCAGGGCCTCGTGCAAAGTCACGCCAGCGGTGATGATCGCGGCGCGGTCACTCGCACTCTGGCGCAGCACCTTGAATCCAGGAACAGGGAATTGTTCATCATTCGGGTAGAGCACCGGCGTCTTGGGCCGTCCGGTCCGCACGTAGCAGATGCCGGAGCGGCGCGCCGCGGTTTCGGTCAACCGCTCTGCCGCGACCGCATCGCCGGGGTAGAGCACCGTGGCTCCGGGGATGGCGCGGAACATCGCGAGATCCTCCAGGCCCATCTGCGAGGGCCCATCTTCACCAATAGAGACGCCGCAGTGCGACCCACACAGGTTGAGGTTGCTCCGGCTGATAGCCGCCATGCGCACCTGGTCGTAAGCGCGCGAAAGGAAGCAGGCAAATGTGGCCACAAACGGCACCTGCCCCTGCGCCGCTAGCCCCACGCCCGCGCCTACGAGGTTCTGCTCGGCGATGTAGCCCTGGTAAAGGCGATCTGGATAGGCCTTTTCGAGCACTTCTGTGAACGTCGAATTCTTCACGTCGCCGTCCAGCGCCACGATTTTCGGATGGACAGCGGCAAGCTTCCGCAGCGCGGTGCCAAATGCTTCACGCGTGGCCACCATTTGTCCGCGTTGGTACTCGGGCGGGGCTGGAGCAGGGAAGTTCGGAGGCGCCAGCAGCGACTGGCGCGCGTACGAGCGGCCGTCATCGGCGGGAATCTGAGGAATGGGTCCGATCTCGGCCAACGCCTTTTCCAATTCAGCCTTCGACAGCGCCTTTCCGTGCCACCCCTCTTTGTCCGCCAGGAAACTGATGCCATGACCCTTCTCAGTCCGGGCGATGATTGCTTGCGGGCGCCCGGTGGTGGCCTTGGCACGGTCCAGCGCGACAAGTACCGCAGGGACATCATGACCGTCAATCACTTCGGTCTGCCAGCCCTGCGCCTCGAACTTGTGGCGATAAACTTCGGTGTCATGGCGATACATGGTGCGCTCGCTCTGCCCGAGCCCGTTGACGTCTACCAGCGCTGTCAGATTATCGAGCCGGTAGTGCGCCGCAAACCCAGCGGCTTCCCAGACGTTGCCTTCCGCCATTTCGCCGTCGCCCAGTAAGACATATACGCGCGCGCTAGACTTCTCGGCTCTGGCGCCGAGCGCCAGCCCCGCGCCCACGGAGAGCCCCTGGCCGAGCGACCCGGTGGCCGCGTCCACACCTGGCACGAGCGGCGTGGGATGGCCCTCAAGTTCGCTCCCGAATTGCCGCAGCGTGAGCAGGCGCGAAACCGGGAAGACGCCCGCTTCAGCCAGCGCGGCGTAGAGCACCGGCGCGGCGTGGCCCTTCGAGAGCACGAAGCGATCGCTCGAAAGGGAGTTGGGATCGGCAGGATCGAACTTCATTGCGTGAAAAAACGTTGCGGCGACGAGTTCTGCGGCGGAAAGGCACGAGGTGGGATGGCCGGAGCCGGCGGCGGAAGTTGCGCGCAGCGAATGGATGCGCAGCAACCGGGCTTTGTCGCGGATCTTCTCTAGCCTGGCGGATAACAAGACTCCCTGTGGTTGTGCGGTCATCACTACTCCTGGCGGAAAATTATGCAGCTCACCAATTGTACTGGACCTCTCTGGTTCTTGTTAAGGGAAGTCCTGAGGAGCGCCCTGTGCAAGAGATGTCGGTCGCCGGGAAAGCTAACTGCGAGCAGGTTGGGGCGCCATGCCTGGAAGTAAGCTTCCAGGGTGCCTCAGATCCAGCAGGCCCTGCAGCCGCAATTCAAGCTCCCACATGCTGCTGGGGTGGGGGCAGCGTCGCAGGAACCACGGCTTGTCTTGAGCCGAGGGCAGGTTAGCGCCACCCGCCGCGTCAAAGATATAGGCGAATGTCGCCCGTGCCAACTCGACGGCCGGGCGAGACATATTCTCGGGCATGCCCCAGGGGAAAGAAAAAAGCCTTATCGGCTTCCCCAGCCGCGCTTCCAGATCCGTCTTGCAACCTACAATTTCGTATTCCAGCGCAATAGGGTCAGTGGAGGCGCAATCAAAGTGCGAACGTGTATGGCCTCCGAACTCAAATCCGGAGCGGCTCAGCCAACACACCTGCTCCCACGTGAAGGGAGGGAATCCCTCCTGGTTCTTCCTGACGTCGTGCGCGAAAGGCCTCTGGGTAGAAATGTGCTCGGTGCTGACGAAGAGGGTCACGGGAATTCCTGTGGCTTTGGCGACGGCCCGGAGGTTGACGAAATTCTCGGCATAGCCGTCATCAAAGGTGAGGACCACGGTAGGAGCTTCGACGCGATTGGCCTCCAACATCTTCATCGCTTCCTGCAAGCTGGCGACCCGGTAGTACTTGGTGAGGAATTCCGCCTGCTGGTGGAACATTAGAGTTGGCAGCCCCAGGTGGTGCGGCCGGTCGGTGATCAGGTGGTGGTACATGATCACCACGGGAAATGATTTGCGGAAGCGGCAGACCCAGTTTCGCACCACCGCCAGCGGAACGAGGGGCACCGTTCGGAGCAGCAGTTTCCAGTTGGGGCGTGTGCGGGGCGGGCGATAGGGGGGCCGCCGCTTCGCTATTTGCCGCTCGTACCGGGCCAGTTCGTGCGGCGCGGGCGCACGAAACGTGCGGGCCGTACCGGACTGAGGCGCCTCTTGAACCGTGCCAAAGATGAAGTCGGCCAAGGTGCACAGCAAGAGGTCGTTCCCAACAGTAGTGGCTTTCAGGGCTAGGCTGAAGAGGTTGTCGTAGGCGTCGATGGGCGCCGACGCTGCGCGAAGGATGGGGCCCGCATCGAGCTCTGCCACCACCCGATGCACCGTCACGCTGATTTCCTCCTGGTCGTCCAGTGATTCCCACAGCCCCACAGGCCCTGCGCCGCGGTAATCGGGCAGCTTGTGGAGGTGCACTTTGATCGAACCCAAGCGTGGCAGCTCGAATAGCTCCGGCCTCAGATGGGGCGTGCCCGTGACAATCCCCAGATCCGCGCGCAATTGCCGGACATACTCGAGCGCCTCCGGTGAATGGATGTCCGTCGTCGCCAGGAGGGAGCAGCCCCTCGCCTGGCTGAACTGGGCCAGGTCCTCCAACCTGAAATCGGTTGGGCGGCTCTGACGCGGCGGGAAGGCGTGCGCAAATCGCAACAAGGCCTCGCCGAGTTTATCGAGCGGCCTGCGAAGCAGGCGCAGAGTTCTTGCAGCAACATAGGGGTAATAGGCCGGGTCCAGCAGATTGCGCCAAAGGCTGCGCAGGTTCTCAGTCAAGCTCCTGGGGGGACACTGCTCGTAGAGAATCCCCAGCACTCGCGCACCGGCGACTTCCCGAACAATCCGGTCCGCCAACCTGGCAACTTCCCAGGGTGGTTGATTGGAGAAAAAAACGACGCCGAAATCCCTCAATGCGAACCGTCCTAAGACTTTTCCGCCATGAGAGTCTGATCGTGCGTTGCCCGCTCCGAGGATTACAGTGCGGAGGGGCAGCCTGCGCAGGCCAACACCATCCCCTCGGTCGGGACCAACAGAATAGGATAAGAAGGGATGAACCCAAAAGCAAAACTAATGCGGAAACCGATTGCCGTATCAGTTGGCCACCTTTCAGAAGTACATATTAAAGTAATTCAAATACGGGGGCGCTTCCGCGGGGGCTTCCGGGAAAGATGAAGGGTGAACCTGCCATTATGGTCGTTGACCCGGACGCTTGGTTTAGAGACACTATGAGCCCGCGCCGAGCGTTCCTGTCGTCACCCTGTGCAGGCACGGTTCGCTGCCGGCATTTGGCACGACCGCAGAGACTGCACAGAAAATCGAGGCCTCGAAACCATGAGCGAACAAGTTGGAGAGCTTCTTCCGCCGACACGGCTGATGCTGACCCCCGGCCCCTCGTCGATGGATCCGCGGGTCTACCGCGCGCTGGCCACACCCTTGGTGGGCCACCTGGACCCCTGGTTCATGGAGATGATGGGTGACGTTCAGGGGCTGCTGCGGCGGGTGTACCGCACGGAGAATCGCGTCACGTTTCCCATCTCGGCTTCCGGCTCGGGCGGCATTGAGGCGGCGGTACTGAACCCGCTCGAGAGCGGTGACGAGGCTATCGTCTGCGTGAATGGCTGGTTCTCTGAGCGCATGGCCCACATCGCCGAGCGCACCGCGGCGCGAGTGATCCGCGTCGAAGCCCCTTACGGCCGCGCCGTGGATCCCGAAGACGTTCGCCGCGCAGCCAAAGGCAGAAAGATCAAACTGGTGGGACTGGCTCACGGCGAAACCTCCACCGGCGTGGCGCAGCGCCTCGACGATTTCCGCAAGGTGGCAGACGAACTGGGAGCCTTGCTTGTGGTGGATGCAGTGGCCACCCTAGCCGGTCTCCCGCTCGAGAGCGGCGACGAGGCTATCGTCTGCGTGAATGGCTGGTTCTCTGAGCGCATGGCCCACATCGCCGAGCGCACCGCCGCGCGAGTGATCCGCGTCGAAGCCCCTTACGGCCGCGCCGTGGATCCCGAAGACGTTCGCCGCGCAGCCAAAGGCAGAAAGATCAAACTGGTGGGGCTGGCTCACGGCGAAACCTCCACCGGCGTGGCGCAGCGCCTCGACGATTTCCGCAAGGTGGCAGACGAACTGGGAGCCCTGCTTGTGGTGGATGCGGTGGCCACCCTGGCCGGTCTCCCGGTCGAGGTGGACCGGCAGCGTATCGATATTTGCTTCAGCGGATCGCAGAAGGCCATCAGCGCGCCCCCGGGCATGGCGCCCATCACCGTGAACGCGGGCGTCGAGGAGGTGCTACGCGCGCGCAAGAGCAAAGTGCAGAGCTGGTATTTTGATTTGACCACGACAATGAATTATTGGGGTAAAGAGCGCACCTACCATCATACACCGCCGATTTCGTTGATATACGGGCTGCGGGAAGCGCTGCGCCTGGTGCTCGAGGAAGGGTTGGAGGCGCGCTGGGAGCGCCACCGGCAGAATCAGCAGGCGCTTGTGGCGGGTCTGGAAGCGATGGGCCTGGAGCTGTTCGTCTCCAATCCAGCCGACCGCCTGATCACCGTGTCCAGCGTGCGGGTGCCCGAGGGCGTCGATGACGTCCGGGTGCGCCGCCAGTTGCTCGACGAATTCAATATTGAAATCGCCGGCGGCTTTGGCCCGTTGAAGGGTCAAGTCTGGCGCGTCGGGCTGATGGGCTATTCGTGCCAGCGCGGCAACGTGCTGTTGTTTCTGGCTGCGCTTGAAAAGGTGCTGCTCGAGCAGGGATTCAAGGTGCCAGCGGGCGCCGGCGTGGGCGCAGCAGTACGCGCCAGCCTTGCAGCTCCGGAGTCCGTCACGATAGGCAACCGCAAGTAGGCGAGTTATTAAGAGCCACGCCAGCGTCGCCGCCTGAGGCCGTCGCGGGGAGTAGCTCTACGGAGATCCGTTGCCCAACATCCTTCCCAACATCGGTGCCATGAGCGATTTCGTCGGCGCGTTTGACGTGCCGTCAAAACTCACGGACCAGACTTACCACTGCCGCTTCTCACACCTGTGGAACGGGGTCGCTACTCGCCACAGCGATACGGTGGACTGCAAGTTCTTTGTGGATGGCCGCGGCGTGGTGGTGGGTCTAGCCCACCCGGCGTTCGTGGAGTTTCGGACGCGTGCCGGCCGCGACCTCACCGACCGCGAGGCCAGCTTCCTCGCCGCGGAGTACCTGCGCGAGCGGCTCGAGCAGGAAGAGGAACACTCGCTTTATGACGTTGCCGCCGCCGCCGCCCTCGGCCTGATCGAAAAGCTCGGAATCCGGTGAAATAATGTTCAGTCCTGAACGGTCAGGCTTCAGCGCTCGTTCGTAGCGCCGGCGTCCTCGCCGGCGGTCTCGGAAAAACGCCGCCGGGATGGCGGTGCAACACCCGCGCATTAGGCGTCGGAAAGAGATTCATCGAAGCCGGAGGGTTCGCCCAGTTCGTCGGCCTCCAGGATGGCGCCGCAGTCCAGACACTCGACATATTCGGCGTCCTGATCTTTGGCGATCAGCCGCTTGTGGACGTGCTTGCAGTTGGCGGGATCAGTCATAAAAGACACTCGCTGTATTCCCGGGATGCCTCATTAGCCGAGCCCCGCAGCGTGGGAGGATTATAACGCTGATCCAAGAGGCAAGTTGAAGGTGCAGATGAAGGCCAATAGCTCGCTGCTGAAAGCTACCACTTAGCCGCTGCCAACTATCCAGTATCCCCTCCTCCCTGCTCTCGACCTGCTGGCCTTTCGTAGGGAAAGCCCCGGGTCTGAAGACCCGGGCTACAAGCAAACTGGCTCCTTAGTGATCCAGTTCGGCGTGAAACGCCGCCATGTGCGGATGGTGCAGCCCGTCGCGCCGGATAAAATGCATGACGAGGAACATCAGAAGCGCGCCGACAACCATCACGGCAACCGCCACCTGCAAACCGATCAGCAGGTTGGAGAGATCATCAATCTTGCCCACCACCAGAGGCCCCAGCACACCGCCCACTAGTTGCGTGACGAACATGTAGACGCCGACCGAAGTCGCGTGCGCGCGCGGTGGCATCAGGTCGTGGATCACCGCGGTTACTGGGCCGTGGTACCAGGACATGAAGAAGGCACCGATGAATAGCGCCAGCACCACAACCCGCTTGTCATCGGCGGCGAGCACCCAGATCAAAAACGGCGCCGCCATCAGGAATGCAACTGCCACAGTCAGGATGCGCCCAAAGGCGTAGCGCTTCTGCGCGAAGTCGGCCACGTAGCCGCCGGCCAGCACGCCCAGCAGCGAGGCTAGAAGCACAGTGATTCCCAGTGACACGCCCGCCTGACCGACGGTGAAGTCCTTCCAGCGTCTTACAAAGTCTGGACCCCAGAAGATGAACGCAACGCTAGTAAACGTGATCAGCACGCCGCTCGCGACCAAAGCCAGGTACGCCGGAACGGCCAGCAAGTGGCCGATAGGCACCAGTTCTGAGCGTGGCCCGCGCGGCAG
>WNFH01004168.1_pt1 | contig 10383 bp, 9 predicted proteins | sample 5400411 | NCBI WGS metagenome assembly WNFH01 (sample SAMN13153347, study PRJNA577476) | soil metagenome | isolation source: 200 cm saprolite under Douglas fir tree site 2 hole 3 | place: USA:California | collected 2015-04-18
ATCGAATCGAGCGTGCGCGTGTCGACAAATTCAGTGCACGACGAATCGAACTTGCCGAGGCTGCGTTGGAAACCTTGGCTGAGCTCGGCTATGCGAGGACCAGCCTGCGCGAGATCGCGCAGAAATCCGAGTTTACGCATGGCGTGCTGCATTATTATTTCAGCGACAAGGTCGACCTGATCTGCTGTTGCGTTCGTCACTACAAGGCGAAGTGCGTCACGCGGTACGACCAGATCACGTCGGCGGCGCAAAGCCGTGACGAGCTAATGAAAGGTTTTCTGGAAAAGCTCGGCGAGACGGTTCGGGACGAGGCTCGGATGCATCGCCTTTGGTACGACCTTCGCTCGCAGTCTCTGTTTGAAGAGGCCTTTCGCGACGACGTCGCCGAGATCGACAAGAGCCTGGAAGACATGGTGTGGCGCGTCGCATCCCGCTTTGCCGCCCTAGGTGGCCGACAGCCTGTCGTCTCCCGCGGCGCCCTCTACGCGGTGTTTGATGGACTCTTCCAGCGATGCCTGCTGCGGCATCTCTCGGGCGATCGTAAGGCGATCGCGGACCTGCGGGAAGAAGTTGAGCGTCTCCTCCCGACCGTTGCATAGCGGCTGGCGGCCGTTCAAACTAGCGCATCGAAACCGGAAGGGTGAACGTAGGCATACATCGTTGCGCCGATATCCGAATTGGCTCAAAAACTGACGTCCAGTGAACGTCCGGTTCTGGCGCAAAGCGGACGATGACCGCCGGAAGCGCGGACTCGTCATACGATTATTCGCAATAGACACCTACCCGGCGCTGTTTGATCACGCAATCAGCAAGCAAAGGAAAATTCGGAACGATTTTTCAGCCCGAGTAACTTGGCGGCTTTTATGTTGAGGATCAAATTGAACTTGGTTGGTTGTCGAACTGGACAAGTCACCGGCTTTCCCTCGGAGAAAATCGGCTTGTGAGCGTCCGTCTTGTAGTCGCCGATTCCACCGAGTGCGTTGAGATCCGCAAGGACGCTAGCTAGCGCCATCGACGCGCGAGTGGCTGTCACGCATCAACCGCAACCTTCAATGCCTCGGCGCGGATTTCCTCGACGAGCCGTTCTTTCAGCCTAACAAATTCGGAGGCAGTTTTGATCTTGTAGGACCGTGGATGCGGTATTTCTCGCGTTCGCGCGGCGTCAACCGTGAAGCTATACCCGTTCCTATCGCCACTGCTTTTCCTCAATCGACCAATGGCCGCCGGGCAATTTACCGGGCTTCAAAAAGGCGTTGACGACGTTGGCGAGCACACGCGCCGCAGAATTGTTAAAACCGTTCGCCGGAAGCGCCTGACCGTAAGCAATCGAGCCGGTCGAAAAGACTGCGCCGTCGTTGGGGGCGGTGAAATATGTCATGTCGGCACGGATGCGGTAGTCAAGGGAGCCGGTGAGACCCGCATAAGCGTAGAGCAGCTCTTCAGTTACCAGTACGTAATTGTCGGAATGCCCACCTGAGGAGGCGATAATTTTTGTGTGTGGTGGCGTGCCGAGACTAAGGTCGTAACGATCGAGTTCGACTCCGGCCGCGGCATTGTAGGCAAGACCCTTGTCTCCAAAGACCTCTCCCGCAACGCCCTCGGTGATCCAGGATACGGTCCGGTGCCAGGCATCTGGCATTTTGCGATAGGGAGCTGACGTCTCAAAGCCCTCGGCAATAAAGCCTACGCCGGTGAGCTTTTGTGGCGCGCGGCCGCGGTTACGCCAGAGCCCGCTCTTTTCGCCGGAGGTTTGTAAATAATGTTCGCCCGGCTTTGCCGCCCAGGCGCGCATCCCGGAATCGAGCTTGCGGACCTCCATGCAAGCTGGATTTTCGCGGTCGAAGCCAATGACCCAATAGTAACCGTTGCCGCCCATGTAGATGAGCCGTCCGCCACCGGCCACGTAATCTTCCTGCGCGTCGAGCATTTTTTCCGATACGTATTCGGGATGGGTGCCGGTAATCACACAGAGATAGGGACGAAGCAGATCGACGCCTTCCCGGTGAAGATCCTCATCGGTGATGAAGTCGCAGTCGTAGCCCATATGGTCGATCCAGGCCACGATCGAAAGATCGGCGGGAAATTGCCAAGTTATGTTCATGCTCGACATGCGGTATTTCGGCCGCATATTGATGATCGGGCGCAGATAGGAGGAGAAACAGACGCCGGCGTCGTCTTCGTAACGATCGTAGGTGGATAGACCGTATTCGCGGTGTTCGTAAGTTTCGACGTCGAGATCGGTGACGACGGGTGGCTGTCCGGTCATCGGCTGGATGATTTGAGCGTCGAAACTCAGGGATTCGTTGGCGTAGGCGAGGTAGCTTGCCGTAGGGACGAGAAAACAGAGTTTTCCGCTCGCAGTCGTTGGCCGCACAACGAACACGATATATTCCTCGGCGATGCCGGTGCGGGGTCCAATCCGCAGTCGCACTGCATAGATGCCACTTTTGAGGCCGGTCTGCACCGTCATGCGTTTGGTTGCTTCCCAACCGCAATCGGTCAGCGCATCGGGGTGGAATTCAATGCCGCCGAATTGGGAAGGATCAATTCGGAAGCAATCGTCCTTGCCGTTCCAGTTCCAGCCGGTCATCCCGCGCACCGGGTGATTGAAACCCTTTGCGTGGAGCCCATGGGGGCCGATGTCGGTCACTTCACGACCGATGCCATTGGCGGTATAGTCCCTGGAAGTGTCCCAATAGGCGAGTACCGAATCGCCTGGCGGCATTCCGCCGTGCGGACAAGCGTCTAATTCGGCGCGGCTCAGGGTTCGGCTGCAGATGGCGGGGCGGTCAATCTTTCCAGCATACAGGTCGTTCACGAAGGAACCGCGCAGAGCGTGCTCGTCGCGCGCACCGGCAATGATGAACGGCACGTCGGCTCTGCTCTCGGGCTTGAAGCGGAATTTCTGAACGACGTGGCTTGCCAGATCGTAGGGGACTACCTTGCCGACCAGCGAATTGTACCGGTTGAGTACGCCCTCTTGATAAAGCTCGGCACGCCCGGTCTGCCGATCGTATGAGACGCCGACGAGATACCAGACTTTCGCAACCAGGGGCAGTTCAGCGGTGACGTAGTCGACCTCCGTACCGTTACCGACCCAAAATTCGAGATGTCCGGCTGGATTGATGCCGAGCGCGTAACCGGCGTTGCGCAGCGTATCCCAGCGCCCCAAAATCGTTTGGCGGCTGCCTCGCTGCGGCATTGTCGGCCAGATGAAGGCCAAAAGCGAGAAGTTGCCGGACACGGCGAGCTTGTTTTGAGGATCGGTCACCTTGAGAAAGCTGCCAAGCTGAGTGAACTGCTTCTTGACCGCCCAGCGTCCGTTAACAGGGCTGTCGACCTCGACTTCAACGTGGCCAGGGCCCGCTTCGCCGGTATCGCCATGAATCAGCCTGACAAGTTGCGCATCCGCCTCCCTCGCGCCGTCGCAATTGACATGAAAGGAAATTTCTTCGCCGGGACGCACAGAGATACGGTTCGCGTAGCCGAAGATCTTTTGTTGGGCCATTGCTATTTCTCAGTCAGATCATGGATGTGGCGAAGAAAGACGCCGTGGCGAGCCTCTTGCAAGGTCGCGTAGCGTTCGTCACCGATATAGCGTGGAGGTTGACCGCGCCGGCCTGAAAAGCTGACGAGACGGAAAGCGCCGTCAGCTTCGGCCTTCACGGCATATTGTTCGGTGAGCGGGCGACGCTGGCACCAGGCCAGAAGCCGTGAAAGTGGCTCGCTCGGGTGGGCGCCATCGCCGGTTCGATGCTCCTCGATCAAGTCATCGTCCAGCACCGAGAGTAGGTACGCGCGTGTCATCTGATCGAAATGGGCACGCACCTGATGGTCCTTGTTGATCTGGCCGTTCTCGTCTGTCGCCGACATCTCGGTCTCCATCAGCTCTCCAACAGGTCGTGCACGCGCCGCATGAAGACGGCGTGATAGGCTTCATCAAGCGTACCGAATTCGCGGTCATCGACGAGTCGTGGAGAAACGCCGCGAACGCCTGAGAAGGCGATAATCTTGTATGGCCCCTGAGGGCTCGCGCGGTGGAGGGCGTATTTGTCATCCAGCTTGGCGCGCCGGAAATAGAGAAGTATGCGCTCGAGTCCTTCGGAATGTTGTCCGAGTGGCTGGCGCCGGTGTTCCTCAATTGCCTCGGGTATGATCAGGCCCTTCAGATAGTCACGCTGAACCTTGTCGAAGCGGCAAAAGTAAAGCGCATCCTTGTCATTGCTTTCAGTCGCCTCCTCTGGGAGCGTCTCGCCGCCTTTTTCGGTGCGGGTTGATCTCCATTCACCCTGCTTTTTCGCGCGCCAGGCATTGAACTGCCGGCGAATGCCGAAAAAGCCGTTGTTTAGAAACAGAACGACGCCGAGCATCGCCGTTCCGATGATGAGATAACGCCAGGGTCCAAGTTCCAGAAGAACGTCACGCAGAAAGATCACAATTAACGTGCCGAGCACCGCGCCTTCCGCGCGTCCAATGCCACCGATGGTGATCATTGCGAGCCCGAGGAGCACAGTCTGGAAGTCGAATATCGAATAGGCGACCCCACGATACTGAGCCGCATAGAAGCCACCGATGAATCCAAGCGCCACGGACGTAAGAAGGAAGATGGTGATCCGCGCCCGTTTGAAATCCACCCCGCAGGCAGCGGCGAAGGCTTCGTGCTTTTCAGGGGCCATCCGTAGCACGCGGCCGAGCCGTTTGCCGTTGATAAAGCGGAAAAGAAAAAGCGAAGCGATGAGCAGGCACAGTGAGGCGTAGTAGGCCACCATCGATTGGGTGAGGGGTGGCCAGCTCTGGTTGATGAAGGAATCGGCGCCATAGAGGCCGCCCGAGGCGGCACCGAACTGCTTGGAGGTGGTGAAGAAAACGCGGAAAAGCTCGTTTAGGCCGAGGGTGAGAAGGGCATAGTAAAAGCCGTCAAGCCGAAGCGCCGGCGCAGCAATGAGAACGCCAAAGGCAAGCCCAATGCCAGCTCCGATCGGAGGTAGCGCATACCATGGGACGCCCAGGCGAATAGAGATCAGCGAGGTGACAAAGGCCGCGGTGCCGACAACGGCATAGGTTGCCAGAGAAAAAATTGACGCCGTGCCAATAATAAGCGTCCAGCAGACGTTAATCGCCGCAAAAATGCCGAAGGTCGCTCCAGCGGTGAGCAGCGCATTCATCTGCGACTGGGGGAAGAGTAGGGGGCCGATCAGAAGCAGAAAGAGGCCGAGCACCCAGTATATCGGTCGCCGATCAAGGAGACTCTTCTCCGGGATCGCCGTCTTACGATTGTAGAGGCCCTTGACGTCGAGAAGGTTGCGTCGCGTCGGCCACCAACGCGTCCGGTTCCAAGTGCGATTGCCGTGATGCGGCCATATGTGAAAATATTTGAGCCGTCCGACCGGGTGGGTCGCCACTTTGAACGCTGTATTCTTGCGCCAGGTGTCGCGCGGATCGGGCACCCGAGTGGAGGGGGCTTCATCATTGCCGGAAGCTGTTCCCCAGACGAAAAGCGGATTTTTCCAGATATAGGGTTTGGATTGGGCGGAATCGCTCATGCTTATTGTTCGCGTGCTTTGTCGACCAGCCCGGAAATGCCGCGCGGTCGTATCATCAGAACCAGGATGATGACGAGGAATTGGGTCATCAGAACAAACTGACCACCAAGGAATTTGTTGGTCAGCGCCTCAACGAGACCGAGAAGGATGGCTGCGATCACAGCCCCCTGCACAGAACCAAGTCCACCGCAGAGTGCGATGGATACTCCCTTGATGAGCGGCGTAAGCCCTGAGAAAGGTGCGATATAATACGTCTGAGAAAGGAGCACAGAAGCAAGGCCGGCCATTCCACCGGTCAACGCCATCACGTAGAGCCCTGTGCGCCGAATCCCGATGCCGACAATTGAGGCAGCGTGCGGATTCATCATCATTGCTCTGATTTCAAGCCCGCGCCGACTGGAGCGCATCCACATGACAGCGCCTATGAGCATAGTGACCGAGCAGACGACGATACCGATCTTTTCGGCGGTCAACGTGATGTCGAAAAATTTGACCTTTCCTCGCCCGAATATGTCGGGAAGTGATTTTGATGTCGGACCGAAAACCATGAGAAACACCTGGCTGCCGATCAGACTGATTGCCAGAGTTGCAATCATGCCGCGTGAAGTGAAGGCAGGCTTGTCATGGAGAGGGATAAAGACGAGGAGGCATACGATGATTCCGGCAACTGCTCCGGCGAGGATGCCCGTGCCGGCGATCAGAAACGGGTTCGTGGGCATCCGCGTCGCGACCAGCCACGCCGCATAGCCAGCGAAGGAAAAGATGAACCCATAGGCGAGATTGACAAGCCCGAGACTCGACCATGTGATCGACACGGCGATTGCTATGAGGCCATAGATTGCAGCGACAGTGATGGCGTTGATGATGACGAATGCGATGTCCATCAATGGCTGCCTGACAGACGAAAGGACGACGAGGCCTCACCCTTCAGCTTGCCGGCGTGCATTCCAATGATGCGATCGACTTTGCCTTCGAGAAGCGCGACGTTCTGCTCAGCGATGAACATCGCGCTGTCCTTGAGGTCGATTGCAAGAAGGGCTTTCATTACGGCTATGCCGAGTTTTGGTGCGAGCCCAAGCGATGGCTCATCGGAAAGGTAAAGTTTTGCGTCGGTCATGAGGCCTCGACCGATCGACACCATTCTACGCTCGCCGCCGGAGAGCCGTCCGACCGGTGTCTTCATAAGCTTCCGTAGGGGTTCGAAAATGCTCAGTACGCGTTCCTTGCGCTCTTTACGGGTCCGCCAAGCCTCGGGTGTGAAGGCGCCAGAGTCGAGATGTTCTTCTACGGTAAGCCCCTGGAAGATCTCATCTCCCTGCGGCATGATGGCCAAGCCTTGGCGAACGATCTGGTGGGTATAGCGCCCCGGGCCCTGGCTGCGGGTTCGCCCGATCTGCTTGCCGTTGAGAAGGATGGATCCGCGTTGCCAGCCGGTAAGTCCGGCAATAGCGTAAAAGAGCGTCGTCTTTCCATGACCGTTGAGTCCAACGATACCAACCCTCTCGCCCGAATGGATAACAAGATCGAGGTCGTGAATAACCCTCAAGGGCCCGTAACCGGCGGAAAGACCCTCAATTTTCAGAACTTCGGTCATCACCCTGCTCACTGCGTCTCGAAATAGGCCGTTCGGACGGCGGGGCTGTCGATGATCTCCGCGAGTTCACCACGTGCAATGATCTCTCCGGCATCCATCACAATCACTCGGTCCGCAATGGATTCGAGGAGTTCTATGCGGTGCTCGACGATCAGAACCGCAACATTCATCTCCTTGGACAACATCCGCAGGATCTGGTCGATTTCGTCGATCTCGGCGTTGATGAGCCCGGCAGCAGGCTCATCCATCAGGAGAACCTTGGGCTGGCGCATCAGCAGACACGCCATCAGCAGTTTGCGCCGCTCAAAGGTTTTTAGGCTGACAGTCGGCCGGTCGTAAGGCACCCGGAAGTGAACGAGATTGGCACCGTATTCGGCATCAAAGCGAGTTAGCCAAGGGCGGAAGGCTTGACGAGCCGCTTTCATCGTCTCACCCACGGTCAGTTCTTCGGGCACGATTGGTGTTTGGTAGGTACGCCCGATACCAAGCCGCGCGCGTTCGAAGAGGGACAGGCGGTTGATGTCCCGTCCCTCGAAATAGACTTTGCCGGTCTTGGGGCGATAACGCCCTGAGAGGATTTCGAGGAGGCTAGTCTTCCCGGCACCGTTCGGTCCGATAATGCCGAGGACTTCGCCCTCACGAAGCTCGAGGGAGATATTCCTCAGCACTTCGCGCCCACCCAGATCCAGAGACAGGTCTTCGCAAGAGAAGTACGGCGTCTCCGGCATCCCCCCTAGGCCTTCTGCTCACCACCAAGGCGATGGACGAAGCTTCGATTCGGCAATTTCGTTGGGCCAGATAATCTTGTGAAGACCGTCTTGCACTTGCACGTAAAGCTGGCTCATTCCCTTATCCAGCTCGGCTGCTTGATTTCCAAAGCCGTTGTCCGGGAAATGCAGCGCTTCCTGGAATTCATTGTTCATGTTCATCATGCCGCAGACGCCGCGATAGGGATTTTCGCGAATCCACTTGCAATTGGCCTCGAAATCTTGCGGCTTTTTCGTCGCTTCCCAAGAGAGCTTGAGGTACTGGACGATGTCATATCCATTGCCGGTATAGACGAGCCCCATGTTGCCGACGAATTTCGAGAAACGCTTGAGGTATTTTGCGCGGAAGTCTTGTCCCGTTTTGTCGCCGTAAACTCCCAGTACCGTGCTCCAGCAGAAGCCTTCGGTTGCCGATCCACCGAGTTCGAGAAATTCAGGCTGCGAGGGTCCATACTGTAGATAGACGAGTGCGCCGGGGACCGGGTCTGCAGCGAACTGTTTGCAGAAGGCGGCGTATTCGGCCGCGACCCAGTGGTCGATCATGATGGCCCCGGCGCCCACTTCCTTGAGCTTCTGAATGACCGGGCTCCAGTCGTTGACCGGGTACTGGATGTCGGTCACAGCTGCGAGTTCGAAATTGTATTTCGGGATAGACTCCCTGGCCGCCTTGAGGATCGTCTGACAATAGCCCACTTGCTCAGCAACAATGTGGACCTTGCGGTTCTTGGGCTTCCAGACCCCGGTCTCCTCCATCTTGGTCAGCCAAAGCGGGTAAGTCCAACCGTAGTTGACCTCCGAAGGGTCGGTTTGGAGCACTTGGCTATATTTTTTGGAGTCTGCCTTGTAGGCGATCGTCGCATTCCGCTGGGTGTTGCCCTGCAAATAGGGGCATTTGTACTTGGCGGATTCGTCCATCGCCGGAATCGGGGCGAACAGGAAGGCGTTTGAGATCGCGCTCACCTTCTTGTCGATGCAGGCAGCGATAGCTTGTCGGCAGCTTTCGGGATTGAGCTTGTCGACGTCCGGCACGAACAGCTCGATCTCACGCCCAAGCACGCCGCCGGCCGCATTGATTTCTTCAACGGCCAAATTGGTGCCATTCAGATGGTCAGTGTCGTCGGCCACGCCGTAAGGGGTGGAGAGCGATGATGGAACGCCGATCAATATTTTGTCTTTGCCGGCGGCGATCACTGGAGGCGCAGCGAGTCCGACAAACGCCGCTGCAGCGGATCCGGCCGCAATTTTCAGCGCTTTGCGTCGCGACACCGGACGGATGGTCGCGACCGGCTTTCCTTCACCACTCAACGTCATCTCAACCTCCTGTCTTTGAGAGATTCCAAACGATGCAACGCTGTCGCACGTTTGAACGCTTTCGCTTGGTACCGGCGGACAAAGACTAGAGCAGAGCCGCTGCAGAAGTCAATCAAAGAGAATAAAAGTTTCCTTAAGGGAAATATCCTGAAGTGGAAACGAAACCATTGGATTTGGCGTAGCGGACGATCGATAGAGAACGTGCCGGTAGTCGCACGAGCTGCCGGGATCGAGCGGTGCGTCGGCATCGGATAGCCAGGCCGGCGCCGGGACGCATCCGGTACACCAGGTAGCGTAGGCGAACTTATTGTCCGCACAGACGCGCCCCACATGCCCACAGCAGCAGCAACAAAACAAAAGCCCTTCCAGCCGCGATTCAAGATTGACCCCGTGGCCTCACCGATGCCAAAAGCCAGACAGCCAGAACGCCTCGCGCCCCGGGCGACATCAAATCGGAATGGTGGGCGAGATCATCTCGGAATCCTGGGCGAGATCAAATCGGTGCACCCGGGCGAGATCGTCGGAATCAGCACCGCGGAAGCGGTTCGCCCAGATCTTCCGCGATGTCGGAGAGCGAGGCATTGGAGAGGACGAGCTGCCGAAGTCGCTCATCCTCGGCTGAAGTCCATGCCTTGCGGTTATTTGTTCGTCTCGTTGCGATGTCCTCCGGTCATGCTCGTTTCCGGGCTCTCGACGCCGCAGGCTTGTCTTTCTTTGCTTCAGCCTTGGCAGCGCGCTTACCGCTGATTGGCAGCAGCATTTCCTTTTGTCCCGCTGCGGCCTTGCGTGGCTTCTTGCCCTTCGCTGGTTCAGCCCCGCGGTCGTTTGCGATGCTGCGTTTCAGGGCATCCATCAGGTCGACTACGTTTTCGCACTTTGGCCGCGCCTTCAATGGGCTTGCCGCTACGCTTCTGATTGATCAATTGGGTCAGCGCAGCTTCGTAGTGATCCTCAAATTTTTCGGGCTCGAAGGTGGAGGTATTCTGATTGACGATATGCTTGGCGAGATCGAGCATAACCGAGTCGGGGAACTAGTTCAACGTTTCCGAAGTTCGAATCATATCGGTCCGTAACGACCACTAACAACAATCGTCATTCCGGGGCGCGTGTGACGCGCGAAGCGCGGGATAAGCGAGCCCGGAATCCATAACCACCGCAGGGGCTATGG
>WNFH01004176.1_pt1 | contig 10375 bp, 11 predicted proteins | sample 5400411 | NCBI WGS metagenome assembly WNFH01 (sample SAMN13153347, study PRJNA577476) | soil metagenome | isolation source: 200 cm saprolite under Douglas fir tree site 2 hole 3 | place: USA:California | collected 2015-04-18
CGACGAAAAACGTGATTATCGGCACTGCGGGGCACATCGACCACGGCAAGTCTGCACTCGTCGAAGCGCTGACAGGCACGCATCCCGACCGGCTCGCCGAAGAGAAGCGCCGCGGCATCACCATCGACCTTGGTTTCGCTTTCCTCGAGGAAGGGGGCATGCGCTTAGGTTTTGTAGATGTGCCGGGCCACGAGCGCTTTGTCAGCAACATGCTGGCAGGCGCCACAGGGATCGACGTGTTGCTGCTGGTGATCGCGGCGGATGAATCCATCAAGCCACAGACGCGGGAGCACTTCGATATTTGCCGCCTGTTGGGAGTGAAGCGCGGCGTGATCGCGCTGACGAAGAACGACCTGGTAGATCGCGAGACCCTGGAACTGGTGCGGCTGGAGACGGAGGAATTTCTGCGGGGCTCGTTCCTCGAGCACGCCCCCGTTGTTCCGGTGAGCGCGAAGACCGGAGCCGGACTCCGCGAGCTCAAGAAAGCCTTGAGCGACGCCGCAACGGGCGCTTCCGCGAAGGACACGTCCCGCTACTTCCGGCTGCCGATCGATCGCGCGTTCGCCATGAAAGGGTTTGGATCTGTCGTGACCGGCACGCTGATTTCCGGCAGCGTCGGCGCTGGTGATGAAGTGGAATTGTTCCCAAGTGGAGCAAAGCTGCGCGTGCGCGGCGTACAGTCCGGCGGGAAAGCCGTAGATCGCGCGGAGCCGGGGCAGCGGACTGCGGTGAACCTGGCGGGAATCGAGCACACGGCTCTCAAGCGCGGCATGGCGCTGGCAGCGCCGGGAAAATTCCGGAAGACAAGGCGGATCGATGTCCGGCTGGAACTGCTGGCATCCGCCCGGAAAATGAAGCAAGGGACGCGAGTCCATTTCCACGCGGGGACGGCCGAGACGATTGCCGAACTTTTTTTCCACGGACAGAAGGAATTGCCTCCGGGTGGCAGCGCTTTCGCGAACCTGAAGCTGCAAGATGAACTGTTGGTGCTGCCGGGGGACCGGTTCATCATGAGGCAGTTTTCGCCGGTAATCACGATTGGCGGAGGCGTCGTGTTGGATCCCCTGGCGCGGAGGCCAATTCTGCGGGATACAGGACGCGTGGCATTTCTCGAAACGCTCGAACGGCAGAATCCGGTTGAAATTCTGGCAGCGATGGCGGAGCGTGCTCTCCTGGGGTTGACGCGCGAAGAAATCGTGGCGCGAACGGGTTGGACGGATCAGGAAATTCACGAGGCGGCGCAAAAACTGTCCGGAACGGGCCGCGTGAAAGCAATTTTGAGCGAACCGCTCGTCCTGCTATCCGGGAAATCGTTTGAAGAGGTGCGCCGGCGGATCCTCGAGAAGGTCGAACTATTTCAGAAGGATAATCCGCTGCTGCCGGGGATGACTCGCGAAGATTTACGCGCCAGCCTCGGAAAACGCGTGCTAACCGAAACCTTTCGCGCTGCTTTGGAAGAATTGGCGGCGCAGAAGAAACTCGACGTGCAAGGCGAACTGGTGAAGAAAGCGGGATCCGAGATCGCCCTGCAACCCGAAGAAGCGAAGGCCAAGGAGCAGATTGAGTCCGCGTTTGCCTCCGCGAGTCTGGCGGTACCCTCCGTGAAAGAAGTGCTGGCAAAACTTCCCGTCGAAGCGAAGCGGGCAGAGAAGCTGTTGCAAATTCTGCTGCGGGAAAAGAGCCTGGTGCGCGTTACGCCGGAGCTGATTTTCCACCGTCAAGCGCTCGCGCAATTAAAAGAGCAGCTTTCTGCCTTCAAGAAGACCCAGGGCGACCGGATTTCCGTCCCCGTTTTCAAGGAGATGACCGGAATTACGCGGAAATACGCCATCCCGTTGCTCGAGTACCTGGACCGCGAGCGAGTGACGCGACGCGCCGGGGACGAGCGTGTTATCCTGTAGACGTAGAATGCGGCCGAGACTTGCCGCGCAAGGCTTACTGCGTTAGGGTTTAACTAGCGCGCCGCCCATCGGGGCGTGTGGAGGCGGTTCATGGGTGAGTTTAGTATCTTTCATTGGCTGATCGTTTTGGCCGTGGTGCTGATTTTCTTTGGCGGGCGGCGGATCCCGGAAGTGATGAAGGGCTTGGGTGAAGGAATCCGTAGTTTCAAGGAAGGCATGTCTGGAACGTCGCACACGCCGGCGCCGCCGGCGGAGACTCCTCCCGCCGCTGAAAAGCCTGCCGAAGAAAAGAAATAGCGTCCACGTTCGTAGAGATTACCGCGCGATTTGAGATGGGCCCCGAGCTTGCCGGGGCCCTGTTTGTTTTTTGGGCTGGAGGCAATGACGCCCGTCAGTCTTCCGACCAGCCGAGCTCTGTCAAAGCGTGCTGCAGACGCGCGAGCGGCAGACCCACGACGTTAAAAAAGCAACCCTCGATGCGCGGGATGTAGCGGCCGGCGCGGCCCTGAATGGCATAGGCGCCGGCTTTGTCATGGGGCTCACCGGTGGCGAGATACCGTGAAATCTCTTCCGAAGAAAGTCTGGCGAAATGGACCTGGGTGGTTTCGACAAAGGTGCGGCTCTCGGCGTCAGGAAGGCGGATGAGAGCGACACCGGTGAGGACCGAGTGTGTCCGCCCGGAAAGTTTTTCGAGCATGTGCCGGGCGTCATCGGAAGAACGGGGCTTGCCGAGAATGTGACCTTCAAGGAGCACGATCGTATCGGCAGCGATGACGATGGCGGGGCCGATGGCGCGGGCCGCGACGAGCTCGGCTTTGGCATTGGCAAGGCGCAGGACGTGGTCCTGAGCCGGTTCCCCGGGAAAGGGGGTTTCATCGACCGCGGACGAGATCACGATGAACGGCATTCCCGCATCGCGAAGAAGTTCGGCGCGGCGGGGCGAAGCGGAAGCGAGAATCAACTTCATGGCGGCCAATCCGCGAAAGGATACTACAGAGGGAGTGCGGTGACAGCCTGTGCTTTGGTCCAGCCAAAGAGGCGCGCGAACTGCACCGGCGACGCGGAGGAGTACAGGATGCGGTACTGCACGACGATCGCCCGGCGGGCGTCGTCCGCGGAAATTTCCCGGGCTTGGACAAGCTGTTGTGGAAAGGCGCGCGCGACGAGGTCAAAACAATTCGAGGCCCACGCTTCCGTTTCCTGTTCGGCGCCGGAATGGGTGACGATCAGCAGGCCCTGGAGCTCCAGCATGGCTTTCTTGAAGCGTTTGTTGCCGGCTTGCGTTTCCATTTTACAGGCGTGGCGCAGTTCGAGGGTGGGTAGAGGACCATTCCTGGCCAATTCTTGCCAAAGATCCAGGGCATCGCGACCGATTCGCCCTGCCTTGTAGAACATTTCCGCCTTGCCTGGTTCTATCGCCGTTCGATGCATGGCCAGGAAGTGCGGCAGAAATTTGAGCGAGAGAAAGGTGCCGCGCCCCTTGAAGTATTTTCCGTAAAAGGCTCTCCGCTTTTTCGGCAATTCGTCTTTCCACTTCCAGATGAGTTGCGCGAATTTGTCCCAGCCCGTGGGCTGGCGTCTCGCTACCGCGTAGTAAAGCGACGGCAGGGGAACGTTTTTCAGGGGGAAAAGAACGCAGAAACCTGCGTGCTCGATGAAGCGAACCGCCTCCGAGGGGGTCCGGATAGGGCGTGGCCAGGAGAGTTCGTGGCCTGGAAGCCTCATGAGAAGGGCAATGCTTTTGAGGCATAGGGCTGCCGGCAGGCTTCGCAAATGATGGCGTATGGCTTATTGAGATATTCACAGTTCGGGCAAGACCACAAGCGGCCCGGCTTTGCGTAGCTGTGACCAAGCAGGAAGCGCGCACAGAAAGCAAGGAGGGCAACCCAAGCTACCGCGGAAATGAAGAACCAGAATTGAGCGTCCTGTTTGACTTCCTTGGGATCCGCGCCGAACAGCACAGCAAAGAAAGTCACAAAGAAAGGCACCAGGAAATATCCGATAACGGTGAGGGCTCCCCAAAGCCAGGGTTTTCCACCGCGCCCGCGGGCAAACGCCGCGATTCCTGCGGTGGCTGCGATCAGAAGAACAATCTCAAACATAACCGACTCGGCTGCTCAGATCACTACGGATTCCTGGTATTCGCCGAAGACGCGGCGGAGGGAGTCAGAGATTTCACCGAGGGTGGCGTAAGCTTCGACGGCGGCGAGAATGCCGGGAAGGAGATTTTCCGAGGTGGCGGCGCGGCGCTGCAATTCAGCGAGCGCGGCTTTGGCGCGGGCAGAGTCGCGCCGGGCGCGGAGGGCATTCAGGCGCGCGATTTGGGAGCGCTCGATTTCCGCAGCAATACGAAGCGTGGGAATGGTGCGATGGTCTTCCGCGACGAAATCGTTCACACCGACGACGATTTGCTCCTTTTTCTCGATGGCGCGCTGGAAGTCATAGGCAGCCTTCTGGATTTCGCCCTGCACGAACCCGGTTTCGATGGCACGCAACATTCCTCCCATCGCGTCCACTTTTTCGATGTACGCGAGTGCGCCGCTTTCGATTTCGTTGGTGAGGTGCTCGATGGCGTAGGAGCCGGCGACGGGATCGATGGTGTTGGTCACGCCGGTCTCGTGAGCGAGGATTTGCTGGGTGCGCAGGGCGATCAGCGCGGAGTCTTCTGTAGGTAGTGCGAGTGCCTCGTCCAGCGAGTTGGTATGCAAGGATTGGCAGCCGCCTAGGACGGCGGCGAGCGCCTGAATCGCTACGCGCACGATATTGTTTTCCGGCTGCTGCGCGGTCAGGGAGGAGCCGGCGGTTTGCGCGTGGAAGCGCAGCAAAAGGGAACGCGCGTCTTCGGCATGGAAACGCTCGCGCATGATTTTCGCCCACAGGCGGCGCGCGGCGCGGTACTTGGCGATTTCCTCGAGCAGGTCGTTGTGCGCGTTGAAGAAAAAAGAGAGCTGCGGCGCGAATTCATCTACACCCAGCCCGGCGTCGAGCGCGGCCTGGACGTAAGCAATGCCGTCGGCAAGCGTGAAAGCGACTTCCTGGATGGCCGTCGAGCCGGCTTCGCGAATGTGGTAGCCGGAAATGGAGATGGTGTTCCACCGGGGAAGATGGTCCCGGCACCACGCGAAAATGTCCGTGACGATGCGCATCGCCGGGCGGACCGGGTAGATGTAGGTTCCGCGAGCGATGTATTCCTTCAGAACGTCGTTCTGCACCGTACCGGAAAGCTTTTGCAGGCCGGCGCCCTGTTTTTTCGCCACAGCTACATACAAACACAGGAGAATTGCGGCGGTGGCATTGATGGTCATGGAGGTGGAGACTTTGTCTAGCGGAATCCCCTCGAAAAGCGTTTCCATATCCTCGAGCGAATCGATGGCCACGCCGACCTTGCCGACTTCGCCGAAAGCGAGGGGATGATCGGAGTCCATGCCGATCTGTGTGGGCAAATCGAACGCGACGGACAACCCGGCTTGCCCTTTGCTCAAGAGATAGCGATAGCGCTGATTGGATTCGATGGCGGTGCCGAAGCCGGCGTACTGGCGCATGGTCCAGAAGCGGCCGCGGTACATCGTCGGATAAATCCCGCGCGTAAAGGGAAACTCGCCGGGATAGCCGAGGGCCTCTTCAGGGTCCCAGCCGGCAAGATGTGCTTCCGTGTAGAGACGATCGACGGAAAGGCCGGAGAGCGAAGTGAATTTTTCTTTGCGCTCGGCAAAATTGGCGGATTTGGCTTTGCTGTCGGACATGCGTTGATCCCGGCGATCGAGTTGCCCGGACGTTCCCCGCAAAAATCTCTAAATCTTCCGTGCCCGCTGGAACGACGTTACCGCGAAAAACACGAATACCAGAGCCATGGCAACGGCGACGCCGATGAGCCAGCGAGCCACGTCCCGCGTCCAGGCGCGAAGCGCCGCGTTCAGCCAGCCCAACGCGAGCACGGCGAAGACCGCTCCGGTCACCTCATGGAATAGCTGCTTAAGCACGCGCCACAGGCGGCGGAAACCGCCCTGCGGAGGAGGCGCGGAAGTTGCCGTTGCGGCCGTTGACATACGAGCATCTTAGCGCAAATCGAGGCAGACGACCGAAGAGGCGGAACGGAGTTCCGTGTCCCTTTGGGCGACAAGACCTGAACAAAAGTACTGTGGATGAATTAGAGACAAAGGAGCGAAGCTCTCTTGTATCCAACAAAAGGTAGGCCTAAAATGGCCGAAGTAGTCCGGGAGAATGTGCCTTGCAACTCGACGATCACCTGAAAAACTTGCTCCGTGAACTGGGACACGCGATCAATGACACGGTGTCTGAGTCCGATCGCATCACGGGTGCGATCGCCGGGGTGCGCGCTCACGGCTACGATATCGTGCTCAAGCTGGACGCCACCATCGGCCTCGCGAAGCGCGATGCCGCCACCGCCGAGGATGCCCAGCTGTCCACACAGGACCGGCGCTTCCTGGAATCGCTGCGAATTCAAGTGGATCAGGAATCGCTTTCGGAAGAGAATGACAAGAAACCGGCCCCGCGGCTGGCGATGACGCCCCAGGATGTGCGGTTTTTGAAGTCGCTGCGGATTACCACGGACGATGTCGAATGAAAAGTTTGGTCAAACTTGGCGGATGGGGATTGCCGTTGATTTTCGTAGCGGCTGCTTTTTCTTCTCCGGCTGCCGCGCAAAATCCAATTACGCCTATCGTCGTGGATACCGCTGTGCCAATCGTCGTAAATGCGGTGAAGCCGAAGCCGACCGGGCTTTCCCGGTTCGAAGGCTTCATCATGCACGCGAACATCGCTCAGATCACCGTGCGCGCCAAGGGGAACGACCAGGCCATTCAGACGTTCTCCCTCTCGGATGCCGCCGCCGCGAAAATGCAGCAGATCATTGACAAAGGCGGCTACCAGTACGGAGACAGGGTGACGATCTTGTACGACCCCGCAACTCTGAAAGCCATCAAGGTCAAAGGGAAACCTTCAAAGCCGCTCTGATTCCCGGAGCTGCAAGATGCTTCGCCTGCCTGCCGTTGCCGGACGCTTTTATCCTTCCAGTCCACTTGAACTAACTGCACTTGTACGCAAATACGCAAGCATCAATCCGTCACCGGCACGCGGGCCGGTGCGCGCCTGCCTCGTGCCCCACGCGGGATATGTCTATTCGGGGCACGTTACGGGCGCGGTGCTGGCGCGCATTGTGCTGCCGAGCAAAATCATCGTTCTCGGCGTGCGGCATTATCCACGGGGCGAGCAGGCGGCGATCCTCTCAAGCGGTGCGTGGCGCACGCCGCTGGGCGACGCGCCCATTGACGAGCCGCTGGCCGCTGGGTTGCGTGAGGCGTGCCCGCTATTGTGCGAGGACAGCGTGGCCCACTCGACGGAGCATTCGCTCGAAGTGCAACTGCCCTTCCTGCAGGTGCTCGCGCCTGGATTTACATTTGTCCCCCTGGCGCTGGGCACGATTCGTTTCGAACATCTGGTGAATGTCGGTGAAGCGATCGCGCAAGTCCTTGGCGCCCCGGAAGGGAACGCGCTGCTGCTGACAACTTCGGATTTAAATCACTATGAGGACGATGCCACCACGCGCAGCAAAGACCGCAAAGCCTTGGATCAGCTGCTGGCGCTGGATCCCCGCGGACTCTACGACACTTGCCGCAAGGAAGAGATCTCCATGTGCGGACTCGGACCGGCCGTGGCCATGCTCACGGCGCTGAACGCGCTCGGGGCAAAAAAATCAGATTTGGTGAAGTACGCCACGTCGGCTGACGTATCCGGAGATCGGGATGCCGTGGTCGGCTACGCGGGGATGATTTTTTCCTGATGGCGCTGCTAGCCGGCTTGTTCGCTGAAAAAAGAAGAGCCTCCCGACACCCGGAGAGGTCTCCCCCTGTATCTCGGAACCGCTTAGTGTGGCCGGCCCGATGTGCCGGAAGAGGCGTGACGGGACGGCGCGGGAGTGGAGGAGGAGTGTCCCGTCCCACTGCCGCTCGAGTGCGGGGTACTACTCTCGCTGCTGCTTCGGCCGCTGGAACTACCGCGTTCACTGCTGGATCCGCGGGACGGCGCCGGCGGCGGAACGAGGGTGCGTGCCGCAGGCGGCGGAGTCATGCTGCGCACCGCCGGTGGCTCCACAGAAGTGCGCGAGGATGAGACTACGGGCTGGGCCGGAGCCCCGGCAGCGGCTGCAGAGTTACTGGCATGCTCGCCGGTCTTGAGTCCGCTTTGCCCATCCTCGGAAACGATTTTTGCTTTTTCGCTGACGGGAGCGGAGGTCGACCCGGGATTCGTATTCACGAAGCGGTGTTCCTGTGGGTCAAAGGAGATAGACGAGCCGCGTCCGAGAGTCACCGCGTGCGCTCCGAGGTTGCCGGCGGGAATGGCTAGCGAAACACGCGCCGGCGGCGCAGCCGCAATCAATTCGCTTCTCAGTGTTTCTCGCGGCGGTGCTTTCAGAGCTTTCCAGTCGCGGCCTGACGCAACTTCTATCGGTTGCGACACCCTGCTTCCGCCTACCGGAAATACCCCCCGCGTCATGTTCAGCGGAGGTTTGCTGTGTACGTCCAGCGGGTGGACGGGGACCACACCGATGAGCCCTCCTCTTCCCCGCACAAATCTGCCGGTCACCGGCACCCAGGAAGTGAAGCCCCCAAAGCCAAAACCGCCGGGAATCCACACCCATCCGAAACCGGGTTCAAAGATCCAACTGCCGAAGTGATAGGGTGCCCAGCCCCAGGGCTGGTAGCCCACAAAGCTCCAGCCAAAAACCGGATCGAAGAACCAGCCGCCGCTGTCGAAGGGGCACCAGCCGAAGCCCGCGCCATAGGGCCGCCAGCCATACCCGTAACCCCCCATCGGGTACCACGAGCCGTAGGTGTTTAGATCCGCAAAACCGGAACTGTAGTAAGGCGAACTGGTGTATTGCAGCGCGGCGTTGGTGGCGGTAGTGACGCTGTCAATTCGCCCCGAAACCCAGCGGTCGAAATCGTCCTCATCGGAAAGTCGGCCAACGCTCAAGGAGCCCTCATCGCCCGCCTTCATGGAAAGCGACTGGCCCTTTTCGAGCCGTGTCGTGCTGTCCTTGTGCAGAACGGCAACGTGGCCCTTCAGGGTTTCCACCGTGCTGCCATCGTCGTAATTATCCAGGCGGAAGCTGCTCCGGCCGCTCGCCTCCACGGTGAAGTCGCCGCCGGTCACGCTGAAGTAATCGTCCCGCGCCGGATTCACGTAAAAGGAAGCGCTTCCCTGGCGGAGGACCAGGCGCGTGGTCCGTGCGCCGTCACGAAGCGTGAGGTCGTAAAACTCAAGAACCGTGTTTTCTTTAAGGAAAGCCATGGCGCCGTTCTCGAATTCCACTTCGGCGCGGCCATGGTCCGTGGCCAGCACATAGCCCTGCCGGATCGGCAGGTTCAGCTCGGCTGTCTCCCACGCGGCCCTGGAATCGGCCAGCGGATCGCCGTGCAAATCACGGGCGAACCGTACGTCGCCCTGGACGAGACTCAGCCGGATGATCCGGGCATGACTCGAATCCGCAGCGGCCGGATGTGCGCCGGCAAAGAGCGCAAAGAGCAGGATCACCACAAGAAAAGGGAGCAGTTTGCGGCAAGTCATATTTGCCCCCTCACGGGGCGTGTCCTGCATCGTTAGACGGCCAGAAAAGCGGGCGGGTTGCGCACGCTTGACCATAAGCCATGGTCTCGCCGGGATACGGCGGCGTCAAGGGGAGCTTGACCTAAGCGGGAACTGGCGCGAATGTATCTGCGCGGCAGAGCTGCGCCGCTTTCTGGAGGATGGAGATGAGCACTTCGAGCAAACCGAAGCACATCGCGTGGAAAAACGTGGAACGCGAGCAACTCAATCCGCTGATCGGCCGGGAAATGGTGGTCGGCGGCAGGATCATGCTGGCGCGCGTGCTCCTGAAGAAGGGCGCGCACGTGCCCATGCATCACCACCACAACGAGCAGCTCACCTACATCCTGGAAGGCGCGCTGAAGTTCGCGATCGAGGGCAAGGAGATTGTCGTGCAGGCCGGCGAGGTTCTGTGCATTCCCTCCAACGTGCCTCACGAAGCTTGGGCGCTGGAAGATACCCTCGACCTCGATGTCTTCGATCCTCCGCGCGAAGATTGGCTGAGCAAGACCGACGACTACCTGCGCCACGGTCGTTAGAGTCCGGCCAAGCGCCCGATCACTGCCCCCTCGCCGCTTTCCAGTCTCTTCTCGCGCGGCGCGGCCTTTGCGCTCCGGCAGGGTTTGCGGAGCGAGGAAACTGGCGGGTGGCCGCGGTTTCGCTGCCGTGATGAATTAGGCTTTTCAGTTTTGTTTCTTTGTGTTTGATCGCTGTCTAGTTGTTCTTTCTCTCTGAGGTTTTGCAGGTTTTGTCTTCCATGTTTAATCGCTAGATCTTCAGTCCGCGATATCGATCTCAACCAGCGGTGTTCCTCTTCCCGAATAGGACGAGTAACTGCTCCACACCCAATCCTTCGGATCCCTGACAAG
>WNFH01004177.1_pt1 | contig 10375 bp, 8 predicted proteins | sample 5400411 | NCBI WGS metagenome assembly WNFH01 (sample SAMN13153347, study PRJNA577476) | soil metagenome | isolation source: 200 cm saprolite under Douglas fir tree site 2 hole 3 | place: USA:California | collected 2015-04-18
CCATCACCGCTTCGAGCGTGGCCACGGTTCGCGTGGCCGGTGAGCGCGGAACAACGTCGCCATAGCCGACTGTCGTTAGCGTCATAAAACTGAAGTATCTGAGTTGCATCACCGGTGCGGCGTAGTCGTGTCGAGGGGTCTCAGCCAGTGCGGCGAACGATCCTGGCTGCATCTCATCAAGAAGTGCGTAAGCAAACGTCCAGGCGTATCCGATGAGCATATAGACGCAAACCGCGGCAAAGATTTTGTCGGCCGTAACTCTGCCGCTGCGCAAGACGTAGCCGAGAATGCTCACCGAAAAGAAAACGACCAGAACGATGATGCATGTATGGGAAACGAGAACAGCCCAATGCTGCCCAAAAACCAGCAGCAACACCGTCCCGATGATTGAGATCGCGGATAAAACAATAGCGATCGTGAACTGGTGCTTTCGTTCGCTAAGCGCGTAGGAGCCTGCCACAAGGACCGTTGCCCCGATAATGTTCAGGATGAGAACGCCATGACGGAACGTGACGACAAACGGGCTCACCGTGAAGAGCACGAGGATCGAAATGAGTAGGGCAAGGTGTCGCCAGCGATGTTCGTGCGTTGGCATTGTATTAGTTGGTCAAAAAGGGCAGCTGCGAGCATTGTCTCCGCACGCGACGTTGTGCGCTAGATTGAATTTCGCATTCCCCGATCCCACTCGAGATATTGGCACAGAGCTATTTTTGCGCGTGTAATTGATCTCGAACAGGTCAGCTGGCTACGCCGACGCTTCCGCCGACGCGCTGGCTATGGCGTGACAGGCCGGCGAGCCAAGGAGGACAGCGACCAGAGATCAGAAGTTCGCCATGGCGAATCCGTCCTCCGGCGGATCAGATGTCAGCTTGGCACTTTCGCAAGTGAATGCATGCATCGTAAGCGGCTTATGATGCGGCGGGAAAGGAGGCTGCGTCCTATTTCTTTTTGCGATAAGTCGCTGATTTCTCGAGAACCACAGCGCGGCGATTGGAATTCCGCTTTGCCGGATACGCAAACTTTGTTTTCACGACCGATCCCTTTGAGTTCGGATTGATTACGGAGCTTTCCGCACGTCGAAATAATCGAGCACGTCTTCGCACCGATCGAACTTGTCTTCGAGATATCGCCTCTCCAAAGCATCTTTGGCAGCCAGAAGGACGTGCTTTGATTTCCAGATTGCCCGCGCCTGGACAAAATCGATTCCGTGTTTCGCCTTGTTGCTGTGGCTCTTCTGCGGATCGAACTCGAATTGCACGTCAATCTTCTATCAGATTGACGACAACGAAACGATCATTTGCCTATCCAAAAATCTCATCGACTTCCGTGCCGCCTCCAACATTTCAAAAACGAAACGGACCTTCGCAGATGCTCTCGATCAGTTTGCGGCGATCGTTTGGACTTTCCTTTGCCCGTAGTTTTTCGGGCAGCGTTTCTTTCGCGCCCGGTTTGCCGACGGCAGCCATCGCTTCGACACGGAATCCGTCCGGAATTTTTAGCTTGGTTTTGGCGCGGTCGTAATCGAAGCCTTCCATCCCATGCACGACGAAACCTTGATGGAATCCTTGCAGCGCGAAATTCTCCCACGCTGCGCCGCAATCGTACGAATGGGTGACCGAAGGCTCGCCGTCGTATTCGAATGTCGTTCGCGAAATGAAGAGGACGAGAACGGCCGCGTTTTGCGCCCAGGCCTTGTTTCCCTCCACGAGTAATCCGAGGAAGGTCGGCCAATCCTCGGTGCCGCGGCGCGCATAGAGCGCGCGCCACTGTTGCGCATTGAAAGACGAAGGCGCCCAGCGCGCGGCTTCAAAGAGCCGCATCAATTCTTCGTTAGAAATTTCTTCGCCGGACATCGCGCGCGGTGACCATCGATCCAGAATAAGCGGCTCGATCGTGTAGTCTGCTTTTCGAACCTCACTACCTTTAATCATGAGGAAATGCTGCTCCGCGGAAGCCGTGTTCCGCAATCTTTTTCACCCAGGCTATCGGCGTGCGGTAATCTCGTGTTACCGCGCAGCCGAGTAATCTTCTCGATTTCAAAGCCGCGCCTCCGCCGCTGCATGCATCGTATGCGGCTTACGACCGAAGAATATTCACATCTAAAACTCCAGCGCGCGTCGTTTTCCGCTCCATCGTAAGCGGCTTACGATGCTTGCAAAAAGCGATCGAGAAAGCTTGAGCAGCCTCCGATCGCGAGGAGGCCACGGCTTTCCAGCTCGTTGAGCAGCGCGCTTGGCTTCGCGGATAGCGACCATCTTCTTCGCGTGCGCCCGCGTGAGTTCGCGCCGGCTCGCGATGCCGCCGCGTTTACCGATCTCGGCGAGATATTCTCGCACCTTCTTCGCAGCTTCTGTCATTCGCGCAGTCACCTCTGCATCATAAGCGGTCCAGAGGGAACCGAAGGCAAGTTCACCTTAGGGTAGCGCCGCGATAATGCTAGAGACCAAGGGTCCTGGGATGATACCCAGGAAAAGTACGATCGCGCCAAGCACTGAGAGCGAGATTTTTTGGAGAAATGGCAAGTGATAAGTGACGGGTGACGAGCCCGGTTCGACTTCGCTCAGGGCAGGCTCCGAAAAAATAACTTTGAGGACGATCAGGTAGTAGTAAAGCGAGATGAGGCTGCCAAAGAGTGCGACCGCAACCAGCCAGAGCAGGCCGTGGTTTGGATCGGCGCGCAGGGCGGCGCTGAACAGGTAAAACTTTCCGAAAAATCCTGAGAGCGGCGGCAAGCCGGCCAGCGACAGCATGAAGATCGACATGCACCCGGCGAGAATTGGCGAGCGTGACGCGAGTCCGGCGAAGTGTTGTAGATCGTCGCCGCCGGTTTCGCATCGCACCAGCGCGACCACGCCGAACGCGCCGACGAGCGTAAATGCGTAAACGGTGGTGTAGAACAGCGTCGCGGAAAATCCGTCGCGGCCGCCGGCGACGAGTCCGAGCAAGGTGTACCCGGCGTGCGCGACGGCCGAGTAGGCAAGCAGTCGGCGAACGTTGGTTTGGGCGAGCGCGACGAGATTGCCAATAACGATGGACAATGCGGCGAGCACGGCGAGCAGCGGCGACCAACCGGCGACCATCGCGTGCCATGCCGCGCTCCCGTGCACCGGTCCGAAGCCGACGAGCACGATTTTTCCGAGCACAACGAACGACGCGACCTTCGAGCCCGAGGCGATGAACGCGGCGCTTGGGACGGGCGCGCCCTGGTAAGCGTCGGGCGCCCAAAGATGAAACGGCGCGGCGGCGATTTTGAACGCGAACCCAATGAGGGTCATGACGATGCCGACAGCGAGCAGCGGCTGCGCCGATGCGGTGGTCAATTTTTGGCCAATGGCGGCGAGACTCGTCGTCCCGGACATGCCGTAGATGAAACTGATTCCAAAAAGTGTGAACGCGCTGGCCGTGCTGCCGAACAGGAAATATTTCAGGCCCGCTTCGGCAGAGCGGATGTCGGTTTTGTCGAACGCAGTCATGACGTAAAGCGAGAGACCGGTCAGCTCGAGACCGATGAAGATCATGAGTAATTCTTCGCTGCCGACGAGCAGCATGAGCCCAACGGTCGCGAGCAGAATGATGGCGAGATATTCACCGTGATTGCGCAAAGAATCATTGCCCGATGCCAACAGGACCGTGAAAAAGGCGAGCGCGATACAAATGATTTTGAAGAGCGACGTGAGTGGCGTGATGACCAGCATCCCGCCGAACAGCGCTGCCTGCTGCGGTAACATCAGGACCGCACCGACAGCGAATGCGAGTCCGAGCGCGGCGACTAAGGAACAAAGGGCAGAAGTTCGTCGGCTTGCTCCGAGCCGGAGTGGCATTTCAGCCTCGCCCCACCGGATTAGGCCGATCGCCAGAACCACAAGGGCGGTCACCGTGACGATCGCTTCGGGGGATGCGAGTTTGAGAAGGTCGAGATAGGACATCGTTACAACGTTAAAATGTTACATGATTAAACGGGTGAATCGGTGACCCTGTGCGCCTGTTATAACTTTGTACCATTTAACCTTTTTAACCGCCGCCTTTGAGAAAGCGCATCGCCTCGACAGCGGGTTGAATGCGATCGAGCAGCAGCTTGGGATAAAGGCCGATCGCGAGCGTGGCGAACATGAGCAGTCCGGCGCCGCATTTTTCTGCAAATGTGATCGGCTCTAGGCTAGAGCGCCCGTCTCGGGCGCTTATCGTCGTATCTCGCGGCGATTCTAAAGAAGTTGTTACCGGCAAGACACCGGCAGCGGCGGCCGGGACGGCCGCGCTACCTAAACTCTCGCCAAAGAAAGATTTCTTTAGCGCGCGCAGTGTGAACGCGGCGACGAGCACCATGCCTGCGCCCGTGATCCACACCGCCACAGGGAAAGTTTTCCACGCGCCGAGGAGTATTGTGATTTCGGCGGCGAATCCGCTGAACCCGGGGATGCCCATTGACGCGGCCGATGCGATGACAAAAGCGAACGCGGCAAATGGCAGCGCACGACTCAGTCCTAAGATCGACAATTCATCGAGATCGCGCGTGTGGGTGCGCCGGTAGACCATGCGCCCGGCGACGGCGAAGAGCAGGGCCGCGATCACGCCATGAGAAAACATTTGCAGCACCGCGCCTGAGACGCCGAGCACGTTGGCCGTGGCCAGCCCGAGCAGCACGAAACCCATGTGGCTCACGCTCGAATAACCGATGACGAATTTCAGATCGCGCTGGCGCAGCGCCACCGCCGCCGCGTAAACGATCCCGATCACGGCAAGGACAGCGATCCATTTGCTCCACATGTGGAAACCTTGCGGGAAAAGATTCATAGCGACACGCAGCCCGCCGTAGGCGCCGAGTTTCATGACAATGCCGGCGAGCAACATCGAGCCGGCGGTGGGCGCGGCGACGTGACCGGTTGGCGCCCAGGTGTGCAACGGCCAGATGCCGGCGAGCACGGCAAACCCGAGAAACAAAACCGGGAATACCCACGATTGCAGTTGCGGGGTAAATTGAAATTGCGCGAGCTGATTCAGGTCTAATGAGCCGGCGGTCGCGTAAGCGGCGAGGATTCCGATGAAAACGAGCGCACCGCCAAAAAAGGAATAAAGCGTCAGCTTCATCGCGCCGTACTCCTTGTTGGTCGATCCCCAGATCGCGATGAGGAAATACTTCGGCACGATGACGAGCTCGTAGAAGACGAAAAGGAGAAAAAGATCGGCGCTGAGAAAGACGCCATACGAACCGGCAACCACGAGCAACAGCCAGAAGAAAAATTCGTTCTGCCGATGATCGACGTCCCACGAAAAGAGCACCGTGCTCACGGCCGCGATGCCGGTGACAAGCACCATCGTCAGGCTGATGCCGTCGACCGCGAGGTGATAATTCATCCCGAGCACCGGCACCCACGCAACGCGCACGATTGTGGTGAAGTGCGCAAGATCGACATCGTCGCGGAACAAAGCAGCTAAACCGATCGCGAACCCCGCAACGGTAGTTAGCAGCGCGATCCAACGCGAAAAAACGCGCGGCAGGAAAAGCGGCACCACCGCGCCGGCAAACGTGATGTAAATCGTCCAGGCGATCATCAACGTTTACGTGTCCGATAGCGTGGAGCTTTCTCGCGAACGTGAAATCCAATTTCACGACGCGGCTTTGTCGGCGGCGCGATCAACTGCCGGATCGCTTCCAAGATCGCGTCAATCTTCTCGTCGTGTTTGCCGACTCGTTTTTCGAGTTCGGAAAATTTGCGGGCCAATTCGCGATTTGTCTCGAGCGCCTCGCGCAACTTTACGAAGGCGCGCATGGTCGCGATGTTCACTTTGACCGCGCGCTCGCTCTTCAACACGCTCGACAACATCGCCACGCCTTGCTCAGTGAACGCGTAGGGGGATGAACGCCGCCCGCCCCAACTTGAAATGCCAATTTGGCATTTCAAGTTATGCGCCTCTTCGACGCCGAGCTGAAACATAAAATCGATAGGGAAACGACCGATGTTTCGCTTCACGGCGCGGTTCAAATGGCCGCTAAGAACGCCGTAGAGCGCTGCAAGATCAAAATCGAGCATCACCTTTTGTCCGCGAATGACGAGGATCGATCGCGCGATTCGCTCAATCGGAACGATTTCCTTACTCATTCGGGTGAATCTCAGCTAAACAAGCGCGCCATGTGAATGACGGTTGTGTTGAAGATGTTGAAGACAAACTGGGGCGCGATGCCGATGGCGAACATCAGCAGCGTGATTGGAACGATAACGAGCTTCTCGTTTCGCAGGAGATCGGGAAAGGCGCTGCAACGCTCAGCCAGCGGGCCGCTGAAGAGCGCTTGCATCGCGCGCGCAAACACGATCGCCGTGACAAGCAGACCGATCACCGCCACGGCAGTGAATGAAGCCACAATCGCAAATGAGCCTTTGAAAATGAGAAATTCACCGATGAATCCGTTCAATCCGGGCAAGCCGAGCGACGAAAACATGGCGACGCTCATCCAGCCGCAGAGCAACGGCGTCCGTTGCATCAGACCGCCGAAATCGTCGATGCCGCGCAAGCCGCGGCGTTGCTCGAGCAATCCGACGTAATAGAAGAGCGCGGCCGCGGTAATGCCGTGGTTGAAAATTTGCAGGAAGACGCCGCTCAATGCCGCCTGCATGTCGATCAAAGAGACTGTCGATCTTGCAGTAACGGCGAAGAGACCAAGCATGCAGTAGCCGAGATGGTTGATCGACAAGTACGCGACCATTCGTTTTAAATCCGATTGCGCCCACGCAGCGAGCGAGGCAAACACGATCGAGCACACCGCCATTCCGAGCAGCCACGGGCCGAGGATTTTGATTTCGTGGGGAAAGAGCGGGAGGAGGAGTCGCACAAAACCGTAAACGCCCATCTTCGAGAGCACGCCGGTCAACACCATGGAGACGCCGGTGGGTGCGGTTTCGTAGGCGTCGGGCAGCCAGGTGTGAAACGGAAAGAGCGGCACTTTCACCGCGAGCCCGAGAAAGATTCCGGCGAAGGCGAACCACGCGAGCTTACCGGTGAGCAACCCGGACTTTCCGAGATCGGCGAGCGCGACGAAGTCGAACGTGCCCTTCGCGAAATAAATTCCGAGGAAGGAGAGCAGCATGGCCACACTGCCGAGGAATGTGTAAACGAAAAACTTGGTCGCGGCGCGGTCGCGTTTTTCGCCGCCCCAGATTTTAATGAGCAGGAATGCAGGGACGAGGCTCATCTCATAAAACAAAAACCAGAGGATGAAATTCTGCGCGGTGAACGTTCCGTAGAGCGCCGCCTGCATGACCAGCATCAGGGCACAGAAACCGCGGCCCACGCGTTGCGCGAAAAATGCGAACGGGAAAATAAGCGACGTCAGCAATACGAGCAGCAGGCTTAAGCCATCGACACCGACGAGGTACTCAGCGCCAATCGTGGGAATCCAGTTGTGACGTTCGACCATCTGAAGGCCGGCGGCGGTCGTGTCGAAGTTTTGCCACAACGTGAAGGCGAGAATCGCGGTGAGCGCGTTGAATCCGAGAGCGATTCCGCGCGCGAAATTTTTCGGTGCGACGATCAGGCAAAGAGCGCCGGCCAGCGGAATAATAAATAGTGCTGTGGTCAGGTGAGCCATGCGTAAAGAATGAGCAGCGCCAGCATGCCAACAGCGACAGCGCCGAGGTAAGTTTGGATTTGGCCGGAATGCCACCCGGATATCACGCGGCCAAGGCCGCGCGTACCGGCGGTGGTTTCATCAACTCCTGCATTGATGCCGCGCTCGTCGACGTTGGTCGTGAAAATTCCAAGAAGCTGGCCGAGGCCGCCGAGCGCGCGCACCAGACCGTCCCAGACATTTCGATCCATCCAGTCGGACAAGCGCGCGGCTGTTCGGCTGAGAGCGACCACGGTGCGTTCATAAATCTCGTCGAGCCACATTTTGTTTTCGAGAAAGCAAAACAGCGCAGACTGCGATTGTTGGAGAGGATCGGTCTCGCCGGCCTTGCGATACATCAAAACGCCGAGCTCGATGCCGACAGCGACGAACGCGAGCGAAACGAAAAGTATCGGTTGGATCAGCAACGCGACGTCAAAATGTGGTGTCTCTCCGTTGAAATATGAGTGCAACCACGGCCATGCGGGCGCGAGCACGAAGCAGAAAACAATCGAGCAAACCGCGAGCACGATCAGCGGCATCGTCATAACGCGCGGACTCTCATGCGCATGTCCGCCAGTCGGACGGACTCGTCCCGTGGCGAGCTCGGAGGCCCGGCGCCGATTGCCAAAAAAGACGTAAATCATCTGCCGCGTCATGTAGAGCGCGGTCAGCACGACTCCGGCAAGCATCAGGTAATGCGGCAGGCGCGAAGTCGGCCAACGCGCCGTGGCATGCAAAATTTCCTCTTTCGTCCATCCGCCGGAAAAAAACAACGGCACACCACTAAGGTTCATCATGCCGATGGCGAAGGTAAGAAACGTGACCGGCATGAGGGATCGGAGGCCACCCATTTTGCGAATGTCCTGTTCGTGGCGGCAGCCGTGAATCACGGAGCCAGCACCGAGAAAGAGGAGCGCTTTGAAAAAACCGTGCGCGATCAAGTGCATCATGCCGGCTGCGACACCGCCGACACCGAGCGAAACCATCATCAGCCCTAACTGCGATACGGTTGAGTAGGCGAGGATGCGTTTGATATCGAACTGCGCCAGCGCGATGAGCGACGCCATCAGCGCGGTGATGACACCGATCGATACGACCACGGTGAGCGACGGCGTCACGCCGTCGACTGCGCCAAAGGAGAAGAGTGGATAAACGCGCGCAACGAGAAACACGCCGGCCGCGACCATGGTTGCGGCGTGGATCAACGCGCTGACCGGTGTCGGACCTTCCATCGCGTCCGGCAGCCAGACATGCAGTGGAAATTGCCCGGACTTGCCGACCGCGCCGCAGAAAATCAGCAATGCGACAAACGTGGCGCTGGCGCCGAGCGCAAGAAGTCCCGCGCTTTCCAGGCAGCCGCGCCCATTATCATAAAAGAGCAGAGTGCCGCTGCCGCTATAGAGCCAGAGAATTCCAAGGAAAAATCCGAGGTCGCCGATGCGCGTGGTGATGAACGCCTTTTTCGCAGCCGCCGCCGCGCTTGGTTTGTGAATCCAAAATCCGATCAGCAAATACGATGTGAGCCCGACCAGTTCCCAGCACACGAAGAGAAGAAGCAGACTATTCGCGATGACCACGCCGAGCATGGCAGCGGAAAAAAACGAGAGATAGGCAAAGAAGCGGGTGAAATCTTTGTCCTCAGCCATGTAGCCGATGCTGAAGATAAAAATACAGAGCCCGACTAGCGCGATCATGACCAACATCGCGGCGGCGAGCGGATCGAGCACCCAGCCTATGCGCAATGCGTTCTCGCCGAATGTGAACCAGGTGAAATTGTGAAACGCGCGATAGCCGGGCGTTTGCAGCGTCGTTGCAAACGCGAAGATCGACAATGTGAGCGCGGCGACCTGGCCAATGACTGCGAGCGCCGCCGCGCTTTTGCGCCGCGAGTTCGCGAGACTCAGGATTACGAACGAAGCCGCGAGCGGCACCGCCGGAATCAGCCAGACGTTATTGACGGTCCAGGCGGTCATCCTTTGAGACGATTGAGTTGATCGACGTTTGTCGTGCGGTAATGGCGGTAAACAGCGATGACGAGCGCGAGGCCGACGGCCGCTTCGGCCGCGGCGATGGCGATGGAAAAGATCGCGACCATCACACCGGTGGGCTGTTGGGGTTGCGGACCGAAGCGCCAGAAGGCGATGAAATTTAGATTCGCCGCGGCGAGCATCATCTCGATCCCGATGAGAATGAAAATGGCGTGACGCCGGCTCAGCGCGGCCAGCAGTCCGATGCAGAAGAGCGCGGCGGAAACGATCAGGAAGAGGTGAAGTGCTGGTGTCATCGCTGGCGAGTTACAAACGTTAAAAGGGTCGCAATGTTACAAGCGGCGACACGCAGGCAACTTTGTAACCATGTAACTTTTGAAACTCTTTTATCGTTCTTCATTCATCACGAGAACGAGCGCGCCGATCAGCGCCGCAGTGAGCACGAGCCCGACGCATTGCAGCGGCCAAACGTAGCTGGTCATCAGCACTTCGCCGATTCGCTTCACGGTGAGCGCTTCGATTGGCGGCGCTGCGATGGACAACGGTTGCGTTTTGAGAATCGCCCAGATCAAACCGCCGAATACGGCGATGGCTATGGCAACGCCGCCCCAGTTGAAACCGTGATTTTTTCCCACATCGCGGCGGGTCAGCAGGATCGTGAAGACAATCAATACCGCGACCGCCCCGATGTAGACAAAGACCTGCACCAAGCCGACGAACTCCGCGCCGAGCAAAAAGAAGAACGCCGCGACGCCGACAAACATTACCGCGAAACTCAGGGCGG